>JAEEGL010066658.1_pt1 | contig 45854 bp, 33 predicted proteins | sample 9134231 | NCBI WGS metagenome assembly JAEEGL01 (sample SAMN16246548, study PRJNA631951) | gut metagenome | biome: gut microbiome; feature: rumen; material: fiber-attached | host: Bos | place: Iran: Karaj | collected 2018-10 | reverse complement strand
GGCTTAGAAATCTATCCTGCTAAAAGATTAGATGAAGTAATCTGGCACTTTAAACGTAAAAAATTAATAGAACCTTTTGTGAATAATAATGAAAATGAATTAATAAATAAACCATTAAACTCTTTGGATTTTTCTTCTGTAAAAGGTCAAGAAAGAATTAAAAGAGCATTAGAAGTCGCTGCTGCCGGTAGTCACAATTGTCTTTTAATTGGCTCACCTGGTTCTCGGTAAAACCATGATGGCAAGCAGAATTCCGTCAATTCTACCTGATTTAACTTTTGATGAATCTTTAGAAATCACAAAAATTCATAGCATTGCAGGTATTCTTCCAGAAAACATTCCATTAATTAAAACAAGACCTTTTAGAAGTCCACATCATAGTGTTTCAAATTCTGCCTTAGTGGGCGGAGGTAAAGTTCCAAAACCTGGCGAGATTTCGCTTGCTCATTATGGCGTTTTATTTTTAGATGAAATTCCTGAATTTAGAAAAGATGTTTTGGAGCTTTTAAGAGAGCCTATAGAAGACGGCAAGATTACTATTAGTCGTGTTGCATCAACTTTAACATATCCTTCAAAGTTTATGCTTGTTGCTTCGATGAATCCATGCCCTTGTGGGTTTTACGGCTCCAAAACTAAAGAATGTACCTGTACCAGAGAACAAGTTAATAAATATATTGGAAAGCTTAGTGGACCGCTTCTAGATAGAATCGATATTCATATTGAAGTTCAGAGTGTTCCTTTTGACAAGCTTTCTTCTGATAGACCTGAAGAAAGCTCCAAGACCATTAAAGAACGTGTTGATAAAGCTCGTAAAATCCAAAATGAAAGATATAAAGATGACAAAATTCTTTCTAATTCTGAGCTTACACCTGAGCTTATTAAAAAATATTGCAAGCTTAATGATGAGTGTCTAAAGCTCTTAAAGCAAGCCTTCGATAAGCTTGAACTTAGCGCTAGAGCTCACGACAAAATTATTAAACTTGCTCGTACTATTTCAGATCTTGATAACTCCCAAGACATTCTTCCTAAACATATTGCTGAGGCTATTCAATATAGAAGTCTTGATAGAAAATATTGGAAATAATTGGAGGTTTTTATGTATTACAAAAAAGAATTTGGCTCTAATGGTGAAGAGATTGCTTTTGATTACCTTGCTAAAAATGGTTATTCAATTATTAATCGTAATTTTACTTGCCGTATGGGCGAGATTGATATCATTGCACTTGATGATTCTCAGAAAGATATGGAAATTGTTTTTATTGAGGTTAAAACTAGGCGAGATGCCAGATGTGGTCAACCTGCTGAGGCTGTCGATAGAAGAAAGATGCGACATATAATCAGAGTTGCACAATTTTTTATTATGATGAATAAACTTGAGCAGTTAAACTGTAGATTTGATGTGATTGAAATTCTCAATGGATATCAAGTTAATCATATAAAAAATGCTTTTGATTATTCGTCAGCTTATAATTTTTAATTAATAATCCTATTGATATATTACTAATTTAATACCCCTGTTGATTTATTACTACGAAAACGGCTTGAGCTCAGCTCCTTGTAATATTTGCTCCTCGTATTGCACTACTCTCGAATACTTCGGAGCAAATTATACAAGGAGCAATCGTGCAGATTGTTTTCTTTAGTAATATATCAACAGTGTACTAAAAGGAGAAATAAATGTTAGACATATTATTCAAAAAATATAAAGAAAATATTCTTTTAAAAGATGATAATTTTTTTCCAAAATCACTTTTATGCCTAGATGATTGCCCCTCAAAAATATATGCAATCGGCAATATTGAGCTTCTTAATACTGACTGTATTTCAATCGTAGGAACACGTTATTCATCCGACTATGGCAATGAACTTGCATACCATTTTTCAAAAGAATTATCCACACATTTCACAATCGTTAGTGGAATGGCAACTGGTATTGACCAAAGTGCTCACAAAGGAAGTTTTGAAAATGGTAAGACAATTGCTATTCTTGCTGGTGGTCTTAAAAAAGCAATTACCTCAGGAAACATTAAAATGATTTCAAACATTTTAGAACGTGGCGGTACTATTATTACTGAGTACCCAGATGATATTCCACCTCAAGATTTTACCTTCCTTGAACGTAACCGTCTTATTGCCGCTTTATCGCAAGCTACAATCGTTATTGAGGCCCCTTTTAAGAGTGGAGCATTGAATACTGCTGAACATGTTAAAAAGCTAAATAGGCCCCTTTTTGTCGTTCCTTGGTCCCTTAATTACTATAAGGGTATAGGATGTAATAACCTTCTAAAAGATGTTGCTATTCCATTAATTGATACTTCACAAATACTAAAAAAACTCATTCCTTCTTATAGTCAAATGAGCTTTTTGGATATTGAAAATTTGACTCCTTCTAACATTCCTGATGAATATCTTGGCTACTATAATTATATTAAGGAAAATAGCCCTGTTTCGATTGAACAAATTAATTCATTTTTTAATAAGAAGGCTATTGGCGATATTGAAGCCGATCTTTTAATAATGGAGCTTAATTCTTATATAAAAATAAAAGATAACCTGTACTACATTTAAGTAGTACAGGTTATCTTTTTGAGTTTTAAAATTATTTCGTCGCTTGCGCGCTTAATTTGCATAAGATGCTTGATATTTAGATATCCAAATACCAGTTAATTCTTTTCCGTCAGCAGCTATTATTTCTTGGCCAGCTTCTGCTTCAACATTTCCATTATGGAATGCTGATGCTTTTTCATAGCCTTGTTCAAGATAATCACTAGTAAGCTTACTATATACAATTTCATTTGTACTTGACTTATAAGTATATCTTGGTATCCAAATAAACATGCTTCCTTCTTTTTCAACTATGCAACCCACTAAATCTTCAGCTCTTTTACTTCTAATTTGTGAGTTAGACAGTATTGTGTTTGTTTCTGGATTTACCAATGTAATATCATCTAATAACATTACATTTGCATATCTAACTGGACCAGAATCTACGATTGAATAGTCATACCATTCATTATCATCTCTACTACATACAACCCAGTTAGAGCCATCTCTTTTGACAGGTATCATTCCTGTGAATAGTATTGGTTTATTAACACCTTTTACATCATCATATTCGGCTATACCTGTAACTGAGTAGTCTGTTTCCTCATATATTAAATCAATCTTTTTATATATAGGCTTGTCATTAATAATAAATGGTTCAACAGCTATTACATCGCCTGTTTCATAGTTTACTAAGTACTCTCTTGGTGCAGAGCTTATACCTAGCATTATCAAATCATCTTTTGTTAATAGGTAGTAATTTCCAGAATAAGTTATTCCATTAATTGTATAAGGTTTTCCCATACTCTCAACGCTTATTCCATAATACTTATAATTTCCTCCTGATACTTTTGCAAGTTTTCCTTGAATTGCTACAGCATTTTCTACTTCTATGAATTCATTTAAAACCTTGGCAATTGTAGCTTTCTCAGTAGGCTTTGCCATATTAACACCAACTATACTAGCAAGGATGATTATTACGATTATCGTAATAATAAGTGCTAATAAAGATATTCCTTTGTTATTTTTTAACTTATTAATCCTAATCATTGTAATCCTCTCCTTACCAGTACTAGTTCTCAAATATTATTGCTCTGAATGATGCATCTTGTATCTCATCATCAATATTCGTTGCCGAGCCGCTTGTGCTTATGTACATATATGGTCTTTCTTCATTATTCTGATCAAATCCAGAAATATTTGCACCTGTGTATGCACGGCTATCTACGATATTATCTACACCTTTTTCGTTAGATAATTCTGTATCATATAGTCCACTTGCTGCTGCAACGTAGTTGTTTTTGTCGTCTCTTACATAATCGTATGCAGAATCATAAGATTGAGTTTGATTTACATTTCTAATGTAAATACCATCGAATGTCTTAGAACCATCAGCATTTGATAATGTATTAACAGCTCCGACGTCTCTTGGCTTAGCCATTTCTACGTCTACCTGTGACTTGATTAATCCATATCTTGATTGAGCATCTTGATTTTCATTTAATTCAATAACTCCTTCAAGATCTTTTGCAACATTGAATGCATCAACAATATTTAAGTCAGTAATTTCACTGGTGTCTTCTGGGCTGAACTTAACATCATTATATTCCGTTCTGGTTAATGAATGTACCGTACAGCTTGCTTCGTTTCCAGTATCATCTCTAAATACGAACTTCGTTTCTGGCATTGCTCCATCAGGTCTATAAGTATACCTGTATGAATATACTCCTCCATCCATACTTTGTAGCTTTCTATAATCATCTGTAGGCATTGCTCCTACGCTTGAACTATATGGTTCAACTTTTCTAGAAGAGATAAATGTAATTAATACTTTATCGTTATAGCTACTTAATGGTGAAAGTTCATATGTAACTTTGTAAGATTGAATGATATCTATAGTTTGTGTAGCTGTGCCGTCTTTCTTGCCTTCATTTGCTGCTTTTACAGTAATTAGACCATTAGTATATGCCGTTAGGTCATATGTATATGTATATTCATAAAGTGTTGTACCAGCGGCTACTCTTTCAACCTTAGTTGTTGTCATTTCAGATACTTTATAATCCCTTGCTGAATAAGTGCTGTGAAGGTCATAAATTTCTTTGTTACTCTCACCTGCGAATGATAATAATATGCTATTAACTTCTGCAAATGATTTAACTATGATTTGCATGTCTACACATGGAGTTGTTCCTTCATATCTTACTTGTTTTAGATCATTCTTATAAACTACTCTAACGATTGGTTTTTGATCTACGTTAGAGATATCCTCATATACAGTAAGTTTTGCAATATTTGTATATGTTGTTCCGGCTGCACTTGTAATTACACATCTAAAGCAGTTGCCATCCATATCTATTGTTGTTGGTGTTGTCTTATAGCTTGTTGTATGGATTCCTACACCTGTTGTAATCTTGTTCCAAGTTGCTCCGTTATCTCTACTTACTTGCCATTCAAATTCATAAACATCAGGGTGTCCAGGTGTTACAACTGTGAAGCTAAATACTGCTTGGTCACCTTCAGTAACAGCTTGTGATTGAACTTCCGAAAGCTCAGGTAATAAGTCATGTTGTAATGTTGCTATATTATTTACGCCTTCAGTTCTAGCAAATATGTCATAGCCAAGTTCTTTAACTATTTCATATCTACCATTTTCTGTGTAAATCATATCTGTAATTGAATTGTCTATAACAAGGTCTTGATTATCTAATGATTCATAAACAATCACTGAGTTAGAACCATTTGTGCTGGTTACTAATTTACCATCATAGAATTCAAATGTATCATTCTTTGATGCATTGAATATAGCTACCTTAGAACCTGTAATTGTTGGAGTTTCATCAGTAACGCCTCCGCCTTCAACACCAACTATTACTTTAGCAGATTGTGAGTTATTGATAACTCCGGCTAATCCACCAGTTAGTGTTCCTGCCTTAACAACTATATCTGAATACTTGCTTACAGTATTGTTAAATGCAGCGCTTCTTGAACCTGTTACGGTACCACCTGTAACATGTGCGTCAGCTGAATTTGTATTAACAATAGCATCACCTGTTGTAGTGCCAACACCTGTAGCCTTTACAGTGCCTCCAGATACTACCACTCTACCTTTATTATCGTTTACATCGTCTTTTGCATCATTGTATACTGCAGCAACTACTGCATCCGATATAAATGTATTTGTAGCTTCTACACTACCTTTTTCAATATTAACCTTTGTATAATCCTTCATGTAGATTGCTATAGCATCTGAATCGCTAGATGAAACTGTTAGTTTTGCGTTATCTCCCTTGATATTTACTACAGCATTTTCTGCATAGATTGCATTTGTCTTTGTACTAATTGTACCGCTTACAATGTCTAATGTTGAGCCTTGTTTTGTGATTATACCAAATCCTGTATTATCACTTAATGTTAATCCAGAATTATTGATTGTAAGTTTTCCTTTGTTTTCAATCATATAGTTGTTATCTTTTGTGATTGTTCCTGAACCATTCATAGTAACTTCACCGTCTTTGCCTATCTCGATTACTCCAGTTAGGTTCAAAGTCTTGCCGTCATTTGTGAATGTAATCTTCTTCTTTCCATTTAAGGTTGCATTTGGCTCTTCTGATACATTTTGAAGAACTCTAATGTTGTCATCATCTTTTGCAAAGTCGAATGCTTCTTGCAATCTTTCAAAGATATACTCATTTGTTGTATTTTGTTCTGGAATTTCTCTTTCTACGCAGTAGTTTGCATTTTCTATTACGTTCACGGTTCCAGGATTTGTATATGCATATCCCTTATCACGGTAATATGGCATGTTCCAAACTACACAATAATATTTGTCGCCATCGTTTGACACTGTTAGAGTTGTAGTTGTGTATTGTTTTGTGGTATATCCTACTCCGGTTGTTAGCTTGAAGTCCAAATCAATATCAGCTTCAGTACCAGCTTGTTTGTACCATTGATAGTTCAATTCTTCAGTGTATCCTGGCTCAGCATCAATAATGAACTTAACTGTTCTACCAACACCTGCATTCATATCTATTGGATGTAGTGTTATTATTGGTGGCCAGTATACTGTTGTCTTAGCTGGATCATAATCGCTATTCTTTTCAATCATATTTGCAATTTCTTTAGAGAATGTATAGATCTTAGAAGTATTTGAAATATTCATAAACGAATAGTCACCAACATCAACTAAGTCTTTCTTTGTATCATTATTTCTAGCTAAATCAAATATTTCAATTTGTGCTAGTTTTCTACATTCATAGAATGCATATGGTCTAATTCTTTCAACGCCATTTGGAATAACAACATTTTCAATCTTATTTGCTCCATAGAATGCAGATTCAGAAATAGTTGTTACCTCATTAGGAACTTCATATACTGTATTTATTCTTCCTGCTGGGTATGAAACTAATTCTTTATGTGTCTTAGAAAGTAGAACTCCGTCTACAACATCGAAGTAGCTGTTTCCATGTGCAATATCAAATGCTGGTGTCATTACCTCAGCAAATGGGTTTTCTCCCATTCTTGTTACTGTACCTGGAATTGTGATTGTATTAGTTACTTTAGTATCTCCCTTGAATGCATATCTACCAATTTCTTGGACTGTTGATGGAATTATTATTTCAGGAATATTTACTAAGCCACTAAATACTTCATCACCAATACTTGTAATATTGCTATCTCCTGTGCCAATGTTTAGTTTTGTGATGTTTTCTTTAAAGTCAACCCAATAAGTTAATGACTTATTAGAATTATAGGCTTCAATATCACCTAAAGACTTCATTCTTCCACTACCAAATACTGTTAATTCATACTTGCCAGATCCTGTAGAAGTTTCTTCTACATAAGAGAATATTGATTCACTATTTTCAGATATATACCAACCTATATGAAGTTTTCCAACCTCAGATATTGCATCATGATAATGTGGATCATTTGTCAAAGAGACTTTTACGTAGTATGTCTTTGGCTTGCTTGGTGCACTACCTTCAGTAATTGCTCCATCAGCTGATGTGGTCTTATGAGTGCATTCTCTATCTGTGTAATATGTATAAGTTATTGTTCCAGTTGGTTCATTATCTGCATATCTTTCGAACATTGCAGGTAATATTTCGTGGATTAATCCATCTGCTTGTACAAATGTCTCCGTAAGTCTTATTGTGGTTGTGTACTTAGATGGTGTTACAATCTCATATTCATCAGAGATTACAATACCATTCTTTGCTCTATCATTTGCTTGAGTAACGACTACATAGTTCTTAGAGAATCCTAAGTTTTCAAATCTATTATTTGTGCTCCATGTATAGTCTCCGGTAGCGCCCTTCTCTTTATAACCATACTTAATTGTTGAATTGTCTACACCACTTCTTGTTTGGTTAACAAGTTGGTCTTGTTGCTTAAATGTTAGGTCTACTGTAACACCAGTTGACTCAGAAGGCATTAAGCTTACATATTCAACTTCTGGTTGTTCTTTATCTACTGGAGTCTTATCTAATAATATAGAGTCATGTGCTGGTTCATTATAGTCTACTTGGTAAATGATTGTATCTGTTGCCATATCTGAGATGTTTCCGTTGAAATCCTTAAACCAAGCATATATTTGTAATGTGTTGTTTGAGGTTGTAAATGTGTATGGTGTCTTATTACAATAATCTACCCAGCCATTTGAATCAGCTGTTGGAGCTGTGCTTGATTCTGATAAATACATGTAATCAGCACAACCAGCTCTTAATGTAAGAATTGTGTTCTTACTATTGGTTACTGATGCATTATCATTTATAAATACATTTCCATATATTGGGAAGGTTTCATCCTCTGATTTATAAATTGTAACTTGTCTTGTAACCTCAGCTCTATTATAGTTATCACTTTCTGGAACTGTATATTTAATTGTAGTTGTTCCTTGAGCATTTGCTTTCAAGAAGAATTTTGTATCATTGCTTGTTATAGTTATTAGTGACGATGGTGTTTCTTCAACTAGAGTATCTGAAACTTTTTCGCCCTCATATGAATAGTCAAGCTCAAGTGTTTCACCTACATATGTAGCAATGTCATATGCTTTGACATTTCTATCTGCTTTTAGAATTGTGAATTCCTTTTCTTTAACTCCGAAATAATCTCCTCTACCAGTGATTATTGCTCTTGCAGTTCCGGCATCAACATTATCTGCAAATGCTAAAGTATAATCTTTACCATTTACTAACGTCTTTATGTCTAATGTAACTGTAACTTTTGGAGTCTTAGCAAATCCATCATAAACGAATATGTTTGGATCTAGGTCAATTGCAACATCGCCTATATATGTTCCAACAATATTAAATCTTGCCTCTAACGTATCTCCGTCATATCTATTAATTCCGACTATTATTACCTTTCCTACTCCAACATCAATATTGTTTTCATATGTTACAATATAGTCTTCATCTTTTTGAAGTAGTCTTCCATAGTTGTTATATACTCTTTCTAATGGAGTAATAACATCTCCTGTATACATGTATTCATAGCCTTCTAGTACGACTCTTTCTAGATTTAACTCAATTTCAACAATTTGTGCATATAGTGTAACTGATTCATCTCTACTATAGATGTCTCCAGGATCATAATCTGTTCCAGAGCCATTTGAAGCAGAGTTCCATTTAATGAATTCATAATCTTGTGAAGTAAATGCACAAGGTTTAATTGTTACACTCTCTCCTGCTAGTTTTAATTGTTTTTCCATACTTCCAGCCATACCATTACCGCTATATCTAACTGCATAAACTACAATAGTATAACTTGATTGGTTGCCAGCAACGTCTTTAGATATTACTTCATATGTTCCGCCATCTGTTATTTCATACTCACCAGTATGTGTCGAGTTATTAGTTAATTCAACAACATTTCCATTAACTGTTACTTTATCTATACCAGACTGTGAGTCTGAAGTTGCTATATGTAGTGTAATCTTTGAAGTTTCTCTTTCTGCTTCAATTTGTAGATTTGGAGCAATCGTATCAATGTTATCTACCGAGAATACTACTCTATTTGAGTTTCCAGCAGCATCTCTTACAACGTAGTAACATTCTTCAATGTTTTCTTCAAAAACATGACTTTGTGATGTTGAATGAGTAGCACCAATTTCAGTGAATGTTGGTGTACCATTTGTTCCGAAATAATAACCATTAATTCCAGAAAGTGCATCAGTAGCACTTACTGTAACTGTTACTGGTCTATTTGTCCAAGTTGTAACATCTTTTTCGATAGCACCCATAACTGGGTTATCTTTATCTATTGCTACAACTATTGAAGATACTTCACTAACGTTTCCATATATATCAGTTGCTCTAAAGTAGTATATAACATGATCTTGGTTAGTATTTACTAATATATTAGCAGAGCCATCACTTGCATTTGTCATATTGCTAAATCCAGATGAAGGACTTGTAGTTGAATACTCATATTTTTGAACTCTTGATTCATCTTCACTAAATACACTAATCCATACATTCTGGTTTGTCCAAGTGCCTGAATTATATATTGCACCTGTACTGTTATTTAATCTAGCTGTTATTGCTGGTGTAGTTGGTGGTGTTTTTTCACGAACAGATGAGCCTTGATTTGCACTTAAAGTAAGTGGATTGTAGTTTGGTTCTTTTGAACATTCTACTACTACGTAAATGTATTTTCCAAGTTCTCCTGTTGTTAATGTTAAATTATTTGTAGTTGCACCATTTATTAATGTTCCACCTGTAGTAACATTACTTGTAGCTGTGTACCACTTGTAAGAAAGATTTGCATCTTGTGGGTTTACCGTTACATTAGCTGTAAGGATATCTCCCACCATTGGTCCTTCAGGTGAAGCACCAGTTATCGTTAGAGTACCAGTTATGTTTGCTCTATTAATTACGAATGGTAATGTTATTTCTCCTTCATAACCATTAATACCAGTAATAACGGCTGTTGCATTACCTGCATTATAGTTATTGAAATATTCTACCTGATAATCTACGCCTCTTTCTAGTATTGTTGTACTATTTCTCTTTACAGTGGTATCAGGTGTCTTATATGTTCCATCAAACGTATAAACCGTTGGGTTTAATGATGCCTCAAAAGGATCAATTGGTATACGTTTAATTCTTAATTCTTTTCCTGTTTGGAATTCCAAAATGTAGTTTTGCGAACTAAATAATCCAGTTGTCTTTAAAGCAAGTGTTCCTTGAAGAATTTCATAAGAACCAATTCCTTCTCCTTCTCGTCTTGTTAAAGCTCCATCATATACAGGTGTCTCAATATTATTTGAAGTAGTATATGTAAATACTGGGTCTGGATCTAAATAGAATTTTTCTTTATTATCTGGAATTACTGTAACTGTTCTCTTATTAATAGTGAAAGTTTTAGTAATTGTTCCAGTATAGTTTTGGCTAAACGTTACTGTTACTGTTGCAGTATCAACGCCTGCTAACACGTTATTGTGATATGATAATGTATAGTCTCTTCCCTTCTTAATTTCATAAGAATTATTTACAGGATTTATTATCTCTACATCATCAAATTCATGTTCAGTTCCATCATATATAAATAAGTATGGTGGTAAATTACATATCAATCCACTTGCTGGGGCTGGTGTAATTGTAACTTGTCCATTTACATATACAAAATTATAGTCTGTTGCTTGGAATCCTGGTATAGACTCTAGTTTAAATGTTCCCTTTTCTATTGGGTACGTACCTATGTTAGAGCCTTGTGTTGCAACACAATGATAATCTCCAGTAATATTAACTGGTTCATTATTCTGCGCTCCTGTAACTGTAAATTCAGACAATGGAAAATGTGGTATTTCCTCTGCAAAGACATATGTCTTAGTTGGACCTGTCATTGTTATTGTTGCAGGCGTGATTGAATATGTCTTGGATAGTGTACCTGTATAATTTCTAGTTCCTGTTGCAGTAACTACTGCGGTATTATTACCAACGTGGATATTATTTGAATAACTTACTTCAAAATCTACTCCAAGAACTAAGTCTTCAATTGTAACCGTTGGTTCTTTTGCTGTTCCATCATATACAAAAGTGGTTGGATCAATTACCATTGTCATACCATTAATACTTTGAGGAATTATTCTTAGTGATGCTTGTTCTATTTCTGAATCGTTGTGGTTTTCATCTCCAACAACTTTTACATATATTGTATAATCTCCAACATCAATTTTTGTAGGTGGTTCTGTTCCCCAGTCTTCACCATTATCACTAAAGTATGCTGTACCACCATGTAATCCAGCTCCTACTTCAATAGTATGTGGATTTCTATCATATGTATATACTTTATCTATCAAAGTTGGACAAGATGCATCGTGTTTTGTAATTGTGAATGGTACTGCATCAGTTACACCAGCTAAATAGTTGTTCGTCTCTCCTACTGTTGCATATAAATAATATGTTCCAACATTAAGAGTAGTATTGGTTATTCCTGCAAATGCCGTTCCACCACTATTACTATTCGATGTATTGTAATAGTAAACAACAGCACCATTTTCTTTATTGTTGCTTACACTTGGTGTTGATACAACACCTTCATATTGATAACCAGTCATTGAAGCTACTGGTTTATTTGTTCCAGTACGTGGTGCTTTTGTAATTGTAAATGTTCTAGTAACTGTACCATAGTATCTAGGTCTTGTACCAGTACCAGTTACTGTTATAGTAGCTGTACCAGCATTTATATTGTTTGAATAATTTACATTAAATGTAGCATCTCTGTTACCATTTTTAACTGTTACTGTTGGCTCTTTTGCACTACCATCATAAACATAAGTATTTGGTGTAAATGTTGTTGTACATTGAGTAGCAATATTAACACCTAAATGATATCCGCAGCCTACATCACAATCACCATCATAGTAACCATTAGCGTCTGCTACATCTCTATGGCTTTCTGGTCCATACAAGTATGTATGACATACTGTACATTCTTTCCAGTGATTATTATCATCTGTCTTCCAGCCAGATATTACATGTCCTGGTGCAGGAATTGTTCCATACTCTATGTAGTTACATTTTGCACAAACACGATGTTTTGAACCTGCATTTGTACAAGTTGGTTCACTATCTGTTACCCAATCACCAAACTCGTGAGATTCGTTATATGTTTCTGAAGTGTTGTGACATGCTTCACAAGTTACTGTTACTATATGTTGATCAGCGTTTAATTGAGTATAAGATTTAGTGAATGGTCCAACGTGATTGTTTGGATTCATTGCACCTTCTCTTGTTTCTGTAGCATCACAAACCGAACAAGTTCTTCTTTGTATCTCTTTAGCTATACAAGTACCATCTGAAACTGTTACCCAGTTTCCCCACGTATGTCCTGTCATTGGTATTGTTTCAGTGTATGTATGACTATTATTTCTTGAACAATAATACGTTCTAACACCAGGAGTTACACAAGTAGGTGGTGTTGTTATTGCACTTGTATTATAGTTATGCCCCAAAGCATCTATTTCATAAGTTCCTTCATAATCGCAGACTGTACAAGTATGTTTTCCAGTACCTTTTTCTGTACAAGTTGGTTCAGTAACCGTAGTTCCTGCTCCCCATACGTGTTCATCTGTAACTGTAATTTGAAGTCCACATCTATCACACTTTTTCCAGTGCATCGTTGTATTATAATACCAAGTTCCTTCATCATGTCCTAGTGCTGGAATTGATTGTGTTTCATAATAATCACAAACTGAGCATTCTCTTTTCTCACGTCCATTGCTTAAGCATTCTGGATCTAAAGTAGTGTACCAGTTACCCATTGAGTGGGTATCTTTGCTTCCTTGAGCATCACATCTTGAGCAATTGTGCCAGTGATGAGTATCATTATTATCCCATGCTACTCCGAAATCATGTCCTAGGCTAGGAATTGATTGAGTTTCAGTCGCACCACAATTACTACAAGTTCTTTTTTCTGAACCATTTTGAGTACAAGTCGGGTCTAGTGTAGGTTCCCAGTTTGACCAGTTGTGATTTAACTTTGGAATAGTATCAGTTTTAACATAATCACAGACTCTACATTCATTCTTCTGAGATCCTGCTGATGTACAAGTTGGATTTGTTACTACTTCCCAGCCAGCCATGTCGTGAGGTCCGCTTTCAAATTGATAGTAGCATCTTATACACTCAATTCTATGTCCAGAATCATCATATCGATAATAGCTTTCTGGCGAATGTCCCAAAGCATCTATTACTTGAGTTTGAACTGCACTACATCCTGAATTCTTACATGAACGTTGTCGACTTCCTGATTCTGTACAACTAGCATATGATGTTGTTGTCCAGCTGTTCCAGTTATGAGCAACTTCATCCTGAGTAGCGCCACACACAGAACATACTGACGAATAGCAATGAGAGTTAGCATCATTTGTATAAGTGGTGTTCCAATTATGAGGTCCATATGTACCTGTATAAGACTTATGAGTCCATCCACATGTTGTACAATCCCAAGCCTGAATTTTTTCAGTTTGACAGTTAGTTGGCGATTGATATGTGTACCATTGGCCCTGTGTGTGTGGAACACGTTCAGCCATAACATTATATCCATGACAACATTTTCTTATGTGTCCACTTGAGTTTGAATCCCAATATGTTTGAGTACAAGAGCTATGTCCAAATGTTTCACACTCAGTACAATAGGCCATTGCAATTGAGCTCATCAAAATCGTTATTAAGATTATCGTCATAATCAAGAGTTTGTTTCTCATTTGTATCCCCCATAATTTCCTAATTTCAAGCGTTTTCGTGTCATTTTTTTCTGCCAGAGATTTATTGTTTCCAGGCGGGCCATATGACTCGATATGTCCGTGTGTTTTGATATTTACTTTTAACCAGATTCATATTGGCACCACCTCCTTCAAAATAGTTAATCGACTAACTGTTTTATAATAATATTTACTTTATTATTTAATAAAGGCATCGACTTGTAAAGAGGCTTTTTTGCTAGAACAAAGCGGTTTTCAAGATTTTTACCGCCGTATTTTTACGGAAAATAAGGCTTTCTTAAAAACACCCATTTTTGTTAAGTTTGTGTAACACCTTGTTTAAAAATGTTTCAGTTTTTCTACTATAGTAAAAAAAAACAAAATAAAAAAACCGATACATCGTTACTTCCGTAACGTTTCATCGGTTTTTAAGTTTGTAATATTCGAATTATAATTGGATTAAGTTATAATCGATGTTCAGTTTGTCTAAAGATTGCTCTTCTCTATTTGAACAACTTAAGATTATAATTTGTTTGTCTCCTGAAATCTCTGAAATTGTTTTTAGAATGCTTGAAAGCCTTGTCTCATCAAAGTATACGAAGGTTTCATCAAATATAAGTGGTAAGTTGTTATACTTATCTGCAATTGCCATTCTAAATCCTAAGTATATTTGATCTATTGTTCCACCGCTAAGCTTATCTATTGTAATCAGCTCACCATACTCATTTAAGGCTAGTAAGCCTTTTTGGTCGTTATATTTTATCTCTTGATATTTACCATTAGTGGTCTTTGAAACTGTATATTTAATATCTTCTTCTACACTAGGAATAAGCCTTTTTTTAATCTCTTCATAAGACTCTCTAAGTACGTCAATCGCAGTGTTTATAGTAGTTTCCTTCTCTAGTAGTACTTTTAGCTCATCGTTCTTGCTATACAAATCTTCAACAACATCATTCAGTTCATTAAGTCCATCTTGAATTGAATCTTGTTCAATCTTATATTTGTGAGCTTCTAAATCGATTTGGTTCATGTTTTCATCTAGGTCTCGCATTTTAGTCTTAAGTTCTGAAAAGCTTAGTTCCGTAGCTCTTTGGTCTACTCCGCTCTTCTCTAATGCATCAATTTCTTTGGCTTGTTTCTTTCGAATCATCTCAGCAACGACTTCAAAACTTTCTATATCGACATCCTGTTCATCTTTATACATGAATTTGTAGTCAACAAAGATTGCTATTATTCCAACAATGATTGCACCTATTATAAGATAGCTTAGTCCAAAGTACCAAAAGCTTATAGAAACCGCTATAATGGCTATTAAAATGATTACTGTGTCTATTATCTTATTTCTTTTTATTTGTTTTGCGTGTTCCTCTGCTTGCTTTTGCTTATTCTTTTGTTCTATGTCAAATTTCATCTTTTCACTTTGCAATTCTTTGTCATACTTTTCTTTAACTTCAAAAACTTTGTTCAAATCTTCTAGTCTCTTTTTAATTGACTCTTTTTCTAAAAGCAAGGCCTCCGTAGCTTCATTTATCCTTTCGTTTCTCGAACGATTGGATTCTAGTTCGGATTCTCTAACTTCTAAACGCGAAATTTCTTTTTTGAGCATACTCTTGGGTTTTGTAAAAGCTCTATCTGTTCCAATCTCATCTGCCAAGTATTTATCTAACTTCTTTTGAAGTTCATCATAAGAAATTGACTCATCGCCTGTTTGTATAATGTTTCCAAGCTTTTGAATGATTGCGTTTTGATTTGGTGTGTCTACATCGACTTGACTTTGTTTAACACAAATACTGTTTAAGAAAGTTTCTTCATCTATGCCAAGTTTTGAATTTCCAAAGTCTACTCCCTTAGACTTATCTTTTGAAAAATCTTCTGAAACGTCGTTCCCCTCTCTATCCGTAATGGTTGCTTTGTTTTTGGCAAAGTCTCTAAAAATGGTATACTCATCCCCATCAACTAACAAAGTAGTTCTTCCCGAAAAACTTTGCTCACCCCATGGAGTATATTTTTCAACATCTGAATATGCATTACCATTTTTGTTTTTGCTAATTCCATATAGCGTACACTTAATAAAATCTACCAAAGTTGACTTGCCTGATTCGTTGTTGCCCTTGATAACGTTTATGCCTGGCTTCAGAGAGATGTCTACATTATTTAATTTTCCAAATCCATTTACATTTATTTTTTGTATCTGCATACCTACACCTTTCTATTCTTCATTGTATTGGTATATTACTACGAAAACGGCTTCCGCAGCAACTTGTACGATTTGTTCCTCTGTTCTTTACAGGAATTATTATGATAAAAAACACGTCACAAATTCTACAAGTTGCAATTGTGCAGATTGTTTTCTTTAGTAATATACCAATACAATTTAAAAATTAAATCATGTATTTATAAACGAGCTTAAGTGCGCCCATATAGCGCTTTTCTTCTTGAGGGTTACTCTTTATCTCCTCCAAAATCTTTTTGGTAAATACGCCTTTTAGTGTGTCTTCTCTAGCTATTGCTTCTAGGTCATACTTAATGTGTGTTTCGTTCTCAACTGCACACACATTAGGATTAGCTAGCTTTATTTCTTCTTCGATATTTGACATATCAAAGTTTCTATCGCCTTTTAAAATTATTTTATATATGTTGTCTCCACTTGGAAGCTTACTGATTAATTCTGGCATCGAATTAATGTCTGAGGCATCAATAGTGACTCTTTCAAATTCTGTTTCATCAACTTTAATAAACTTATAGTCTATTTTATAGCTTAAATCAGCCTCATTTTTTTCGATTGTGCCTACTACCATGCCATGCTCGCCAGGCTCATCAAATCCACAAGATGTAAGACTTCCTGGATAAATTATTTTTGAAGAATCTATCTTTTTTTGGTGAATGTGTCCTAATGCAACGTAGTCAAAATTCGATATTTCTGACTCTTTTATGTCGTGATATTCTCCTGAAGCACCATTTAATGTGCCATGAGTTACCAATATGTTGCACTTTAAGCTATCTAATGAAACTGCACTGAAATCAGTTTTTTCCATATAATAATTTTCAAATCCTATGCCATATATGATGATGTCACCATAGTCGTAATGCTTTAATTTTGAATCAAATATGTGCACGTTTGGTGGAAATTGATACTTTTTATATGGTGATGTGTTAATAAGTGGATCGTGATTTCCTGGTGCTATAAACACTTGAGTTTGTGGTATTTGATTTATACAGGAAATCAAGAATTTAATTGAATCTTCACTTACAAATTTATGCTCATATAAGTCTCCGGATAAAAACAAAAATTTTACATCATTTTCTTTTATATAATCTATTACTTTTTGAAGATTTAATTTTTGCTCTAGCTTTCTCTTTTTTGATAGTGCTTTATTGCCATTTAAAGATATGAATGGTCTATCAAAATGAAGGTCGGCTATGTGTACAAATTTCAATATAATTCACCTCTTCTTTTATACTCTAATTATAATTATTTCCCTGTTTTCCTTCAAGCGAACACAATAAAAAAAGAGGCTTTTTTAAGCCTCTTTTAATCCATATATGATGGTTTCTTTTTTGGTCTATCTTTGCCAAATAATTCATCAAATCTCTTTTCAAGTTCTGCCTGTAAATCGTAATCATCATCAGGTGGAACGTTTCCAGTGTTATTGGGTGGATCTTGATATAATGTTGATTTATTCTCAGTTTGTGCTGAAGGTGTTGGTTCAGCAGTATTTTTCTTAACTACAAATAAATCGTCTAACTCGTCACCTTTATAATTTGGATTAAATAAATCATTTGCAGGTGCTGCAGTCTTTGGCTTAGGCGGTGTTAAGAATGGATCTGGCTCTGGAGCCTTCTTTGGTACAGTGTTCCAAATATCAGCATCTTGCATGCCTCCACCATTCCACTCTGTAGGATTAGAAATTTTATATTCACCACGAATCTGAATTCCTTCAGTTAAGTGGCTTATTTCGTTAGCTTTTGCTTCTTGGTAAAGTGGATGAGGTCCACCTACACCAGGTTTTTTCTTAGGGAAGTACCAATACTTACGCGCTTTAATTGGTTTCATTGCTTGTACGAAAATTAAGCAATCGTCTGTGTCTAATCTTCTTAATTCATCAGGTGTCATTAATGCTCTTGCCATAATTTGATCTGAATATCCATGACCTGTGGTTGAATTTTCTTTATCTGTATTGGTTGAAACGCTATCGTGAGATATTGTTTTTTCACCTAATAGTTTCGAATAAGTTTCAAGTGTCTTTTGTGCGTTACTTCCTAGGAACAGCTGTGTTGAACAGTTGGCCATAATAATCTGTGCCATCTTTTCATCATATATTTCTTCAATCTGGTCTAATGACTGTAAGATAATACTAATATGTAATTTCTTAGAACGACAGGTTGAAAGAATTCTTTCAAAGTTTGGAATTCTACCAATGTTTGCAAACTCATCTAGAATTAAGAACATTGGAACTGGAAGTGCTCCTCCTTGAGTATCACCATATTCATATAATCTTTGGAACATCTGTGAGAAGAAGATGTTCATCAAGAAGTCATATGTACCATGGCTTTCAGGAGTGATAAAGAATACTACTGATTTTTCTTTTGCCAAGTCTTCAAATTCAAGTGAGTTACAAGCTGTTAATGCAGCTATATCTTGTGAATCAAATGCTGATAGCTTTGCAGCAAGTGAAACCAATATGTTTGAGAAGGTCTTTTCAGAACCTAATCTAATATTATCAAACTGTCTTCTTGCAGGGTTATCAAAGTCTAGCGCCTTGAAGATTTCCATTAAATCTTCACCTTCATTTTCAGCACCATATCTAACTAATGCTGCGCAAGAAGCTAGTGAATGTTCTTCTTTAGGTCTATTAAACATTATGTAGTAAATACAAGCTTTTAATAATGCTTCTGATGTTTGATCCCAGAATGGATCTGAGCCTTTGTTACCGCCTTTATTATCTTTTTCAGAAATAATCTTTGTGATAATATCAACGTCCATGTTGTTTCTAATATGTGCTAATGGGTTATAGCCATCAGAATACTTAGGGTCTGCTAAGTTTATTACATATATTTTATAACCATGCTTTTTGAATAAGCCTGCGGTTCTATCATAAATTTCACCTTTAGGGTCTGTGAAACAATAAGAGCCCAACATTTGAAGTGCATTTGGAATAGCAAATGATGCAGATTTACCAGAACCAGAACCACCTATTACTAAGATGTTTCCGTTTTTACCACTAGGTGGGTTAGGAATCATTGGTAAATAATAATTCTTTGCTAAAATAAATCCATTGTTTTTATCTAGTACTGCATAAGCTTCTGAGTTAGATGCCCAGTCAGCACTACCATGCTCCATACCTTCAAATTCTTTATTTGTCTTTTTAACAACCATTGCTATAAAGAATACAAATAAAAATCCAATCGAAAAAGTTTTCATGTTTTCCAAATATGCATCAAAATATTTGAATGTTGCACCAAAATTATCTCCAATGTTACTAATATCTTGAGAGCATGTATCAACTAATGTTTGTATTCCTCTATTATCTGCTGGTAGATTTTCTAATGGAATATCTGCTTCTTTAATTGCTTTTTTCTTAGCTGCTTCTCTATCTCCATCTTCACCAACGTATGCATCAATTATTGAAGCTCCATCACCTTCTAGATAACGTGTTCTTCTATATCTCATGGAGTTATTGGTAAGTGCAGTCATCAAAAATAGGGCTAGTACAATATATACTATCCCTAAAAAAATCATTAATCCTTTTCGACTTTCAAACCATCTTTTCACAATGGTTTCCTCCTTTGTATGGTGAAGATTTCATTTGTTAAAAAAGTCTAAAACAATTGATATACTAGATTTCTACTTCTTCTCTCTTATCAAGCTCAGCTTCTAAATCTTCAATTCTTCTCAAAGCATCTGCATCGCCTAACTCTTTAGCTAATCTCATAGCGTCATTTATCATGTCTTTTATAGCTAATCTACCATTTTTATCAACGCTAATAGCTGCATGTCCACCTGCTGGATCTAGATGCTGTTCGTTCGTAACCATTTCTACGCCACGAACAAAATCATCTTTTAGATAGCTTTCAATAGCCTTAATCATACCCTCTAATTCTGTGTTTTTTTCTTCCATAATACATCTTCCTTTCTTTTATCCTTTAGCCAATTTCTAGGGCTATATATGATTTATGTGGTAACAATTTGATTTTCGCTTTCATCTTATTTGAATCAGCATCCAAGAACACAACCGGTCTAACCTCATCACCTAATATTGGATCAATTATCGAAATATTACGTTTAAAGTTAGGTAAGTATTCAAATTCTTTGTATTCAGATTCGTCACCAGTTAGTTTAAGTGAAGAATACTTAATATGGCCAGGCTTTTTTCCAACAGTAATGTTACCATTAACAAACTCACCACTGTTTAAAACAGCCTCTCCTGGTTTAATTGTTAGAAACACAACAATCTTTCTTTCATTGCTTTCAGGCTCTGGATTAAAGAAGAACGTCTTTTTAAAACCGCCGTCTACGAGCTCCATAAATGATTTAAGCTTTTCAAGCGAAAATATTGGAGTTCCCTCCTCAAACGTGGTATTAATCTGAAACGCCATTGTATTTACACCAGATGCATCAATTACTGAAAAGACCTTCGTCTTATCAAACATATCCATATTCTTCGACTCCTTTTCTCTTGTAAGGTCAACCGCTGTTGACATAGATATTATATCATATTTTTATGTTAACGTCAAATTTATTAGGCTTTTACTAAAAAACAGGCATTTTTATCTTAATTTTGATTAATAAGTCGCCTCTTTTGCCTTCTTTATTGATAAATCCAGCATCTTTGATTGTTAAAACGTCATCGTCTTTGGTACCGTTAGGAATTTTGAGCTTATGCTTGCCATCTAGCGATTCTACGGTGATTGTGTTGCCTAAAACTATGTCACTAGGGCTTACAAGCACTTCTTTAAGAAGATTTATGCCTTGTAGCTCATATTCTGGGCTTTCTAGTAGCGAAAAGTTGATAAATAAGTCGCCAGTTTCGCCTGTTTGAGGATTTATAAAGCCCTCTCCTCTTAAAAGCACCTTAGATGTGTCATTAGCACCTCTTGGTATCTTGACGTTGATGGTTTGTACCTCTTTAGGGGCTTTTTCATATGATATTTGCTTAACTGCCCCTAAAAAAGCCTCTTCAATGGTAAGTTTTATTGTAATGTTGTTATTTAGCGAACCGCCTGGCTCAAATGAAGGCTCTTCTTGAGGTTCTTTGGGCTCCTCTCCGATAAAAATCTTAACAAATTCTGAGTTTTTAAGGTTTTTAACGTTATTGGGAAGCTCTGTTATATCAAATCCATTTTGCATAAAATGGAAATAATACCTAATATTGTAACGTTTTCTAAGGCTTGAGGAGCTTAAGTTTTGGTAGGCTTCGCCTATATCCTTAAACTTTTCTTCAGCCTTCTGATCGCCCTTGTTGTTATCTGGATGATATTTCTTTGCAAGCTTTCTATAGGCTACCTTTATTTCATCAATAGTAGCCCCCGGGCCGCTTACGCCCAGTATTTTATAGTAATTCTTGTACTTCAACTTCTTTTCTTCCTATTTCTTAAGACTTCACCTAAAATTATATAGTTTTAGGCTTGTAAAGTAAACAATTTAGAAGAATTTATTCATCTTCGAAGCCCCTATAAATAATGGCTGTACCTTCTATCTCGTCAAAGGCTATTCTATCGCCTTTTTGTAGGTTTATATTGGTTTTATCTACCAAACTAGCCTTTTCTATCCAGTATTGGCCCCTATCTCTAGCTAACTCAAGTAGGAAAACACTATATTCTTTTAAGTTGTACTCTTTTTCAGGAGTTGAAACCTTCCAAGCATCAACATCTAGGATACTGTCATTGGTGAATGTATAGGTTTTAACTTTCTTTGCTTTTTCATCTAAAGTTGATTTTTCTACAACCAAGTCTTTGTAATATCCAAGTACTGATAGTTTATAGCCTTCAATAAATGTTGCTTTCTTTTCATCTGCTTCAAATTTAATGAAATCGCCTTCATCAAAGTCCATGTAATTACTAATGTCATAGTTTTGATATTTGATATAACCGATTACATCAATTTGTGTTAATATCTTTCCTGTTGTTTTTCCATCATCTTTTTGCTCTTTGTATATCTTCTTAACTGTTCCATACAAGATGTTTGTAGTAGCCGTGTTATCTACAACAATTACTTCTTTGAAATTATCATTAGAATCCAAGATAACATATGAAGTTGTATTTTTAGCATCTTTAATACTCATATAATCTTCAATTGAAATTTCTTCAATCTTGTAACCTGTTGGTTTTGAATATCTACCAAAGTTATATTGGTAAGTGATTTTTTCAATCTTGATTTCATCTTCTTCAAAGAATTTAAGTTTATCTTGAAGCTTTAGTAAATCAATCTTATCAATTCTAATCTTGTCTAATAAATCCGCTTTTCCTTTAATTACTTGCATTTGTTTTATAGTGTTGTATCCAACTTCATCAAATGTATATTTAACTAAATCTCCTACCTCAACACCTGGATTTGCAAGTGTTGTATTATATGTTTTTTCTTTGCCATCTTGCCAAAGTGTAACTCTATTGTACTCACTACTTTCATCGTCTTTTGAATACGAGAATTTTGTATAAATACCAATGCCTAAAATCTTGTGCGTTAACTTATCTTCTAATAAATCTACTCTGATTACTCTTTCAGATAGGTCAAAATAAATCTTAATTTTCTTTCCTACTACGTTTTTAATATCTGGCTCATACATTTTGTTAAATGTTTTATATGTGTTTGAAAAATAGTCTGTGTAAAGAGTATTCTCATAAGTATCGTACTCACCATCTTCAGTTACTATCATGAATGGAGCTTTTCTATTTTTGTATGATACTAAAACTGTTTCTTTTGTGTGAGCAGGTGAAACATAATAATATCTATCTTTTTCAATTTCTACTAAAACGTCTTCTTTTGCTAAAGTACTCCATTTAACTCTTTCGTTGTTTTTAAATAGTACTGCGCCGTCATTTATTACTAATTCGCTATCATTTATGTTGATGGTTCTAGTAAATATATCTTGTGATTTTTCGTATCTATATGCTATGACATCGTCAATATATTTGTTTTCAACACTACTATGTGAACCCTCTGATTCTTTTGAATCTTTCTCACGAGAGTCATCAACTTTGATGCTTTCAACTATATAGAACTTACCCAAGTTTAATGCTAGAGTTCTATCTTCTGTGTCTTCGCCGTCATAATGATAAATGAATGCAAAGTCTGATTCTTTGCTTAATTTTGTTCTGTTTTTAAGTTCAAAACCATCTTCTTCTAACTCTTTATATGTACCTTGATATAGTGTTGCCCCAACATCAGTTTGAATTCCAACTGCTTCTAGAGCAACAATCTCTCCTGGATATTCAACACGTTTTAATAAAACGTCTGAATAACCACCAATCATAGAAAAGTTAACTTTTTCATTTGGATCAAACAATTTAAAGTAACCGCCATTAACGATTACATATATATCTCCATTAAGCTCTACAAAACCATTTATTCTGGTGTTTTCTATGAAGTCGTATCCAATCATCTTGTGACTAAATAATGTCTTTCCTGAATCAACAAATGTAAAACCATCTGTTTCATTTCTACTAACTATTGTCCATGTGTGTGCTTTTAACATATTCCAAATAATGAATGCAACATTTCCACGGATTGCAGGATCTTCTGTTGAACGAATGGTAGCAAATCTAAATAGTTTTAATTCACGAACTTTATCTAGGTAGTTTACTTCCCATCCATCTGGATTATCTGGTTTTAAATATGTATGTCCTAGTGCAAGAGTAATTAGCTTTGCTATTTCGTTATATGTAATGTCAGCATTTGGTTTAAACGTATTGTTTTCGTAACCATTAATAAGCTTTTTATTAACACCGGCAACAACGTATTTGTAAAACCAGTCGTCTTTTTTAACATCTTTAAATGTTATGGCTGAGTCATCACTATTAAATGCTTCGATTTCCGCTTTAGTCATAGAAGCTTCAACTAGCATTTTAGTAAATTCAGCTCTAGTAACATTTCTATATGGTTCAAATACACCTTCTTTAACACCTGAAATAACTTCAAGTTCTCCAAGTATCTCAGATGCACCTTGATAGCGGGTTCCTATGGTATCATAGAAAACAACCGCATAAGATTTTTGATTTATTGAAATAGCAAAGATTGCTATAAAAATAAGCAGTAATACTATCGTTTTTTTCATTAGTTCTTCAACCTCCAAATTTTAAGGTTTATCCATCAAAAAGGCATAATGCCCCAATTTTCCTTATAATTTGATTATATGTATAACAAAAAAGGCTGTCAATTAACAGCCTTTTTTGTAAGAAAAACTTAATCATATTGAAATTATTAATCAATACCTCTGATGATAAATGCGATTTGCTTTTCAGCATCAAAGATTATTCTATCATCTATTTGATATTCTACAAATTCTTTAGATAGTTCATAAGCATCCGAGAATTTATATTTATAGTCTCTACTGTAGCTAGCTTCAACGATGACATATAATAGCTTATTAAGATTTACTGTTTTATCGTCATAAGTGTAGCTGTTTTCGGTAGTGTCTAAATCTTTATTAGTCTCTTTGAAAGATACAAATTCCTCATCAATATCTTTGACAGTCAAATAATCTTTATCTACGTCTTCTGGTTTTAATTCCTTTTTAAGTGTAAGGCCACCTGATGTCATTACTTTAAAGATTATTAATGAATTTTGCTCTGGTGCTTTATCTTCATCAGTAACTTCTACCTTGAATTTTCCTTGATTAAAGCAGTCTAGAATTACAAACTTAACACCCTTTTCACGACTTGTCTTTCCTACAACACCAATGTAATTAATTGATGTGTTAGTAGGCTTTGAAAGTTCTTCCTCTGGTGTAGGAGTAGGGGTAGGTGTTGGTGTTGGCTTTAATGAAGCAGGATTAAATGTAAGTGCATTATATACAATTAATGCAACGTTATCTCTTCTTGCATTGTTTGGAGCAACTAAATCATTTGTATAATAATCATTAAAGAATCCCCTACGAGAAGCTTCTTCAAAATAAGGTGTATCCCATCTCTCTCCTTGAGTTGCCTCACGAACACTAATGTTTTGAATTCTTAAAATCATAGTAACTAATTCGCCATAAGTTACTGGATTGTTTGGTCTAAATGTGTTATCTTCATAGCCTTTGATAATACCTGCTTGCATAGCAGAAGCTATGTATGGTGCGTACCATTTTGATGAATCAACATCACTAAATGATGCTAAATTATCGCTTGAATTTGAATTTAAATCAAATGCTGCAGAAAGAATCTTAACGATCTCTGCTCTTGTAACTGAATTTGTTGGTGCAAAAGTTCCATCTGGATAACCATTTATTGCACCCTTACCATTTAGGTATTCAATGGCACTTTTATAGGTTGCTGGATAAGAGCTAAAATCCATATCACTAAATTCAATTGCAAAACTTACGCTGGAAATAAGCATTGTTAAAATAAATAATGTTAAAAATAATTTTGTTTTCATTTTTTTCATCCTCTCATTTGTATTTTATTCTATTACGTCTAATATTTCTTCTATCTTTGGAATATCTATGCTTGCGAATTTATAACTTCTTTGAAGTTTGTATGCTTCTTCTTTTGCTTTATCTAAGTCATTTGAATAAATGATAAGAAGTGGTTCACCTTCTTTTACGGTGTCGCCAATCTTTTTAAGCACTTCAATACCAACTGTATTATCTATGTAGTCGTCTTTTTTAAGTCTTCCGCCGCCAAGATTTACAATTGCTTGTCCAATGTCTTTACACTCGATTGAGTATATTGTACCAGACTCGAGAGAATAAACTGGAGTTTTAAACTTAGCCATATTAAGAAGTCTCGGTGTCTCTATGATGCTACTATCTCCGCCTTGTCTTTCAATGAATTCTTTAAACTTTTGAAGTCCTTCACCACTTTGCAAACTTCTTTGGATTAATTTTACGTTGTTTCCAAAGTTATCGCCCTTACCAGCAAGCTTAAGCATGTAAGCTCCTAATACAATACATACTTTTGTGATATCTTCGTCACCTTCGCCTTTAAGTACGTTAATTGCTTCCATAACTTCTAAGCTATTTCCACAAAATCTTCCAAGTGGTTGGTTCATATTTGTGATAACAGCAATTGTATCTTTACCAGCTTGCTTTCCTATGTCTACCATAGTTTGAGAAAGCACTCTTGCTCGCTCTTCATTATCCATAAAAGCACCTGTACCGCAAGTAACTTCAAGTAATATTTTATCTGCACCTGCTGCAATCTTTTTACTCATTACTGATGAAGCAATAAGTGGAATGCTTTCAACTGTAGAGGTAACATCTCGAAGTGCATACATTTTTTTATCTGCAACAACAAGATTTTCTTGTTGAGACATTATTGAAATGCCAATATCTTTAACGTTTTGAATGAATTCCTCTGTAGTAATGTTGGTTCTAAAGCCTGGAATTGATTCTAGTTTATCGATTGTGCCTTGAGTAAAACCTAAACCTCTTCCAGACATTTTTGCTACAGGAACTCCTAAGCTTGCAACTAGTGGCATAACAACTAGTGTAACTTTATCTCCTATTCCACCTGTACTATGTTTATCTACCTTAACACCAGGAATTTGAGATAAATCAAGCATTTCGCCAGAGTGGGCCATAGCAATTGTTAAATCTGAAATTTCTCTTTGAGACATTCCATTTAAATAAATTGCCATCAGTAAACTTGAAGCTTGATAATCTGGAATATTGCCCGCAGAATATTCTCTAACGAAATATTCAATTTCTTCTTTTGAGAGTTCTTCTAAATCTCTCTTTTTGCGTATGATATCTATTATGTTTAAAGACAAACTAAACACCCCCTACTTCTGTTATTTTGTCTTTTATTTTTTCAAACTTTGCATCACCTATTCCACTGATATTTTTTATATCTTCAATTGAATTAAAAAATCCATTTTCATTTCGATAATCAATTATCTTACTAGCCATAGCTGGGCCAATGCCAGGTAGCGTTTCGAGTTCTTCTTTGCTTGCATAATTTATATTTACTAAAGATGAATTATTTGAAGAACTTTTAGCAATTGCTTTTGTAGTATTAACTTGTGATGTTTTTTCTTCTTGTTCATTAACTTTATAAGGCACAACTACTTTTTGTTCATCTTTTAAAACCTGAGAAAGATTAAGTCTAGATAAGTCAGCCTCTTCTAACTCTCCATCTGAAAGTTCAATTAACTCAAATAGTCTTGTGCCCCTTTTAACTTCTTTTACGCCAGGACTATTAATTGCTCCTTCGATATGAACAAAAATCGTGTCTTCAATTTGTTCTTCAGTACTTTCTTGTAAATCATCAATTACAACAATTTCATCTTTTGGTAAAAATATAATCCCTAAAATTGTTAATCCAATAAATACCCCAACATATAAAATGTGTTTGGTATTTATCATTAAAAACTCCTTTCAAAAACGCTTATTTTAAATAAATGTTTTTCTACAAAATGATTATATATTACCTATTAGTCAATTTCAATAAACCTTAGAAATATCTTGTATTTTATTGCATATTTTAATAAAATATTTTTGGAGGGTAACATGAAAAAATTTGTTTTATTAATTATGTTATTTTTTATTTTAATACCTTCTTTTTGTTATGCTATTTCAGTTGATTGCCCAAACGTAATTTTGATAGATGCATCTAATGGCAGAGTTATTTATGAAAAAGAAGCTTATGAACACGTAGCTCCAGCAAGCACTACAAAGGTACTTACCGCTCTTTTAGTGCTTGAAAACACCAAGCTAGAAGATAAGGTTTATTGTAGTTATGAAGCTGTTATGAGTGTGCCTTCTGATGGCAGTAACACCGCAATTCAAGTTGGTGAAACTCTTACCGTTGAACAACTTCTTAATTGTATGCTGGTTGCATCCGGAAACGAAGCTGCTAACGTTTTAGCAGAGCATGTTGGTGGCACAATGGATAAGTTTGCTAAACTTATGAATTCTAGGGCCATTGAATTGGGTTGCACAAATAGTAATTTCAAAAATCCTAGCGGTCTTTCTGAAGAAGGACATTATTCTTGTGCGTATGATTTAGCTAAGATTTATTCATATACATTTGAAAAGTTTCCTGAATTTAGAGAAATAATTTGTAAAACCACCTACACCTTAGCACCATCTGAAAAGCACTCAAAAGATGATAGAAAGTTTGTAACCACAAATAAACTGCTTCTTTCTTCTGATCAAACATACTATTACTGGTATTGTACTGGTGGAAAAACAGGCTACACAACCGAAGCTAAAAACTGCTTGGTTTCTTCTGCCACAAAAGATGGAAAGAGACTAATTTGCGTTGTTCTTGGTGGTAGCCAAGACGAAAAGAATAAAAGTCAAAGATTTCAAGATACTATAAACTTATTTAACTACGGATTTGAAAATCTTCAAATCTTGACACTTGTAAATGCGGGTACTGTAGTTGACTTTGTAGAAGTTAAAAATGCTGCTGAAGAAGACAAAGATTTACCACTAAAGGTTCTTTCTTCTGTTGCCATTTCAACATATAGCGGAGATACTGCTGAAAAACATGAGCCAAGTATTAGCATTTCTGGAGACGTTATCGCACCAGTTAATTCGGGTGATTTAATAGGCTCTGTTACCTATTCTGCTTATGGTCAACAATATACTTTAGACTTATTTGCCGCAAAAGATGCACAAATCAAGCCTCCAGGGCTAATTAGTAATATTGCTATCAACATCTTTAGAATCGTCGTAATTGGCTTAATTTTGGTGTTTTTCATTAGATTTTACAACATTATAATTCGTAAGAAGTCCAATAAGGAGCGAGTTTCAAGAGTCAGAAGGTATAATGCTAGATTTCATCGCTAAAATATTGACTTTTTTTACATAAGATGTTAATATATGGTCAGTTACCAGTTAGGTAGCTAATGGGTCTGTAGCTCAGCTGGATAGAGCAACGCCCTTCTAAGGCGTGGGTCGGGGGTTCGAATCCCTCCAGGCTCACCATTTAAAAAGCGGAAAATCTTAAGATTTTCCGCTTTTTCTTTTTATTCTTTTTTGAACTTTTATTAGTTTCGCCTTGTTTTTTAGTGCCTTTATTTTTGTCTTCTTTTGGTTTTTCTTCTTTTATAGGCTCTTCTGGTTTTCCTTCTGGCAATAATAATACCTTGTGCCAATTAAATACTCTTGTAAAGAATTCTTCTCTTGAGTAATCAACTCTTCTAGTAAGTCTTTCGTATTTCTTAAGCAATGAACCTGGAATTATTAATAGAATTATTAAACCAATTAACAGCTCTCTTTGTATAACTACTGAAGGAGTATTAACAACTTCTGAAATCTCATCATCTAAATTGAAGCTCATGTTATCAAAAGATTCTGGATTAAATAATTCACCTGAAGCATTAAACATTTCTGAGTTTTGCATGAAACTATAATAGTCTTGCATCAATGCAGGGTTTATATCTAATCTACTATATATGTCATCTTTTGATGGGGCCAAGAATAGCAAATAAACTAATGAAAATACAAGTCCTATTGCTAATCCTTTTTTACCAAGTCTTGAAAGAAGTGCAGTAATAACACCAACAAATAAATATAATGCTATAAATATGAATGCATCACCAGAAATGCCAACATATAATAATCCAAAACATAGTGAATAAACTACGCTCAATCTGATTGAATTTTTATAGCATAAAAACATCAATACAATTACTGATATGATTGAGAATATTGACATATACAAATAACTATATGGTGCTAAAAATGCAAATAATAGTGTTAATATTATTGCCGATGAGATTTGTTCATCATCTGTTATTTCTTTTACTTTTGGAATCTTTAGTAATGGCTTTAATCCTTTACTAAATACCATCATAAATGCTGTAGAAATAATTATTTCAAAAATCATTGGCAAAACAAGTGCTACTTCAAACACTTTAAATACAAGCATTATTGCAAGTGATATTATTTGTGCCACTAAAAACTTAAGTAATACTTTTAATTTGGGTTCTTCATGTTCTTTGTCTTTATATCGCGATTTTAAAAATGCAAAGATTAATACAGTAACTGCAAATCTTAATACGCTAGAAGCGCCTTGAGTAAACCAAGTAGTTGCAATCATTATTAGAAAACTAAAAATGATCGGAACTTTTTGATCAACTAGCGCACCGATGAAGGCTGTGCCAAAAGGCATAGCTCCGCTAATAAGACTTGCTAGCGAAATGAATAAAGCAACTAAGTACGATATTAAGTTTTCTTTCTTTGTTACTAAATTTCTAAACACTTTCTATTACTTACCTTTCAATTAATACACACCCCGTTGATATATTACTACGAAAACGGCTTCCGCAGCAACTTGTATGATTTGCACCTCTTCATCTTTACAACTAAAATATGAAAAAGACAACGGTGCAAATTTAACAAGTTGCAATTGTGCAGATTGTTTTCTTTAGTAATATATCAACGGGGCTTTTTTATTTTCCATAATGAAACTTCAGAATTGTGGATTTTGCAAGGAAAACAAACGAGCCATTACGAAGGCGTATGTGGTATACGTCGAGTGATGGCGAGTGCAGTTTGACACAGCAAAAACGCAATTATGAAGTTTCGTTTAGTTTCATAGAAACTAATTTCGTAATACCGTGCTCCTGCATTGTTGCGCCATAAACGATATCGGCTGCTTCCATGGTACCTTTTCTGTGTGTGATTATTAAGAATTGTGTTTCCAATGCAAACTTCTTTAGATAGTCTGCATATCTGTAGACATTAACATCATCTAGTGCCGCTTCTATCTCGTCCAAGATACAGAATGGCGATGGTGATAGTTTAAGAATTGCAAATAGCAGTGCAATTGCTGTAAATGCTCTTTCTCCTCCTGATAGAAGCATCATGTTTTGAAGCTTCTTTCCTGGTGGTTGAGCTATGATTTCAATACCACTTTCTAGAATGTTTTCAGCATCTGATAGAATTAATTCAGCTCTACCTCCGCCAAATAATTCAACAAATACTTCACCAAAGTTTTTATTAATTAATTCAAAGTTTTGAGCAAATTGAATCTTCATTAGTTGAACCATATCTGCAATTATTTTTTCAAGTGATGCTTGAGATTCTTCTAAGTCAATCTTTTGTGTGCGTAGGAATTCATACCTATCGCCAACAGCTTTATATTCTTCAATTGCATTAATATTAATTGGCCCAAGATTTTTGATGTTGGTTTTAATTTCTTCAACTTCTTTTTGAGTTTTTGAAGTAACCTCTGCATAATCTTTTGCTGTGTTTGGAGTTGTTTCATACTCTTCCCACATCTTGTTGGTGATGTCGTCGATATCTTGTTCAAGCTTTGTCTTTTTAACATCTAGCTTAGTAGCTTGATCATGTAATACATCTAATGTTTTGTATTGATTATCTACTTGGCTATCGATTTCATCAACCTTAGTATTTTGTGTTTCTCTCTCTGTCTTTAACTCAGCAAGTTTTTGATTTAATTCTTCAACTCTTGAAGAAGAACCAGAAATATTTGCTTTGATTTCTTCGATTTCTTTTGCTAAAGTTTCATTTTCTTCAGCCATCTTTTGAATTGCTGTTTGCTTGTTTTCTATACTTGTATTGTTGTCTTCAATGTCTTGCTTAATTCTTTGAAGCACTTCATCTTGTGAACTTGAGCTTTCATCAAATGAAGAAACAGAAATTTTTAAATCCATAATGTCTGAATTTAAATCATCAAACACTTTTTGTTGTTCCATATTTTTCTTTGCATATTCATCAACTTTTGTTTGTGCTTCTTCATTTTCTTTATCTAGATTTGTCATTAATTCATTGATATTTTCAATGTCTTTTTTAACTTGCTCATAGTCTTTAGCTAGAGTTTCTTTTTCATTTTTTAATAACTCATTTTTCTTATTAAACTTTTCGATGTTTGAATCAAACTGTTCCATCTTTTGGTTTTCGGTAGCAAAAACAATTTGAACTTCTTGATATTTTGAAAGCACTTCTTCGCTATCTTTAAGAGTTTCTGTACTTTCGGTCTTGTAGTCTTCGTAAGCCTTTTTAGCGCTTTCAACTTTTTTCTTAAGCTCTTCAACAACCTTTTTAAGTTCGTCAATTTCTCTTCCTCTTGAAAGAAGTGAAGTTGTTTTCTTTTGAATACTACCACCAGTCATTTGACCAGAGCTATTTAAAATATCTCCATCTAATGTTGCAATTCTAAATGAATATTTATTTTTTCTAGCAAGTGCAATTGCATTATCCATGTTGTCACAAACAACGCTTCTACCTAAAATAGAATTCATTACACCTTCATATTTTGAATCATATGAAATTAAATCTGATGCAATTCCAATAACCCCAGGCTCGCCTTTGAAACTATCCCTAAGCTTTTCGCCTTTAACTGACGAAATTGGATAGAATGATGCACGACCTAAATTGTTAGTTTTTAAAAATTCAATTGCAGATTTTGCATCTTCTTCTCTTTCAGTTACGATGTTTTGAAGCGCTCCACCTAATAGTTGTTCAATTGCTGTTTCATATTCGTTTGGAACTTTAATTAAGCTTGCAATTGTGCCATAAATGCCTTTTCCAAATGAAGCATCTTTTTGACATCTTTGCATAACTGCTTTAACACTATTAACGTAGCCTTCAAATTCGGCTTCTGTTTCAGTTAAAAACTTAAGTCTTGATTCTTTATTGTTTAGTTCACTCAAAGCTTCTCTAATGTCATTCTCGAATGAATTAACCCTATTTTGATGTTCGTCTTGAACTTGTTTAATCTTATTAACTTTTTCTTCTAATTCGTTTTTAGATTTTAACAATCCTTGATAAGTTTTGTTAAGTTCTGCCTTGGCCATATTTTCTTTATCGATGGCACGTTCGTTATCAAAAACTTCAGTGTCAATTTGTTTAATACGACTATCCCAGATATCTCGATTTGAAGAAAAGTTTTTAAGAACTTCCATCTTTTCAAATTTAATGTCGATGTTTTGCATTATCTTTGCTTTAAGTTCTTCGACTAGTTTTCCATCTTCACTTAAAGTTTTAGAAAGTTCTTCTAACTCTGCAAGCTTTTCATTAAGCTCATCTTCAAAACGTTTTTTGTCATTTGCTAAACGTTCTATTCTAAGTTTTCTATCTTCGATTTCTTTTTTGAATTCTTCAGTTTTTGCGTTTAAATCTTCGATGTCTTTTTTGTAAGTCTCTGTGGTTGAATTGTTGTGCTCTATCTTGGTAGATTTAATGCCTATTTCAGAGTTTTGCCTTTCAACTCCATTTTGTTCATCATAAATTTGTTGTTGTAAAGTTTCGATTGAACCAATTATTTCATTTACAACATTTTTTGCTTCTTCTTTTGCTTTTTGAAAATCTTCTAACTTTTTGTTTTCGTCTTCAGTCTGAGCAGCAACTTCTTCAATTTGAGTTGCAACTTCTTCAAGTTTTGTTTTGTTTTTATTGATGTTGCTAATAAATAATCCAACTTCTAAAAACTTTAATTGATCTCTATATTCTAAATATTGTTTTGCTGTTTCTGATTGTTCTCTTAAAGGTTCAAGTTGAGATTCAAGTTCGGTAACTATGTCATTAATACGAAGTAAATTTTGTTTTGTGCTTTCTAACTTTTTCTCAGCTTCTTCCTTACGGGTACGATACTTTACGATACCTGCTGCATCTTCAAAAATGTGTCTTCTTTCTTCGGATTTAGTAGAAAGAATTTCATCAATTCGACCCTGACCGATGATAGAATATCCATCACGACCTATACCTGTATCCATGAAAAGTTCAACAATGTCTTTAAGACGACATTGATTTTTATTTATATAAAATTCCGATTCACCACTTCTATAAACACGTCTCGTAACTGTAACTTCTGAATACTCTATTGGAAGCTTGTTATCTGAGTTATCTAAGGTCATAGTAACTTCTGCAAAGCTAACTGGCTTTCTGGCTTGAGTTCCTGCAAAAATGACGTCTTCAAGCTTTGAACCTCTAAGTGTCTTAACACTTTGCTCTCCAAGAACCCACCTAATGGCATCAGCAATATTTGACTTACCAGAGCCATTTGGACCGATAACAGCAGTAATTCCGGGCTTAAATTCTAATGTGGTTTTATCTGCGAAGGACTTAAATCCTTGTAATTCTAGTCTTTTTAAGTACATTAAGCTTTCCCCTTTTGTTAATTTTGGTATTTTCCTGCTTTTTTACCTAAATAATCTTATACCAACAAATGCTACATAGCAAGCAAAAAAAACGGTTAAAACCTTAATTTTTTCTTTACAATTATGTAAACGCGTGGTACAATTGAAAATGTTAATCAATACTTAAAAAGGAGGAAAGGAGAATGTCCTTGAAACCGGTGACAGTTTATCAATCGAGCGGAAACAATGGCTTCGGCACAACTTATCGGATACGGGGAAACGTTCCACTATTCTATTTCAACGTAACCAAGATTAGCCATGATGGCTACATAACCGTAGAACTTCCTAAGACAGCCACCATACACGAAGCCGTCGACACGCTTTGTTCTGTGCTAATAAGTTCCGATTTCGTGCAGCAGGTACTGCCCCTAGGTAGCAACTTTAAAGGAATCAAAGCTACAGTCGATGACTATCCATTCGTAGTTAACTACGCTAACTGCTATAGACCTTATGAGATCAAGCACAACTGGAGAGCGAGAATCCCCACCTGAGAAACATATATGAAAACATCTAAGGAGGCACAAAATGGAACAGATTACAATCGCCCGTGAAATATCTTTCAAAAATGAAAGAGCCAAGAAAGAATGGGATGCCCTCTGTAGCAGGACAGTCTCTATACCTGAACAGCTTGCCATTAACTTTGCAAGCCGTTTGGCCGTCTACATCCAGAGAGAAATTGCCAAAGGTAACGTTCTTGACCAGGTAGTTGATGCGCAGGCAAAAATTGCTGACATTACCGGTATAAATAGTGAGGTCAAGGAAAAGGCTTATAGTTTACTTACAGAGTACTGGGTTCACGGATCTGAGTTGGAGGCCTATCGCTCTGGTAAGTAAAAAAATAAGCTTATGGAGGCGCTAAATGGAACGACCCACTGTAGTTTACTGGGACGGCAAAGATAGTGAAGGATGCGACCAGTTCGCAATCCTCAAAAGTTATAATAAACCCGTTTCTCGCTTTTCTCTCATCGGAATTGAAGATGGATTGTTTTGCATCAAGATAGACCCGCACGACGCTGAAAGTCCTAACTGGATTGCGGGATGTTTTGAAGAAGGCTCCAACTTCAGGCGAGATATGTCATATAGGCTTGCATTAAGCCGATTTGATAATCCTCCACAAGGGATAAAAGTAAAACGCGGTTTTCGTGAAGTTCGCATATTGGCAAAAGACAAGCCGGACTCTACGAAAATACGAAGTATGTTACGAACACATTCAAAGAAGCCTAGGCGATAAGCCTAGGCTTTTTTGTTTACGATATTACTTGACATTAATGGCTTCAAGCATTATAATTTCATTGTTGCAATTGAAGATTGTAACCGATTAATAGTCAAAAAGTTGCTTAATTTAAGATTTAATTCTTAAGTTTTTGTGCACCACTAGCTCAGTTGGTAGAGCAACTGACTCTTAATCAGTGGGTCCGGGGTTCGAGTCCCCGGTGGTGCACCAAAAAACGTCTTGAGATATTCTCAAGACGTTTTTTTATTATCGTTATTTTGGCTTGCCATCGTAAGCATCTTTATATGCTTTAATTGTTTCTCGATACTGATCTTCAGGTAACGAACCATTTAATACTACAAGATTAGATTGATCCCCTCTTCTGGTATATTTGACCATTGGAGGTTCTTTCCCGGTTATTCTAACAATATCTCTTTTAATAGTTAAATAATTAGAATATTGTCCAGCATGCCATCTAACGGCACCTAATCCCATAATTAAAGCTTCCAAAGACATGCCATTATTCGATTTGGAACTCGCTATATGTACACCCTTTTTCGCACATAGAGTAAAAAACTTTTTCATGGCTTCATCTTTTAAATCAAACAATGCTTCTGTAATATCGCTTGCATCATCTGCTTTGGATTTATAATATGAATACCTTTCAGCTGCTCTATCCATTTCAACTGTATAATCATCAGCAAAATGAGCCAGGTTATTTATAATATCAACTACGCTAGCAATCGCTCTAAAATATCTTCCTTTATCATTTAGTTTTTGATTTCTTTCTGTATGATAAGTTCCGTATTGCCTCTTTAGTCTAGTTTCTAAAGCACTCTTTTCTGTTTCCAAAGCTTGTTCTTCTTTTTTTAATGGTTCTTGTGCCTTTTTTAATTTATTAATCAAATCACGTAATTCTTGTTGTTCTTTAGGAGTCGGCTGGCTTATTGCTTTTAATTTTGCAAATTCAATATAATTAGGGCTCCTCTTAAATTCTGCTTTCTTTTTCTCTAATGCTTCAATTCTAGGATGTAATTCTATACAGGCCATTGCATATTTAGCACATGAACTCAAAACCTCGATATTGGATTTTTGTTTTTCAAGTTCTGGTGTAGTTTCCGTCAATTCAGCAAATACCATTTTTTTAATTGCCTCAACCTGCTCCAAGATTCCGGCAATCTCCTCTATGCTAAGATCAGTAACATCATCTACTGTCCAATTAGGATTTTTAGGATTTGAAAACATTCTTTCAGTACTTTTGCTTTTAATTGTAATCTCAAATTTAGACATATGAATCACCCCCTGAATTAAAAGATCAACCCTTCCCTTATATTATAACACAAAAAGGGGGCATTTTGCCCCCTTTTTGAATCTTTTTTATATCTTTTTCATATTTTCTTCAAGCTGTGAACGTATAGTTTTTAACTTATTCAACGTTCTTACAGGATTTTTGCTACTTCTTTCAGGCCTAATGCCCTGAAGACTTGTAAGAAAACTCTGCCTCAAATCTTCGAAAACACTCATAGACTCAGGAAACAGTTCATATGATCTACTAAAAATGTCTAAAACTGGTATTTTTGTTTCACTAACCTTATTATGAACTAGAGCAAGATTGAATGATATTTCTTCCTCTAATGCATGACAAGCATCTTCAAATTTTCCCTCGGCTTCTAAAGAAGAATAGTCTTTAGTCAGACACTGATACTCCATAGTTAATCAGTCCTTTCTTCATCATAATCGGTTGCTATTATAACATATCATGAAAATTATGTCAACTATTACTTTTTAACCTCTTTTTTGTATTATAGCACATTAAAAATGGGTTGTATATGGCGAAATTTTAGCCTCTGGAACGAAAAAAGCGCCTATTTAAGGCGCTTTTTCTTATACTCTCGCATTCATAAGGTTTGAAGAAGAGTACCTTCTTAAACCTCTGTTAAACAAACCATAAGCCAAGTAGCAGAACAAAATTGTTGCGACAGGTATAATTACAAATAGCTTAAGGTCAAATGCAATCATTAAATCTACTGGTAAATAATCTGCAAGACCTACCGGAACTATTGTATAAAGGATTACTTTTAAAACACCTTTAAATAATGTTCCTGGGTAAGTAGCAAAGTTAATAAACATTAAGCTTATATTATCTTGCAAGAAATCTAGCTTTGTGAACCAGAAACTTAACGAATTAACTAATACATGAATGCTTGTAAAGATTAGTCCTCCACATATTATTAAGAACGTGTATAGGAAAAACCCTTTTATTGTGAAACCATATATAAACAAGATGATGTACGCATATATGATATCTCCAATTGCAGATATATCGCACTTAGAAGATAATGCTGATAAAAGTACATCCTTTGGTTGAACCAAAAATGTATCTAGCTCACCATTGATTATTAATTCTGCTAAATGCGGAGCTTGTCCAAAGAACACGTGGCAAATGCCATACGTACCCGCTGCAAATCCCCACAAAAGAAGAACTTCTTTTATCGTATATCCACCTATATCTTCTTTTAGTCCAAACAATATTACCCACTCTAAAATGAACGTGGCATTGTTTAAAACCATGAATAATATATTGGTTATAAAAGTTACTTTGTTAAGCATCTCTCGCATGATTGAATACTTTGTAGATAAAAGTGCAATTTTAAATTCTTTTAGTATAGATTTCATTTTAATGCCACCTCCTTTAGCCACCATTAACGTTTAACTTCTTAACGCCACTATTATATAGCGCATAACCAAGTCCATAGATTACGAAGAAATACGCTATTTGTGCAAGCACTATGGTTACAAATCCATTCATAGAAAAATCTACAAATAGTTTTGATGGTCCATATGATGTAACGTATATAGGTGTGAATACCAATATTTTTTGTGCCCATTCAGGGAAAAATTCTATTGGGAATATTACACCTATCAAAATCATGAACTTTGAGTATAGCCAATAAAACGGCGCTGAGTCGTCAATTTTAAACGATAATAGTCCAATTATTGCCATTAATAAAATTGTTATTGCTTGTGCTAGTATGCACGAAATTATTATTAATAGCATTTGTGCAAAATTAGTTATTGGAATGTTACCTGTTAAGAAGTATGTCGCAATTACTCCCACAACCATTTGTATTAGGAGCGTTAAAATACTTCTTCCTAACTCCCTAAATAAAACGAAAGATACGTAACTATATGGTTTATTTAGGTTATATGCTATGTTGCCCCCCTTAACGTCTTTTGCAACGTCTCTTACTATTTTTCTTCCCTTAATACTTGTGTAGATAAGTTCTGTAATCATCAAGTACCAGACCATCTGTGTCATTGAGTAACCATTTATTAATGATTCAGGATCACTATAGATGTATTGCCATACGTAATAAAAAGTTACTACGAAGATCAAATAGCCAATTGCACCCAATGCGATGTTAAGAGAATATTGAACGTTCGTCATGAATTCAGCTTTGAAGATGTTTAAATATTTTCTCATTTAAATCACCTCTTCTTGTAAATCGTTGTTATAGTATCTTCTAGAGGAACATTTGAGATGTTAATATCTAAAATATCGTCTGCGTTTAAACCTTTTAGCATATCGCTTATACTGCAAACATCAAGGTCAAGCTCAAGTTTGTAACTATCGTTTTTATTTTTAACTATAGTTACACCCTTACCAAATTCAGCTTTTGCACCTTCTTTTAATTTGATATCTACAAGTTTTTTGTTTAGGTAATGATACTTAAGATTTTCCATTGAATCATCCAAAACTATTTCACCATTGTTAATTACGATTACTCGCTTACAAAGTTTTTCAATATCTGAAATATCGTGCGAAGTTAAGAATATAGTTGTGTTATATTCTTTGTTCATTTGCTTTATAAGTTTTCTAACGTTGTCTTTAACAACAGGGTCTAAGCCGATTGTCGGCTCATCCAAAAATAGTATTTTAGGTTTATGAATCAATGACGCAACTATTTCACATCTTATTCTTTGACCTAAGCTTAGGTTTCTTACAGGGACATTTATGATATCTCCTAAATCAAATGTTCTGGTTAAATCTTCGATTCTTTCTTCAAGTTCTTTTTCTTCAATGTCGTAAATAGAACCAAAGAATTTAAAGTTATCGTACGGTGTTAAGTGTGTCCAAAGTTGCTCCTTTTGGCCAAACACTGTACCGATTTTAAATGCTAACTTTTTTCTATCCTTGGAAGGAGTGTATCCTAACACGGAAATTTCTCCTGCATCTGGATAAAGAATTCCAGTGAGCATCTTGATGGTGGTACTCTTTCCTGCACCGTTAGGTCCAATGAAAGCAAGTACCTCGCCTTCTTCGACATCAAAACTAATACCCTTTACTGCCTTAACTTCTTTGTAATTCGGCTTAAACATGACTTTTAAGCTCCCTGCTAAGCCTTTTTCTTTTTGCTTAACCTTAAAAGTTTTTGTAAGCCCTTTAACTTCAATCGCTTTCATTTTCTCACTCTCCTTTATTATTTTTGCGATTTGATTTGTTAACTGTTTGTGAGTCACAATCGTAGCGGCGGCCATTGGCCGCCATCACCAATACAAAAAGAGCCACAAAATCTGCATGACTTTTAAATCATCAGATTTTGTGACTCCGTTTATACTTACGTGTAGGCTCTCGCCTTGCGCAGCTTGTGGATTTTAAACCACTTATGCGCACTCACAATCATTTTTCAAAACCACCTTCATTATACCACATTTTTAGGATTTGTAAAGGCTTTCGCCTGAATCTTCTTCTCCATCAAGGAATTGTTCAACGTTTTCTTTAGGCATTGCACCTGAAAAGCCATCAACGTTTTCACCATTTTCAAATAACAAAACTGTCGGAAGCCCATAAACATGGTACTTAGAAGCAAGCTCTTCTTCGTTATCTACGTTAAGCCTGTATAGTGTAATATCATCTCTTTCACTAACTACTTCTTCTAGGATAGGCTCTAAGACTGTGCACCAGTAGCACCAATCCGCGTAACAGTCTACTAGGATTCTTCCTTCGCCATTTAATACCAATTCCTCAAAGTTTTCACTTGTTAATTCAATTAGTCCTTCTTCGACTTCTTCAGCAACTTGGTTGTTTTCTTCTGGTTCGGTTTCATTTTCTATTGTATTTGTTTCTCCTGATTTAGAAGATTCATTAGTATTCATTATTTCAGCCGTCTTTTGATTCATAAAGATAGCTGCTGCAATTAGCAATGCAACAAATAGAATTGCTATGATTATTATTAATACTTTTTTCATTGATTACTCCTTTGATATTTTTATGTATCTGCGGCTATTAGCTGCCATGACGACTACTGGCCGCCACTACGAAATTAATATATATATTCCTGCTATGATTAATAAAACTCCTGAAATTATCTTTATAACGTTATAGTGCTTTTTGATAAAGTTAAAAAGCGTTTTAGCTTTATCAATTAGTACCGCAGATAAGATAAATGGAATTCCTATTCCAATTGAATATATAATCATTAAGATAATGCCTTTTAAAACATCTTGTTCTTTTGCAATTAGTGCAAGTGCCGATGCTAAAAACACTCCAGTGCATGGTGCATGGCTTATTGAGAAGAATATTCCAAACAAAAATGATTTAACCGAATTTAAATTGCTTGAATCGAATTGTAAGTTTGAAGATATTAGTGGCATTTTTATTTTGATTATTCCTGCATAATCTAAACCTAATAACACTAGTATTATTCCAAATGCAATTTTAAAATACAATATGTTTTCGGTAAGCCAAATCCCTAGACTTGATGCAAGTACCGCCATCAAAATAAACACAAGCGAAAATCCTAAAACAAAAGAGCACGCATTTATTAAAGTCGTGAACTTCTTTTGTTCATCAGACTTTTTACCCATGAAATACGATATATAAATTGGAACCAATGGCAGTATGCAAGGCGATATAAAGCTTACAAAGCCTTCCAAGAACGTTAAAAAATAATTCATCGATACTCCTCATTTTTTATAATTACTAAGCAAAATATGTGTTTGTCACAGGGCGATTCCGCCAAGATCGCCTAGGGTGAGAATTTCAAAAGGATAAACCTTTTGAAATTCCTCGTGCGGGACTAAATCACATTGTCGCCCTTACAACAAACACATATTTTGCTTTATTCAATATCAAATAAATTGTATCACATGTTTATTGATTTTTTAATGTCTTGGTGGTATATTTTTTGCTAACATAAGCTTGCCAGTGAATGAGAGGTGGTTTTTATGACAAATTATTGGTGGCTAACTGTTAATCCTAGAATATTTAGATTTAAAGATTTTGATAACGGAGACTTGTTTGCCTATTCGTCAGTAAACGAAGATGGTTCGGACAGAAAAGTCCATTCTAACTTTTTAGAAGCTAAAAAAGGCGAAATGGTTTTCATCTATGAAAGTGTTCCTGTTGGCCGAATTATCGGCATGTGCCAAATTGAAAGAGAATTTGAAAATAACATGCTATGTTTCAAAAAACTTGAAACATTTACCGAATATGTCAGAAGAACCGACATTGAGCAAATAAGAGATATTGTTAATATAGAACCATTCAGGTATCAAGAAGGTATATTTTTTAAATTAACCGAAGACGAGTATAACGCTGTTTATAACGTTGTACGAGAAATGAATCCTATGCATACCTACATGGTTTATCCAGAATATAAAAAAGCAGATTTTATGAAAGAGTGTTTCTTTGAATCAGATGAATATGATGAATTAAGAGAAGTACTATTAACTCGTAAAAACGTTGTATTGCAAGGGCCTCCAGGTACTGGAAAAACTTACATTGCAAAAAGACTTGCATTTTCAATAATTGGCAAAAAAGACACAGGAAAAATTTTAAACGTACAATTTCACCCAAATTATTCTGTTGACGAATTCATTGAAGGCTTCAGGCCAGATGATATCGGAATCTATAAATATATCGAAGGATGTTTTAAAAGCTTTTGCAATAAAGCTAGAAATGATAAGGACAATAAATTCTTTTTATTAATTGATGAAATAAATCGTGGAGATATTATTAAAATATTTGGCGATACATTTATGCTTTTAGAGCCAGATAAAAGAGGAAAAGAAAACTTTGTTTGGCTTCCTGCTTCTCAAGAAAGATTTTACATTCCTGAAAATTTATACATCATGGGAACAATGAATATAGCAGACCAAGAACAATCACTTTCTGACTTTGCTGTTAGAAGAAGATTTAGTTTTTATAATATCAAACCGATTTTTGATAACAAAGATTTTATTAAATTCTGTCAAAAGAGTCCTTTAAAAATGAGGATCATTGACACCATCAAAGAAATCAATGGTATGGTGGCACGGAAACAGACAAATTGGACACTATTATTTTTGTAGAGATGAAAGCGATAAAGAGTTAATAAGAACTGTTAAGTACGAACTTATCCCGTTAGTTGAAGAATACTTTAAAAACGAACCTCAAATTAAAGATTTAGTCGTATCAAAGTTAAATCTAAGTATCAGTAAGAAAATGTAAAACAAGAAATGCCTGCCAGGTTTTTAAGCCTGACAGGCATTGTTGATTCTCACTCCTTTCTGCTCTTAATTTCAAGCACAATCATAGTAACGATAAATGCCACAAGAATAAAAAGGAAAATAGTGGTAATGACCCTTTCGGTCTCGTAGGAATACCCGTAATTCCGAGCCCCCACAAGAATAGCCTTAAAGGTCAATACTATAATGGCCATCACGGCCGTGAGAACCTTTTCGAAAGTCTTCATATCAAGCCTCCTCAGCTTAGGGTCTTAAGTCAGATTCCTATAATGAATCGCTTGCCCTAGCGGTAATTGAATGATATAAGTATATGTTAACATAATTCGGAGTAAAAATCAAATTAATACTTCGTAAGCTTATCATAAGCAAAACTAATAAAAAGAACGGCTCATAGTAAGAAAAGAAATCCATACCTATTTCCTAAAGGGCTTGTGTGGTTAACATATTTATGATAAAATTCATATTGTTTATTTAACACATTAATCATTTCTCAATATAGGAGGAAATATCATGAAAATACGGAGTCGCATCATCTGTTTATTGCTTGTTGTAATCACGATTGTAGTCGTAGTAGAGCTGGTTAAAAAGAACTCTTCTTCACATGAATATAAAATCCCTGCAGAATATATTCTCTACTGGGTTGATGCTGAAAGAGGGGCAAGAATCAGAGATATCAATACCCATAAAGTCGTAGCCATACTCCCAAACGGGACAGAGGTTCATGTCATTAAATTTGACAAAGACAATGTTTTTATCGACGTTAATGGGCAGGAATATTTCTCTTTAAAAGATTATTTTGACTGGGGCCCAATCCCGTATTATCAATCATTTTGATTCATTTATGTGGCAGTAATACTGCCACTTTTTTTATTCTAAAATTTTTGTTGAAAAGTTAACATAATTGTGTTATAATAGAGGTTGCCACTTTAAAAAGTGAGTATAATGCAAAACCTTAATAGGAGGTATTTCACTGTGAAACGGATAATAGCAATATCCCTGGTACTTCTGGTAGTTTTCTGTTCTTTTGGTTATGCCGCAACATACGAAGTCACAACTGAGAAAGACAGGCTCATAGCGCATGAGCCTGGCACGAAAAAGGAACTTGACAGACTTCCCAAAGGGACCCGGGTAGAAGGCTATGAAAAAAATGGCCAGATCTACTTTTACTTGCCGAATGGGAAACTTGCCTTTGCCTGGGCAGGTCTCATGACCGAAGTTGATGGCGATGGGAGTTACTATTACGGCACCCCAGCCAACAACCCGAATCTTCCCCCCTCCGTTGGCGGAGGAGCCCACTGGGGCGAAGGCCTTACGATTGGCTGTCAGGCCGAGGCCAAGACCACGAACAAGATAAATGTCGTGGTTCGCAAGGGCCCAGGCTTTGACTATGGCGAGAATGGCCATATCAAGTTGGGAGAAATCATAACCGTCACGGCCATCACCGATGACGGCAAGTGGGTTCAGGTCAAAAGGGCCCATCAAACCAGTCCTTGCGGCTGGGTTTGGTATCAGACCCTTGACCCGATACAGCCTGCCGAAGAGCCCGAGGTTTCTGCTGAACCCGAAGCCGAAGTTCCTGTCGACACTAACGCCGACAATGCCGAAGCTACTGCTCCTGCACCCACTGAGGGTGCTCAATGGGGCAAAGGCCTTGTCGAAGGCGGAACCGCCAAAGTCAAAACCTCGAATGGTAAGAATCTTTTAGTTCGAAGCGGGCCTGGGAAAGACTATGGAATAGTCATGAACTTGGCCCCTGGGACTACCATAAAGGTCATTTCCATTCTAGGAGATTGGACCTATATCGGTGCTTCTACTGGAGAAATTTACGGTTACGTCTGGACGGGTTGTCTAGCCCCCGTAAATAAATAACCGTTTCAACTAACCGCGATCACTTGTTGGTCGCGGTTTCTTTTTGCTCAAAAATATGTGGCGGTCAATGGGTGCCGCTATGATATATTGACAAATAATATTTTTCGTGGTAAATTTATCACGCTTCACAAAAAGCAAATAACTTGACCGACCAATAATTTAGGAGGTATAAAGATGAAACGGATTCTCGTTGCATTCCTCGCCGTGCTTCTTATCTTCTCTCTGACCGCAGTTGCTTTCGCAGAAAAGTACAAAGTGGTCACCGAGAAAGATCGCCTGAATGTGCGCGACCCCATAACTCACGCTGAAATTGGTAAACTCAAGAAGGATTCTACCATCGACGTGAAGAAGATCAAGGGCGGCTGGGCTTACATTACCTATAAAGGTAAGGACGCTATCTGCTGGGCAAAGTATCTTAAAAAGGTCGGCTCTAGCTCGACTCCCCCGTCTTCTAGCAGCACCAAGCTTACCGTCGGTGGAAAAGCCAAGGTTACTACCACTACTGGTCAGAACCTGAACCTTAGAGAAGATCCTGCACTCGATGCAAAGGTTCTTCGCGTACTTAGCCCTGGTTACCATGTGACTGTTCTTGAGATTCAGTCCAAGTGGGTTAAGATTAAAGCCGGTTCCTACGAAGGCTGGGTGTGGCGTTCCTGCCTTAAGGCATATTAATAAACGGAGGAAAAAAACATGGCACGTGACGATTATCGTACTTCTTCTGGAACCATGGAGAACAACCACCGGAAAAACCAGAT
>JAEEGL016965971.1_pt1 | contig 45861 bp, 30 predicted proteins | sample 9134231 | NCBI WGS metagenome assembly JAEEGL01 (sample SAMN16246548, study PRJNA631951) | gut metagenome | biome: gut microbiome; feature: rumen; material: fiber-attached | host: Bos | place: Iran: Karaj | collected 2018-10 | reverse complement strand
TCTTTGTAAACATCCAAGGTTGTAACCACCTTTCTACGCCCCTTCCAATAGTGCTGTTCCTATTGTAGGGCATTTTCTGGGGTGGCTCAAATATTCGCTGGCATTTTAACAAAAATGGCTCAAGTACATTTTAGCATTTACTGTGGAGTGCGGCGGCTAATGATAGAAGTATGTCAAACTGCTTGCGAAAGGCTCGCTGTTTCCTTTTTTGATATATTCGCAATGAGCCTGACTGTCTTGCACAATCTGTGTCAGAATATCGCTGCCTTTAGCATTGACGGATACAGATATTTCGTTCTTGAACCACTCATACTGTTCTTCACTTTCCGTGTCATTCTTATCTGCCAGAAGCAAAGCGCAGTATTTAAGTATCAATTCCCACGGATGCCCGTCTTTGCGCCTTTCGTAAAGCTGTTTTACCGTGTTGGTCAAAGAAAGGATGTTTTTACGGTTCAAGCTTGCACGGTAGAACACATACAGTGCCTTCACATACACGAACAGAGAAAACTTTCCACCGTTATCCGGCAATGGCCTTTTGTCTTTACACCACTGTAGTATGTCGGGCATCCCCAGATAGCTTTCGACATATTCCCCGAACAACGCGGCATCGCCGTTTTCTATCGCGACATGAAGCAGGTAAGAGATCGTCCTCTGCTTGTCGCCCAAGTCTTCAGGAAAATGCTTAAGGGCTTCTTTGAACATCGCGATTGCCTCATTGTTTTGCGACAAAAAAGCATAGCACTGTCCGACCTGGCTCAATGTTCTTCCGTAGCTGACAAAAAACGGACTGTGCTCCGCGTATATGTCTTTCCTGATCTCGCCAAGCATTTCGTATGAACTTGCCGCTTCTTTCGCGATAACCAGAGCTTCATCTATGCGCTGTTCGTCTATCAAAGTGACAGAACGCGTATTCTGCAAGCCGAGGAATTCCTCAACGGTAGTGAACTGCGCGTACTTAAGGCAGTCATTATAACTCTCTGTTGCTTTTTGTGGGTTGCCCTGGTGGTTGCTGATGGTCATTTGGATAACTGCCAGCCTGAACAGGAGCTTTCCCTTTCTGGCTGACGGTTCCAACCCGTCGACAGCGGCTTTCAGCGTGTCGAATATGGCCGCGGCATAAACAAGGGAGTATCCTCTTGAGTGAAGGTATTCATCCAGTTTATCCAGAGCCAGCTGGAGCTCAAACGGAGTTTTGACCGCTTCCATGGTTTTCACCATGTAAGCCAGCCACAGCCTGTCATATACCAAAGCAAGCAGCTTGTTTGCACTGTTCCTCGCTTCGCATATGTCCAGAGCGGTCCCGAAATAATCGGCCTGTTTCAGACAGTTAAGGGCGGAGCGGTACAGCCTGTCTATCGGCTTATACGCCCACAGCATGGTCATCTTTCTGCCCACGGTATTACTGCAGTATTCGAACAGCTTTTCAAATGCTCTTCCTATTTCCGGCGTTTCGGCTATAACGTCCTGGAATACGGAGCATACCGTGTCCGCCAGATACAGGAAGCCCTGGTGGTGCTGCGGGGCATTATAGTTTATGGACTGCACGTTTAAGTTGAACTGCATGTCGTAGCAGCCGACACGCTCGGCGGCAGATTGCAGCGAGGCGCGGAAACTGCCCTCATCGGTGACTATTCTCGTGCTTACATCAAACGTACCGTCTTCGTTTCTTCTTCTCCTGTACCCGAGCAATTCGATATCCTGCTGTAATTCTATAGAGTCAGGGACCCGGATCACTCTGGTGGCGAGATCCAACCTTACGTCTTTCTCATTTTCGAGTTTTTGATCGTAAAACAGCAGGTTTTCAATGGCGCGGTAAGCCATGTGCTCATAACGGTTGGCGGCTACGTCGTCGTTGAGCAGATTGCTGGAAGGCGCTTCACCGGGGCTTTCCATGCCCCGACTGTCACCTAACATGGCATAAAGGCCGTAGGTGCCCGCAGGTTTGTTTCCGGCCCATCTTTCAGTGCCGTTGAAAAACCGGGGGAGCTCCTGTGCGAGCGCGCTTTTGACCCGGCTAGCCTTTTCCGCGTTTATCACCATGCCTCGTCCATCACGGTTATAGTGGAGATCAGCGGGGTATTCGGCGCCCTGCTCTTCGCACACGAGCCTGAACAGGGATTCCAGCCTTCTCAGTTCATTATTAATCTGTGCTTCACTGTCACAAATGAACACGGCTCCCGATATGAACATGCAGCCAGGCCGCGTACCTCTTATTTGTTCAAAACGTCCCGATTCATCAAGTGAGACCAACAGCATAACAAACCTCCATACACCGAGAGCAGCGGTGCCGCACAAGCAGCCAGTATTGAATCTTTCTAAAAGAATATTATATCCTACATATCGTAAATACACAAGAGAAAGACATGCAAATACGCCTCTCTATTATACCCATTTTGTGTGAAATTGAACAGGTCGAGTATCGGTACAGTCTTTCTGTAGTTGTTTTGGCTTAGTTTTCTGTATATGTGACAAGTCAAGGACTTTTTTACAAATGCATAGTGCTTGCATATTTTACGTTTACAGTAGATTAGTAGTCTCAACCATCCGAATAAACTAAGCACACAAATACTATTATTATTCTGCAAAGTGAATAACCGGTTTGTTATACAGCCTTTTTCTAAACAAATACGTCATTATACTATTATCTACTCCTGTGGTTTATCAGTCTGCCCGTTTTCAGTTTCTATGATTTTGGTATTTGCATTATTATCCATTATTATATGAAAGATACATATCCAATGGTATTTCGTTCCGATAATGAATGTATATGTGAAATATGCCGCGAGAGCTCCTGCAAAGATAAGAAATGCACTTTCGCTAAAAAACTCATCATTTTCAGCTTTTAGTACCAATGATAGCCTTTGCTCTAGCCACGATACCTTATGCAAACATAAGTAAACAATCGTAATAAACATTTTATCCACATTGGACAGCATTATGGAAAACACAGATATTATGTATTTTTTCATTTTTTTAGGTATGGATGCTAAATGATAGTAACTATAGATGCAGAATGTGAATAAAATGAGTATAAATAGGAGTGCTACTCCAAGCATATTATCGAATCTTGCAAAGCCTGTTTTAGCATCCCACTTTATTACAATATCTAACCCAAGAAACACGAATAATGCTGAGCAGAAAAATCTTAAGTCACCAAGAAAACTGTTTCTTAGTGAGTTCAGAAAGCGTTTTTTTGCCGTTTTTTGTTTGATTCTCTTAAATTGTTCTGAGATAAAGCTAGAAACACAAATAAAGCCTGCCTTCTTTAGGTGAGTAACCATTACTGATAATTTATGTCTAAAGATATTAGAAATGTAATCTGCCCCAGTAGAAAGCCGTTTTTCATATAACGAGAAGAAATGCTCAAATACAGTTAGCAATTTGCTTTCATTAATCGATTTCAGCCTCTCCATGTTAATCCCATTTATCGCAACGATGAGTCTCGAATACTGTTGATATGTAAGCCTTTTTATTTCATCTGCTTTCACATAGTTTGTTATTGCTTTTAAATAATTATCCATTACCTTTTTTTTATCCCTTGGTTTACAAGTGTAATATTTTGAAAATTCCATATAATAATCTGCCAGTTCTTCAGGTTGCTTCAGTTCTTTCTCTTCTTTGTCTTCTAGGAGGATGCTGGTTCTGTTTAGTAGCATTATCTTCTTTTTGAGCATAGTTCTGAAGTCTGCGTATGCATATGCTGATTGTTCTGTATACGGTTTAAGCAATTCGGTTGCGTCCTCATACTCATTCTGTATTTTTTTAGACATCTTCTTTTTATATTTCGAGTAAAGCCTTTGAAAAGCTGCTTGAAATGAGTATTTTGCATTAATATATGCCATCGCGTCTCCATAGAACATATGAAGCACAGCTTTTTCATAATTGGATAATGCGGAATCCTGTGAAAACAGTATAGCTAATCGATTATGACTTATAAGCATGTTATTCATGTTTCTAATTTCGTGCGTAGGATAATAGAATAACTGTCTGTCGTGCAAATCAAGATACAGTTTTGCCCATTTAGCGGACTCATAATACCATCTAGCCATAAAAGAATTGTATGTTTGTTCCTCTACACAATTGTGTATTTCATTTATTTGCTTTTTGATCTTGGCCAATCGATGCATTACCGGTTTATACTCAAGGCTCTCCAGATTTTTAATTGACACCCATAACAGGTTCGTTTTTAATTCGTACAGGTTCCTCTCATTTCTTTCAATTTCATTACTGTCAGGCAAACACTCAGTCAATCTATCCGCTTCATCCATTGCTGAATATGCAGATGCATATTGGTCATCTTCACATTCATATTGTGCCAGCAGGAGTAATAACTGGATTTGCTCAGATATGGCAAGCGTGCCGAAATAATCATTAGAATTCTTCAGTTTTTCTATTATTCGAATGACATACTGTTTTGTTTGATAGCTTAGGACAGGCGATAGTACCTTAAAATATATAGCAATATCTGATGCTTTGATACCATGCTCCACCAATGAGGACATAAACACACCCTGATTTATGTCATGATCAAGTACCCGTAATATGCTCACACCATATGTGTCACCGCTAAGGGCAGATTGAGCTTTGATGCTTTCCTTGATGAATGAATATGCCTGATCTTGAACCAGACGTAAACTGTCAAAGTCATGAATGATATCAGTCAGGATTTCTTCAGCAACCTGAGGGTTGGCATATGAAAACTGTCTGTTGTCAAACTCGAAGTCATAATCATATGTGTAAGCAGATGCGCCATGCCAAATATGCAGAAGAGGTGAAAGATCTATCAGCTTACCGATCAAATCATATGTGATATTCCCACAAGCCCATGACAGATCAGCAATCTCCTGTATTGAAATAGGTGTATCATCTGAATAAGCACAAATAATTGCCAATAGTTGTGTCAGTTTGAGAACTTCCTTATCGCCATACATCAAAGAAAGATGACTAAGATACCCATGAAGAATATCCTTTTGACTTCTTATTGCCTCAATACTCAAGCCTGCGGCTATCAGCCTGCACAACATCGACAAATAAAGGATTCTATAATCCGCCGCAGCAAAAAGGTCATTCAATTCATTTGTTTCTGACTGTATATCTATTATACCTGTAGATAAAATGTAGTCTTCCAAAAAGGCAATGTTTTCTTTTGATTCTTTGACAAGTGAAAGCTTTTTTGTAAAATCCAGTTCTTTTAAATGCTCCTTAACTTCATTACCTATATCTTCAGATTCTGCGTTCCTGCTGGTAAACAAAATGTATACATTATCTGGCAGTTCAGGAAGCTTACGGGGAAGATAGTCCCACAGTGCTTTATTATTGAGCTCATCCAATCCATCAATAATAAATAGGATTTTTGACTTATTCCTCTCTGCCACAGAAAACTTCTGGCACTCTTCCAGGTAGGAAATCAATGCATCAGATCTATTATTTGTGTCGGAATAGAATGAACTTATGGATTTCATTCCAGCCCATATATTGTCTTCTAGAAGTGATTCTCTCCACAAGTATTCGATAGCTGCTTCAAACGAAGCATAATCATGCATCTGAGTAGAATTAACATGTAATACACGGACATCAATATCATCATTGATTATTTCATGTTTTCCTGTCAGACAGTTTAAACTTTCACAGAATGTGCTTTTACCCATTCCCCTTTCCATTTCAAGATAGAAAAGCCCCGACTTGTTCTGCTCAATACTCTGCTTAAGCCACGTGAATATATCTTTTGGTTGAACAAAGGGATAGAACAAGCCTTCTTTCCACATCGAATTCATTATTGAATAATCGTTTTGAGTAAGCGATACAGTGTAAGGAGTCCTGTCAGCTGCCAATCTCGCTCCTCTCATCTCTCTTATTCTATTTATATCATTTAATCTATTTATCTTCTCAACTTTTCTAATGCCACTTGGATAAGACAGCATCTCGGAAACAGGGATTCTTCGGTTTTGACTATCATAAAAATATATAGAGGATAGGCATTCTTTCGTATCATCTGACAGAAGACATATGTACGGAGTGATATCAAATTCGTCAGATACATCGGTAAGGATAACTTTCAGCGTTTGCGCATTTTCTAATCCACGTGCCCATTCATGTCCGATTAATTGTCCATGTTCAGAGAATAATATCTGCTGCTTCAGGTATTCTCCAATCGACAAAAAAATGGTTTTAAACTGATCTATATGCGTAATGATCTCTGAAATAAAGGCATCCGTCTCCGCAAAGCCCAAAGCGCCGTGACCGATGCGTGTATTACGCCAGTTAACAACTTTGAATGTCTCATACTTTTCAGTCAGCTTCAGAATGGATGAAGAAATGCTTTTTGGCATCATTAGGTCTTCTTTTTTTTTGAAGTAATCTTTCAGTTGTCTGGCGATATAGAACCAATCTCCCAATGACATATTTGGGGTGGTTATCTCGCATGTGATTTCGTCTATCAGATTTGTTTGGTTTTTGGCCTCGGCCCAGGCGCATGCAAGCAACACTTCAAATTTGAGTACTGTTTCATACAGGTCCTTTATCTGCAGTAAAACTCCGTATGGTTTATTCTCATAGCACAAAGTACGCAGCCTATGATATTCATGAGCTATTACCGAAGGGAACTGTTCGTAATCCGTATACCACTTTGCTTTTTGGTCAGCAATATTAAAAAGCGTCGTTTCCTGTGGATCCAGGCATAAAGGATTACCGCAATTCGGACAAAAACGAGCATCATGGCTGACTTCCTGCTTGCATCGCCTGCATACTGTCATATGTTTCATCTCCATTTTTAATATGGTAATAGAATAATGTATTTACCTGAGAGGTTTATTATCTTTGGATGTTTACCTTCGTTATTATTCGCATACCTATAGTCCCAGACCTCTTTTATATACTGATTGTTTTCAGTTGCTATACCATTCTGTGATATGATCCCCCATGTTTCATCAATCCCTACTATCATTACATTAGTCACATCATTTTCCGTTTTTGCGAGATGAAGTTTCGCAAGTTCACCGGTTTGTCCATTGACTCTTGTCTTTAACTCATCGTCAAGATACCAAAGCGCTCCAAGCTCAGGGTAATACATAAATCCCGTTTCTATAACTTGTTTATCATAATTCGGAACCATTTGAATGAAGTGTTTCCTAGTAGTCTCATATAGATGTGATATATTAACAGCTGCATATCCACGTTCTATAGAAGTTATAACATCATTGAATTCATTGGTGAAGTATATAGATATGATTTGGCTCGTGTTACTGTTTAGATCACAATGCATATATTCTGTATTGTTCAGTAAATTAACCGATTTGAAGCTATACAGATTTCCAAAGTAATCCATCTGTTCATCGACACACGCATAGACAAATATACTATCATTGCTCTCTGACAAAAACTCATCTTCTGACACACGGGCACCGATACTAATCGCTCCATCCTGTTGATATAAGACATTAAGGTTCTCGCTTGTATAGCTTGATTCAACTAATTCACCTGCATGGTTATAAGTTCTTCGATAGCTTCCCAATAGCTTTCCTCTAATAAACTCATTTGAGATGCGGTATTTTCCCACTGGAGAATCTTCTTCACTTAGTGCATACGAGTAATATATTCCATTAGCATCGGTCACAGAAATATAGCTAACCTCCCCATTTGTGCTATATTTTCTTTCAGTTATCTCTATTGGATTCCATGTTTTGGAATAACTCATCAAATTCTTAAGCCATCTAAACAGGATTGTTTCAGAATCATTTCTGTTTTTAAGCCATTCATATTGTATGCTGTCTAGCACATAACGGTTCGCTTTGTCTTTTTCTTTAGCTAATTCAATGAGTGGTTCATAACTGTCGTAGATAATCGTTTTGACTTCCCTGCCAAGTTCGTCGAAGATGAGTTTTTCACACATGTATTCATTCCATATCAGCATGTTCTCAACTTGACCGTTGGCATTTCTTACATACGAACGATTATACGGCTGATTATTCAACATTTTGCTATCTTGGTCTGTATAGTAAATACCCGAAAGTAAATTGGAATCATCATAGGTTCTGAGACACATACAAAAGCCGAAATAATTATTAACAGGCTCGCCTTGACGATCATACCATATCTCTTTTGTTACATTCTGATGACTATCCATTTTGATCAGTATCGCGCCTATGTTTTTGTTTTCTTCAGTAGCATTGGGCCATATGCCCCAATTTTCTAACTTTTCCCATATCTGATCAGTATAGAACAGGAGTCCAGATGAAAAAACATCTCTGCTTTCCTGTAGATTGTCCTGAATCGAATATCTGAGAAACCAAAGAACTGCTTCATGATAATAGTTTATGACATTATATCCAGTTTCGTCTATAAGATTCAAACCCACCTGATCATACTGCTCATTTACCTTAAGAAAGTGACCATCGGCAAAATTGAACTCTCCATGTTCATTTGGTTTTGGGAGCATTGGGTTGTTGATCACATCGGAATAAAAGTACTCTTCACCGCATATTCTCTCGGAAAGCATGATTGTATTTTCATAACTGTCTATGGTTGGGATCTTGGATAGTATTGCCGGCGCTCCATTCGCTTTATAATAAAATGTGCCAATTGTCCTGCCGGACGCGTCATAGCATGACATAACATACGCTGCAGATTCTCCATCTAGAAGGATTGGAGCATCGACTAGTTTCTCTTCCTTGTCAAAATATGCTTGACCTATGCGTTTTCCTTGCATATTATAAGTGTTTTTGATTAAAGCATATGTAGTCCCTTTCTTTGTTGTCAGCTGACCATATACATCCAGATATCGTTGTTCCAACTCTCTTCCTTGGTCATCAAATGTAAACTGAACACTATACATCCCCCAAATATTGCACACTTGTTCGTATGATTCTGTAAAAAACAAAACTTCCAAATTATTTGAATCGTCCGAGTAAACATACATACAGTAGCATTCCGATCCTGAATCAGGACACATTACAATATCACCTTCGGCATTTTCATGATGGTGTACCATATATTGCTTCCCGTTGCGTGAGCCATATGAATATATTGTACTAGCGAATTCTGATTCCTTATATGTATAATCCGATAATGCAAACTGTTCATCTACATAGTCTTCGCGTACTACTCTGTCGTTGCTATCATAATAAACGCAAATTGCATAAGGAGTATTTGCTTTTTCACTCTTAACATATAAAACAATTTCATTGCGTTTTCCTGTCGCATCATATATATACTCTTTCTTATATACATCAAACTTTTGTTCAAAAACTTCTTCTTTACATGGGCATATGTTTCCGGTACTATCAAAATAGCTTTCAGATGAAATATAGCCAAGTTCATTTCGCTCAATTACCATACTGGCATATCCGGTTTGGGAAGGTGCAATTCTGGCGTCTTCCACGTCAAAATACGAATACATTTCTTTTTTTCCATCATAAGCATATGCTATAGAAGAGTATCCTTTTTTGAAATTAGTTGCAGCCTTTTCTTCTCCTTCCTTAATCGTATAGTATGATACTCTTTTCAGACGCCCTTTTCGGTCATATTCAGTTCTTTCAATGCTATAGCCATTTGGATAATATCCTGTAGTGCTGTACTGCTTAGATAGAATTCTTTGCCCTTTACTGTTGTACTTGTATTCGGTAAGGTATGCATCGTCTATATCCACAGGATTATTGTTGGAATCGCAATAGTAAATTGACTTGAGCTGGCCAGAACTGTTATATGTATAAGTTTCTGTAGCAAAGCCTCCGCAGTTCATTATATTGCCGTCTGCGTCTATCCATGAATATGTGATCACATCTTTAAGAGTCTGCTTGGTCAAGCCATAAGCCCCATTGCGCCGCGGAGTTGGATTCATCATACCGTCAAAGTATAAGTATGTCTCACTATTGTTTTCTTTCTTTGTTGACAGTATTGAATAACCTGCTGATGTTGGCAGTTTCATCCCATTATTGTCAGTATAGTATTCAATAAACCCTTTTTCATTGAATTCAGTATATTTACCAAACCAGGCCATATCCGTTTTCGATCCATCTGCGTTAAAACGCTCTGTTGCGATAAGTCTATTGCTGTCGTCATAGGAATACACCGTTTTCGCTATATTGTTACCGTTCGCAATTGGCTTTCCATACATATCAAATGTTTCGACAGTGTGGATCAAAGCATTGTCATTATAAAATTGAATGGTTTCTTTCCAGACACCTTCTTCGTTCTCCAAAGGGTCCATTTCTTTATCATATAATTCATAACCTGTATAATTGTTTTTCTCATCAAAATAATACTTTGTCTTGCGGATCGTCCCATCATAGGTCATATCTGTTTGAATAATACTTTTATCATCATAGTGGAATGACCGTTGCATCAGTGCAGTCGGGGCAGTTGTCGTGTTGTCAGATACTAATGGTTTGACCACATCAAAGACATATTGCACTTCCGGTTGTTTATATATGTACTGAATGGACTCTATTCTTCCGACATCATCATATGTGTATTGATATCCCATCAAGCTGTTTTCGTCATAGTATTCTTCATCTCCTCTGCGGAAGCTGACTGTCTTGACTTGTCCATTTGAAGTAACGTTTTCTATCTTCATCCATGACATTAAGCTGTTGGTAATATCCACTGATTCATCGCTAATTTTCTCCATCCATTCATATACATTAAAGTCTGTCATGTCTGAAGGCAAGACCATTGACTCACCAGTTTCAAAGGTATAAAAATTGATCTCAGTATTATCTGCTGTTAGTTCAGCCTTGAATAAGCCCGACTCATTAGCATCATAGGCCAATATTGTTCTCCCATGTATATCTATATCTAATATGGCAGGCCTGTTTTTACGATATGGAAGTGTTTCATTCGCTATTATACCGGCGGAATTTATGTGTTTTACCGATACTACTCTGCCTGCACGTTTTGTGATGGCATAACAATCTATATTATCATAGCTGTCAAGCTGTTCGATTCCTGTTGGTTGATTGTTCTCCCAAGTATAATCCTTATAATACTTGGTTGTGGGGATCAAATACCATGCCAAACCAATTAGGATCAAGATTGCAAGTGCAGCGAACATACATACACTAACAAGTGTAATCCTTTTGTTTTTATTCAGTTTTTGTTGATACTCATTTACGTTTTTTGTGTAGTTATCGATCAGTCTTACAATCGCATTTGGTTGTCTGAGTAAAAGCTGCTGAATAGCAGTTGGCTGCTGCTTGTTAATGATATACTGCGTCAAATATGCAGCGCGCTCATTTAGTTTTTCAAAGCGTTTCAGGTTTTCCTTCTGATCATTGATTAGCGTTCCTAAATCGATCCCTCCACTACTTTTATGCCAATCTATGATATTTGTCGTTTCTTTCTGGATACTGGTCATAGCTTCGGCTACATAAAACAATTCTGAGTAATCTCTGAATTGCAGCTTCTCATTTCTGCGATCATCAAAAGGCTGCAACCAGTCCTCAAGTGTCATACGTTTGCTCATAGCAACCGGTTCAAAGTTTAGTTTTCGTGCTCCTTCTTTAGCGAAAGCTACGTGTCCCGCTTTTTCGGCAATAAGTCTTGCAGAAAGAGCTGCTGTAAACATTGATAATACACTACGATAATTAGTTTTGTTTATAAGATCACAAAGGCAAGCCAACAGATGATTCTTTTTCTCCGTTGCATCCTTTGGTACACGAAGAGAATAGGCATCAACAGGGGACTTGCCTTTGCCATTTTTCAGCAATAACTTTGAGATATCAGAAGCCTTTTGAGTAATTTGATGAAAACTCTCAATGTCCGAAGCATCAAGTCCATCAATGCTTTGAATCTTTATATTTATCTCGGCAATACTATCAATAAGTGATTTAAACGAAAAGGCAAAACTCGCACCCGGCTTTGTCTCATCACTGTATTTTTCAAACTCGGCTGCTATGGCGTTATCACAATACGGATCTCCAAACTCATTGGTGAAGTGCCCATTCGTTCCTGAAGAAGCGACAACAGTAGCAGTACAGCCTTGATAATGCAAATAAACATTTAAACTACCACGGACAGTATTATGAATATTATTTTTAGTTTCGTCCAGCCAAGAAAACTCATTATCATGTGTGTTGATGCGTAAAGACTTTTTGATGTCATTGAGCATATCAATAATCGCATCACCCGTTAGGCGGAGCATAGCTATTGCACCAAGTATATAATCTTCGTTGGGATGAAGAATGAATTGATTTAAAATACTGATATATTCATTTATGCGATCCAAGTATTGAGCAAACATTTATATCTCCCTCGAAATGATTTATTATAAATAATTATAAATTACGTCATAACTGTTTATCTTGATGCCAAAGTATCAAATTAATCATAAATGAATCGTTTTTTCGTTTAATTACTTGGATTTTTCATTATGGTCTGAAAACGGGATAATGATATATATAAAGTATATAACTTATTATATAAGTATATAAGGACATTTTTAAATTATACCTTTTATTCCATACATTATCAACCATATAATTCATGTATTTATTTCATTTCGTGATTGTCCATTCTTTTTCACTGATTTGGGCATGTGGGAACTAACGCTCAAGTCTTTTTCTCGGGAAAAGAACGAAGCAACGGTATGGGAGGATAAGCGGCGAAACGGAATGGCTGGAGCGGGCCGAAAGGAACCTGCGCGGGAGCCTTTCCCTGTTTTTCCCTGACGGAAGCGCCAGCTGCGCCATGGCTTACCCTCATAGCGTCAACGGCGAATCCGCACATTTTTACGATCCCTGGGCGAATGACCAGGACTGGGGACTGTACTACTATTTCCGGCGCGGATAATTATAGGCACATAAGACTCATACACGACAAGAAAAGAGGACGGCAACATGGATATAAACAGCCGATTCGATCCGGTCAAAGCGCAGAAAGCCCACGGAGACATCATTCTGGCCGGGTCTGTGCTCCCGGAGGGCCTCAGCTCACCTTTCGACCACGCCTGGGGATACCTGAACGGTCCCGGAGCAATGGAAGCGCATAAGCACCATAAAGAAGAAGTATACGTATTCACAAAGGGTAACGGCTACGTCGTCGTGGATGGCACCCGCTATCCTGTCGGCCCTGGAGACGTAGCCTACATTCCGCCGGACGCTATCCACAGTGTGGTAAACGAAGCGGAGGAGGAGCTCATGTGGGCAGCCTTTTGATGTTAAATCACGGTGCCGCGAAGCTATGCAGGAAACGTTAAGACATTTCAGAATGAACATACCAAGGATCTGAACATCTTTGAGTATAGACATAACAAAACGTCCGCTGAAATCCTCGTGCTATACAGAGTTTTTTCTTTTTCGTAATCGCAAAATATCTCATAATAAAGTACACCTGGTAAAAGCCGGAGCGCTACTGTATAACGAGTCTAGATAGAAACAAATATATAAGATAAACATAAGAATGGGGCAAATATAGTAACAGCACTAACAAAATACAAATTAACTCTTGAAAAACATGTATGTTGTATGTTAATATAATACAGCAATGAAGTTAACAGTGTGCGTATTCTTTCCCTGCTTAGCAAAAGCTAAGTTACGACAACCTACGAAATAATATAAAGCATAGGAGGTACACCCATGGAAAAAGATCTGCTGAACATACTGAATGAGGCCGCTCCCGAGAATGAGCCTGAAGACATGCCTGACCTGCCCCCGGATGACGAACCGGAAGAAAGCCAGGATATTTCCGAAGAAGAGGAAGAAGACCCCCAGGGCGTTCGAATTGAAGATGATCAGATCCCCGAGCCAGATGAAACCAGTATTAAGACATCAGTGGACTTAGTGATGTGTATAGACGTGACCGGTTCCATGAAGCAATTGATCGGGGCGGTAAAAGACTTTGCCAAATCATGCCCCAGTGAACTGGTAAAGAAACTAAAAGAAATTCCGCGTGAGACAGATGCCATGCGGGTTCGAGTGATCGCCTTCCGAGATTTCTATCAAGACTATGTATCTTCCCAATTTCCCGCATGCGAAATCAGCCGGTTTTTTACTATTATCTCTTCCGGAGAAGTTGACGCAGAGGAAAACAATGCTTTTGAGGAGTTCGTTGGCGGTCTGCACGATAAAGGCGGCGGGCGCGAGGCTAAAGTGGATCCCGAAAGCGGCCTGGAAGCGCTGCATCTGGCCTTTAAGAGCGAATGGAACGAGAATCCAGATAATCCCAAAGGACGCCGTATCGTGATGCTTTTCACTGATTCCGTACCGCATCCCCTCGATGATCCGCGCCGGGATGAAGATAAATACCTGCATCCTATCACAGGTAAAATGGGCTATCCCGAAGACACGCCGCGTAGCCTGAGCGGATTGTTCGATGAATTCCTTAATATAGGGAGCAACGCTCGTTTGATTATATATGCCCGCGAATGTGAAGTATGGCGCAGCATAGGAAGTTGGCCTCAAGCCCAGCCGTTTTGGGACAATGAGGAAGGTTTAGCTAGTATAGACAAAGATATATTGTACAAGATTCTCCAAAAGAGCATGTAGAAATCAATACTCTGCCCCTACCTTACCAGTCTATAGACGAAGCTGAGCTCCAGCGGTGTGATGCAGGGCCTTCCGGATCTCCGGAAGGCCCCGGAATGGTTAATTTAGCGGCAGGGCCATGTGCCTGCCGGTTATATATGCGCATAAAGAAAGGATGGAGACACAATGGAAGACAATCAGATCCCGATTTCAGATTTGGAAGAAGAGGACGATCAGTTAACCGGCTATGAAACGGATGTAGACTTAGTATATGTAATTGATGGTACCGGTTCCATGCAGAACCTGCTGGACGCAATAAAAGCAACAGCTTTGACCTTGGATAAGCGTATAAAGGGAAAGTTACAGGAACTGGAAAGGATCATCCGTCATTTACGAATCCGCATTATCGTTTATCGGGATATCTATGTGGATTCCCAATGGATACAGGACAGTGGCTTTTTGTCGCTGCCGGAGGATCGGGTGGATTTTAAGAGTTTTATCGAATCAGTACGGGCCAGCGGCGGAGGCGATCTGCCGGAGAGCGGGCTGGAGGCATTGCATGCCGCCCTTAACAGCGATTGGAACCGCAGCCCGGATATTTCAAAACATCGCCAGATAATAGTTGTAATGAGTGATGCAGCGGCGCATCCTCTGGATCATCCCCAGCGCAAGATTGATCCCGGATATCCGTCAGATTATCAGCCGCCAATACCGACCAGCCTTTCCAAGCTGCAAGATGAATGGCTTGGTATGTTTGACGACAAAACGGAAAGGGGCAGGGGACTGAGCAATGGAGGACGCCTGCTGCTGTTTACTCCGAACGACGCCCCATGGTCAAAAATCGCTCAATGGAATGTATCAACAATAGAGTCGATAACTGCCGGTAAAGGCATAAGCGAAGAAGTATATGAGAAGATTCTCCTTTTCATTGCCAAATCTGTGTGATGATGGCGGGGTGTGATCGTTATGAAGATTATAAAGGCACACTGCGTGCGGCACGATAAATGGTTCAAACTTGCCGTAAATGATAGCGGAGAAATAATCAATTTTGAGAATATAAGCTACGAAGCTGCCAAAGCCTGCCAGACCCAGATCAAAGAGACCAGCTTTCGAACGGCTGCAAGCTTAAGGCCGTGTATGCAATGTGGCAGTCGTAAAGTGGGCAGATGCAGCCATGTAGAAAAATGGGGGTGCTGCGGGCAGCCATATTTTTACCAGTGCCTGTATTGTGATCAGCTGAGGATCAGCCGAGAGGCAGCCGACAGCCGCTATTCGCAGTACATGGGCCAGAGCAATATCGTTGGCGCGGAATTGGACAAGTATGGTAATCCGTTGGGCGAGAAGTATGATTTGGCAAAGCGTGACAGTTTTAAAGGATTCAGAATTGTTATGCTATGTCTGGATCACGAACTGCAAACCGGAGGCATATACCAGAAAGATTTTTTAGAATGCTCACCCCCGGCCTTGAAAGAAAAAGGCTTTGATTTGACCATTATAAATCTGTTGGATCAAGAGTATTTTGGCAAGGATGGGAAAATCAATGCTACCAGACTGCGAGAAGTACTTGAGAATTCCAGCCAACTTTGGGTCATTTCGGGCACGCAGTGCTATTTGGGTGCAGATGCTGTTGACGTCATCATAAATTACTACAAGGCAGGGCACGGCCTGTATCTGTGGGGTGATAATGACCCGTTCAGCGCGGACGCGAATCAGTTGGGACAGAAACTGTTTGGCGTTACCATGCATGGAGATTACAATGGTGAGCACGTGGTGGGTGTTAAAGAAGGCCGTGAAAAAAGCGGTATAATCCCTGGCCACGCCATTTCCACCGGTATAGCTCATTTCTATGAGGGCATCACCATCGCAGCCGTGCAAACCAACAGCCAAGTTAAGCCTTTGGTTTATTCTTCTGATGGCAAGGTGGTCACTGCTTATTCTGAAAGCTTCAACAGCCGTTTACTGTTTGACGGCGGCTTTACCCGGCTGTTTTACAAATGGGATTCCGCAGGCACGGGTCGTTTTGTAACCAACTGCGCCGCCTGGCTTGCTAACGCGGAAAATCAAGAAGCCAGCGAAGTGCCGTTTACGTAAACCGAGAAGGGAGATAAAGTGAAAATACTAAAGGCACACTGCGTGCGGCACGATAAATGGTTCAAACTTGCCGTAAATGATAGCGGAGAAATAATCAACTTTGAGAATATAAGCCACGAAGCCGCCAAAGCCTGCCAGACCCAGATCAAAGAGACCAGCTTTCGAACGGCTGCAAGCTTAAGGCCGTGTATGCAATGTGGCAGTCGTAAAGTGGGCAGATGCAGCCATGTGGAAAAATGGGGGTGCTGCGGGCAGCCATATTTTTACCAGTGCTTATATTGTGATCAGCTGAGGATCAGCCGAGAGGCAGCCGACAGCCGCTATTCGCAGTACATGGGCCAGAGCAATATCGTTGGCGCGGAATTGGACAAATATGGTAATCCGTTGGGCGAGGAATATGATTTGGCAAAGCGCGATGGGTTCAGAGGTTTCAAGGTAGTTATATTCAGTACCAACAGTGCATTCAATGCAGACAGTGAAGCAGGCAGAAAATTGCGTGAAGGTCCGGTACATGCCCTGCGGGAGAAAGGCTTTGATGTTACGGTAGTTTCGCCTGACGATACGAGATATTTTAGTGGCGGTAACCATGTTAATGCTCGTGCGCTAAGTTCTCTGCTGGGGAAAAACACTCAACTTTGGATTATTTCCTTCTATGAAAATGGCTTTGACAGCGCATCCGCTGATGTGGTGGAAAAGTTTTATAAAAGCGGCGGCGGTCTGTACCTGTGGGGAGATAATGATCCTCTTCACGCGGAAGCTGATTTTTTCGGCAAAAGGTTTTTTGGCGTGAGCATGCAGGGCGAATACCTCGGTCAAAATGTGCTGGGTGTACGAGAAAACGACCTCAAGTGCGGTATTATTCCCAGACATCCAATTTCCACTGGCATTGCTCATTTTTATGAGGGTATCACCATTGCAGCTGTACAGATTAACAGCCAGGTAAAGCCTTTGGTTTATTCATCTGATGGGAATGTGGTCACCGCTTATTCTGAGAGCTACAACAGCCGTTTGCTGTTTGACGGTGGGTTTACCAGACTGTGGCACAATTGGGATTCTGCAGGTACAGGTCGTTTTGTAACCAACTGCGCCGCATGGCTGGCCAACCCAAAGGACAGCGACAGCGAGATACCTTTTACCTAATATAAAATAGGAGGAGCAATATGCACTTCTTTGCCGGCGTAGAGTTGTTTCCAGGCAAAAATGAGGATGCTGGATGCGTTACGGATCGGTTTGCCATTGTCTGTGACGGTTTGGGCGGACGCGCAAAAGCCAAATTACAGATGCCAGACGGCGAAATATGTAATGACAGCAGATATGCTGCTCGTTTGGTATGCAAAACACTGGAAAAAGTGATTTCGGAAAAGCTGGACAACTGGACGCAGGAAATACAGGCCTGCCGCTCCATGGATGAACTGGATCAATGCAGTGTCAGGATAAAGACCATATGCCACGACTGCATTGTAAAGGCGTACCAGGAAACGGTAGATCAATTTCCAGATAAAGAGCTTACCTTGGCTACCACCTTGGCGTGTTGGATCATTTTTCCGTGGTACGACCAAAGTACTGTTGCTTTGGCACTTTGGGCGGGTGACAGCCGCTGCTACATACAGTACGCAGATCAGATGCGCGTTTACTCAAAGGATGATACAGATGCAGACGCCGATGCAATGCAGGAGTTACAAATAGGTTCCCCGGTAATGAACAACCGTGTTGGGTTGGATTATATCAACGATGCATCACGCAGCGAAATAGGCGGGTTTTGGATTAACCACAAAATAGTGAGTGTGGATGCCCCGGCTCTGTTGGCAGCAGCTAGTGACGGCTTTTATCATCTAAAAACTGCAATTTCTCCCATGGCGGCGGAAGTGATACTTCGTAGCATCAGTAGATGCAGCAGCTTGGAAGAAGTTACCACGTTTCTGGAAAGTTACTTTGAAGATAAAAAAGTCGATGATACCACTTTGGCAGCAATTTTCATAGGGCCTGATGATTTTAATGCATTAAGGGATATGCTGAACCAAGGCGCCCAGGAACTCGTGGATCGATACATTAAAAACCGACCCCAGAAGCCTAAAACCACAGGCAACTATATAATGATCAGCGATGAGTTGGCTCGCATTACTCGGTCTGTGTCTAAAAACGAAGCCTACACAGAGGCAGTCTGCAATCATATCATCGACCTGGCGCGTAACGGAGAAACTGGGCAGGAAGAAGGCTTGAGCCAAATCGTGCTCAATGCTCGTAATGATTATAAGAGGCGGATGGATGAGCAGTTGACCGCCGCCCATGCCCGACAGCAACAAGCTGTCAGCAGTGCCCGCCAAGAGTTGAAACGAGTGGATGATGAATTTACACAAGCTTTACAGAAAATAACTAAGATGGGAGCGGAAACCGTACCAGGAAAGCGTGATGTTTGGCGTCGTTGTACTGATGTAATCAACGGCAAAGTAGATCCTTATGACCGCATATTTGGTTTGAACAGGACTATGCATTATATGAACATTATGTTCCAGCATTTGAATTCCCATCTGCAAGGGTTTCTGGATAAGGAGCTGCCTAATCAATACTTCAACGACTCCTGGGAACAGGGTGGGGCAAACACCGAAGCAGACAAACGTGCTCAGGCTGGCCATTTTTATGACTATTTGTGTTTGGCACTAGCTTGGTATAAGCGATTTAATTTCGAAGTACCATGTCTGGACGTATATACTATGCTTTTCCAACCCACCTCGAACCCATTGACCAAACATGAAGTTGAAGAATTAAAAGGCTTTCTATACGGTAAAACCGATAAACTAGAAACCGGTGAAAATTTAAAAAGTCTCATGTCAGGCAAAATAGATAAGTATGAAACTGGGTTTGATTGCTTGTGCGTATCTGCAACAGAAATAAAGCGTCTCAACACCTTATCAGAGAAAAAAAAGTTGGCAGAACGCCAGCTGGAAGAAGCCGACCGGCCTGTGGTTGTGGAAGAAAAATGGATCATCACTGAAGAAATACGTTTATATGTGCGACAGCGGGATCAATATGCTACTCGAGTCATTCAGGAATGGTATAACATCGGTGGAGTTCCATATGGACTTGAGTTTCCTCCTGAGTTGTGCGAGATGGTCAACGAAAAGCTTAATGCACTGCATGAAACGGAAAAAGTTCAGCAGGAGCATTTACAAGCCATGGAGCGATACGAAAAGCAGCTTATGGAATACTGGGCTCCCTATAAAGTAGAGTTCGAGTGCTGGAACAAGCCTCAGCAGATTACTTTTCCAATAGAGGCTATATCATATCAAAAAGATGATGTAGAGCAGATGGCATCCGCTAGATTAAAGGAAATCACCGAAGCGGATCTGCCTACGGAGCAAAAGCAGCAACAAGAATCGGAAGATGCAAAACCAGTGTTGCAAAAGCAGGAGCAAGAATTTGTTGATGCACAACCGACTGAATTAAGATCGAATCCAAAAACAGATAGAAGTATTAATTACAAAGAAAAAACGGAGCAGGAAGACTAAAAGACAGATTAAAGAGTTACCAGAAAAGATGGATGGCCCAGAAGGATTTGTGATTGATAACGTAGTGTATGGAAACAAAGGCAATGTCTATTATTGTAGTGCCGGAAAGATACACTATGTAGTGAAAGAATATGTCATGCACCGTTTCATCCAGCCGGAACCTGGGCAGAAGCTGAGCATTCAAGCACAGCAAACTAATCAACGTACGCAAGCGTGGCTGGATAAAATGAAGAAGATTTCCTACCGCTTCAGACGTTTTGCTCGGGAAGACGGGTTGTTGGTTATACCCCTGCGGGTTTACCGTGAAGGGTTGAAAGTTTACAAAGTTACATACGCGGTGGAAACAGACGATTTGGATGGAAAAAAAACTTGGCAACTTCCACCTGAACAAGTTGATCTATTGCTAAAGACCACACTAGCTCAGTTGCATTGTCTTGCAAGGAACGGATTTGTTCATGGCGATATCAAACCAGATAACCTGATAATCCGTCGTCATGGTAGCGTAAGAGTTGCTTCCCTTATTGATTACGATGGAGGGTTTTTTTTAGAGGATGCGCATCTGGTTGATGATATAGATATCACCCCCGAATTTGCAGCGCCAGAGCTAAAAAAACTCAAATTCGCCTGTGAGAATGATAGATACTCGTCGAATGAGCGCATTGAATTTGCACAGCAGGTTAGTCCTGCTACGGATGTCTTTGGTGCAGGCTGCGTATATGGATTTTGGCTTACGGGGCAGATTCCTGCTATGATTGGCGGTATCCCACGGTTTCCTCCAATGGATCCATTGCGTTATACAATGATCCGACACATGACGGCATATCAGCCTTTGGAACGCATTACAGCAGAACAAGCTGCTTTGATGATAAATTCTGTAGCCAGTGATCTAGAAGCATGGGAACAACAAGCAGATATACCACCATCAGGATGGCAGTGGACGGATGTAACATTTTCTTTTGGCAGTGATCAAGGCCGGCCTGTCCAGCATAGCACTACGCAAAACAAAGGTATTTTTTGGACATGCCCTGGATTCTGGACGCCGGTGAAGCCCGAGAGCATTCCAATTAGTTGGAAAAAAGAGGAAAAGCGTTGCAGTGCAAGATTTGCCTTGGCAGAAAAGGTCAGGGATTGCTTAAACTCACTGAACAATGAGCGCCTGCTGCAGTTTACGCCCCTGCGAGAAGGCGTGCGGACTGGTATACTAGAATTGTTGCCGGATGGAGAGCCGATCAGCTATGAAGAAAGGTTTGGCAGAAAGCCTCTTAGCCTATCAACAGCAGATCGGATTATGCAGATGATTTTAGAGGCAGTAAAACAGATTCATGGTCAGGGATTGATATTGGGGACTCTTTCGCCGAAGAGTATTTGGTTCTGCATGCGCCTTTTGGGCACCAGACGTTATATGTATGTATATATAGGACATTTGTGGCACTGTTATCCTATGGGGTACGTACCAGATCCAATGGATATTGATTTACCATCGGGACCCATGCCGCAGGAACTTATCAACTATATGACAGCCTCATCAAATGAGCGAGTAGCAGCCGCTCAACCTCTTTCAGACCCTCGAACAGATTTATGGAAACTAGGACGTATATACTATTTTTTACTCACAGGCAAAGAGATATCTTCTTCCAAGGAGCTTGATTCAAATTTGGATTTACCGCACACTGCAGTCATCCGGCAAGCCCTACGTACGAAGTGGTATCAGCGTACCTCTTCCTGCACAGAAATGGAAGATCAGTTGAAATGTATAAAAGCGATTGCTGGGTTTAAGACATTGATTACTGTGCTCCAAAACGGATTACCAGTACGGGAGGAGAGTGTCCAGGTTGTATTGGTACAAAATGTATGGACCGACGCTGCTCAGTGTAAGAATGCACCTGTAGGAGATGTAGTATACACAGGTATAACAGATGATCAAGGGCAGATGTCTTTAGCATGTGGTATACCATATTTGGATAACGCAACTGTGAAATATCTTCTTCTTTGCAGAAAAAAGCAGATTCCTTTACATTTTCTCCAGGAAAGAAAGATGTTTAAAGCCAAGGTTCAGATAGATTAGGAGCAAATAAAGCATCAACAAAATAGATGGAGGCCCAAAAATGTCATTGGTGAGTCTTTGCAATGGTAGATATGTATTTGAATTAGATGATATGGTCAAGGACAACAATGGTAATTGGATCATTGTTGAGGATCAACACACGCATGAAAAGGTTTTTGTCAAAGAGTTTTTGAAATTTCGCTATGTAGTACCAGATCCCGGCGAAGCTCTTTCAGAGCAGCAAAAGAAGAATAATGACCGTACAGAACGCTACCGGGCCCGTATGGTAAAGATTAAATCTTTACTTGATCAGGTAGCTGGCAGAGGCGGCAGCGTAGTAGTGTTACTAAGTGTACAGCGTGACAGAGCTGACAGTTGTTATCTGTTCAAGGTTACTCCATGCGTGGATTATCTGCACTGGAAGGATGAAGATCTTCCAACGCAATTGAGCATTCGTCAGGCCGATGCACTAATGCGCAGCCTCACTGTGGCCATGAAGACATTGCACAGTATTAATTTGTTGCACTGCGATCTTAAGACTGACAATGTGTTTATAGTTGGCGACGAAGAAAATGGTTATGAGGTTAAGGTATCTGACTTTGATGACAGCTTTCTTCTTGACGATATTCCATGTAGTACCGACATTGTAGGTACACCTGAATGGGAATCTCCTGAATTAAGGGCTTATCAGATGTCGCCGACGCCACTTGAAGCGCCAGATGTAGAAAAACCCCTGACTACTGCTTCCGATGTGTATTCTCTTGGTTTGATTTACCATGTTTATTTGACTGGCAGCCGTCCCGCAGGTTCTAGTAGCCTGAGCCCAGCTTTGGATATCCCGCGAGCAGTGGTTATTAGGGAGGCTTTACGCAAGGAGTGGTTCCAGCGGACGCAGAACTGTGATGAACTTCTGCAGGGACTGGATATGGTTCAAAGCATGCATCAGAATCGCAAGACCCATTTGGTGGTTACTTGTGAAGGACAACCGTACGCCAATATGGAACTGAAGATTGCTATGGTGAGCCAGCTTTATACCACACCTGAGCGTCGTGAGAAAAAACCTATTGGAGAGATTGTTTTCAACGGGACCACAGATGCTAACGGTTGCCTGGATTTTAACTATGGTATACCCTACACAGACAACAAGGATATCAGCTATATTCTGGTGGCAGAAAAAAAACAGCATCCGATTCAGTGGAAGACAGAAGGACGTAATTTTATGGCCGTGGTTGAGATGTCATCTGGCATCACAATCAAAGCTGTGCAGAAAGGTAAGCCTGCTCCGGGGAAGAAAATCGAACTATATCGTCAAGAAAACTGTCAGGTTATTCCTGGCCCAGAGATTATTACTAACAGTAATGGTGAAGTTAAGATTGATGCGTTGGTTGGTAAAGATTGGTTTGCTCTGTGCAAAGGATGTCGATGCGATATAACCTGGAAGGGAAACGTAGGTACAATCATAATCCCTAACGATTTATCCACTTCCTTCAAGGTGCAAGTTATCCGCGGGAAGAAGCCTGTTCCAGGGAAAAAAGTTCGATTCAGCTTAGGTGAATGGAAAAAAGAGTATCATACAGATAATGATGGAATAATAAAGCTACAGGGGTTACCAGCGTGGCACAAAGGCTGTGAGCTACACTACGATGCAATATGCGATGGTGAAAAGAAGAGCTTCGTAATTTCAAGTGGTAATTTGATTATAGAATTACCGCAAAAAGATATACGTGTATCATTTGCAGCTCGTATTAAAGGGGATAACACGCTAGTCAGCGGCTTGGCATTTGGCATCAAGCAGAATGGAAGTAATCAATGGGTAGCGGCAAACTACACAGTTTCTGACCGTCCGACTGACGTAGGCAGATTAAAACCTGGTAAATATATGCTGGTGGTAACAGGTGTACCGAAGGACGATTCTCTAATCGGCTTCAAAGACAATTACGCCGCTGTGACTATCCCAGACAACACAGATAAATATACTATCACCGTGTTACTTAATCGAAAGGCAGCATTGCTTGATAAAGTCTTTAATCCGCCTTATATGGGGAAGTATACGCGCCTAGTAATCTATCCGAGTGGAGCTTGTGAAATATACTACAATGGTGGTAAGATTGATGTGAGCCGCAATAATTTATGTTTTTACGACTTAGATGAATATGTGAATAAGCCGTAAGGAGTGTAAAATGGGTTGGCTTTGCCCAAACTGCGGGAGTGAAAACGAATTTGACCGGACTGAATGCCTAGGTTGCGGAAAACAGCCAACGTCCTTGCACAGACGGTGGGAGTATTTGGCTTCCGCTATGATATTTTCAAGACAACGTCGCGAAAAGCGTACGTTGAAAGGAGAATTTAAAAATCCACGTTATGTGACATGGAATCTTGCGCATTACCAAACACTACATTGGATTGCCATGATTTTGTCTATTGTAATGATCATTGCGTATTTAGGCACTGGAATACTTGCACTGAAAGAAGGTAGCTTCAAATGGAATGAACTTCATATTACGACTAGAAGCATAAAAACTAATAGCTATATTCGGGAAGCTAGTTGTACAGAGTTTTCTGTCTGCTTGGTAAATGTCCAGCAAACGTTGGAGCAGCTGAGGCACAGTAAGACAGTGAATGGACTCCACTTCAGTAATAAAAGATTCACAGACGGGATTAACACAGTCCCAAAACTGATGGAATGGAAAGGGTTTCCTGCCATAAATCGCAACATACAAACTATTGGCAGCATTCAAAAGTTTGGTCAGAAGTATAATCCATTTAGCAAAATGGATGACCAACAGGCGTTGCGACAATTATCATATAGAATAAAAATACAGGGAAACAGTTTAACTGATGCCAGATTTGCTGAAGGCGTTACCAATCTATCGGCTTTCGCGGGAAAAGGAACAGTTTCAGAGGAAGTAGAATCGGAATTGATGAAACGCAGTAGTGCACTGCAATGTAGTATATCCCATATACAGCAGAAAACCTCCATTCCCTATAATAACTTAGAAACCTTGCAGCGATTGTTTTACTCTCTCTGGAATTAGATTCTGTTCTTGCTATTTGACAGAGACTCAGCGAAATGGTATAATAACTAAACATAAATGAATTTAGAAGCGATTAATAGATTACGAGATGCTTTTAGAGACAGCGCTGCGGGAATATCAATATGATAATCTCAAAGTGATTAATAAATAACTGTATTCACAGGAAATAACTTTGGATGGATATGCTTTGCCATAATACTACAAGAATCAGTATGCGAGATAGTTGAAGCACAAGTTGTGTTTTGCTTATGTGTTTGCTACTTTGCTGATATGGGTAGTATTTATATAGGCACAAACCTTTTCAGCCTCGTTAGTACATCTTTCAAAGTGTATCCTGACGAGTGTGGTGCAAGAAGAGTAGACACCTGCAGATCACGAGGAGGTCTCACAACGAAGATTCTTAAGGATACCGCATCTAACAGAATGGCGGTCAGCTCTTCGCTTTCCGATGATGTATGATACGACTCTCTGGGAAAGCTATATGTAGTATTCATTCAGCCATGTGCAAACATTGCTCCTTATAAATCATGTTTATGAGAGCAATCATGTGCGTTATAACGCCAAATGATTTGGCAATAAACCGTCGTTACACCCAAGATTAATTGGTCAGATACTGGTAATGCAATTTAGAGATTTATGAAAGCAGGAATAACAATGCCATAGTTTCTGAATTAGGTTTTGATATTATAGTTCGTCATGCTTCGACAAACTTGACATAGTCTTCGCAGAAGTTATCTGATTTGTGATGATTATTGGTTCCTAAATATGGACACTTTATGAACAAATGGAGGCAAATGTATGCAGCTCTTTCGGTACGGCAGTTATGTTTTAGTTTTTACAACCAGCAGTGTATGCTGCATGGTGTGGCTATTTTCATTAATTGCTGCTGTTATCCTTCGGATACGTACATCCAGCCAGACAGAAGAACTCATGGAAGCTCGTTATAAAATATGGTTTCAGGACTTGATGTTAGATGATATTAGCCGAAGTAGCAAATGGGTAAAATGGCTTCATGCGATGATATTATTCATTGCTGCGCTAATGTGGCTATTTGGAAATAGTACTGAACAGCAAAGCCTACTGGAAATGACAGAGTTTTTCGGAAAAGTATGCGTATGGACTTTAGCGGTCATGTTCTTTTTTGCTGCAGCAATATCAATGGCAGGAGGTGGGCGCAGCCCGCGCATCATGAAAATTTCTAGGAGTATTCGCCAACAGATACTACCGATGTGTTTACTGGTGGCAATATACTATGCCGTCATTTGGCTATTTGCCTAACAATTAAAACAGATGAGCGCGATATACGGACAGCTTTATCATGCCATGGTGGAAAACCAGGGGGAAGATGCTCCGCCACTAGCCAGGGACAGCGTGATTGCTGTGGCTGACGGTATGGGTGGGCGAGGGGCCTTTCCTATGACAGATGAACATGGAGAAATACGCACCAATGCATATATTGGATCGCGCCTTACTCTAACTGCAGTTGATCACTTATATACATCAGATTACATTAATTCATTATTTGATGCATTAGAAGTCTGGGACAGCTATAAACAGATCACAATTTCAGAAAATGCCCAAGATACAATCCCGGAATGCGAAGAACAGATTCTGACTCGTCTAGCTGACGATACTGCCAGAGCTATCATAGCAGAAATGGAAACGTGGATTACCAGATATCATCCTGAACCGTGGCAATCTAGCGGGGCCCTGGATTGTTTACCAACTACCTTGGCACTTATATTATTCCATGAACAGAATAATACTGTAGACACTGTGAGTGTATGGGCGGGAGACTCACGCTGTTATGCATTGACAGAGCTAGGGCTTTGTCAGCTAACCACAGATCATTTGAATGGATCACCCGATGCTCTAGAACTATTGCGACAGGATTGCACTATGAGCAACAAGATCTCTTATAGTACACCTTTCTTTATTTCATGCCGCAGGATACGGTTACCTAAGCCTTGTGTCATAATGACTGCCAGTGATGGTGCTTTTATGTATCTGCCAAATCTGGCAGGCAAACCCAATCCGTTGCGTATGGAGTATGAGCTTCTGGGTAGGTTAAATACCGAAGATTTTAAAACGGCGATAAATCGGCTACAGTATGGGTTTAGCCATTATACCAAAGATGATATGACAATGGCTATCGCCTGTCTGGCGGATGATGAATTTGATAGCATTCTTAAAATGATACGACACAGAGGCAAAGTGTTTATGGAAGAATATAGCAATGCCTGGCGGTTTGCTACTTTGTCCGAGGAGCAATGGAAACAGGAGCTACTTCAACAGGAAAGATTATATAGTGAAAGTGAATACCAGGATCTATACGAGGCTGCTGTACATTTTGTTATGGAAGACACAGAAGTGATGCTACAGCACCCAGTTTTGATAGAAGCAAAAGAACGTGCAGAATCCTGTTTGCGGGAGACTATACGTTTACATGATGCTTATAAACAAGCAGAAGAAGATTGCTGTAAAGAACTTGATGAAAACTGTTTTAAGATAGGATTACTGCCAGAAACTGCATCATTTATAGCAGCTGATGGCGATAAAAAAACGAACGAATTGCTATGCAAAGCCAAAAAACTGTTAGCGTGTCTGGAAGAAGAACAGGAAAAATTGAACACGCTCGCTGAAAGGTGGAAGAAAGCCATACATGATGCAATTTGTGTGTTGCAGAGTACTGAGGCAGAAAACTACCAAATAGTTCGTCAGATCAGAGAGTTGGCCAATTTCATGCGCCACGAAGAAAAAGCCTGGAGAAAAGCTAATCGCAGAATAAAGGCAGCAAGTAAGAAGCTCAGAGATTTAAAGCAGCAATCCATGTTAATGTCTAAAGAGCAGATAGAGAGATTATTAAAAGCTATGGAATCTGAGGATGTGAGAAAGGCACTGTGCCAGGCAATCCCGAAAATGAAGACGCTATACAAAAACTGGTCAGATGCACGATGTGATTTGGATACTATACAGTCACCCCCTCCAGATCCACTGGTGGAAGCTCGGCAGACGCTATGCCAACAGCCAAATGAATTAATTGAATGGCTAGCTGCGAGAGGTGTAAACTTGGAAAACATTTCAGAAAAAACCCGAAAAATCGCTCTGCTCTTAGAAGGCTTAAAGCAATGGCCTGACATTGCGAGCGCGCAATGGCGCGATTATAAAGCGAGTTATGAAATGTGGTGGACAGTTCCAGAGATCCGAAGTCATACTGACATGACACCTGGAAACTGAACCATTGTAATAAGTGTAATAGTTAGTTACGAATGATATAATAGCAGAGTGGATTGGGACTAGAATGAAGAGATTTCAATACATATATTGCCGTTTGAAAGAAATCATAGTAGATTTGACACATGGATGATCAGATATTGAAGAAAGTACTTCGAAAAAACGTGGTGTCTGCGAAAAAGAGTAAATTGGAAGACGAGATTTAGTAGATATACATTAAGAAAGCAATTGTCTACGTGGGCATACTCCGTATACATTGTCAGAGGACGTTACGTCCCTCGAGCCCCCGAATCCACTATTATAGTGGAAAAGCAATAAAGGATTCAGAAACGTAATAGGCTATCAAACTAACACTTATGGTAGACAGTTTATGAGGCAAATTAATACTTAATGTGGAAAATGAAAGGATGAGAGTAATGGATCAGGACACTCGTAAGTTTTATCATGCGGTATGCGAGAAGAAGGGACATCACTTTTTGATTGGCACTGATGGCGATCTTGTTACTGATTTTGTTGATATGACGGATAATGAAGCGGCCGAATTGAAACTGCCAAGCTGGAAAAGCTTGCATGTGGCGAATACGCTACGCCATTGCCCTTGGTGCGGTACGGATCAGGTAGGCAGTTGCAGATGCCAGATGGAGCATGACTGTCCTGATCCAGGCGATTATAGATATCCATGCCTGTTTTGTCAGGAACTTCGCCCTGCAGGAGGAGTCCCAAATGGCGCAAAAGATCTGGCATCCATGCGACTCAGTGTCACATCTCCGCATTTTGATGATATTGGTACTGTGCTCAATAGTATGAAGCTGTCTTTTGAGCCTTATGACAAAGCTGGCTTCGATTGTGACATTCTGTTCCTTAACTGCGGCAGCGCGGATCAAGTACCCGCTGACCGTTTACGCTCCTTTGTTGAGAATGGCGGTTGTGTTTATGCTTCCGACTGGGCTGCGGACGTTTTGGTGCGAGCTTTCCCCGGTTGCGGAATGTTTGATAAAAATGGTCTTTCTGGCAAATATAAAGCTGAAATCAAAGATGAGGAAATACGTAGCGTTGTTGGACGCTTAATTGATATAAATTTCGATTTAGGCGCATGGGTACACATTTCTAATCCACAGGGAACTGTTCTTATGACCACGGCTCAGTATCCGACTAGACCATTGATGTTTACATTTACGCATGGTGAAGGTAGAGTGTTCTACACCAGCTTCCATAATCACGCCCAGGCTTCAGATGCAGAGCGCGCCTTATTGCAGGTGATGTTGGCCAGACAAATAGGCAGTGTAACTTCTATGTCTACCGATGAAGTGTTGAAAATACTAGGTTTGCGAATCAATGTGATACACTGACATGTTAGAGAGAGAATGACTGAACTAAGAATCAATATGGCCTCACGGACAATAGAAGATATCCAGCAGCAAGCAAAAGTTCTGAAGCCGTTCCTTTCACCAGAAAAACAGGAAAGAGTAGATGAACTAATTCAAACGATGCTAGAACTGAAAAGTGCCACTGAAAGCGAACTGGCAGAACTTATCGCACTTCTGATTCCGGAAGAGATTACGAAATGTCCATCTCATCATACGATGCGATACTATGTACCTCCTCGGGAAGAAGAAAATAGTGAAGAACACTGGACAGCGGTATGGCACGCTATTGAACAATTGAGCCGCTATATGCAGCGTTATGCACCAGAAAACGTGTATACTATACAGGCACATAAAAAAGGAGGACAAAGTCGTGGTTGATCTTGAAAAGGTATTATCTCGGTTGAATAACCAACAAACCCCATACGCAAAATGGCTTAAAACCATACTGAGTCTAGAAGACTATACTCTGTTACAAGCTCCGTATGAACCGGAAGCCGTGGACGAGATACTGAGTAATGTGCGTAAAGAACTCAAGATTATTAGTTTGCCCAAGGAGTATCAGATGATGGCAATGTCTTTCGACGGCGGTTATCTGTTTTCGGATACGATATATTCAATATACAACCCAGACGATCCCGATGACGATCTGTGCGAAAAAAACAAGTATTTGTGGATAGAAGAGATGCTGCCATCTGAATGGGTAGCATTCGGTGAAACAAATTACGGCGCGTATATCTGTTTTTCTCGTAAAGGTGATAATCGCGTTATTTTTTGGGATCCTGTGGAGGATGGCGGTAGCGAAATCAACAGTTTTGATAGTTTCCACTCATGGATGGATTTCTGTATCTGGCAGGCCAAGGAACTGAAAAAGGATGGATCTCTAACAAACTACCGCCAGATGGAGGAAGATGATGGCTGAAGAATTAAGTAAAAATCAACTAGCATATAGGCGCTCTAAAGGAGTTAACAAAGCTTGGGAAAAAGAGCGCAATTTGATTATGCAAGGCCGTGGAACCCGACAGTGGAGTGTGAAAGAACAAAAGGAAATACTGAAAACTGGCCGCTGTAAAGGTTACGAAGGACATCATATGGCCTCGGTCAAAAGTCATCCCGAGCAGGCGGATAATCCCAAAAATATACAGTTTTTATGCTCTAAAAAAGAGAATAACGAACATTTGAAAGCTCACAAAGGGGACTATAAAAACCAAACTGCGTGGAGATATAATCCTAAAACCGATACTTATCGTGCGATGAACCCGGATAACCCACGGGCACAGTATTCATATGAGCTTAAGGATAAAGCGATTGAAATGAGAGGTTACACCCAATATGCTGCAAATAAGCAGCAAGGACAACAAAAAACTCCGGCTCAACAGTATGCAAACAGCAAAAAAGCACAAGTGGAAAAGTCACAGAAAAAGAGTCCTGCAGCCAAATATGCATCTCAGGGAGAAAAAACATATAAGCGAATAGATGAGAAGCCTGATAGGGGACAAAAAAACGCTAACACTCATCAGCATAGCCAGAAAACAAATCAGCGGAGATAATCAGGTATGTTTTACAGGTTTGAGCCAATTCCGGGCTGTGGTAGCATTGCCAGCCAGAACAGTGCCCCTACACTTACAGGTACACCAATGATTCGCATACTCGGAAATTGCAAAAATCAACCAGTTATTCTTAACCTTGGTGATGAATTACTCAGCCGCCACAGCCTGTTGGTTGGAGGAACAGGAAGCGGCAAAACAAAGTTAATGAGCTGCATGCTTAGCGATATATTGAAAAACAAATCCGCTGAGGATGTCGTGATAGTATTTGACAGCAAAGGAGATTATCGTGAACTTTTTAAGAGTTATCCTCATTTGATTATCGGCAACTCGCAAGAGTACTGGTCTTCTTCCCAACGGTGGAATATCTTTAAAGAGCTGACCGTGGATGGTGGTGATGATGAGACTGTGCGTCTTAATGCCATAGAAATCTCCCGTACACTGTTTGCTGATCGTATGAAAAATACAACTAATGCTTTTTTTCCAAGTGCAGCTCAGGATGTGTTTGCCAGTTTGATGATTTCATTGTGCAGAGATGCACGTACAGATGCAAACTTGCAAACAAAATTGTTGAACAACCTAGGGTTCACAGGTTTTCTCCAGAGTAGCAAGCCGTCCCTACTATGCGATCAACTCTCTTATTATCCTGATCTTACGGCAGTATCTTCCTACATAGAAGGAGACAATGAGCAAAGTCAAGGCGTTCTTTCCGAAATGTATAGTGTAATCCGCGATTTGTTTATCGGGGCTTTTTGTCAAAAAGGTGATTTTTCCATACGTAACTTTATTCGCAACCACGGGGCAAACGGAAAAAAGGTACTGTTCCTGGAGTACGACATATCTGTCGGTAGCGTTCTGTCGCCAGTATATCGTCTACTTGTGGATTTAGCTTTCAAAGAATGCCTGCGCCAGAATAATGGCAATCGCAAGACTTGGTTCTTCTTTGATGAATTTAAACTTTTACCACATCTTCAGCACATTGATGATGCAGTCAACTTTGGTCGAAGTAAAGGCGTTCGTGTATTTGCTGGTCTTCAAAGCATCGAGCAACTATACGATATATATGGTCAAAGCCGTGGGCGTAATGTAGCGGCAGGTTTCAGCTCGATATATGCATTCCATTCCAATGATGCATCAACAACGAAATACGTCAGTGATTTATATGGGGCTAACCGAACCATGCTATCCATGACAGACGCGGCAGATCATCCATCGATGCAAATCGTTAACGGACGTACTATAGAAGACTGGGAACTTGCTGATTTAGAACCGGGTTGGGCTATAGTATGCTTACCGAAGTGTCCGCCATTCAAAATGTACATGAAAGAATATCCATATAAATGAGAGGAGAAATCCATGGGGTTCTGGGATGACGATTTTGGCCTCAATGTAACAAAGGGAATAATCCGAACCACTGGCAAAATTGCTATAGGTACGGGTCATTTACTAGCTAACGGTGCCAGAATAATTCGTCGAAATCGTAAAATCAAACGTGTGGAACGAGGCAATGAGGATAGCCGCAACGTACAGGAAGCCCGTCAACCAACTTCAGTAGCTGCTTTGATGCAGGATATGCAACCTACGGGCAAGACATTGGTTTCAGGCCTTGATGACCAGATGTCAAGTCCATGGCGCAATATATTATCCGTAGCTTACGCTAAGCAGGCCGTAATTCAAAATGTTGGAGCATTGGTTTTGCATTACGGAGATGAGGATCTTTTGGCTCGTCTTCAGCAGATTATACCATCAAATAAACTAGTTTTAGTTGGGCCTGATAATCTGATATATGATCCATTGAGAGGTTATAGTGTTACGGAAATCACTAATTTGTTGTTGAACAAAAAGATGGAGCCATATGTAAAAAATGCCGCCTGCGGTATATACCTTAAAGCCCTGGTAAAACTATATATTTTAGGATGGAAAACCAATCCGTCTCTGATGATACTTAAAAAGCTTGCGGAAAGTCCCGTAGCCGAAGTTCAGGAAGTAGCCCAAAACAAACTAAATTCGGAAGAATATCAACAAGTTAGTGCAGATTTACAGGCGGGCGCTGCTGCGCGCAGTGAGCTCTTGATATATTTAACCCGTTTGCTTGAGTCTCTTTCATCTGCAGTGTGTACGAATGAAATACTAAATATCAACAAAACCGTAAACGTACGCCAAGCGGCCGCTCAACGTAGAATAATGGCAGTCGATATTTCTGCCGTAAGTACCGATGACAAAGGACTAGCTCTTTTGTTAAATGAAATTGCTGCAGCTACAAAGGATCAGAGAATAACCCTGATACTGGACAATCCAGATTTGTTGTCTTCTGAAGCATTGCGTAAGTTTATTCGCAGTGAGTATAAAGGCGGATTATGTCTTACTACTCAAGATTTATCTGCACGTTGTGTAGACAATGAAAAAGATTTTCACGCTTTTGTAAGCGGTTGCTCATTGTGTGTTGTAATGAGACACACAAACGGAGATTCTGCGGAAGCTTGGCAGAAGTTTTTTGGTTCATATAAAAAAACAGAAATCACATATCACGAGCATCATGGCAAAGGCCGCAATCATGACAAGTTTTTTGGAAATAGCAATGATGGTGAAGATGTGGGTTTTACAGAAAAGATAGAACATCGTGTTCGTGCTGATCAGTTAATGGATATTCCAGAAGGTAATGTATATATTCGCTGTCGCAGTCGTTCGAGTATCCTACATACAGTTCTGGATCCAAGTATTTGCGAAAATAAATGAACGAGAAAATCGAACTGATAATCTGAAATCTAGGCATAATGACAAAGGATACTTAAACTTCGAGTAATTCTTTCCAAGTTACTATTTCTGGCAACGGTGGTATCACGGAGACTATGCCAGTTTCAGAAAAAAACAGTGGTTTATGCCGCTATCAATATCGCACATATTTCTGAGGGTAACGACTCTGCAACCGTAGCTGGCGTTTATGAATCATTGAGCATTCTTCCATGTATAAAAAAGTGAATGTAGCGAAAAAGAATATGCAATTAGAATGGCTGAAGCTTGTGTGGCGGCAGTGATAAGCACTATTATCTACAGAACTCGGTAAGTGTTTTATCCCTATCTCTCTTTCTGGGCATTTATTTGGAAACAACATGGCGGCATTTCTTGGATAACGACGAGTCGACAAATTTAACAGATAAAAACACGTTCAATATGATTGAATGTATACAAGCCTCAAAATAATCCGATATGGATTAAAAAAATAGCAGCCAATATCAGATTTTCACTAAAAGAGAAGTCATATGAAAACTGAGGAATATCTAATGAGTATTGGCAGATAGGAAAAGCAGTCTGATGCTATATATAGAAAAGTAGGAGCCCTATTCGGATTACCAAATTGTGCCATATGAATCCTTTTTTCCATTTTCTTCGGAAAAGTGCTTATCTCAACAGGAATTGATTGAAGAAATGATGTCTTCAAACCAGAACATCAATTTTGCAGCGATGGATCTTTCCAAGAAGGGCATTGTTGAATTAATAATGATCCTTGGTACTCAACACAGAAAAAAAGAATCTTTTGACTGAGACAGATGAAATATTCGTGAACAACACTGTTAGCCGAATGCGTCAGGCGGAGTGCCGTGCAGTGGAGCAGATGGGTGCGGAACAAATTACAGTATATATAAATATATACCATGATTTTTATACACACCTCTATCAGGAATTTCAAATGAATGTTTGCTTAATGGAATACAATAACGATAATATCGAGATTATTGAGATGCTCTTGAAGATAGGTCCATTGGAGTTGGCTATGGCTATGGTCATGGCGTCAGCTTCTGCGTTGCTTGTATCGTCATTCTTGTCCTTGATGTTGTTCATATACACCCACTTGGCAGCGGATGCCGTGCCGACTACGGTGCAACGGTAGGTATTGTACGTATCGGTATTCAGGTACATATCCCCCTGCTACTGCGGAAGATACACCCGAGTCGGAGAATATAGTAGCTGTAGTACTGGTACCGGTTATACCCGTACCCGCGTACCACCTGCCCCCCGTGGTGCCTGTGCAGCCGGTAGAGCCCTGCTTGGCTACGGAGTATACGGGATCTGAAGTGGTGTTATCCGTATAAGTGAATATGAGCCGTGTCCAGAGGTACTGCCCCTGGGTTACGGAAGGCGGGGAGCTCTGCCATGTGCCGGTAGGCGCAGTGGTATTGGACGTGCTGCCCTGGTAGGTTATGGCTACCGAGGCCACGCCCTTGCCTGTAGTGCCGGTCTCGCCCTGGGGGCCCTGGTTTCCGGTAGCGCCGGTGAAAGCTATGGCCACGGAGAAGTCCTTGTTGATGGTTATCTCCCCGTCCACCACTACTGGAATATGCACCACGCCGGCTGTAGTGAACGAAGTGCTGGCGGTAATTGTGAGCGTGGGTGAAGTGGCGTTATTGTCCTTGGTTACTGTGATGCCGGTAGGCTTGGTGATGGAGTTCAGGTCTACGGTAGCCGCTACCTGCTCAGAGCCCCTGAGGGCTATGATCTGTGTAGTGCAGCTGCCGGCTTTGGCAGCGGACGTGGTTCCGGGGAAAGTATACCCGTCCGAAGTGAGCGTGAAGGAATATCCGTCGGCGAGGTCGACGACCGATATCTGGTCTGCAGATCGTACTGCCATGGGTGGGGTTTCCTCCTGTCAAAAAATGGTTTTAGTATATAAAAAACCCGCCGGCGTTTGTCGGCGGATGTTGAATGTGCGGTTATTTGGCCTTTAATCTTTTAGCCAGTCCAGCGCGTCTGTGTACGTATAATTCAATCCGTTGTTTTTGCAATATTTCACTGCATAAGAATCCCTTTGAACTGTAAACGTAAGCCCCTTAGCGCAGTAATTAAACGCATTATCGCTTATGCTTGTCGTGCTGCTTGGAATCGTTACTGACTTAAGTTCGCTGCATCCGGAAAATGCATAGTTGCCTATGCTTGTCACGGCATCCGGGAGCGTAACTGAAGTCAGTCTACTGCATGAGTAAAACACTGAAGTGCCTATTCGACTCAAGCCCTCAGGAAGTGTCACTGAGGTCAGCCCGCTGCAGTAGTAAAACGCCGCATTGCCCATGCTTGTTAAACTGCTTGGAATTGTTACTGAGGTGAGCCCACTGCATCCGGAAAATGCATAGTTCCCTATGCTTGTCATGCCATCATTGAGAGTTACAGAGGTCAAACCGCTGCAGTTTGAAAATGTATAATTGCCTATGCTCGTCACACTATCGGGAATAGTCACAGAGGTCAGCTCTGTGCAATCTGAAAAAGCGTAATCACCTAATATACGTATGCCCTGTGGTATCGTGTATGCGCCTTTCTTCTTTAGTGGGCAGAATACCAACCGACGGTCGGGTTTGCTGAACAGCACACCTTCAATTACTGCGAAATATTCACTATCAGGTGACACTTTGATTTCTGTAAGTTTATCACAGGACTCGAATAGGTTCAAACCAATTTTCGTCAGGCTGTTCGGTAGCGTGATCGATGTCAGCTTACCAGAGCGACTAAACGCATAGTCACCTATGCTCGTTACGCCCTCAGGTACTGTTATCGATGTAAGGCTGCTACAGTTGCTAAACGCCCAGATGCCTATGGTTGTCAGGCCATCGTTGAGAGTTACTGAGGTCAGTCCCTTACAGTTTGAAAATGCTGAATTGCCTATGCTGGTCACGCCGGCAGGAATAGTTACCGAAGTCAGCCCGCTGCAGTTGACAAACGCATAATCACCAATACTAGTGACGCTGTTGGGAATAGTCACAGAGATTAGTCCGCTGCAGCCGGAAAATACATAATTACCAATATTCGTGACACCGGCGGGAATAGCCACCGAGGTTAGTCCACTGCAGCCGGAAAACACATAATCACCAATATTCGTGACGCTTGTTGGAATAATCACCGAGGTCAGACTCTCGCAGTTATAAAAAGCATAATCACTAATTGCTCGTATCCCCTGCGGTATCGTGTAACTGCCTTCTTTGTTCATCGGGCAGCATACCAACCGTCTGTCTGGCTTGCTGAACAACACCCCATCAATAACTGCGAAATCCTTATTATCAGGAGAGATATTTATTTCTGCCAGTTTATCGCAGTATCCGAAAGGATTTGCTCCTATGTTCGTTACACTATCAGGAATCGTGACTGAGGTTAGACGGCTGCAGCTGGAAAACACATAATTGCCTATACTAGTCACGCCTTCAGATAACGTTACCGAGGTCAGTTCACTGCAATACTGAAATGCATAATTGCCTATCCTCGTCACACTACCAGGAATTGTGACCGAGGTTAGGCTGGAGCAACTGGAAAACACGTTGTCACCTATACTAGTTACACCTTCGGATAACGTTACCGAGGTCAGCCCACTGCAATATCGAAACGCACCATTGCCTATCTGTGTTATACTACCAGGGATCATGACTGAATTCAAGCTACTACAGTAGCAAAATGCATAATCGCCCATGTTGGTTACGCTGCTTGGAATCGTTACCTTGGTAAGATTATCGCAACCTGTAAACGCATAATCACCAATGTCCGTCACACTTCCAGTAATTACCACAGAATTCAAATCGCAACAGCCGTAAAACGCGTAGTCGCCTATTACGCATATCCCTTGAGGTATAGTGTATTCTCCATCTTTATTTAGCGGAAAATAAACTAGTCTGTTGTCAAACCTACTGAATAGCACCCCCTCTGTCACTGAGAGATGCTTGTGCTTCTGTGACACTTTTATACCCGTCAAGTGCTCACAGACTGCAAATGGGTTTGCACCAATATCCCTTACACTGTCCGGAATCGTCACCGATGTCAGGCCGCAATCGGCAAACGCCAAATCACCTATTTTTGTCACACCCTCAGGTATGGTTACCGATGTCAACTCGCTACAGGATATAAACGAGTAATCGCCTATACTAATAACACTATCGGGAATTGTAATTGATGTGAGTCCGCGGCAATCAGCAAACGCATAATCACCAATTAAACGTATTCCCTGTGGAACCGTGTATTCACCATTCCGGCTCGGTGGGAAGTATACCAGCCTGCTGTCATTCTTGCTTAACAGCACTCCTTCTGAAATTGTGAGATACTTATGCTCTGGTGATAGTTTAATGCTCAGTTCATTCTCGCAACCCATAAACGGGTTGATACCGATGTCTTTTGTGCTGTTCGGTATCGTCACCGATTGCAAGTTGCAACCTACAAATGCCAAATCACCTATGCTTGTTACACCTTCAGGAATCGTCACCAATGTCAGGCTGTCACAGCCGTAAAAAGCTCGGTTGCCTATGCTTGTTACACTCTCGGGAATCATCACTGAGTTCAATCTGTCATGTCCGCTGAACGCTCCTTCTCCTATACTAGTGACAGTATACCCGTCCAACTGGGAAGGGATAACAATACTAGCTGCTTTTCCATTATAGCTGGTTATTTCGGCACTACCGTTTTCCAATACGCAGTATGAATAATCACCGTTTTGTTTAGGCTCCTCTGCAATCACAACCAGAGCAAACGAAACCAGAAACAAAAAAACAAACACAATATATCGTTTCATTATATTCGGCCTCCCTGGAGAGCATCTTACAGCTAGATTGTATCACAAATGAAGGAGCTTGTCACCCGTTGTTTTTCATGTCTTAAGCAAAGCGTACATTCTCTCCATGCTGTACAGACATAAAGCAATCATAATAGATATGCATATTTGTTTATTAGCGGAGTTGAACGGAGTTTTATCAACACTTCAACATGGTACAGTATTTTTCCAGCATGGTAGTTTATTGGTGGATTTCGCAAAGCTGATAAAGTCATCTTATGTCACGAGCTTTGATGAACAGGCATTTTTGCTGTTTTGTCTGTCATATTACTATAGGTGTAATTATTTCCATGATAATATGTCCATACTTCTTGTCGGGTTCGCAAGCGATGTGAAGATTAAAGCTATAGAAATAATGAATTACTACATTGACCAATTCATAGAACAAAAACACATGTGGTTTTTTGAACATGAAAAGTGAACACAATTATTACTCAGAGAATTGAATTCGTTACGAAAAGTTTGTATTACAAAAAAAGGCGATGATATCATCAAACTACACAGGTTTCAACCCCAGCCACACGTTGTCAAGCTATAAAGAAAAGAATGCCTGGAAGCAACGCTTCACGGGATGTAAGTATCGGCACAGCATGATAATAGAATTCGCGTCAGACAATGACCGTCTAGGCAGGATCCTCTATGCGCTTGCCAATTGTCCGGTGAAGCCGGAGTTTCGTCTTAGCTATACCGTAAGTGATTCTGAAGCTGCGAAAAACGAGCTGCTCGGCAAGGCGGTGACAGATGCCAGAGAGAAAGCATATGTGCTGACGAAAGCCGCATGAGTAAGCTGAAAAATATGCAGGATATAGACTATTCATGGGGAGAGATCGATTTTGAAGTTAAGCCGATGAGGGAAATACTTCCGGAAGACATAAATGGTTTTACTGAGAAGTATATGAGTGGCAGCTACGATTTGAGCATAGAACTCGATGATATCAACGTATCCGATACTGTAAAGGTTATTTAGGAGATAGGGTAAAAAAATGGAGGTAACGCCATGAAGTTCAGCCGTAATCCTAAATCGGGGATTCTGGAAGCGTATACAGACGACGGAGTATATCAAGGGGAAATATACACATTCGAGGACTATGTAATCGAAAAGGAAGAGCGTAAAAAACGGCCGTTTAATATGGATATGATCACAAAGATGCAGCTGGTGTCAGAGAATGCGTGTTTCGGGCTCTACCCCAAGCCGGATGTCTTTGTGGAGCAGCGTCTTACCATAACTGAGAACTTTCACGTATTCCTGTCGCGATACCGTTTCGGGAAAGGCTTCGGGGAGTTCGAGCTTATCGTGAAGCAACTGTTCAAAATTCCGTATGAGAGCGGAAGAAAAGCTCGATGCTGTGGGCGAATACTTCTCTAAAGAAAACAGTATTGAATACATAACTGACATCGGCACGTGGAAACTGACACTCACAGACTTCGTCGGGAAAAAGTACAAAGCAGATGGCACACTTTGGGCAGATCTCATGACTTCCCGCGGCGGATTGTCGGATATGATACACCAATGCCTTGGGAACATGATTTGCTTGTGCCCGGTGAAAAAACGTGTTATACTATCACAGTACTTATGGCAATAATACAACTTAACTTGCGGATTAAAAAACAAAGTTACCCGGGGTATGATTAATGGCGATATTCGCGAAGCCAACGGTGAAGAAATCCCCAAAACTGCTGTATAGAGAAAGGGTAAAAGGTGACAACATGCCAAAGCTTGTGTCAATGGAAAGAGTATCTTTGAAAGGATCCAAGGAAGTCAATGAGAAGATGATTCAAGATTATATCTTTGAGAATCCCTCTTGTCTTGGCTTTGGAGATTTGACTGCTCTGACAAAGGAAAAGACGCAGCCAGCAGGTGGACGTCTTGATTTGCTAATGGCAGATGACAGTAATACCCGTTATGAGATTGAGATACAGCTGGGCGAGACAGACCCATCCCACATCATTCGCACGATTGAATACTGGGATACAGAGCGGAAGCGCTACAAAAAGTACGATCATGTGGCTGTTATAGTCGCAGAAGAGATAACTGGACGCTTCATGAACGTGATTCAATTATTTAACGGAAGTATTCCAATTGTTGCTCTCCAACTCGCGGCGTATAAAAAGACTGATGGCGAACTGGCTCTGGTTTTTACCAAAGTACTGGATCAACTTACAGTTGCTGACGAAGAGGAAGAAGAATACGAGGCAACTGATCGGAAATACTGGGAAGCACGATCTACAAAAGAACAGCTTAAGGTCGTTGACAGCATCTTCGAGCAATGTGAACCACTAAAAGAATTTGAGATGAAATACAACAAATTCTACATTGGATTGACGAAAAATGGAATTGCTATCAATCCAGTAACTTTCGGACCACGCAAAAACTATGTATATATGCATTTTTATAGAATGAAGGATGAAGAAGGATTCGGGGCAAAACTCGATATTGCAGGGCTGACTTATGATTCTTTTCCACGCAGCGCAGAGATTAGAGTTAGACTAAATCAACTTCATGATTACACAGACAACAAAGAATTGCTTGACGAGATGGCTGCACTGGCGGTAACAAACAAATCATAGTTGATCTGAAAAATGGAAAGTTATGGTTGGGTTCGAATCCTGCCAGGCGCTTTTTCATAACAATAAGTTAACCTTGAAACGACAATCACCGAGCGATGCTGCCCGGTGGTTTTCGTTTCGGCTGTTGTAAATACCATTTAGACTTATAAGCAGGAGTTGCTGATACTTGACTAAGCTTACGATCAATCGGATGCGAGCCTAATCCGTGATATCGATCCTTCCGACCTCGTAGAAATCACCGGAAGCGGGGGCATCGGTTGCGAAGCTGATCCCTACGATTCCGATCTGCACGGCATAGCTGCCGCGCGGCATATGCTTCGGAAGCACCGCAGAAAAGCGCTTCACGCTCGTGCCCGGTAGCAATGTGACCGGCTCGATCCCTGTATCGAAATTGAAAGTCTGCGTCCCGGCCAGACGCAGCGTGAGAGGGAGCTTCTCGTACAGCGGAGCGACGCCGGTATTCTCGATCACAAGCTCGAAACCTGCCTCGTTTCCGGCGCTTGCGGTATCCGGGCAGGTAAAGCTGACCGGTGAATAATGGTACCCCATCCTGCTTAGCCAGTATTCGACTTTGTCTTTGAGCTCGTACGGGATCTCTACGGATTTGGCGTTAAACACGCTCAGATGCCACGACAGGGTCTGTTCGATGATGCTGTCGATATCCCAACCCTGCCGGATCCACTCTGAGAGCCACCAGTATGCTTCGAATGATACAGGCGCTTTTTTCCAGACCTCGCTGTCGATCTGCGCGGCGAGCTGCGGATAGCGCTTAAGCATGTGATTCGGTTCGCCGCAGCCGTCTCCGCGCCAGCCGACCGGCCGTACGCTGTTCGCGTAATTCACCAGCCACGGCAGTCCGATCTGCGCGACCAGGTTCGTGTGCCTGAAAGAGCGCAGGAACGTGTCGATCAGCTCCCGCAGATCTTCATCGGAGTACAGTTCCAGTTTGTATCCTTCGCCCCATGCGCCGGGCAGGCATATGTCCACGGTGTGGAATACAGGCTCGTCATCAAAGCGCTCCGCGAGCTTTTCGATCGCTTTTCCGAACAGTTTCAAAAACAGAGGATCCGTCGGCGAATCCTTGATGCGTTTGCCTTCGGGCCGCTCGGGGCAGGGGATCAGCTTTTTCAGCCAATCCGGGACGTCGTCGCTCGCGCGCGTGCTGTGCGCGATCAGTCGGAAGGTGAGCGTCTGCCCTTTTTCCTTCGCGGTATCCACGAGCTTTTGTATCAAACCGTAATTATATTGCCCCTGGATGGGTTCAAATTCTTTCCACAGCACGCGGAAATACGCTATCTTCGCTTCCGGATAGAAACCTTGGCTCCTGCCGTCCTGCGGCACATCGTCCGGTATCGGCCAGCATTCGAGGTTCTCCGTTTCACACATGCGGTTTTCGGGCCGCACCACGACATCACTGTACAGAGCTTCGTCGGAAAAATGCTGAAAACTCGTAAAGCCCATGAATGGATTCGGATGCGCTTCCTTTGCCTTGCCGAAATATCTCGTGCTCATGAAAGATCCCCTTATGATTCGTTATGGATGGAAAGATCAGACTATCTTTTCATGCGTATCTCTCTGCGCTTAAGCGCCCGGGCACATTCCTGTTTTTCTTCGTCTGTCTCGGGGGTGAAAGGTGGTACCGCGGCAGGCTTATCGTCGTCGTCCAGCGCGACAAACACCAGGTATGCCTGATTCACGCGTTTTCTGATCCCGTCAAGCTGCTCCACGTAGCTGTCGACCCGCACCTCCAGCGATGTATGGCCCGTCCACGTCACCTTCGCTTCAAGTACGACCGTATCGTTCAGATACGCGGGATTCAGGAAATTCAGGTTGTCTACGCAAACGGTAGTCACGGCTTTCTGCGTATACCGGCGGGCTGCCACCGCGCCGATGATGTCGATCCACGCCATCAGCTGGCCGCCGAAAAGGCGGGGCTTTTTATAACCGTTGCAGTGCTGCGGGAGCACGATCTGTACGCTTGTTGTGATCTCATTCATATAAGTCATCTCCAATCCTTCGGTTCAGTCAGCACCGCGTCCGGATCATCAGACATCGCCGGTGCAAAACATGCGATCGAACTGATGATGATTATATCATAAAGAAAAGGCAGACACCAGGGTCGTTTTCCGTATGTCTGCCTTTTGTCTGCTCATCTATCCGTAAACGGATGGGACTGTGTGCCCGGTCCCGCCGTCAAAAGAACACCTTGCCGATCAGGGGGTCGAAAAAGTCGTTCACTATCATGTGGGTGCCCAGCTGGCGGTGGAGCTGCCTTTGGCGGGCGGCGTCGGGGTTTAAACGGCTGAGCGTCAGGGCGCCCATGCTTACGCCCGCGCTGATCTCGCTGCGGCCGTCACCGGTCACGAGAATCTCTTCACCGCGCGCGCCAAGAGCCCCGGCAAGTTCCAGCATGATCTCGTCTTTGGGCAGCTTTTTGTCCCAGGTCGAGCCTATGATGTCTTCTATCAGCTGTCCTTCGCCGATAGGGTATCCGAGGCACGCTACCTCTTCGAACATGCCCATGCCTTTTTGCACCACCGCACCCGTAACGAAATAGTTTTTGACGCCCGCCCCGTACAGCATGCCGATAAACTCCATCGAGCCTTTTACGCGGAAACGCTCGGGTTCCTGCCTGGCGGCAGCCAGGTTCCTGTCCCGGCAAAATCCGTTCAGGACCTTTTCGTAGAGCTTGAACAGGCGCGGCGTATAGACGCTGAGCATATCCAGCATGGCCGGCGTTTCGGGTATGTCGTCAAAGCGCTCTTCGCCCTGCCAGATGCGCCGGATTATCCGTGAATTGTCCGATCTGTCGCAGGCCACGTCGACTTTGCCTTCTTCCACGGCGCGCCGTATGGCCCACTCCATCTGCGTGAGCGCGCTCATGCCGGCGCTTTCCACGCAGAAGCGGTCGGTCTCTTCCAGAAGGCGCGTGCCGCATTGCCCGATAAGCCGAAAGGTGTTTTCGGCGCTGTCGAAGTCCGGGTCAAGGCCGCGCTCGATCACGTCGTTTAACACGGCGCTCATAACGGGCGGCCAGTTGCGGATCAGCGAATGCGTGCCGTCGATGTCGTGGAACGCATATTTGATCCGGCGCTCGTCAAACTCTTTTTCGCAGCCTGCGGCATAGCGGGCTTTAAGCATTACGTGCCTCCGAGCACAGGGCGATAAGGTCTTTTTCGTCGGCGTAGGCCATGCGGACTACCGCGTCGCCTGCGGAATAGTATATGCGGATCTTTCCTTCGTCGTCCCTGACCATGCCGCAGGGGAACAGCGCGTTGTCGCGGAAGCCGCCGCTCAGCTCGTAAGGCGCTTCGGGGATCATCAGCGGGCGCTTGCTCATGCCGATGACTTTGGACGGGTCATTGAGGTCGAGCAGCATGATGCCGATGCAGTAACGCTTCTTCCAGCTGTTTTCCCAGCCGTTTTTGCCTCGGGCGGGATCGATATCCACCGCATGGAAAATGACCAGCCAGCCTTTATCGGTCTTGAGCGGCGGGGCGCCGGGACCGATCTTGTCGTTGCAGTAGGGCACATCCTCGGTCGCGAGCACAAGCCTGCTCCTGCCCCAGTATACCAGGTCCGGAGATTCGCTGAGCCAGATGTCGAAATCGCCGTCGCCTGAGCGCGAGTATACGGGCATCGGCCTTTCAAGCCGCACGTAATTGCCGCCTATCTTTTCCGGGAACAGTACCATGTTGCGGTTGTCCGGAACGGAAAGCGACAGAAGCTTGTAATCCCTGAAATCGCGCGTCTCGTAAAAGCCACCGCACACGCCGTGACGCGTATCTATGGCAAACGAGACCACGTACCTGTCGCTCAGCACGGTGATGCGCGGGTCGTAACAGCGTATGAATTCGGGGTCGCCCAGCTTGCTTAGCTCGAACACGGGCTCTTTCTCCACCTGCCACTTAAGCCCGTCTTTGCTTCTGGCAAGGCCTATGTTGGTGCCTTTAAAACGCTTGCCGGCTTCCCATTCCGGCTGGGTGCAGCCGTAATCGTTCCTGAACAGCATGATATATCCGTCGCCCTGGCGTACGATGCCCGCGTTGAAAGTCAGGTCAGACGCATAAGGCACGTCGTCCTTGCTCAGTATCACCTCAGGATAGCGCGTGATGACTTTGCTGCCAGTATAAATGCTCTTGTCCATGATACACCTCCCCATATTTCAGAATAACATTCGACGTCCCGGACAAAATTCCTGCATGCGGATACGATATTCGTAAATCCGGTCCGTATTTGGGCTGTATCCTGACGCCAATGGAGCGGGACGGACAGACGGGAAACCGGAACAGATGAAGACGCGTTTGACAAAGCGGCCGGTTTGTGCTATTTTATGGAAAGCAAATACAGAAAGGCGGTTTACTGATGAAGAAGAAACTGATCGCGTATCTCGGCAGCGGCAGCCTGACGCGGGAAGACGCCTGCAGGCTGACCCACGTC
>JAEEGL013901963.1_pt1 | contig 45875 bp, 31 predicted proteins | sample 9134231 | NCBI WGS metagenome assembly JAEEGL01 (sample SAMN16246548, study PRJNA631951) | gut metagenome | biome: gut microbiome; feature: rumen; material: fiber-attached | host: Bos | place: Iran: Karaj | collected 2018-10 | reverse complement strand
CTTTCCCCCGGCGTATTTCTTTCGGATAAACCACAGCGGCACCATCGTGCCGTGGTCGAGCTGTGCGTCTCTTTCTCCGAGCGTTCCGGCGGGAAGATCCCCGGCGTCCGCCAGTTCGCAGAGACGTGCCACGAGTTCCGTATCGTACTGCTCTGAAAACCTGACGCCCGGCGCACGGAAGCGGCAAAAGGACCCCTCCGCTCCGCTGCCCGGTGAGATATGGAAATAATCCGAGTACATGACGGAATGCGGACTGGTGATGATCAGTGTGTCCGGGCGCAGCGCGGCGATTTCACCGGCAGCGCGTTCATATGCCAGCGTCGTTTCAAGGATCTGTTTTTCCTCTCCTTTTCCGATGTCCGGAACGATCAGGGGCGGATGCGGAACCATATATCCGGCGATGAGTGACATGTTTTGCCTCCTGAAACAATTGATATTTCCTGAAACGGGAGAATCGGGATGACAGGTATCGGTTTTTCGGTCCTGACGCTTCCTTTAGAGGCTATTCTTCAGGATCTCAATGACTTCCGCACGTTTAAGGACTTTTATCATGAATGTTATGCCTCCGGAATCTTATTATCTCACACCCCGGTTTGTCAAAATAATAACTTGTACCGTTATGCCAGTGCGGCAGACAATAAAAGCCGTCCGGCAGATATCGGATCTCCGCTTCATAATCCACGCCATCCGGCAGATCGTAATCATTAAAATGCGCTTTCATATCCTCTCCTTCTCTGAAACGAACGCCTGCCCTTCCCTTTGGCCGCGTCATTCCATCCCGTTTTTATGGCAGTTCTCAGGAATCTGTCTTTGTCGCGGAAAGATGACATCCGGTCGTTATTTCAGATACTCTTTGAGCGGGATAGGACCCATAGCGGGGATCGGACGGCCGTCTTCATCGGTAATATTGGCATAGGCGTTATTTCCGAACATATAGAACAGATATGCGTTATGCAGTTCCTCAGTCGGAAGTTCATGCAGGATCCAGGCGGTGTCGCCGTGCAGATCCACACGGACGATATGCCGTCTGTCCCATCTGTCCGGACTCATGGACAGCGCGTATCCCGTGGCTCTTCCTTCACTTATCAGTCTGCCGTTCACATTCTTATATTTCACTGCCAGCGGGTGAAGACGGATGCTGTCCAATTGAGGAGCCAGCGTTGACGTCCTGCCATAAGGATCAAAACACAGCCGATACATGGATTCCGCCGCGTTTTTCCCCAGAATTGCATGCGTATTGGAATCCAGATGAATCGCATCTGCCAGCTCTGCATTGGTAACGGCTACAGTGTCCATGTTATCGATATGTTCATGCAGTGTCCGCTGTGCTTCCCGGATACGATTCCATAATCCGTCCGCTTCCGGAGCTGCACAGCGGTATTGATATATCTGTACCTGTACAAACGCCATATCCGCGCGCTTCAGATCCCGGCGGAATGATTCCACAAAATGTACCATCCTGTCCGTAAAATGTTCAGCGCCGTCCGGGTACGTTTCCGAACAGCCCTGATACCAGAACATCCCTTTGGCATTCCCGCCGCATTCTGCATACTTTCGCAGCATGATCCCGTAAAAATTGGGCTCCGGTTCTCTCGGAGCATCGGGATCCCACTGAAACAATCCGGATCCGGCTACCGCGCAGGAAATCAGTCCCTGGGGCACGCCCGTCCTCTCACGCATGGCTTTGGCGAAGGCATACCCGGGACCTACTCCCCGATCCTGCCAGGCTTCGGCGGGATAACCGAGTTTTCGTCTTACGGATTCATCCCTGGATTTATAATTCTGGTGCAGACGGGGCTCTCCGACCTTCCACAGCTCATCCGTACTGTAAAACCGTATGGCTTCACAGGGGACATAATCGGCAAGGGTTTTGTGGTAATACCCGGCGCCGTCCATATTCGACTGACCGCCCAGGATCCAGACGTCGCCTACATATACATCCGTATAAACAACGTTTTTTCCTCCCACCGTCAGTGTCAGCGTATACGGTCCTCCGGTACAGATCCCGGTTAAATGAAAGCGCCTCTTCCCGGGGGGGCTTTCTGTTTCGGTCAGTACGCCGATATCCGAAGAAACGTCCGCATCCCCCGCATCCGTTATGGTTATCCAGCTGTCACAGTGGTTGGTATTATCCCTCTGCAGTACAATTCCGTTCTGCAATCCGATAATTGTAAACATATTCCATGGATTCCTTTCATCGTATTCATCGGCCGCAAGCGGCTGCCCGACGGATCCCGTCCCGGTAAAATTCTGATGCCGGGGACCCGTCCGTTTTCCGGTTTATTCAGCGGGTTCGATTTTAAGGAAAACGACGGAGTTGGGTTCCAGCGGCATATGACAATACAGTTCACCGCCGGTCACAGCCGCTTCTTCGGAACTCATTTTCAGAGCGGAGCACCGCTCATAGTCAGATCCGGCAGAAACATTGCTGCTGAAGAGCTGACGTGCCCGGTCCGATATCAGATTGCCGGGGACGGCGGTACTGTCCGGGGACCAGGAGAATTCCTCGTTCGTAATCCCTGCGGCTTTGTAATCCCTTACCCATTCGTCAAAGAAGTTGGAATCGTCGTTTACCCAGGCGAACGTGATCCTGACTTTTTCACACTCCGTATTCATCAGCAGATGGATGAAATTTCCCGCATGGTTGTCCTTGTCCCGTTCGTTCCGATCGTCGCCGAAATCGTAGATCATGGCATACACCGTCCCGTTTTCGTCTGCGGAAGCAAGAACATCCTGGGTACGGGAAAACGGGGAATTATCCACATGGCGTTCCACTTCAGTCTCTACCTGTACCGTACCGACCATTTGATAGAATCGGTCGGCTACGTGATAGGAAACGGTGGGAAGCCCCCCGAACAGCTTGGTACGGAAATCCCATGAGGACAAATAATCGATGTCGTTTTCCACCATCTGCTTCAGCAGCATGGCGTCATACGCGGCCTGTTTGGTTTGCCCCGCGATCCGCGCGGTAAGATCGGGAGCGGCGGCGCCCTTTTCTCCGTTCAGGACCCGTCCCTCATCCACACCGTAATAGAGGGAGGTAATGCCCAGTTCATCGAGATGCGCTTTTGTGATCCCGGAGGCAAGGGCTTCCTGTACGGACTGCTTCACCTGATCCCGCAGGATATTGATGGTTTGGGTCAGCCAGGACGAACTTGAGGACATACCGCTTAACTTTTCATCGTAATAGGAAGCGGCAAGATAAGTCAGTCTGGTTCCCTGTTCTCCGGTACAGTAGTTGGTACCTGTGATGCAGTGACGGACAAAGCCGCGTTCGTCCCACTTTCCTTCATTCTGTGTCATGCTGTGGGCGCCGATCCGGATATCAAAGCCCAAAACGCTCTGGAGGGCGGCAACAGTATAATCGTAGATTTTGCAGTAGTCCTCACAATCGCCCTGGAACCAGCCTCCGTTTTCATATTCGGTAAAGCAGCCCCAGCGCCATGTGCGTACTTCTTCCAGGCTGAAAGTATCGACCAGGGTACGCGCGATCGCCTGAATGTAGCGGAAGTATACGTCGTAATCGTCCGGCGGGGACATATTGACGCCATGCTTTGCAATTTTCCCGTCGGCGGAATACTTCATGGGGATATTTCCGGTTTTGATCACGGGTTTCAGCCCCTGTTTCAACACGTTCCGGCAAGCGGTCACAAGCGGCGTAAAGTCGTAGTCGTCCATGACCGACCGGTCGGAAGGATCCTTGAACAGATCCCGGGAAGCCTCGCCGCCGGTGGCGGTCATGAACTGCATTTCTTTTACAAAGGGGCAGACGTTCTCAAAGAACTTCTCGGGGCATGTGTCGTTCAGAAAGGCGGAATAGCTCCACAGATTCATATTGGACAGCTTGTTGCCGATCACGCCCCGCTTCCGCTCTGGACGGATACGAAGGATCGTATCGTGATCATCCGGATTTTCGTAATCTCTGTGTACGGTGCAGAATCGTTTTTCTTTTTTCATGGTATGCTCCTTTCTCAGTTACGCATTGTTGTTCAGTCCATCTTCACAACCGGCATTTCCGTCATCCGCAGCTTGGCGCAGCCGTAGGGGATCAGCGTCATGGCGCAAGCCTCTCCCAGGGCCTTGTCGGAAACCGGAGTAACGGCCGCCACGGTTTCAAACCCGTCTTCATAGTCCCATTCCACAGGCGCCAGTGTCGTATGCAGTACGACGGCGGGGGATTTGGATGAGAAGGGTACCGCATCCACGGGTCTTTCTTCGACGGCGAATTCCGACGAAGCGAATCCATACCGCCATTCGGACTGCGGGATGAGTTCATAGTCGCAGCAGGGGAGATTTTTTCTGTTGTTATCTACCGTAACCCACTTCGCCTCGATCGGGAGTGAGTACACCAGCGGACCGTATTCCACGGTTTTCAATCCGGTAGGACGGTCCTTCATCACAGGGGCAGCAATCCATTCGATCCGGAGTTCTTCTTTGCCGCACCACTCTTTTTTTATTTCGATCATGCGGCCGTCGTATTTTTCCCCGTTTACCATACATTCTTGCGCCCAGCCGGGAACACGGATATACAATGTAAAGGAGACAGGCTCATCCGTTTCTACACAATAGATACCGGTCATGCGGAATGGGTAATCCGTTTCAATAGATAAACGGATATTTTTATCCGCAATCTTGGTTTCCAAAGTTGACGGAAGCATCATGATACATTCAATATCATTACCGCGCTTTTGGAAAGTACTCAAGGCGAGTTTAGGCCACGCTTGTCCCATATTGACGGTACAGCAGCAAAAATGAGGTGCCAGACCGAAAAGATGTGCATCACCGTTGTTGCTTCGGAAATGAGATCTGCCCGGAAACTTCTGACAGGCAATCTGGTTCACCTGCTGGTCGTACTGATGCGTCCACATATCATCACTGATCGTTGCGGGCAGTGCATTGAATGCCGCTTTCTCCAGTCGGTCTGCCCAGACAGGATCACCGGTTATAGAATACAAAATTTCCATGGAATACATCAATTCGTTGACACTGCACAATTCCGTCCCCTGCGTATTGGAAATACCGGACAGACATTCGTCTCCTGTGAAACAACCGGATGCGGTGCCGTTATAGGTTTCCAGAATCCTCCACAATTCTTCTGCACGGTTTTTGTATTCTTCACCGAGCAGGACACTGCACACCGCTTCGTACTTGAACATCATACAAAGGTTGACAATGTGTGTATGAAAAGTCCATTTGTTGAGCGGACGCTTCCAGGTTTCCGTGAAGGAAGGATAATCCGCTCCCTGTTCGCGGATCATTCTGCCCAGTTCCGGAATCCATTCGGCCTGCGTTCGATCATACAGGTACTGCAGCGAGAGGAAGGATTCAAACCAGCGATATTTATCCCACCCGAACAGCACGACGGTTCCCGCTTTCATGGCGGTATATAAATATTCCATCGCCCGGTACAGTCCCCTCTCAGCCCTCTCCCATTCCCCCACCCGACCGGGATCTTCCCGCAGGAATTCACAATACATCGTCAATACTTTCCCAAAAAGGAACAGAGTCCAGACCCCGTATCCTGCAGTGTCCTTCTGACCGGGTGGGCATATGGACCCGTTTTCCTGCTGCCTGTCCAGAATTGTGTTCATATACCAATCCGCTTTCTTTTTCAGATCCGGATCATCCAGCAGATATGCCAGCGGTACAAATCCGTCCAGCCAGTACGGGACTCTTTCCCAGCCGTCTTCATCACCGCCGACCCATGCGCTGCAGCGTATAGCCGTCCAGATCTGATCCAGGTGCCCGGCAAGTCCGTTTGCCTGCAATTCGAGTTGACGGCGAAGCCAGCCCTGAGGCCGGATCTGCGTCGGCGCAAAAAAACGATACATCGGTGAATCTCCTTCCTGTCATGTTTTATGTTTGTTTATCCGACGGATACGCAAAACAAATCGTTTACTCTTCCGCATACCCGCTCATATTGGCAAGAGCCAGACTCATATCATTCTCATATGGCGTCACATTCAGTTTGGTATACAGCGTCCGGCAAAGCCGTCTTGTCCCCACCGCGTTCCGGATATACTCCGCGGACAGTTTTTTGCCGTTCAGTCCGGCGATATGATAATCACAGGTTTCCAGCGAAAGCATGAAATAGCACCGGGTCAGCGTCGCGCAATCCCGGTGAAAACGCGCGTTTTCCAGAAGTGCGGGATCTCCGTTTTTCTCAGCCGTCATGCAGATCCGTTCATATGCCGAAAGCGCGCGGTCGTACAGATCCACGACGCGCGTCATGTACTTTTTCAGATTTTCCCAAACGGCCGGGTCATACAGGAATTCAGGCCATTCGGGCTCATATGTTTTCCTGTGCTCAAAATACGGCAGGGTCAGATCGAACACATAGAATATCTTATTCATACGCTGGAAAACCCGGCGCAAAATCCAGTGCATCCGCTGTGAGTACGCTATGATGGGCCACTGGGCCAGCGCTTTGTCGATCAGCGTCCACGCATCCAGCGCGTCTTCAACCGTGCCCTTCCCGTAGAGTTTTTCCGCTGTACGGCGCAGCGGGGCATCCCCTTCGGCAGACATATCTTTCAAGTATTCGCCCATCAGGACGGTATTTGCATCGATATGCCGCCCATAAATATTATCTGCCGGAATTCCCCAGCCGTCCACCAATCCGTATGCCCCTGCTTCCGTAAAGGAACGCAGTCTGGACAGCGCGGTAGCCGGGTACGGCGTGAAATAAGGCAGCACCGCTTCGGCTGTGGTCAGATCACACCATGCGTACAGTTTCCGTCCCTGCCGGCTGCAGATCTCCGCCAGCCGCATGAACTTCTCCGTCACCGGCGCATTGATCCAGTGCTGCGTCAGCGCAAGAGCGGTCTTGTTATGATTGGTAGGAACGCGGAGAGCGTCCGACTGGCATTCCTGACATTCCCACGGGGTGACGGCGGCCGGGTATTTTTCTCCGTCTCCGCTGTAGACCGCGCCCCAGTTGGGAATCACCATAAAGGAAATGTCCGCAGGTGTTTCTTGTGCCATATCGAACATATCGTCCCACCAGGGCCAGTTCATGATATTGAACTCCACGTTATCCCTGACCGCAGCCGCAGTTTCCTTCAGTTCGGTGATCCAGCCCGACCAGTTGCTGTGACAGGGACGGACATTACAGCGCTCGCAGGTTTCATCACAAACCAGAGAATAGGAATCGCCGCCGAAGAACGTAAAACCGTCAATATCCGGAAACGACTTTACTATATCGCGGATCAGTTCCCGATACCGCTGTCGTACCTCCGGGAAAGACAGGCACATAGGCCTTCTGCCGGATCCTCCCCATTTGTCTCCTCCGGGGCCGAAATAGGTTTTGTATTTGGCTTCGATTTCCGGGGATATGGCATACAGATCGGTGCCGGTCAGAGGACCGCGGACGGACATCCATACCTTGAGTCCGGCCTTTTTGGCGCATTCCAACCGGCGGGACAGTTCCGTGCGGTTCTTTTCAATATAGTCCGCCGGAATCATATCGGAAAACACGCCGGTATGTCCGTAATTGTCCAGACGGCTGAAATCCCCGTCCCAGTTGGCATCCAGGTAACCGAAGATCACACCGGTATAGCCTTTTTCGCGCATGGCGGCGAATTCTTCATATGTATAGCGGCATTCAAATGTCACACAGGTGTCAAGAACGCCGAAGCGTTCGGCAAGCGGTTGTTTTGTCATAATGGTACTCCTGTTTTCATTATGCCCGGATTTCATTACGGGAACTTTTCCGGTAAAGTTTCAGTGATATTATGCTTATCTGTTTATTCTACAGAAGATTCCGCCAACATCCGTTCCAGTTCTTATGTAATCAACAATAGAATCACGCTTTCACAACTGTTCTGCAAGAACCGCCGTATTACTTTCGACCACATCGCCATCCCGTTGATAGTTCTTCCCTTCCCATAAGCAGATTTCTCCCCCAGTACAAGTTCCGTTTTCTCAACAACAATTGCATCATTGTCATCCTTGGCATCCTCATACTGCCATTTCTTATATTCCCATTCGTATACCGGTATTTAGGTCTTGAGAGAACAATGTACAGCGGCTGCCAGGACATGTTGATGACACGGAGTCCTGCAACTGTCAGCACCTTGGCGTTCTGATATGTTGACCAGAAAACCATCACAATGACCTCCACTGTGATTTTCACAGGACCATCTGCCGCTTTTACCTGGTATTACGATACACTATCTGTCGCAAAATGTCAATATAAAAAAGAAAACTGTTATTAAGAAAATCTTACTTTTTCATCGTTTTATCGAAGCATCCGAAAGAGATATATGACGCTTAACAGAAACAATACGCGCCAAAAAAAATCCGTATACAGAGGCAAAATCCACAAGGTAAGGACAGGCAAGAAATGGCGTCCGGCTGCCTGCCGGATGATACCCGATTATCGGGAAAGCGGCGCCGGCACACGGAGGAAGCGTCCGAAAGCATCCTATTTTGATATCCGATGCGGCGATTTTGATAAGTTTTGCAAATTTGCTTTTGTCTCTTGACTGTCCGCCGACAAAAATGATAGAATAAGCAAAAACAGCGCATTTTTATCTTCAGCAGATTGTAAAATGAAGATGCAATAGAAAAAAGGATCCATAGCGAAGATTCTATGGTAGAATTGAGTAACCACACACCAATTCGAAAGGAATCATCGCTATGGACGAAACCAATTATACCACAGAACATCGAAAAGGTCAACACCTGACAAGCGAAGAACGACATATCATCGAGGTACGACTCCAATCAAAAGAGACTTGCCGATGATCAGATGTTTCTGACCTTTCAGCCGGATCAGGATGGATTCGGGATCGGGATGTCTGAAAAACATATCGCCGAGAATATATACCTTATCACCTCCGTGGACTCGAGCATTCCAGTTTGCTATCAACGCCTCATCCATCTCTTGCGCCGATGAAAAAGGCCTTTCGGTAAAACGAATTACATTTTCATGTCCGAAGTGGGTATCTGCAGTAAAGAAAACCATTTGTTCAGTTCCCTTCTGGTTTATTTCAGAATCTTTGTATTCAATAAGCAGATCATTCTCTGCGCTTTCATGTTTTTTGATAGGGTACCTCGTCGATTTCATGTCGGTCGAAACACGGATGAAATTCATTGAACAGGGGATCGTTTACGACGAGCTCTCCGATAAAGATAAAGAAGAATATGAAAACTTCTTTGCCGATGAAAACGGCAAGCTGCCGGAAAGCATCGCCTCTTCCGCGCTCAACGAGTGGATCTTCAACGAAGATACGATCCACGAGGTCCTTCACGTCGTGATGGAAAACGGGATCAGGATCGATCACGGCGCCAGACTCGGAAAGACGATCATCTTTGCAAAAAATCACACCCACGCCGAAAAGATCCGTGAGGTGTTCGACAAAGAATACCCGCACCTGCCCGGATTTGCAAAAGTCATCGACGATTGTATGACCTGCGCGCAGAGCGCGATCGACGAATTCTCCGATCCGAAAAAGCTGCCGCAGATCGCCATTTCCGCAGATATGCTCGATACCGGCATCGACGTGCCGGAGGTACTGAATCTCGTGTTCTTCAGAAAAGTCATGAGCAAGGCGAAATTCTGGCAGATGATCGGCCGCGGCACTCGTCTGTGCCCTGCCCTGCTTGACGGCAAGGATAAGGAGAAATTCTACGTCTTCGATTTCTGCGGAAATTTTGAGTTTTTCCGTATGAACAAAGGGAGACCGACCGCCAATGTGATCGCGCTGCAGGGGGAGATTTTCCGTCTCAAGGCACAGATCGCCTTCAAACTGCAGGATCCGGCGTATCAGACGGCCGAGCTTACCGCGTTCCGGGAATCGCTTGTGGACGATATGGTCCGCACGGTGCGTGCGCTGAACAGGGAGAATTTCGCTGTCCGGCAGCACTTGAAGTACGTCGAGCGCTACGCCGTTCCGGACAGTTATCAGACGCTCGCGTATGAGGACACTCTTCTGATCGCACAGGAACTCTGTCCGCTGATCAATCCGGACGGGGACGATCCGAAAGCCGCGCGCTTCGACGCGCTGATGTATGAAATCGAGCTGGCATATCTTGCCGGAAAAAGCTTCGCGCGGTACCTCAGCGAGCTAAACCGAATAATCAACGCGGCTGCCAACGCGGCGGATATCCCCGAAATCATGGCGCAGTCGGATCTGATCCGGACGCTTCTTCATACGGATTATGTCGATAACGCCGGCATCCGTGAGTTTGAGACGATCCGCGAAAATCTGCGCGGTCTGTTGAAATGTATTCCGCTCAGCGGGATCCGGTACGACACGAATTTCGACGACGATATCCTTTCGATCGACTGGAACCGGTCCGAATCGGAGAACGATTCCGAAAAACCGCAGGACCGGAACGGAATTCCATATCCGCCGGCATCAGGATAATACTCCAATTCACCGATCGGATTTGCCGGAGTAAGGCATCCGTCTCGGGGACGTTTGTCCTGCTCCCGACAGTGTCATGAAGAAAAACAGGTAAAAAGCTCCTGCAAAACCCGGAACTGTCCGCTCTGTATGCGGTCAGTTCCGTTTTCTCAGGGACCGGGAGCACCGGTCCGGACGTCTTTCCTTACCCCTGCGCTCGCGCCCGCTTCGGTCTTCGTCGGAGCGAACGGGATCGCGGAGCTCATGACGGCCGACGTCGTCGGCGGCGCGATCGTCGTCATATTGTCATTGACCCGCGTTTTTTGACAACCGCAGGTTGCTTGAAAAAGCTCGCTCCGTAGTGTATAATTGTGACGGAAACAGAAAAATACCGGAAGAGGAGCCATGCAATGATTGGTGAAAAGATCTATCTGATCCGTCAGCAGTTCAACTGCTCACAGGAGAAGCTCGCCGAAATGATCGGCGTCTCGCGTCAGGCGGTACAGCGCTGGGAGAGCAACGATTCCGCGCCGGATCTCGGCAACATGATCAAGCTGTCAAAGCAGTTCAACGTCTCTCTCGATTGGCTGAACGGTCTTTCCGACCATCGCAGTCCGGATGAGATGCGATTCGAAAACTCTCCCATCCCGTCCTACCATGAGCTTTCCTACTGGGAATCCTACGCGCCGGATCTCATGATCGACTACCGGCAGGCGGTCGACGAAGGCCGGGACGTGGAAAATCTGCGTGAGATCGTGGAAGCGGTATGCAAATATCCCGAATGCGCTGAAAAAGAGGATCTTGCCGACACGCTGTACAAGATCATGTACAATGCCCCGATGAGGACCGATTACCGCTACATGGAGCCCGACGATCTCCGTACGATACAGCTCCTCAGCAGCAGACAGACCGTCGCGGATGCGGTCCTGCCGGATCGGGACACGCTGCGGGACAAGCTGACGGCGGCATGGAGAGGAAGGATATGCGGCTGTATGCTCGGTCAGCCGGTCGAGTGCATCATGACGCCGGAGCTCTGGATGCTTCTGAAGAATACGGACAACTGGCCTCTGAGGCGGTATATCACGAAGGCGGACGCCGATTCACCGATCGCCGACAAGATCGAATTTCCGCTGCGGTCGCGGACGTATCCCGATATGCTGACGGACGGCTTCCCCGGTGACGACGACACGAATTACACGTTCATGGCATCGTATATCATCGACAAGTACGGCCTCGGCTTCACCTCGAACAACGTCTGCGACGCATGGAAGCATACGCAGACCATGTACGGCTACGCTACCGCCGAGAAGGTGGCCTACAGGAACATGATCGCCGGATATTACGCGCCGGGATCCGCTCTGTATAAAAATCCGTTCCGGGAATGGATAGGCGCGCAGATACGCGGCGATTATTACGGATACATCAATCCGGGAGACCCGGAGACCGCCGCGGAAATGGCGTGGAGGGACGCCCGTATCTCCCATGTGAAAAACGGGATCTACGGGGAAATGTTCGCGGCGGCCATGAACGCCGCCGCCATGGTGACGGATTCGCCGGAAGAGGTCATCCTCTGCGGTATGTCTCAGATCCCGGCTACGTCAAGGCTCCATGAACGCCTGCAGGGCGTGGTGGATTATTATCATACCGGGAAAAGCTGGAAATCTTTCTTTGTGGATTTCCTGAAACGGTACGACGAACACGACCGGCACGCCGCCGTCCATACGATCTCCAACGCCGAGCTCGTGACGGCCGCTCTTCTGTGGGGCAAAGGGGATTATTCCAAAACGATCTGTCTTGCCGTTCAGAGCGGATTTGATACGGACTGCAACGGCGCCACCGCCGGTTCCGTGATCGGTATGATCGTCGGGACGTCCGGCATCCCGGCGGAATGGACCGATCCGATCCGGGATACCGCCGCCTCCGGGGTACATAAGCGCCTGGTCACGGTGTCCGAATTCGTCGATACCATGCTCCGGCATATCGATTTGAAAAATCTGTGATTTTCTCTGCGGCCGGAGGTCTTTGATATGGGCTCCGTTTTGCCGCTTTCACACCGAGAAAGGGAAATGATATGTCAAACTATCCGTGGAAATGGAAGGGCGTCGTGCTCACGGCACCGCTCAGGGGCGATCTCGACGCCGTCTGCGAGCTGATCGAAAAGAAGCTCGCGCCCGCAGGAGTGAATCTCGTCGTCATCCAGACGCGATACCGCTATGAGTTCAAAAGCCATCCCGAATGCATCGGGAACGAACCGCTGTCAGAGGCGGACGTCAAGCAGCTTCTGCGCGTATGCCGGGAGAACGGCATACGCCTTGTGCCGAAGATGAATCTGTTCGCGCATCAGTCCGGCCGTCTCAACGGGCCCCGCGACGGCATCCTGCACGGATACCGTGAGGACATGGATCTCTTCCCCCACATGGCGGACGGCCTGCTCCGGGCGTACCCGGAATTCAACGAAACGCCGGACGTGGATCTGCGCACCGCCGGGGAGACGTTCTGCCTGTGCCCGTCCCATCCCGACTGCGCGCGGGTCGTGTGCGATCTGACGGATGAATTACTGGACGTGTACGAAGCGGACGCGCTGCACATCGGTTGTGACGAGGCGTTCGATATCGGCCTGTGCCCCCGCTGCCGGGGCAAGGATAAAGCGAAGCTGTACGCGGACTGGGTAAGAATGCTCAGTGATCATCTGGCAAAGAGGGGCGCAAAAGTCCTGATGTGGGGAGACCGCTTACTTGGCGCCGATACCTCCGGTTACAACGACTGCTGTGAATCCTCCGCCGTGGGCACGGAGGCGGCGCTCGGGATGATCCCGAAGGACATCATCCTCTGTGACTGGCATTACGGCCTCTGCGACGCGTACAGGTCCGTCGATCTGTTCGCGGAGGCGGGCTTCCGGATGTTCTTCTCTCCGTGGCGCATCCCTGAAAACGCGCTCGCGTTTTATCGGTATGCAAAGGAGCACGACCGCGGTCACATCCTCGGCCTGCTTGCCACCTCGTGGTGCTCCTCGGGAGAGCTGGCACGCGCCGTGCTGTACGGTCAGCCGCCCCGCTGGGATAAAACGCAGGCTGTCGTCGACGCGTGGAACGAGATCGTTTTCAAAAATCCGTAGGGACGCAGCGGGCGCGCCGGTTGTCCGCGCCGCCTTCCTCCGCCGCGCTTTTCCGGTATCGGTACGGCGTCATATGACAGACAGCGCGGAAATTCCCGTAAAACGCCGGGACGTCGCGGAAGCCGCAGGCGTACGCGATCTGCTCGTTCGTCAGGCGCGTTTCTTCGAGCAGAAGGCGGGCGTGCTTCATGCGGACGTCCCGCATGTAATCCGCGAAATACGTGCCGGTGACGTTGTGGAAGATCCGGCTGAGGTAGGATTTGCTCATGAAGCGGTCACGGGCGACAGCGTCGAGCGTGCAGCCGGGATCTGCGAAGTGTTCCGTGACGTACCGCACCATCTCCGCGGTGATCGCTCTGTGGCGGGCGTTTCCCTCCGATGCGGAGCCGGATCCCTCGCGGGCCGAAAGGAGCCGCCGGATCGCGATCAGGTAGACGGTCAGGCGGGCTCTGACGCAATCGAACCACAGGTCCTTTTTGTCCCCGATCTCCCGTCCGATCCCGTGGCTCAGCGCCTCGAGCTCCCCGAACTGTCCCTCCTCGAGCGGGAGATAGGTATAATCCGCATTCCCGCTGAAGATCCCACAGCAGAAGTACGGATGCTCCGCGTCGGCGAACGCTTCGTCGAAAAAGTCGGCGGGATCAAAGAGGACGTTGTGCACGACGGGCCGCTCCGTACCGGAGCGCGCGAAATAGCCGTGCGGCACGCCTGAATTGAGGATGTACATGTCCCCCCTGCCGCATACCGTCTCTTCGTTCCACACACGGTGGATCCCGCAGCCGCCGACCACGCAGCTGATCTCGATGAATTCGTGAGAGTGCAGCGCGGACAGACTATGCTCCTTCGGCGGAAGGTCGTCTATGGCAACGACGTTCTGTATGACCGGAACGCTCCCGGAAATAGAAACGTCCTTTTTATACAGCGTTCGGTACGCTGAAGACCGGCTTGGATCCATCGCGTCCTCCCTCCGGGCGTTTTTTAATATTGTACCGTATCTATTGTATCACGGTAACGGAAGAAAGTAAACCGCACCGGAGAAATATACCTCCCGAACAGGAAACAAAATCGTATATTTTGTGGACGAAACCGCATTGAATCCTCTGTAATTCAGAGGTACAATGAAACGAATCAAAATCTTTGATCCGTTTCCGGGTCGCGGTAGCGGAGGGAAAGGGAATATGGACAGTACGGAACGGGTACGGCGGACGATCCTCGGACAGGAGACGGACCGTCAGCCCATTTACGGATGGGTCGCGGAAAATCTGAGCAGGGAGCTGACGGCGGCGTATGGCTCGGTCGCGGCGTTTGAGGACAAATATGAATTTGACATGAGCCACGTCTTCGGCGGGCCGGGCGCGTTCCGGGGAGAGGTGCTCGACCGCGTGCGGGCGGAAAACGAGGAGCTCACTCCCGATCTGCTTGCGGAGGAGGATATCTTCACCGATCCGGATATCCCTGACCAATACAGGAATATCCGGGACGCGATGGATTTTCACAAGAAGCGCGGGAGGTTCTGCTACGTCCAGACGCCCGGATTTTTCGAGCAGTTCAACGGCGTTTTCGGGATCGAAAACCAGCTTCTGTATCTTGCCATGTACCCGGACGAGCTCGATGAACTGTATCGGCAACAGGCGGAGTGGACGGTGCGGTTCGCGGATCACTGTATCGACCTCGGCATCGACATGATCCATATCTCCGACGATTGGGGCGCGCAGAACGATCTGATGTTCAGCCCGAAATTGTGGTGGGAGATCATCTACCCTCACATGAAGCGTGTGGTCGATCACGTCCATGCGCGCGGATGTTTTTGCTCGCTCCATTCGGACGGCTGCATCGTCAAAGTCACGGACGGGATCGAGGCGCTCGGGCTCGATCTCGTGCATCCGTGGCAGGAGAGCGCCGGAATGTCCTACGATTTCTGGCTTGACAGGTATCGGGACAAATTCGCCATCCTCGGCGGTATCTGTATCCAGACGAAGCTGGGGCTTGTCGGTCAGGCGGAGCTCGAGGAGGAGATCCGCCGGGTGTTCGGACTGCTCAGAGGCAGGCGCTGGGTCTGCTGCACGACGCATTTCGTGCAGAATCACTGCACGCTGGAAGACCTCGCGTTCGCGTACGACCTGATCTATAAGCTGGCGAGGGAATGAGCGGATACGGCGGTCTCATTATAATACAAGCACACAGAAAGGGGAACGGTCATGGATTTTACGGTCAACGCATCGTGGAACGCGGACGGCGCAGCCATCGACTTCGGCGTCTTATCCGATATCAATTTCTTCGAGCCAGGAAAGCCGGTGCGGTTCGCCGCACGGTGCACGGGGAAGAGAGCGGCGGGGCGGCGCGCCGAAGTCCTCATCACGTGCAATGACGTCGGCTTCCGGGAGAAGAAAACGGTCACGCTGTCCGAGGAGGGGGAGATCGGATCCTTTACTCCCGTCCTGAACGGGCTGTACGAGCTGACGCTCCGTCCGCTCTCGCTCGACTGCACGCTACGCTTTCACGCCGCCGTCATGCCCCGGGCGAAGCACGCGAATTCTTCGTTCTTGTTCGGCTGTCAGCCCTATCTCGCCCGCTTTCTGAGCGGAGCGCAGCAGTTCGACGGCTTCGACCGGGAGAAATCCCTGAAGATCATGATCGATACGATCGATTATATGGGCTTCAACGCATACCGGGAGGATTCGGTCTACTGGGGAGAAATGCAGAAGGGACCGTTTGCCGACGCGGATTTTTCGAAGATCGACCGGCTGCTCTCTATCTGCCGGGAGCACGGCGCCGTGCTGCACTGGATCTTCATGGGCTCGGAGAAGTGGGCGTGGCCGGACAAATACAAAAACGACGAAGAAAAATGCTACTGCGTCTGCCCGAAGACCGATATGTGGTGCGACTTCGTCGGGAAATTCGTCCGGCATTACCGCGGGATCGGGAAGGATCGGATGATCTACGAGATCTGGAACGAGCCGGATTGGGAATTCTTCCACGGCACGAAGGAGGAGTTCGCCGCGCTCCTTGAGGCGACGGCCCGGACGATCCGGGAGAACGATCCGGACTGCTTCTCCTTCTCGGGCGGTCTTTCCGCGCCGCTGAACGACGAGACCGATTTCAAATGGTACAAAAAAGGAGCCCCGACGCTCTATCTGACGACGGCAAAGCGGCTGATGGAGGAGGGTATCCTGAATACCTACGCCACGCATCTGCACTACCCGTTCACGCATCTGTTCTTTGAATTCATGGATCACGGGATCGGACTGGCGGAAAAGCAGAGCGGCATCGTCAACAACGGCGCCATGAATACGGAATCCGGCGTATCCTCCGAGGATGACGACGTCCAATCGCGGGACAACGTGGCGAAAGCGCTGTGGTTCCGCTCGCATGGCTGGGGCGGATTTACGCTGTTCGCCATGACGAATCTCGGTTATCCCGATCATTTCGCCATTCTGAACGACCGCGACCCGAGAAAGTCGGCGGTATCGTATACCGTCATGATCTCCATGATCGGACAGGCCGTCAGCCATGAAACGATCTGCGACGACCGCTCGATCTTTGCCGATCTGTATTTCGACGGAGAAAACAGCATCGTGACACTCTACAACGACAGCGAGCCGGAAACCGGCGTCGGCACCCTGACGCTGCCCCGCGGCAGATCCGCGAAAATGTACGACCTGTACGGAAATCCCATAGACCTCTCCGGTGCGCGGATCCCCGCGGAAGCCGCCTGCAAGTATATCGTCCTCCCCGGGAGGACGGCAGCAGCCGACTTTTTCGCCGAAACGGCGGCGATCGGGCAGGAGTGACCGCCGGTCAGATGCGATCCCGCCGTCTTCCGACAACAGAAAAAGTCCCGAAAACCCAGTGTTTTCGGGACTTTTCTTCTGAGTGACCGGACTGCGGAAGCACGGCTTGGCCCCTTGATTCACCCATAATCCGCCCGTTTTTGAATGTCCTTTGACCAGGAGACACGGAATCGCGCGACCACGCAATCTCCTGTGTGCCCTTCAAATCGATCGGGAGGGATAGTTGAGTTGCCCACCCGCGAAAGAAAGGCCCGTAAAAACGCGTTTTTGAAGAAATCAAAAGACCTCGACAAACAGGAATTTGTCGCTATTCGGTTATTCTGATAACAGAACCCGGTCTCGCTTCTTCGATACCGTCGCCGTCATTTTCCTTGGAATCGCTTATCTCGATGAAACGGAGTTTATTACGGTCGTAATCCCAGTGCGGTTCTTTATACCAGTACATACGGACGAAGAAAACCGGCGGTTTCCGCCGGTTTTCTTCGCTTTTCGCGTGCAAACGTCCGCGCTGTCCGCACCGTCAAAAACAGGCATTCGCATAAAAAACGTATAAACGGTCAGTTTCTGCCGGGGATGGCCCCGGAAATGCCGGTAACGTCGACAACCGTGAAGTCGGTATCGGTGATCGGAACGTCCCTTGTGATCGTGCACTGTTTCCCGGTTTCGGCCGAAGCGATACACTCGTACGGATATTCTCTCAGGATGATGTCGAAGCCCAGCTCGGCCGCGCCTTCGACCCATGCCCGGGCGTCGATGTCGGCGGTATCCTCGAGACAGCCCGTTTCGGGGCCGTAATCAGAGGAAAAGATAAACAGAACGACGGAGGGATCCTTCTCGTACGCGATGAAGTAGCGGGTATGTCTCTGGACGATGCTTGCCTCCGCGCCCGGGAACGCTTTCAGAATGTCGGGCGCGGCGTTGACGATCAGCTGCCCCTCGCTGAGCGGCGCGATGTGCGCGACGTGACCGTAATCGTTCACTTTGGACGCGTCGACCGTGACGGGCTCGCTGTACTTGACCGCGACGACGTTTTCCCCCACCAGCCTGCACCATTCCATATACAGCATTTTCGTCGCCGTGATCACCTCGTCGGTGACGGCGACCGCCGCCACGTATTCGCTGCCCTTCCTGATATTGCCGTAGACGCCGCAGTCCGCGTAATCGACGAAAACGGTATTCAGATCCGCGTCGCCGCTGCCGGACAGTTCCCTGATGACCAGATAAAAGGATCCGGCCGCCGGAAGCGTCCCGTCAAAAACGACCTCGTAGGTTTTGGAAAGATCGCCGTTGTAGGTAAAGAAGGCCTGGGGATATGCGATGGGATCGCCGTCCGCGGCCGAAGCGATATAGATATTTTCCCTGATGTCGGTGACCGCCGAAGAGCGCGAAACGAAGCCGTCGAACGCAAAGACGACGGTGTGGTCATCCTTGCGCCACGCCGATTCGAGGCGCGGATTGAACTCATAATCGTCCTCGTCTGCCAAAGACTCTGTATCCGGGGTACCGTTTGATATCGGCACTTCGGGCAGTTCACTGTCCGACGGCGCACTGCCGTCGGGAGTCGGTTCCCCGCTCTTGCCGCAGCCGAAGAGAACGGCAGCGGTCAGGAGCAGAAAAACCGCCAGGGTGATTGTCAGAATTCGTTTCATGGTTTTTCCTCCTGTTCTTCAGTTCAGTTTTATCGGATCATTTCTGTTCCCGGCCGTATCTCCGTCCGCGGCGGACGCTTTCCGGGAGGCGGAAGCCTACTTCTTTTCCTTTTTCGTTCTCCGTACCAGGCAGATCCCGCCGGCGACCGCCGCCGCCGTGACGGCTGCTCCGACGATGATCGGCGTCCAAACCCCGCCGGTCATCGGAGAAGACGTGATTCCGGCTTCGTCGGACTGTCTGGACTGACTGTCGGGATCGGCTGAGGAATCGACGTCGGCACCCTCCGAAAGCGTCCGGATCTCGCTGCCGATTTTCGCGGCTGTCTCCTGAATAAACGCAGATTCGGTCAGAATCTTTGCGTGAAGCTTCGCGATCTCGTCGTATCCCAGCCGGCTCATGTGACCGTTGTCGGAGCAGAACGCCGTCGGACCGATGCTTTCGATCAGGGCATAAACGTCGGATATCTCCACCGGCGTCCCCGATTTCCGGATCTTCGCGGCGTTTTCTTCAAGCAGTTCGTTATAAAGCGACATCACGCGGTTGAAGCCGCTGTCGCCGTTTCTCGGCGGGCTGGTAGCCAAAAGAAACATTCGGACCGGGGCCTGCTCCCTGATCTTTTTCATCAGTCGGAGCTGATACCCCGCCGTCTGCGCCGCGGCGCTGTCGCCCATCGTACCGTTCAGACCGATGTCATTGGTTCCCAGCATGAGGCTCACAACGTCCGGCTGATACTTGGCCAGCCACGCGTCGCAGAGCTGATAAATGCCGTAGTAGGGAGCGCCGTAGTCCAGATCGTAAACCGTGTGCGCATTATGTCCCTCGCTGCGGTAAAGTTCCAACCCGTCGGCCGTACCCGTCCCGCCTTTTGTCTGAGAACCCACGAACGCAAATCGGAGATTGGGGAACCGCTCCGCGAGAAGCACCGACAGAAGCGCCCGGTAACCGGAATACTCCGCCGTCGGATTGTCGATATCGTCACCGTAGGTGAGAGAATCACCCAGCGGCATGATGCGGAGCGGCTTCGTCATGCCGTCCGCCGTGACGAACCAGCACGCGTTCAGATACCTGACCTCCGATACGCCCGACAGCACGGCAAGACCGGTCTCGCCGCCGTCGGTATCGCTGAACGAACGGGAACCGGTACCGATCGCATACCGATTGTACTGCAGCCGTGTAAAGAAAAACGCATCTTTATGACTGCCGGAAAGTGAAACGCCGTTTTCCGACGCCTGCAGATACTGTCCCGACGCGGGATCCTTCAGATAGAACGCACCCTCCGTCCCCGCCGATTCAAACAGGAAATCCGTCGTATCCCCGACGCCGAAATCCCTCCCGGTATCGCAGTTCATGATCGAATAGACGCGGCCCGCCCGGAGGTCCGGATAGCCCGTCTCTCCGGTGCCGGAAACCGCCCGGGAAACGACCGCCGCCGATATCGCCGTCACAGCCGCAAGCAGTATCGCCGGCCATCCTTTCTTTCTCATTCTCCGCCGCGCTCCTCACCGAAACATAAACGTTTCGCCGGGCCGGACCGTGATTTTCTGCCCGCCGTACTTGGCGTAAATCACCTGATCCGAGCGGTTTTCAAAAGACGTATCCGTCCGGACGCATTCTCTGACCGCCAGGACGTAGGTCGCGATCTGACCGTTCGTCGCGCACCAGACGACGTCGCTCGTACCCACCTGTTTGAAGAGCGCCTCCAGGTGCTGCCATCTCGTCATACCTTCGGTCATCGTGGGTTTATCCAGCTCGTAAGCGTGTCCCCAGACGTAATAGCAGAGCAGATCGGTCCGGGGAGAATCGATCATCTGGCTGACCAGATCCGTCATGCCCGAATACTCGTCGTGACAGGTCGGCGTCCAGATCATGAAATCCTCCGGCAGCTCGTATTTCAGACAACTGTCCGCCGTTCTGCCGTAGATCAGGCCGTAGCTGCGAAGCAGCTCGATGACGTGGTCGTTGTAGCTGCTCGACGGATAGCAGATCCCGATGATCTTCTGCCCGGTGAGGCGGTACATATAGTCCATGTCGTCCTTGACCTCCCGCCTGACGGTGTCGTCGTCCACCTGGGCAAGCGCGGGATGGGAAGCGGTGTGGGACGCGATCTCAAAACCGGCGTAGATATCCTTCACCTCGTCCTCGTTCGGTCTCTGAACCCAGACGTCGTACCCGACGTGATTCATATAGCCATACTGTCCCCAGTATGCGGTATTGAGGGCGAAGGTCACGGCGACTCCGTACTTTTTGGCCAGCTTCATCACCTTCTGATCCTGGACCGTACAGTCGTCGTAACTGATGGTAAACGCTTTGGTGTTATAGTCGGGATAGGTCACGATGAATTCCATTGGTTCACTCTCCTTGGTTTCTGTGTCGGATACCGCCTGCGGCCGGTCGGAATCGCCCGAACATCCCGGGAAGGAAAAGCAGATGAACGCGGCGGCGAGCAGGAGCGGAAAAACCGCCGTCCGTTTTTTCATATTCTCTCTCCCCTTTCAGCAGACCGTGTATTTGATCTCCGCCGACGATCTCGGCGGAAGCCGGACCCGAAGACCGTTCTCCGTCAGCTCGCGGCCCGAAGCGACGAAGTCCTCTCCGGTATCGTACCGGTGCAGGCGATAGTTCTTATCCGGGTCGAGATCGAACAGCCGGAAGGTCCTCTCTTCATCCGATGCGAACGGTCTGCGGAAGGCCTGGATCACACCGTCCCCTTCCTCGAAGCGGTTGAACTGCCAAGCCGCCCAGTTGTCGTCAGCCAGCGTGATCTCGGTCAGCGGATAATAGTCCCCGCTGTAGCATTCCGCGAAATCGCGCCATTCGTCGAGGAGAGACTTGATTTTGTCCCATTCCAGACTATCGTCGCGGACGTCGAAGCAGGAATTGAGGTGCGGGCAAAAGGTACTGGTGAGCGCATACCGGTCGTAGGTCGCAATAACCTGCCGGTTGTCGATCCTCGACGGACCGACTAAGATACCGGTCCCGGCAAACGGGATCCATTCCGAGATCCAGCCCGTGTGGCACTGCTGACTCGTGGGCTCGAAAAGCCAGTCGCTCCGGATGAAAATGAGGGCTCTCCGGAGCGCGTCCGGGTCCTGCCTCCGTCCGCCGGCGGCGCACATATCGATCATCAGGCCGGGGATATTCTCTTTCAGCGTATCCCAGAAGCGCAGCATCCCCGTCATATAATGGTTTTCCAGGGCGCCCTGACGCTCCGGCGTCTCGTTCGCCTCAATGAACGGCAGCAGGTTGACGTTCATGTCCTGCCGGTAGATCGTCACGCCGTACTGCTTCAGATTGTTCGTGATCCTGTCGATCACCCAGTCCACGGCCTCCCGGTCGCCGAAATTGATCAGAAACGTATCCGGGTTTTCTTCTTTTCGGGCCAGCGCAAATTCCGGATGCTCCCGATACAGATCGGAATCGGTCCTGAACCGCTCGATCTCGTGCCACAGCACCAATCCCAATCCCCGCGCCCCGGCGTAATCGGCGATTTCCCGGATGCCGTTCGGAAAGCGGCGTTCGTCGTACCGCCAGGATCCGAGATGCGCGTCCCAGGAATCCTCGCAGGGATACCATCCCGCGTCGCACCACCAGTAATCCAGCGGGATACCGCGTTTATCGTACAGGTCGATAAACCGCTTCTGATCCTCCGCGGTGGCGCAGACCATTTCAAGGAACTGATGGGACGAGCACGCGGCGAGCCCGTGCGTCGGGATGCTGCCGTCCGCGTACCGCGGCATATTGTACCGCCGCATATACTTTCTGAAAATATTCTGCGCGCGGCGGACGGCGTGCTTTTCATGCAGACCGCAGTATTCCCAGCACTGCAGAACGACCCTCGGCGAACGGAACCGTTCGCCCGGCAGGATGACGGAGTTCAGTCTCTGCTGTCCGCAGCAGATCCTCACCCCGTCGCCGACGCAGGTAAATTCCGCCTGCCACTGGCCGAGATAGCCCAGCGCAACGTTCATGCCGCAGCTGCCCATGGCCAGCGTGAAATACGGATATTCCTGATTGGACGAACGCCCGTCGAGCGGCGCGATCGTGACGCGGCGGCCGGGACCGAGCGGGTCGATCCTCGGCTGATGGTCATCCGGACGGTTGTCGCTGCCGTTGTGGTGATACAGCGTCGAACGGTCCGCATCGACCGTACAGTCGATCGCGGTGAACGAAAACCTCGGGCTGACCGTCTTTCCGACGTTTTCGGCAGTGAGATACCATTCGGCCACCGGAAGCTCCTTATAGATCGTGGCATACTGGCAGATCGCGATCGTTCCGATCTCAAACCGGCGGAAGCATTCGGTCCTGTCCTCCTTTTCGGTTTCCTCATCGGCCGTGACGCGGAAATCCCCGGGCCGGCACGGGACGCCGTCGAGCTTCACCGAGAAGACCATCCCGGACCGGATGCTGCCGTCGGTGAAGGATTTCAGTCTGCGGAATTCCTCCGCGGTCGGAGCAGTGATGCTTTTCATAGTTTCCTTCCTTTTTTTCGGAGTATTGGGGGATACGCAGTCCCGCCGGATCATTTCCGGGAGAGCCAGATCATTTCGGAACCGAATTCACCGCCGATCGTGACCGGGATTCCGGATTCCATCAGCGCGGCACCGGTCATAACGCAGTCCGAGGAGGAATCATCCTCGAAGGTCAGCCGATACTCGGCGGCGGGATCCAGACCGTCGAGGAAGATGGTCTTGGTGCTTCCCTCGGTATCGGTCGGCTTGAAGAGGAAGACGACGCCGTCGCCGGAGGTCTCGTTATAGAACTCCATGCCGTCCCAGTGAACGTCGTCCGGCCTCGGCAGGATGTGATAGGTGCTGCCGCCCCGCTGGATCGGAACGACTCTGTCGCAGTACAGATTGAAATAATAGGAGACGCAGTCCTCGAAATCGTACAGGTAATGTCCGCCGCGCGCGCCCTGCCAGACACAGATCATCGGGACGCCCATGATACACGTCCGCATGCCGAAATCAAAGTCGTACCCCTTATAGGAATCCGTGTTGGGATTGAAGGTGTCAGGCGAGGCCACGCAGCCGAGCGTCAGCGGAGAAAACATATAGGAGGAGGTATAGAACGTTTTTCTGATGTTGGAGACGTTGGCCCGGTCCTCCAGCTGAACGACCATGCTGCGGGACATCGTGGCAAAGTCTTTGTATGCGCCGCCGGAACCGCAGTTCTCATACCGGAATCCGGGGATCGTATCGAAGAGGTAATCCAGAATTTCGTAGAAGCCCGCCGCGTTCCAGTAGGTCGTATCGGTCCTGCCGAAGATGTGACGGTTGTCGTACAGGCTGGACCAGGAGATGGGCTCCATATCGGTACGCCAGGTCGTCGCGTTGTATTCCGTAAAGGTCCGGTAGAGTTTGTTTTTCAGGAAGGCGACGCAGGAAGCGTCTCCGAGGTCGGCGGACTCGCTCGCGGACGCCTTGACGTCGGTGAACCATTCCGGATGGCCGTTCATCCCGACAGAGGTCAGAATATCCTGACCGTCTTTGTGGGCATCGTGCAGAAGGATATAGAGCGTGAAGCCGATATTCTTCTCTTTGAGCCAGGCGCCGTATTCGCTCAAATCGTTCGGCCCGTACGTTTTGATTTTTTTGAGAACGTCCTGCTCGTTCGGGATCCAGATCCCTTCGCTGTCGGCCCACCAGCCGTAATCAAGCTTCATGGAGCGGATCCCCATGGCGGAAAAATCGTGCTCCGCGGGGCTGAGATAGAAGCCGACCTGCGTCTGCGGTTCGTTTTCGTCGGTCATCAGTGCGGACGGCGCTTTTTCGTTCATAAACCAGTTCTTCATCCGGTTGGTCCCGTCGTCGACGTCCCCGGTATAGGTCCCGATATAGGCGATCGGGACGTAATATCGGTTGTTTTTCTCGATCTTGGTCCGGAAATCGTCCTGCACGCCGGCCCGGACGCGGATCGCGCCGTTCTTCCGTTCCGCCGTCACTCTGCCGTCCGGCCATTCCCAGCAGACGTAGCATCCGTGCTCTTCCGCCGCGTCGAAGACAAGACAGGGAACGAAGCCGCAGGTCCCGTCCACGTCCACGATCGCCGTCGTCACGGCGGAGACGGTCTCCCCTTCCTTCAGCGTCCCGCAGTAAGTCCCGAGCGGATCGGCGGAGAAGTTTTCCTTGTGAAACCGCCAGACGTCGGGCTCCGTTTCCGCCTTCAGGGGGACGTCCAGCGACTGCTGAGCATAAACGAGGCAGTCGCAGAGCGAACGATTATAAAGATACATTCCGTGCTGGATCGGACCGTCCGTTGCGGTCACGATCCAGAAATCCTCCAGCACCAGAGCCGGTTCGGCGTTTTCGTAGGTGAATTTCAGCCAGCGGGCGCCGTCCGAGGCGGCGGCCTCGCCGACGGAAACGAGCTTCCACGTCAGCGGGACGGATTCCGACAGTTTGCCGGAGGTATACCGCTGCGTCGAATCGGGAAGCCGTACCGCAGTCTCCTCGCTCAGCCATTCGTACCCGTTCTTCGGGTTGACCAGACTGCAGATAAAGACGGCGTCCTCCCGGCACGAGAGTCTGATCTCCGTGCTCGGCGTCGCCAGCAAAAATTCCCTGTCCCCGGTCTCCGTATAGATCAGCTCCTCCGGAGCCGACTGTTCCGGCGCGTAATAACGGTCGGTATTGTTTTCGGTCGACAGTTTCACGGTCGGCACCTCTTTTCTGGTCCGGACAGACACATCCAGCACCCAGGTATCCCATCCTCCGGAAACGGAAGCGGCGTCGTTGACGATCATGACGGTATGCTCCCCGTCTTCCAATTTCTTCACGGTATAGGTCTCGATCTGCCCGGTCCTGATCAGATCGAGCGTATCCGTCTGCACGCCGTCGACGTAGACGCGCACCCTGGTACAGCAGGATTCCGCGTCGTTACGCAGCCGGAGCCGTACGCCGCTGCCGATGAAGCCGTATTTCAGGAAGCCGTCCTTTCCGCGTATCAGGATGGCGGAGCTGCCGTCGCCGTCACAGTCGCTGTTTTTCGATTCGGCTTCGGTCCGGTACAGGAAGGAATCCGAATAATCCGCGTCCAGATCCACCCATTCGTAATTGCTTCTCGTGCCGCCGTTCGCTTCCGTCTCCGGTCCTGCCGGTATGGTGCCGGTATCCTCCGGCAGGTTTTCCGGTCCCTGACAAGCCGAAAGAATCACGGCGGCGGCTGACAGAACCGCCAGGAAAGCGCATATTGTTTTCTTCATAAAACTCTATAAAACTCTCCCTTCAAAAAATCCTCCCGTAACAGAAAACGGGATGCGAAAAGAGTCGGTCCGTCCCCTTGCGGCTGTGCGGACACAGTGCAAACGTTTGCGCATTTGTTGAAAAATTATATCATACACGGAGGTGTTTGTCAACGATCTTTCCCCGTTTTTCCTTCTTGTGCCGGGAAAACCGCCTCCTGATGTATCGGCTCCGTTCCCCGCACACAGTCCGCTTTTTTGCTTTCCGCAGATTCAGCGCGGTCCTTGTCATGCGGCGTTTTTGCGGACTGGCGCCGCGTATTACCGGGAATAGCAGCGGAGATTGCTTTTCAGCACCAGCACCGGAGCCGGAGAAATGATGCCGTCCGCGTTGATCTGGCCGATGATATGCTTCACCAGATTCGTAAAGGCATTTTTTGCCTGCATATACAGATTCTGATAGATCGTCGCCGTAATGATCCCCTGCTCGAGATACTCGTTCAGCTCGGGATAAGTGTCGAACGTCACCAGCACCGTTTTCTCCGACAGGCCGTTTTCTTTGATGTATCTGCAAAGCTCCAGCGATTTGCCGCTGGTAATGTAAATCCCGTCCGGACAGAGTTTCTTTGTCCCGTACACTTCGTTCAGCTGCTGACGGAGCAATTCCGGCGAATCCTGCATATCGTAGGAGCCTGTGACGATAAGTCCCAGCGTCACGGCTGCTTCGCAGAACGCCTCGTTTGCCCGGTCGTGGAGCCCGGACCGGCGGCTGCCGGTAAAGATCACCACACGCTTGGAGCGGGACATTTTCAGACAGTCGCTGATGAACTCCGCCGCCATCCGGCTCGATACCCCGGGATCGTGGCAGGAGACGAACAGATTGCTGAGCCCGGGAGTATCCGCCTGAAGCAGAACCAGGTTTTTGTTTCTCTCCTGATACCGGTTCAGGAGCTCAATCTCGTCCGGCGCAGTCAGACCGCTGACGATCAGGCCGTCATAATCCTTCCATCGTCTCAGGAGCTCCTTCAGTTTTTCGGCTGTCTTCGTATGATCGTCCAGCAGCACGAGCTCGCGGTTGACCTTCAGATCGAACAGCTCCCGATAGCCGTCCTCGATCCCCCTGGTAAATTCGTCGGTTGCCGGCGGATAGAAATCGGTGAACACGACGCCGATGTTGATCTCCTGCATGGAGAGCCGGGAGGCCGCCCGGTTGGGAACGTAGTGATTCTTCTCGGCGTATCTCAGGATCCGCTCACGGACCTCGCTGCTGATCCTGGAGGACGGATGAAAGGCCCGGCTGATCGTCGACGGCGACACGCCGAGGTCCGTCGCCATGGTGACGATGGTGCTTTTTTCCTTTTCTTCTCTCATTTTTCTCCCTTTTCGCGCAGAAAAACGGCCGGTTGCCGTCCTTTCCCGAGGACCGCCGTCAGGCTGCGGGTCCGGGATCCTTCGGTCTCGGAGAATTTCCCTTCAAGCTGCCGATCGGTACGCCCCATCGCCTCCGGACGGCGGTAATCCGAAACGTATCTACATTATACCTCAATACCTGCCGCTTATCAAGGTGTCCGGCCCATTTTTCCCACCCTCTGCAATGAATACGGCGGCGTTGACCGCCCCCGCCCGCTTCGGAGCAGGCGCCGGCGGCGGGGAGCCGAACGGTGACAAAGCGTCCCGCCGGGGAACGTCTTCTTTTGCCTGCCGTCCTGCCCGACCCTTCACATCCGCCCGGTCCCGTTCTCCCTTCCGGGGATTGTTGTCCGTCCCGCTGCCTTCCCATGCCCTGCACGGGATCGGCGGCAACAGTTTTTGAATCGCATATCCGACCGATCCGTTGACAAAACGTCTGATCGGTCTTGATCTGAATCTGCTGCATGCCTGTAATGGCAACGCTTTGCCATGCCTCCCGAAGTCGATGCGGAGCCGTCCGATCTGCCCGGTCTGTCCGACGATCTGTGCGGACTGCGGGTAGAAGTAGAGGCGTTCGCTGCCGGTCCATGGTTTGAGTTGAGTTTGCATGGTATGCTCCTTTCTTTTTGAAAATAAAAAAAAAGGCTGAGTTTTTCATTCAGTCGGCTGAAAAAATGATGTGTGTTCAGTTGTCAACGGCGGGTTTATCAGAGGGGAATACGCCTCAAATTTGGTTCACTTCCAGTACACCTCTCAAAATAGGGGGACCCGATCTTTTTATTTCACGCTTTTTCCGATTTTTGAAAAAGCGAGAAAAACGGAGAAAAATAAAGAAAACCGGCGAAAATCGTCGGTTTTCCGGTGCCGATCTTTTTAGACCGCACACCATGTGGTGTGCGGTCGGTTTAGATCGGGTTGAGGCAAAATACGTGTTCTCCGTTGTGATCAGATCACGTGCAGCCGAAAGGCATTGCCTATTCATTTTCCGCCAAGTTTATTATACCATTCTACATGGGAAAGTGCAAGACCCTTTATTGAAGTAATCGTGCTGCTCCGTATTCTTCACCTGACAAAAAGTGTGAAAACTATCATGGTACATATTATACCACAGAATCAGAGGACTTTTTGATCCTTACACCTGTTGCCGCGGTCTTGCTCCGCCGCACTCGCAGCAGAATTTGCCGGTATTCTTTCCTCCGCACAAAGGGCAGGTCCACTCGGATCTGTCGCTCACGAGCGGTCTTGCTCCGCCGCACTCGCAGCAGAATTTGCCGGTATTCTTTCCTCCGCACAAAGGACAGATCCACTCGGATCTGTCGCTCACGAGCGGTTTATCCGTGACATTTGCGCGGTCCGGCTTATTGCCGTTATTCATATTATCAACCATACCCATCATTCCAACGCCGCTCATAGGAGTAAAAGGCTTGTTCATCATGACGGAACGGCATCCTAAACTGATATCCACGTCATGATCGGGCATGGTAAAGGAAACCTTTATAACGCTTCCGTACAATGTTCAAATCAAACCACTGTTTTCATATTTCAAACATTATGAAGACAGCCGCCGGATCGTCCGGGACAGATCCTTTTCGGTCACGCCGAGCGGATCGCGGCCGAAGGCTCCGTCTCGCTCGCTCCCGGCGGCAATACGGCCGTCTTCGGCGGCACAGCCGACGGATCGAGGCGCGTCAAAGCGCATTTCCTCGTCCGGGGCGACATTCTCAGCGATTGATCGGTAAGAGAAAAATCGCGCGCGTTCTCCAATGCTCACGGCGCCCTCCCCGGCCGCGCAGTACTTGCTCCGGCAGGACTCCCGCCGCCCGCGCGGCGGAAAACAGACCGGCGCCGGGTTTGTCCCGGCACCGGTCTGCGAATTGTATTACCACCAGGCTTCCGCAGCTTGCCTGAGGTTCAGATATGTCTCCGGATCCTGATCAAAATGAAAGGGAGATCCGCTTTCATGGCCCCTCTCAATGTTGTATTTTTTGCACAGCTCATACAGATTCCGATTGACTTCGACGATTGTGACGGCATCAATCTGATCTCTCATAAACGTGGCTATCTTTGTTCTGTAGACGTTCTGCTCCTCTGCCGTGAACTCATCGGGATGCGCTTTGAAATATGCGTTCAGCATGTTGGTCGGGAATGAATACTGACCGCTGCCGCCGTTGAGTTCCTTCGTCGTATACCACGAGCGATAGTATTCGACCTGAATGGAGGTCTTTTCGATCATGGCCTTCTGCTCGTCCGTCTCCGCCATTTCCATCGCCTGAGTGAAGCACCGGTCCGCATAGGCGAGGTACCCGGATTCCTCCTTGTCGGGAAGTTTCCCGTACCAGTACCAGTATTCTGTCCAGTCCACGTTTTCATAATTCCGGATCATTTCTCCCGTGATCTCCTCCGGATACGTATCGCGCGGATGCACAGCCACCGCTTTCGGGGCCGGGAAGAGATACCCGCAGGTGAACCTGGCCCACCTCAGGTCGTCCTCCGTCGAAAATGAGAGGCATTTGCAGCACACGTCCCGGAGCAGTTCCTGCGTATGGTCGATATAGTCTCTGATATACTTCCAGCCGGGGCCGTACACGCCTGCGAGGAAATCGTCGATGTGCCCCCAATACTCCTCCTCGCTCATATACGGATCCCACAGGAGCTTCGCCGTGATATACGAGCGAAGCTCGGGAAAATCGCAGCTTTCGTACAGGCCGTTGCTCATATCGAACACACCGATCACATGGTTGTCCGCATAGAGCCGGGCGTTGGCGAGCAGCGCGTTGAAATTCGGATAATACAGGAGATAGTTGTGGCAGTTCGTGGAGTACTGCCAGATCGTCAGGTGATCGCAGATCTCCGACCACGCCTTCAGATCCTCCAGAAAGGTGAGATTCGACGCGTCCATAAGTCCGTCAAGCCGGTGGTCGTCTCTCGGATTGATGGATTCGGGGTCTGAAAAGAGAGTCTGTACCATTCCGACCCGTTCGGGCATATACGTTTCCAGATCGATGGGGTGATTGTAGCAGCAGTAGATCGGGCAGAGCCGCACGGCGACGTTCGGCGCGGGCCGCGTGAGCTTCGGCGGCGTCTGCGTGTAGGAGTACGCGAGCGTCTGGAAAAGCACGTCGGGGTATTCCTCTGCGAACTCGGCGGCGACCGCGTTGACGAAACGGAGCATCAGGCCGGACTGCGCGCCTTCCTCCTCAAACGCACGGGTGCAGTTCTCACAGGTGCAGTAATTCCGGTTGTCGTTCTGCGAGATCTCGATGACGTGCGCATCGGGGTGGGCTGTAAAGATTGCCCGGACGTTTTCGACCACGGTCTTCAGCACCGCAGGATCGGACAGACAGGGCTGCGTGTCCGAGCCGCTCAGCATCCCGAGCGTATGGACAAAGTAGGGATAAAACTCATAGTGCGTGCCGTATTCCTCGCCGAAGGGGACGCGCGTTCCGTTCGCTTTCAGCTTCGCCTGAATGATCCCCTGACGGGAGGAATACCAGTCGATGTCGCGATACTTGAAGACGGGGATCTGCTTGTCCTCCGCGATCGGCGCGACGGACACGGTCGACGTCTCGGGGATCTTCTCGACGGTCGCCGTATAGAAGCGGCAGCCGAGGTAGTCCTCAAGGAACGTATAGACGGAATACAGCGTGCCGCGGTCCTCGCCGCCGACGAGCCACAGCTTGCCTCCCGCGGTCTTGATGACGAAACCGTCGTCGCCGAGCTCCTCTCGGTCAAACTCTCCCTCCGCCTCGCGGTTTGTCCGGCCGACGACGATCTCGCGGGTCGTCTGCTTCGCCTCGTCCGTGACGATCGGCAACTCGGCCCCGCTGATCTGTTTGAGGTAGCTTTGCAGCTCGGACGCCGCCGTGATCTCGGACGGGGCCGCGCTCGCCCCGCGCACGATCACGTATTCGGACGTGCCGTCGACGACGATGCCGAGTGGAGCCGTCTCGTCGACCGGCTCGGTCTGCGGAAGCGGAGCGGCGGTATCGCTTTCGATTCCGCTTCCGCTGTCATCCGGCGGCGGCGTTTCGCCGCAGGCTGCCGCGGCGAGAAGGACCGCGCACAGAACGAACATAAGGCAGATGAGTTTCGTTTTCATGTTTTTCTCCTTCCTATTTCCTTTCGAATTGGTGTGTAGTTACTCAATTCTACCATAGAATCTTCGCTATGGATCTTTTTTTTCTATTGCATCTTCATTTTTTCATTTCAAGCCTCCTGTTTTCTCTGTGCGCTTGCAGGCGCACAGAGAATATGGTATAATCGTACATAGATATTGTACATAGATATTGTAACGAATGGTCCGCCGCAATACAATATGCAAATCAAACCACTGCTTTCATATTTCAAACATTTTTGGAGGCTGCCGTGGAACCGTCCGAGATCAATCCCTTCCCCCGTACCGCCGGGTACTTCGAGGAGTGGACGTATGAGAATCCGTCCATGTACGTTTCCTACGATCTGCGCATATTTGCGTTTTTGGGACACCCGGCTCTCGTTTCCCTGAGCGGCGGGAAATTCAGAATGCCGGCGAACTCGATCCTTATCCTTGCGCCTGGAGAAGCGTACGATTTCCGAAACGCCGACCCGGAGGCACCCTTCAGTCTGTTCTGCGTCAGCTTCGATCTGACGCAGGAGTACCGCGATTCGCCGCATTTCCGTCTTCCGGTCTATGCGCGGAATTTCCAGCCGGAATATCTTATCGATCAGAAGATCCGGAGCGGGGAACGGGATATTTCCAATCTCTCCCTTCCCCGGATCGTGTACGACTGTCCGGAAATCTGTGATCAGGTGCGCCTTGTGTACCGAATCTTTCAGGAGAAACCGATTTATTATCTGGAGCGGTGTTCCGGCATCGTCAAAAGCATCCTGTTCGCCTCGCTGCCGGACAGAGGCACCTCGGACACGGATCATAAGGCCGCGCCGGGGGCTGCCCGGGCACAGCGTGCCATGCGGTATATCGAAGAGCATTTCCGGGAGCCGATCAACGCGCAGTCGATCGCCGCGGCACAGAATTATCATCCGTATCATCTGACGCGGCTGACCGAGCGGTATTTCGGCGTGACGCCGTATCAGTATCTGATGCAGTGCCGGATCGAGGAGGCCGTGCGTCTTCTGATCCATACCGAAAAAACGGTCGACGATATCGCGTCCGAATGCGGATTTGCCAATCTGCCGCATTTCTGCAGTGTGATCCGGCGCAAAACCGGGCTTTCCCCGGGAGAAATACGGAAAAACGGCCACGAGTAGTCCGCAGTTCCCCCCGTTCAGCATCGGATCGATCATTTTTCCGGATTGCTATTGTTAGTCGCTGATGCCGCTCATCTCCGAAAGAAGGGTCACTGCGATTGCGTCGCTGTCAAAGACAGATACAACGCTGTCTCCCGGTTAGTCGGTCAGCTTTTCGACAGCGAATTTCTCCATACTAAACGGAATACTGTCACACGCTTTCGGTAGTCATTATACTTCGGAATCTTCTGCCTTGCAATCATAGGCAGATTTGACGGTTACAAACAGACCGGTTTTCCGGTCTGTTTTTGGTCGTCCGTTTTACAGGACGGTCCCGCGCCCCCGTTCATTCGGCGGAACCGCCCCGCAGCGCCGCTTCCAGCGCATTGCCGAGAGCGATTCTCGCGTTCGCCATAGTCTCCTCGTCGTCGGTGACGCGGGTGAGGCTTTCCGAAACGGTCCCGATGATCTCGTCCGTCATTTCTCTTCCGGCAGCCGCCTCGAGCATCGTGAGCATCTCGTATTCCTCGATGCCGTCGCGTATCATGACGAGCCTAAACGAACCGCACGGACCGTCGACGCCCTTGACCGATCCGGGATACAGAAGCGATCCGTCACCGTACACACTGTCGGAGATCCCGGGCTGTCCGGTCTGCCAGTTCGTGCCGACCGTCCGCATGCTGGTCCACGGATTCTCCACAGCCCCCCAGTGATTGCACGCCCAGTAGAGGAAGCCGCCGACGTTAAACTGCTTCTGCTGCCAGAAGAGCAGCTTGTTCTGCAGTCCCGTCATATCTACGAACATGTTCAGATACGGCAGGCCCGGCTCCCAGCAGACGTACCACCACAGCTCGTCGCCGCCCGCGGCCTCCGCCCGCATCCTCTCGCCGAACTCTGCATAGGTCTTTTTCTGCTGAGGGCTGTAAAATCCTTCCCTGTAGCATTCCGTTTTCGGGCACCAGATGTCCACGTACTCGCTCATGAACGCGATCTGATCTCTCTCCGGATCATACTGGATGTTCTTAAAAAACGGTACGACGATCTTTATCCCCGGGCAAAGCCGCTTGATGCGCGCGCAGTACTCCGCCATCTTATCGAGCGCCTCGACCGTGTTCGGTTCGTCATAGGGATAAAAGTACGCTTTTTCAAACCATTCCCCGTTCGTTTTCAATTTGTCGTACATCGCGGTCATCCTCCCGTCGTCTTCCACGTACGGAAGGCAGAAATACCTGACTCGCGGATCGCTCATATAGGCGTCGGCGCGGTCGTCGAGGATGTCGTAGGGGAGATCATACGCGTTCACGTGATAATCGAGCAGAAAATCATAGTATTCCTTGTAATAGTCTTTTTTCCCGTTGACCTCGTGGAAGCGGGCGATCTGATCGGTCCACAGGCCGGTAACGGCGGAGGCCGTCATCACCTCGGGCATCCCGAAATCCCAGACGTGCGCGAAAAGGCGGAGCTGCCGGACGGTGTTTCCGCCCTCGTGCACGGAAACGACGCCCTCGTAATCACCGGCGGGCGTGTCCTTTCCCGTCTTCAGCTGAATGAACAGAGCCTGCGATTTCCCGGCTTCGATATCGAACATATCCGCGTAGGTCGTCGGCTTGAGCGGATCCGGATAATTCGTCTGATAATACGTCTGGTTCCCCCACTTCACGGAATACTCTGCCTGATCGCCGCACTTCACGTAATACTCGCGGTATATCTTCACGGGAATCTCATCGCCGCTTCCGCTGCGGAGCGGCGTACAGGAAACGAGGACACCGCGTCTCGCGTTCTCCGAGGTCAAAACGATCTGCGCGTCCTCCGTCTCGTTCTTCGCCATATACACGGTATACGAGCGCATGCCCGTATCGACCGGCTTATCGGGATCGGTCTTCGTAAACGAATGGACGTACCAGACGCCGAGGCTCTCGTCCTCGTCCGGCGCCGTGATCCCTTCGCTTGTTTCCTGCGGCATTTCATTGTTGGGCGCCGTGGTCGCTTCGCCTGTTTCTTTCGTCATTTCATTCTCCTTTTCCGGTGCGGACGGCGCACAGCCGCCGCATAGCGGCAATAGCAGCACGGCGATCATAAGACAGAGAAACGCTTTTTTCATTGTCGTTACCCACTTTCCGGCCGACTCTTTTCCGGCCTATGTAAGGAACACACTGATTTCATCCGGCTCGAATGCTCAATAATTTACAATGCCAGGACTTCTTCTTCTCTGCTCCTGAAATACTTGACACTGTCAAAAACGAGCTTATCGAGGATGACCGGATCTGTTTTGGCATTCTGTGCCGGATAGGGGTCTCCGCCGGGACCGAGAGGTTCGGGCGTCACAAAGCAGGCATCGTCATTGTTGTATCCCAAAAGATACAGAGCCATGATGATGGTGTCAATGTCCAGAGAACCGTCTCCCAGAGCACAGCGATTGGTATCCGCCATATGCAGATTGGTCAAGCGCTTCCCCGCTGCCAGCAGAGATTCTCCGATGTGGCTTTCCTCTGTCAGCATATGATAAACATCACCGTTGATGTGCTGAACACCCGGATGGTCAAGCAGATCGATATACGCATTTGCTTCGGCAATGGAGTGAACAATGGAAGTTTCTGCGGAACGGATCGGTTCGATGGCTCCCCGGATACCATAGTTCACAAAAACATCGGCAACACGGGACAGGCTGTCGATACTGCGATCGATTTCACTGGTGTCGTACTTTTGCGGTCTGCCTACGGCAGCCGGACATACGAGCATGTATTTTCCGCCTACCGCTGACGTAAATTCAGCTTCCCGCCTGATATAATCGATAGCTGCCTGACGCTGGATATGACGATTGGAAGACAAATCATTATCGGCGGAGAACATGCCGCAGACGCCGCCGGTCTTGATTCCGTAGGCATCCATAATTTTCAGCACTTCTGCAGGTCTGTAACCGAGATCGGCGCCATAGTGGTTGCCGTGAAGCTCGATATACGAAATTCCCGCGCGGTTCAGTCTTTCGCAGGAAGTATCAAAAGATTCCAGCCCGAATCCCCAGTTGCTCCAGGAAAATTTCAGACGCTTCTTCATCAGTTCAGGATTTGCTTTCTTATATGCGAGAAACCGTTCCCGGATTTTATCGGATTTGATTTCGTAGTTCTGTTTCATATTTATGTTTTACCTTTCTGCGAAAGAAATCGGCAGGGTTGATGTATCGTGAATGCATTCCGCTTTTCAAAATTTGGGCTTGTATGCTTTTTTGTCAGGATTTTCCCTTACAAAATTGCATCAAGCCCAGTAGTTTTATTGTTGAATTATCATTTTTGTTTATATCTTAACAAGTATTGCACACGCGGCGGATTATTACATCGCGCGAAGGAACGCCAGTATTTTTTCCGCAACGATCCTGTGACCCGCATCATTGGGATGGATTCCATCCGGACACAGTTTTTCGCGTACAACGCTCAGTTTCGGCTGGATCCCGCTGTTCGCATACAAATCGAGCACGGGCAGAGAATAATACTCGGCGACCTCGCGAATGATGTTGACGTATCTGCTGAGCGGCGCCACGTCCTCGGCTTTTTCTCCGTCTCCGCGAAGATTATCCTCGTTATGACGATGGAGAGGCGTGATGAAAACGATCGTTTTATCCGTGAAACGTTCGAGCAGACGAGTCATAAGAGTATGGCAGGCTCCGTAAAAAGTATACGGAGTTCTGTCATCCATGTGACCGAGAGGCGCATCGCCATGCCCGAAATCATTCGTTCCGCCGAACACGATGATAATATCCGCGTCTTCATCCAGATCCTCAACGCGAGTACAGAAATCCTGTTCGTCCCATAATTCTTTCTTTACCTTTTGCTTGGCAAATCTCGTAACGCCGATACCGTAATTCTTCCCTTCTCTGCAGCCGGACATTTTCGTAACGAGACTTACATAGCAAAGCTCAGGGGAGCTCGCTCCGCTGCCGAGGGTAATGCTGTCCCCAAGAAAAACGATTTTTTTGTTTGTCAGTTCCATAAGTATTCTCCTTAATTGTTTTGGATGGCAGGCGGAACGACACGGCATGTCAGCGTCGTCCCGCTGGGTTACTTCTCAGAGCTCTTTCGTGGATATGAGAGCGTCGCCCTTCCAGGAAAGCAGGAATTCCTTTTTGGAAACCCATGTTGAAGTTGTGGTTTCATACGTGGGAAGGTCAAAGGTAAGCTCTACGGTCCTCTCGTCTTCGGGAGAAAATACAAGCCAGATGCCCTCCCGGGAATACGGGACCGCATTTCCTGCCGCATCGGTCAATCTGATGCTTTCTTCCGGACACCATGCGGGAATCCTCACACAGACACGCTTTTTGGTATGAGGAGTTATTTTTGTATGCTGTCTGTCGTCCCGGAACGCTTCTACACTGACCGCAGACGTTTTGCCCGAAAAATGAAGCTGAACATACACGCCGTCGTCTTTTTCGGGAAGCATGGTTCTGTACATATGGCAGAAGGTGGAAGCGATCAGGCAGTATACGTCTACAGTATCGCCGATTCCGAAATATGTGCAGAAAGTTCCCCATGCGCCGCAGGCGGCGCCTTCCTTGACCTGGAACGGGAACAGGCGAGCACGGATCAGTTTTTCGACGTCGTCGAGCAATTCGACATAACCGCAGTGAAGGGCCAGCAGATAAGCGATATATATCCTATCCGCACAGCTTGCATGATCCCCCTGAGGATCGCCGAACTGATCGGGGAATCTTGCCAGTGCCAGATCATGAGGCGCAAATCCGGTCTCATCACAGTTATATTTCGGAATGCTCTTCTTATAGGTAAGATAAATCGATTCGATCAGTTCCCTGTCATGAAAATGGATCGCATACAGAAGCAGCCCGCGGACTGTTCCGAGATAGGAGTGATTATGCCCGGTATGATATGTATCCGTCATCCATGCCGGGGTGCTTCCATCCGCGCAGAGCGCATGGTCCCGATGGAAAGCTACGGCTTTCCGCATCACTTCAAGCGCGAGCGGACTGTTGGTCTGCAGCCAATAACGGTACATCCCTTCGATGGCACGTCCGGTAGTGGGAGTGTCATCCACATCACGATATTTATCATCCGCCGGACGGACGACCATCGTATCCTCGGAAATCGTTTCACCGGTAGCAGCACAGATCTCATCATCCGTCAGCGTTTTTTCAAAGAACCGGCGGTTGATGGTATCAAGAAGCTTTTCGGCACAATGAGGCGCCCAACGGCTTTTACGGTACTGGATCAATGAAGAATAAGTAAGTAAAGCTTCACGCAAATTGTGATAATTGAGGTCCCCGTATCCAAAAACTTCCGGTTCCGTAAGCAAAAGTCCGTAAGGATTGTTCGTCATTGCCCGCAGATTGAGGCTCATGGCTCTTTCCATACGCGGGGGGATTTTCATTCCCGTTGTTGCTTCGAGCTCCAGCGCGGCTTCCCACCAACGCCCGAGATTGTGCGCGGGGGTAAACGGGCTGGGCAAATACTGATTTTCGTCGTTCACACAGCCAAGCACAGGCTGCTCGGACGCGATCATTCTTGTATAAAGGTCGTCGTACATACCGCTCCTCCGTTACGCTGTCGTTTTTTTTGTGGATGTATCAGTAACCGTTCCCGGTCATTCACGGGGTTCAACACCAAATGCGGGAAGGATTTCATTGATTGCGGCATTCATTACATCCTGCGCGCTCGCAAAAACCGATCCGAATTCCTGATTATTCTCCCGGAACATCGGATAAAAGATACCGTCTCTCAGGGTACCGCACCACCATGTATCGCCAAAATCAAACACCATTGTGCCGATAATCATAGTTATGGTTTCCTGCGATTCGGCATCTCTGGCATCTCTCCATTTCAAATACGTTTCAATATACTCAGGAAGGACCGTATTGTGAGCGTCACAGTACAAAGCCTCAAGAAGAATACCGATCATGTCAAGATCGTCGCCGGTCCATAAAACAGGTACAGTAACCGTCTTGTAAGCAGCTTCTACGCGCGTGTAATACTCCGCCTGTGCTTCGCTTTTTTTAGGATACGGCAGAATACCGAAATTTACATAAGAGTCTCTCAGGGATACGATATTCTTGAAATTGATATCCATGAACAGCCCCCTGCCCTCCTTAAACATTCTGAGAGCATCCGGCGAAATATCCAAATTGTCGTTATCCCAGCACCACACCCGATCCGCATACATCTGATTCTGAATTTTTGCGATAAATGTGATAAAGTTTTCATCACTGCCCAGGGCATAATAAGGTATATCGTTCTCATCCTTATGTACTGTCATGAAGCCGGCTGATATCCAGAAATTGGGCAGCACTTCTTTTGCATTGCCGAGATACCCCCATCTGTCCGACTTGTTGTATTCACCGTCGCCGTTGATATCAGCCAAAACATTCCGGGTGCATGCGAAGAAATTGTCAATCGTCCATTTGCCTTCTCTGACAAGCCGGTACAGATCGCCATTCCCCACATCGGCATTCAGATCTTTGTTGAACAAGAGGCAATGGGCTCTTTCGATAAAAGCCGTATCAAAAGATCCGATAGCGCCGTACAAACGATTGTTGATCGTAGCGGCTTTCTGGTATTTGGGATTCCAGTATTCGCGACTCAGATCGACATACGGCACCGTATACATATCGTACAAAATGCCTGCCATAATCATCTCGCGCACTTCCATGTCGATAAAATAACCGGTATGGAAAGTATTATCGCCGGCTTTTACGCAATCGATATATACCTTACTGTATGTCGTGCGCGGACCCTCCAATTCTTCAATATCAACATTGAAACGTGTTTCCGTATTCAAAATGTTGTAATGCCGGGCGTCATCCAATTTATCGCCGGTCAGTTCGGCAATATGGAAAGAGGTATCCCAGTCGCTTGACGTATCAACGATGGCCATGGTATACTTGGCGCCTTTGAAATCCTTTTCCGGCAAATTGTCCCCGCGTTCTGTTTCCTGTATGCCCCCGGTTTCGGTTTCGGGAATCGAAGCGCCCGGATCAGGATCTTTCCCGCATGCTCCCAGAGCCATAAGCTGCACACAAACTAAAAGTATAATGCATAGTTTTTTCATGGCTGAACTCCTTTCAAATTACAATATTATTACAATATCCGCTGTCAATCGGATATTTTCATCCAGGATACGTATTGACTGCCGGTTGTGCCCAGATTATAAAAATCACATAATGTTATACCGTTATTCAGCGGAATACATACCGCTTCTTTTTCCGATACGGCGGCAGTCTGACTGATTTCTTTTCTGCTTAACGGCGGCATGCCGCCGAGATCAAAGTCCCCGCTTCTCACAGTATCCGTTCCGAACAACAGGGGGCCGCGCAATACGCAGGTGTCCCCGAAAAAATCATCTTCACCGTCAATAAACCGGGTCGGGAAATCCAAAACAAGACGTATATCGAGCGCTCCGTGACATTCGACGACAAAATACGCGCCTGCCTGCGGATATACGGGCTTGGAATTAACAGTCATGGTTATTTTGTCTGCCCATCCTGGGATACGGATACCGAATAAGCCGCAATAATCCGTAACCGTGATCCTGATCTCGCCTTCCATCGGATAAACACTGTCTACGGTGATTTTGGTACCGTTTTCCGTTTCGTAGAACGCCTTTTCAAAGAAATTGAGATATACGGTGTCCTCGTCCTCGGTCACCGCCCATTCGCTGAGCATACCCACGCTTCGCGCTGCATTGACGGCACAGCAGTTCAGCTCCGGCGAGCCGGGACGAGACTGAAAAACAATCGTTTGAGTGCTTGCACATTTAGTTCCGTTCATCGGCGTATCATACGTTGACCAGCGACCGGACGGCGACCACAATCCCATACAGGCATTGTAATGCGAGTGGTCGAGATGATCGAGAAGCGCCGTATCTCCGGTCAGCTTAAAGATCTCAACCACGAGAGCGTTATACGCGATGACACAGCAGGTTTCGATACCTCCTGTTTTGAACGGAGTACCTACGGCACGTTCGTTTGTTGAAAACGCGCCGGTACTGTGAATATCCGTTTTGAGAATGGAATAGCATATTTGCCGGGCAGCGTCGAGATATTTACCGTCGCCCGTCCCTCGATACGATTCCGCAATACCCAGAATAACGTGCAGGCTTTCCCACCGCGGCTTGGGACACTGCCAGAATTCCAATCCCATAAGCGCATGGTTGAGATAATTCCCCGCCTCCGGCCGGGTTAAATCATTTTCAATATTCTGTGCAAAGTCACGGTACTTCCGCATTCCCGTCAATGAATACAAGAGTGCGAATGCATGGTAAACGCTCAAGTTCATCTCCGAGGCGCCCATTTCGATCATGCTGCGATTCCGGTTCTCCGGGTTATAGAACGTTTTCATAAACAACTCCGCCGCCCGGATGACCGTTTCCAGATACCGTTCGTTGCCCGTCTCCCGATACCACAGGAGCAATCCGAACATGTTATGATAGAGCGACCATGAATCCCAGGTACCGGACCAACGGCTTTCCGAATACTGTGAGAATCTGCCGGTCAAATGACAACTTTTGCAAAAGCAGCCCAGATAACCGTCTTCATCCTGATAGGAAATCAGCTCATCAATAAAATTGATAATATAATCATAAAGCTCACGATCCAGAGTCAAACGATAAATATAATATGCGCCGGTAATATATTTCCCTGAAAACTCGCCTGACCACGGCAAAAGATCACGATAAGGCGGCTTATCCCTGTCGGCGTGCATATCAAGTATGGCAGGGTTGCTTTCGCGCAGACCGATAAGCCAGTTTTTGATAATATTGTCCGCCAGCTTGCCGGAACGTCCCCCTATCCGGAGGTTTTTCATACGCGTTGTTTTCATAAACTCTCCCCTGTTTCCGAAAAGAATATTGAATCATGCAAAACAAACTATTGCTTTTTTTTATTATATCATCCCTTCATGATACTGGCAAGGAAAAAGAATACCAATATCCTGCAATCTATACAATTATTCGGCATTTTCACTATCGCTGCCTTGACAAATGAAAAGAATATCGTTATGATATATATATATCATGAAATTTCAGGGAAGGTAAAGCAATGATTTCGCAGGGTTTATATTTCAAAACCCGTCTTGAACAGGCCCGAAACAAAGGTATTGTAGTATACAGCGGTACCCCCGATAAAATCCTGCTGGAATCGGTCAGTGAGTTCGAGCCGGAATTCTCCACGTTCATGCCTTGTCAGATCCTCTCTTTGTCGCATTACATCTTTTCATCCGGCTTCTCCATGCAGACGCAGAATGTCTCCATGTTTGACCTGATTTATATTTACAGCGGGTCTCTGACAGTACGATTCCCGCTTGGAGAATATGAAGCTTCGGCGGGAGAATTCATCATGCTGAATACGGATATTCGCTGTACGATTCAGCAGAGCGGGACGGAAAAACTCGATATTCTGATCATCCGCAATTATGGATTTATCTGTTCATCATTCTACCATCTTCTCCAGGGCAAAGGCTTTCATTCACTGAAAATCCGCAATAACGCGACGATCATCCCCCTTCTGGAACGACTTATCTTTTATTTTTCGTATCCCTCCAACGTCAATAATCTGCTCGTAGTTGACGCGATGAATCAGATCTACACGCAGCTTTACTTAAACGACGCAGACATTCAGCTTACAGACAACAAATACTGCCACCCCGATTGGTTCTTACGAGCCGTGGAATACATGGAAGCCAACTGCCAAAACAAAATAACGATCAGCATGATCGCCGAAGCGGCTGATATGAGCGAATCTCTGTTCTATAAAAAATTCAGACAGTATACGGATACGTCCCCGACGGACTATTTACGCGATATTCGGATCCGTCACGCGGAACATGATCTTCTCAATACGGATAAACAAATAAAATCCATTGCATGCGAAACCGGATTCCGCAATTCCAGTTATTTTGTCAAACAGTTCACGGAAGTGACCGGAATCTCACCCAAACAATTCCGTGACAGACACCATAAACAGACTTGACTTTTACCGGCAACAAAATGATAAGGAGATGAAATATGCCAAAGCTCATTCATATTACGGATCTGTACCATCCCCATGAAGATCCGGATGATCATTTTGATCTGGCACAGATTTTCGCGCTTGCCAAACATGGAGATATCGATCTTTGTCATATTATCATCGACTGGCCTGCCAAAGGAAAACGAGGGGATCCCGCACTCTGCGCTGTGGCCCAGTTGAACCTCCTTGCAGGTCTGGACGTCCCTGTGACCGTCGGGGCGGACGTCGACAAGTTCCGCGGCAAACCTGAGCTTTGGGCAGATGCGCCCTACAGCGATGTGAAAGCGGCAGACAGAATCATTGACATTCTGAAAAAATCCGATGAGAAAGTGTACATCACGATCGTCGGCGGGTGTCTTGACACCGCCATTGCGCTCTCCAGAAACGCGCAGGTTTTCCGTGATAAATGTGCCGGTATCATTCTCAATGCCGGTTCCGGTACCAACACAAAGACACTTGAATATAATGTGGAGTTGGGCCGTATCGAATACAGTTCCATTTTCTCCGCTCCCTGTCCGGTTTATTGGAGTCCCTGTTTTGACAACATTGAAACAGGCGAAGGCTGCCATAAGACCCATTGGTCTTTCCAAATGAAGGAGGTATTCTCCGTTGTCAGCAATGGACTGAACTCCTATTTTGCCTATATGCTCACCGAAAGCTCCGATCCGAAGTATTTGGGCGTTCTGTTCGAACCGTGCGATACGCATCTCCTTGCGGAATGGGGAGAACAGATTCGAAATATGTGGTGCACAGGGTCCATTTTCCATGCAGGCGGTCTTACCGTAACACCGGAAGGCGGCATTGTTCCTGAGAACTCTGAAAGTGCATCCGTATATTCGTACGAGCCGATCCGGGTTTCCTGTAATGAAAACGGGATCACGACCTGGGAGCACTTGCCTGAATCGGACAGCTCGGTCGACAAAGCATCCATGCGTTATATTTTTAAAATCAATGACGAAAAACGGTACTCGTCAGCCATGAAAACAGCAATGGCTGATGTATTGAAGCAGTTATGATGTGAACGGAGATTCATTCCGATCGAAGACAGAAAGAGACAGCGGGCAGTAATACCGTTCATGGAGTACCGCAAGCGGCTCGTCTATGGGGGTAACCGATGCGCCGCTTTTTTCCATCTGTTCGGCGAACTGGCAGATATGGAACAGGGAGAACGGACCGACGCCGCGATCCATCTCCTTTCTTTTTTGAAATAAAAAAGCCGACTGAGTTTTTCATTCAGTCGGCTGAAATAATAACGAGTGTTCAGTTATCAATATTGGGTTTTTCAGGGTGAAAATCGCCTCCAATATGGTTCACTTCCAGTACACCTCTCAAAACAGGGGTACCCGATCTTTTTATTTCACGCTTTTTCCGATTTTTGAAAAAGCGTGAAAAACGGAAAAAAATGAAGAAAACCGGCGAAAATCGCCGGTTTTCCGGTGCCGATCTATTTAGACCGCACACCATGCGGCGTGCGGCCGTTTCAGATCGGGTTGAGGTAAAAACCGGAAATTTTGATGTTTTTCAGGCTTTTCTGACAGTACTGTACGGCCTTAATAGATCGGTGCGTACGGCCTTAATAGATCGGGGTCCCCGCGCCGGTCTTTTGTCGGCGCTTCGGGAAGAGCGCCGTCAGAGCCACGCCGGATGTTTGTACGGGCCCGTCGGATATTCCTCAAAGTGCAGCTCGTCCAGCGGATGATCGTGCAGATTCCTCCCCTCGCGGTACTCCGCGCAGTCGTACTCGAGCATCCGCTCGGCGAGCGCGCGGTTGAACGCCGCGTACTCTTCGCGCAACTTCGATCCGATATACCCGTCGAAGTCGGCGCACAGCGCGGCGCCCTCCTCCTCGCTGAGCGCGCCGGAGGCGATCTGTTCCTTCACGGCGTCGGAGAAGAAGGAGCGCAGGTTCTTCTCCCCGATCCACATCCGGTCGCGGAGCCAGTGGGATTTCAGGAAATCGAGCTGAAGCGAGGAGCGCGTGATCTGAAAGCGCTGTTCGTCCGTCTCCGCCTCGGATAAGGCATCTTCGAAATACTTGTACCCGTTCACGATGAGCTCGTGCGGCTTCACGGTCAGTCCGCCGTAATCGGCGTACTTGTCCCAGTCAACCTCCCGGAAGGCACGCAGCATGTTCGCGTCGGGACGCATGTCCTTCGGTGCCCGGCGCGAGGGGCCGACCGTCGACGGGAAGACCTCGGCGTACATGGAGGAGACCGTGAAATAATGGGTCCTTTGCCCAATGCGCGTCGTGTAGTCGATGAACGCGCGGATATGCCGCCAGCCGGGGCCGTAGAAATCCGCAAGGAACTCGTCCATGTATCCGTAGTATTCCTCGTCCGTCATGTACGGATCCCACGCGAGACGGCAGAGAAGGTAGACGCGCAGGCAGTCGAACTCACCGTTTCTCCCTTTGCCGTACACGCCCTGCTCGAAGAGCGTCTTGACGTTGTTCTCGACGAAGAGCCGCGCGTTCGGACGAAGCACCGCCCAGTTCGGGTACGGGTAGAGATAGCCGGGGAAGCAGATTGTGTAATCCCACAGGGACATGTAATTGCAGACCTTCCCCCACGCGCTCAGCATCGCGGGGAAGTCGACCGGAACGCTGCATTCCGTCAGCGGATGCGCGAAGCAGCTGGAGTCCGTGCAGATCTGCACGAAGACGTTGTCCGCCGCGCGCACACCGCCCTTCGGGGGCTCCTTCGTATGCTGATAGGCAAAGGTGTGGATGAGAAGATCCGGATACTCGTCCTTCAGCGCGTCGGCGACGCGGTTGACGAAGAGCAGGTAGTGCCCGGACCAGCCGTATTTCTCCACGCGCTCCATGCAGCGCGGGCAGCGGCACGCCGCGCCTTCGCCGCCGTCGGTCTGGGAAATGGAGAGACGGTTCGCACCGGGCTTCTCGGAGAGGGACTTCTTCGCGGCGGCGACCACGTCGGTGACCGTCTTCTCGTCGGACCGGCACGGCTCCGGCCCGCACCCGCCGCCCGTCCCGGCGAGGAACGCGATGGTATGGCATCCGCCCGGCCATGCCCAGACGGTGCGGTCGTTGTTGACCTTCCGCTTGGCGGCGAAGACGGGATCGCCGAGCACGATGCGCCAGTAGATCGTGCGGATGAGGAAGGAGGGGATCTGTTTGTCCTCCTCGATG
>JAEEGL010372897.1_pt1 | contig 45881 bp, 41 predicted proteins | sample 9134231 | NCBI WGS metagenome assembly JAEEGL01 (sample SAMN16246548, study PRJNA631951) | gut metagenome | biome: gut microbiome; feature: rumen; material: fiber-attached | host: Bos | place: Iran: Karaj | collected 2018-10 | reverse complement strand
GATAAGTTCAACGGCGCAGATATCTTAAAGAAGATCTGTGACTATAAGATCACGACTTTCTGTGCGCCGCCGACGATGTACCGCTTCATGATCAAGGAGAGCTTCGAAGGCTACGACTTTTCTCACCTCAAGCACTGCTGCACGGCAGGTGAGGCCTTGAACCCTGAAGTATATAACCAGTGGCTGAAGAACACGGGCTGCAAGATCTACGAGGGATTCGGCCAGTCCGAGACATCCGTTGTCTGCGGCACTTACTTCCCGTGGGTACTTCCGAGAACCGGTTCCATGGGTTATCCGGTACCGGGTTTCCATGTAGCTGTTGTCGATCCGGACGGTAATGAGTGCCCGACCGGTGTGACCGGCGAGATCTGCATCAGAACTTCCGAAGAATACGGCGGACGCCCGGTAGGACTTCTCCTCCGTTATGAAGAGAATCCGGAGGCTATGGCGAAGTCCTGGCACGACGGCCTTTATCACACAGGTGATACTGCATACCGCGATGAGCTCGGTTTCCTGTGGTATGTCGGACGTGTCGATGACGTTATCAAATCTTCCGGTTACCGTATCGGACCTTTCGAGGTCGAAAGTGCTCTTATGGAGCACCCGGCTGTTCTCGAATGTGCCGTCACCGGTGTTCCGGATCCGGTCAGAGGCTTTGCCGTTAAGGCGACGATCGTTCTTGCCAAGGGCTACGAGCCGTCTGAAGAACTGACTAAGACACTTCAGAATCACGTTAAGAAGACTACTGCACCGTATAAGTACCCGCGTGTCGTCGAGTACGTAGATGAACTTCCGAAGACTACTTCCGGTAAGATCAAGCGTGCAGATATCAGAAAGAAAGATAGTGAGAAGTTGGAGGCGAAATAATGGGACGCACAGATAATATCAGCAAGGCTTTTGACCCGAAAGAGGCCGAAAGCAGACTCTATTCGGAGTGGATGAATAAAGGATATTTCAAACCTTCGGGCGATACATCCAAGGAGTCCTTCTGTATCGTTATGCCGCCGCCGAATATTACGGGCCAGCTCCACATGGGCCATGCCCTGGATAATACTCTTCAGGATGTTCTCGTCCGTTATAAGAGAATGAAGGGTTTCGATACTCTCTGGGTACCGGGTACCGACCATGCATCTATCGCTACTGAGGCGAGAATCGTTGCGACGATGAAAGAAGAGGGCCTGACCAAGGATGACCTCGGCCGTGACAAGTTCCTCGAGCGTGCATGGGAATGGAAGAAGCAGTACGGCGGACGTATCGTCGAGCAGCTCAAGAAGGTCGGTTCTTCCTGTGACTGGGATCATGAGCGCTTCACCATGGACGAAGGCTGCTCCGAAGCAGTTAAGGATGTATTCATTAAGTACTATAACGAAGGCCTGATCTATCGCGGCGAGCGCATCATCAACTGGTGCCCGAAATGCCTCACATCGATCTCCAACGCCGAGGTTGAATACGAAGACCAGCAGGGTTCCTTCTGGCATCTGAGATATCCTTTCGAGGATGGTTCCGGATACCTCGAGCTTGCCACCACACGTCCGGAGACTCTCCTCGGTGATACTGCTGTCGCTGTTAACCCGAAAGATGAGCGCTATAAGGATGTGATCGGTAAGATGCTCGTTCTCCCGCTCGTCGGAAGAAAGATCCCGGTCATTGCCGACAGCTATGTTGATATCGAATTCGGTACAGGTGTTGTTAAGATCACACCTGCACATGACCCGAATGACTTTGAGGTTGGACTTCGTCATAACCTCGAGGTGATCACTGTTCTTACTGAGGACGCGAAGATCACTGATGATTATCCGAAGTATGCCGGCATGGATCGTTATGAGGCAAGAAAAGAGATCGTCAAGGATCTTGAAGAGGGCGGATTCCTCATCAAGGTTGAGCCGCATGCGCATAACGTTGGTACCTGCTACCGTTGCGGAACTACTGTTGAGCCGCGCGTTTCCCTGCAGTGGTTCGTTAAGATGAAGACTCTGGCTGAGCCTGCCATCGAGGCAGTTCGTTCCGGTAAGACCAAGTTCGTTCCGGAAAGATTCGATAAGAACTACTTCAACTGGATGGAGGATATCCGTGACTGGTGTATCTCCCGTCAGCTCTGGTGGGGTCATAGAATCCCTGCATTCTACTGCGATGACTGCGGCGAGCTCGTAGTTACCAAGGAAGACTCCGCAGTATGTCCGAAGTGCGGAAAGCCGATGCGTCAGGATCCGGATACTCTTGATACCTGGTTCTCTTCAGCACTGTGGCCGTTCTCCACACTCGGCTGGCCGGAAGAGACAGCGGACCTCAAGCGTTACTATCCGACAAATACACTCGTTACCGGTTATGACATCATTACCTTCTGGGTTTCCCGAATGATCGTTGCCGGCTGCGCACACATGAAGCAGACTCCTTTTGATACAGTCCTGATCCACGGTCTCGTACGTGACTCCCAGGGCAGAAAGATGAGTAAGTCCCTGGGTAACGGTATCGATCCTCTCGAGATCATCGAGAAGTACGGTGCGGATGCTATGCGCTATGCTCTGGTTACCGGTAATGCTCCGGGTAACGACCAGCGTTTCCAGCAGGATAAGATCGAGGCCGGAAGAAACTTCGGCAATAAGATCTGGAACGCCATGAAGTTCGTTCTGATGAACTGCGAAGACGATCTGACATTTGACGATGTCGATCCCGCCAAGTTTACTCTCGAAGATAAGTGGATCCTGTCCCGTATGAACCAGATCATCAAGGAAGTTACCGATAACTTCGATAACTACGAGTTCGGTGTAGCTCTTTCCAAGATCAACTCCTTTATCTGGGAAGAATACTGCGACTGGTACATCGAGATCGCGAAGTCCCGTCTCTTCGATAAGGAGTGTGCGACAAGAAAAGAAGCACAGTACATCCTGAACGATGTTCTCGGCAGATCCATGCAGCTCCTGCATCCGTTCATGCCGTTCCTGACCGAAGAAGTATACAGATACCTCGTTCTTACCAATAAGAGCGATTCCATCATGATCTCTGATTGGCCGGAATACCGTGCGAATGAAGTATTCGCAGCAGAAGAGAAGCAGATGGAGATTCTGATGGATGCGATCCGTTCGATCCGTAACGTTAGGACGGACATGGGCGTTATCCCGTCCAGAAAGATCGGCATGATCCTCGTTTCTTCCGAAGAGAAGAACCGCACGATGTTCGTTGACGGTAAGGCTTTCCTTGAGCGTCTGGCGAATGTTACTGAGGTCACCACACAGCAGAGCAAGGAAGGTATCCCGGATACTGCGGTTGCCTGTGTATGCTCTGCCGGTGAGATCTATATCCCGCTCGAAGACCTGATCGATATCGATAAGGAACTTGAGCGTCTCGGTAAAGAGAAAGAGCGTCTCGAGGGCGAGATGAAGCGTGTAAACGCGAAGCTGGCCAATGAAGAGTTTGTCAAGAAGGCGCCGGAGAAGGTCATTAACGCGGAAAGAGAGAAACAGACCAAGTATCAGGAGATGCTGGACAATGTTCTCTCGAGAATCGATGCACTTAAGAAATAACAGGTTCGGAGGGTTATGTTATGAGTGAAGTTGAAGAGAAAAACTTAGAGATCTCCCAGGAAGAACTGGATAAACTGCCAAAGGACACGGTCCACTGTTTTCCGGCTTCCAAGAAGCAGATCGTTAAAAGAAGGATCATCACGCTGATCATTGCAGTGCTTGATGCGGCAGCAGCCGGTTACCTGCTCGCAGGAAATACTGATCCGGGCCCGCTTCTCTGGATCGTATTCGGCGCGATCATGCTCCTTTGCGTCGTGGTATTCATCCACACATTCGTAATTGCCAAGTATCGTGTAGCTATGGACTATCAGAAGAACGAAGTTGCTCTGCGTTATATGTTCAACAAGATCACGATCCCGTTCGATTCTTTTGATGCCAGAGAGGGTGCAGCAGACCGTGCAACACAGCTTCTGCAGAACTCCACTCTCGGCGCGAATATGGAGAAGGTTGATTACCTGATCCTTGATAATGTTTATGAGGAAGTCTGCTACCAGACATCTTCCAAGGATCTTGCAACAAAGGAAGACTTCGATCTTCTTTCCAAGGAAGCAAAACTGGTTTCTTCCGTATACAAGGCAAAGGAGAAGTACGATGCCCTGAATACTGATGAGGACGATTCCTCCAAGAAAGATGACTCGAAGGACGATTCTGTTGATCTCGTAAAGGCGGCTCTCAAGGAAGAGAAGCAGGAGAAAGCAGAGAAGGCTGCAGAAGAAGCTGCAGAGGCTCTGAAGGATGCTGCTGAGGAGGCTGTAGAGGACGTCAAGGAAGAGATTGACGGAGCAAAAGACGAGTAAGTTAAAACTAACTGATGTTTCGCCGATATAATTGACGAAAGCAGTACTTCCTCGTAAAATAAAGTTTGGTGTAAATTTATTTACATATATACAAATAACAATAAAGGAGAACATACTTATGCCATTAGTTACTACTACTGAAATGTTCAAGAAGGCATATAACGGCGGTTACGCTGTAGGTGCTTTTAACGTAAACAACATGGAGATCGTTCAGGGTATCACAGAAGCTGCAGGCGAACTGAAGAGCCCGGTTATCCTCCAGGTTTCCAAGGGTGCAAGAGCATATGCTAACCACACCTATCTCGTAAAACTCGTTGAGGCTGCTGTAGCTGAGAATCCGGATATCCCGATCGCTCTGCACCTTGACCACGGTGATTCCTTCGAGCTCTGCAAATCCTGCATCGACGGTGGTTTCACATCTGTTATGATCGACGCTTCCTCCAAGTCTTTCGAGGATAACATCGCTCTGACAAAGCAGGTCGTTGAGTATGCTCACGCTCATGGCGTAGTAGTTGAGGCTGAGCTTGGTACTCTCGCAGGTATCGAGGATGAAGTTGTTGTAGAATCCGGTAAAGAGTCCTACACACGTCCGGAAGAAGTTGAAGAGTTCGTATCCAGAACAGGCTGCGACTCCCTCGCTATCGCTATCGGTACTTCCCACGGTGCTTATAAGTTCACAGCTGAGCAGTGCACAAGAAACGAGGAAGGTATCCTCGTACCGCCGCCGCTCCGTTTCGACGTTCTCGAAGAGTGCATGAAGAAGCTCCCGGGCTTCCCGATCGTACTTCACGGTTCTTCTTCCGTTCCGCAGGAATTCGTTAAGATGGTTAACCAGTACGGCGGTAACATGCCTGATGCAGTCGGTATCCCGGAGGAGCAGCTCCGTAAGGCAGCTACTCTCGCTGTTTGCAAGATCAACATCGACTCCGATATCCGTCTCGCTATGACAGGTAACATCCGTAAGTACTTCGCAGAGCATCCGGATCACTTCGATCCGCGCCAGTACCTGAAGCCGGCTCGTCAGGCTGTTAAGGATATGGTTGCTCATAAGATCAAGTACGTTCTTGGTTCTGACGGCAAGATCTGATCGTAAGATAAAAAGAGCTTTTCAAAGGCTGTATCAGGGTTTTCCTGATGCAGCCTTTTTCTTTCAGCGAATACTTGCTTAATGAAAAAATAAGTATGTTATAATCTAGTATGTATATCTATGAACTAGTTACAGGAGGTAAGACCTGAGTATGAGTTATATGCCTACCAAGTCCCCGAGAACGGGAAATGGCAATCCCAAAAGAACGATGACGGCACAGCTTCGTGCACTGGGAAATACCGTAGCGGTCATGGCTACCGTGTTCATGGTGCTTCTCGTTGCTTTTGTATGGATGGTAACTGCGATCAATAAGAAGTCGAAGAAAGCAGTAGTGGAGACGACGGTTACCACGACGACGCTGGCTTCTTCTGAAGCATCGTCGGAACTGACGGAGACGACACCGCCGGAGACCGAGGCGACGACAGAAGCAACTACGACAGGTGCGCATGCTTCGTATCCGGAAGGAACAAAGCTGATCGCGCTGACCTTCGATGATGGTCCGGATAAGTACACCATGCAGGTTCTGGATGCGCTGGAGAGAAATAATGTCAAGGCAACCTTCTTCGTGATCGGTTCGAATGTTTCCGGCACAGATGCCTCGGTTTTCCAGAAGATGATCGATCTTAACTGTGAGATCGGTAACCACACCTGGAGCCATGTTTCCCTTCGCGACTCCGCATACGACGTAGCTTACGAAGAGCTTAAGAAGTGTGATGATGCACTTATGGCGAAGATCGGTCAGAAGGCGACCTGTATCAGACCGCCGACGGGTCAGGGTCTGGCTCAGGATGCGCTGTTCCAGTACTCCAAGGATAACCACGAATATGTTGTTAACTGGGATGACATCAGCTGTCCGTCCGACTGGCAGAAGCCGGCACTCGGTGATGCGGATTATACGGCCAAGTTCGTTATCGATAACTCATCGGATGGAACGATGGTCCTTCTTCACGACTCACACCAGTCCACAGCGGATTCTCTCGATAAGATGATCCAGGGACTGAAGGAAAAGGGCTTCACGTTCGTTACAGTATCCGAGCTTCTGGAAGCAAGATCCGCCAGCATGGGTCTTACGAAGGAAAAAGCACTCTCACTCGGCTGGAAGGAATCCCTCCTTGAGGAAGCTTATCCGGGTGGCCCGATCTATGGTGTCCGCTATGCATATTCCGGCGGAAAGATGATGTTCGAGAAGAGAGGCTGATCCTTTCTTTTCAGTAAAAGTAGTTAATCAAGAAGGACTGTCACAGAATCTGTGACAGTCCTTTTTCATCGGAATGAATATAATTCTAGGCGGGAAATCAGTTCTTGTGGAGAAGGTCGTTTTTCTTCTTTTCAAATTCTTCCTGCGAGATGATGCCGTTATCAAGAAGTGTCTTGTACTCCTTAAGAAGACGGATATTCTCTGCTTCATTTGCCGCGGATGCCTTCGGAGCTGCCGGGCGAGAGGAAGGGGCTGCGTCTCTTGCAGGGCGCGTGTTCCTGCTGCCGGTGAGCTCACTCTTTTTAATACCGCAGGCACAGGTGCCTGTGTAGTTCGGGTTGATACGTCCGCATGAACACTGCCACTCGTTCAGAGCAGGCATACGGGTCCTGACTATATTCCCCATCGGAGAGGAGTAGGGCGGTGCATATGACTGCTGCGGATATGGCTGTCCCTGCGGAGCCATCGGAACCGGAGCATAGGGCGACGGCATTCCTGTCTGCGGGTAAGGCTGCCCCTGATACGGCGTGGCAGCCGGAGCGGCATATGGCTGGGGAGCCTGAGGCATTCCGGTCTGAGGATACTGCTGCGGATAAGATGGTGCCTGCGGATAAGGTTGGCCGGGCTGCTGCATACCTGCAGGATTATAAGGATAACCCTGCGGGGGCATCATGGCAGGTCCTACAGGTGTAAGAGTAGAGGAAGAATACACCTGACCGTCGACCGTGATAGGAGAATCCGCATAATTCTTCAGCATGATCGCCGTGACCAGGAGCATGACATCGAAAGCGATCTGCGCAGCGTTAGTTGCATAAACATCTAATTTGAGAAGGTTGGTGTATGTCTTCAGCGAGTCGTATGAATCCAACCCGAGAGCTGCGAGGAGAAGGAATATCAGGCCGATATAGCAGCACAGGAATGATATTCCGATCGCTTTCCATACAGTGCAGGCCGCAGAACTCAAAGAAGAAACGCGTCCGGCCATTTCGTAAGCGAAACTCTCGTAATAGATAATGATCAGGACGAGATCGACAAGGACAACAAGAAGAAGCATGCCGACTCCGCCATCAACCCCGGATGCCGCAAGAATGAATACTAGGGCGAACGCACCGAGTAAGCATCCGCCGGCGCGCTTACAGGCCCCGTCGTAATCGGGGATCAGTATAGTAATGACACCGATCGCGATATATATAAGTACGTTGATCCAGGAATACGTCACGACACTTTTCAGCGTTGTGTCACTGCCCTTGGTCAGGGAAATAATGAGGCTTACAACGAAAAGCGCGAAAAGCACAAATAGGAATATACTGATCGTTGAAGCAGTTGCCTTGCTCTCCGCTATCGTGCGGACTTTCTCTGCCCGTCTTCTTTCTTCCGTGTTCTCAAACATACAACCACCCCCGTTGATAGTAATCCAACCTTAGAAAACATTATATCATCTTATGTGTGTCAGTTGTTCTCCAATTCCATGTATTCGGAATACATCTCCTCAAGTGCCTCGCTGTTCTTCGCATAGCGGTCGTAGTCTTCCTTCGTGGTGTCCTTGCCGAAAGAAGCTTCCAGATTTTTCTGTTCTTCCTCGAGCTCGGCGATCGCCTTTTCTAAGAAACGGATGCGCTCTTTTCTCTTGGCGATCTCTTTTCTTTCTTTAGCCCGGTTGACGACCGGCTGGCGGGAAGAGGAGGTATCGGAGGCTGCCTTTTCTGCTTCGCGGCGTGCCTTATCCGCCTGACGCTGCTCGGAAAGCTCTGCCGAACGGCGTGCGTTCTCATCCTCTATGTAGGTTCTGTATTTCTTTCTGTAGTGCTCGTACTTATCCATCACATCGACACGGTTGCCGAAGAAGCCGAGGATGCAGGTAGCACACTTCTCAATGAAGTAACGGTCATGGCTGACGGCGAGGATCGCGCCGTTATACTCGGCCAGTGCGTCCTCGAGTACTTCTCTGGATTCGATGTCGAGGTGGTTCGTCGGCTCGTCGAGGAAGAGGAGTTCCGGCTTTTCTTCGAGAAGACAGCACAGGAACAGACGGCTTCTTTCACCGCCGGACAGAACAGAGATCTGCTTATAAACATCGATGTCACGGAACCCGAAACGTGCAAGAAGATTTCTTGCCGCGGTCTCGCCGAGCTCGGATCTGTCCATGAGTTCCGAAAGGATCGTTTTCGTTTCATCCTCGAAAGGTACGAACTGGCCCATATATCCGATCCGGGAAGAACCGCTGACCAGAACGTCTCCGTCAAAATCGCCGATCCGTCCGAGAAGGAGGGAAAGAAGTGTGGTCTTGCCACATCCGTTCGGACCTACAAGGAATGTCTTGTCAGAGGCCTTGATCTCAAATGTCACATCCCGGAAAAGCACTTTCCCGTCCGGGAAAGTCTTGCCTACATGTCTGGCTTCGAGGAGTTTCTTATCCGGATCTCCGGAACGCTCTTCCGGCATGAGTTTGAAACTCATGCGCATCGCGCCGCCCGCAAGCTTTCTTTTCTCCTGCGCAAGACGGTCGGAAAGCTTCTCCACGACTTTCTCTCTGGCATGGTATCCGGAGATGTTTCTGTGGGAGAGCATGGTCTGCGTAACACCTTCCTGGCGGACCAGTTCTTTTTCCAGATTAGCTACAAGACGGCTCTGGTCCTCGATGAAGTGGGCTTTCTGCTCTTTATACTCACTGTAGTTGCCGCGATAGGCGGTGATGGTGCTGTTCTCAAGTTCAAAGACTTTCGTCACGGTGCGGTCGATAAAGTATCGGTCATGTGAGATGAGAAGAACGGCGCCGCCGTAAGAACGGATGAATCCCTCGAGCCACTCGAGTGCGTCGGTGTCGAGGTGGTTCGTCGGCTCGTCAAGAAGAAGGATATCCGGTCGCGACACGATCAGGCGGGCAAGACAGATACGCATCTTCTCGCCACCGGAGAAACTGGAGATATCGCGGGTGTAGTCGATATCGGTAAGACCTAAGCCGGCAAGCGCGGCCTTCATACGGGGTTCGTAGTCATAACCGCCGAGCGCCTCGAAACGGGAGGTGAGCTGTTCGTATGTGCGCAGGAGCGACTGGGACTCGGCAGCATCGGCCGTCGCGAGCTTGTACTCTGCTTCGCGCATCTTATCTTCAATGTGCTGGATCTCTTCAGAAACAAGGATGTTGCCGCCCATGTCGAGCTCTTCCATGTTCTGGGTCAGATATCCGGCGATCGCGGTCCCGTGATGAAGGATCTCGCCTTCGTCGGGTTTAACGTCGCCCCTGATCATCTTAAAAAGGGTAGACTTACCCGTGCCGTTGTTGCCGATCAGCGCGATCTTATCGCCGCGCTCGATAGAAAAAGAGACGTGGTCAAGCAACAGCCTGGAATGGTAAGACTTGGATACTTTGTTTACCGAAATCAGAGGCATGGATAAATGAGTTCCTTATTTCCCTGTGAAAAGATTATTTGAAAGGACTTGTGATGATCTCGTGTCCGCAGTAGATGCAGCGGTCTGCAAGCTTGCCGTTGTTCTGAAGAGGAACATGGCAGTAGGGGCAAAGCTCGGCATCCGGCTTCTCGCCGTCCTCGATGGCCTTCTTCTTCGCCTTCTTCTCGTTATCAAGATCGGTGATGGCCTTGATCAGATCCTCATCCTTAAAGCCCTTCTCCTTCAGAAGATTCCACATGGCTTCTGTAAGAAGGTCAAGTCTCTCGACTTCGCCCTGAAGCTGAGCAATCTCTTCACTGACTTCATGAATACCACTATTGGTGGGTGTGCGGTTATATTGATTCGAGTTGTTCTGTAAAAGCGAAAATTTACTCATGGATCAAAACTCCTTTTCAGGGTGGTTATAAATGCATTATATCATAGAAAAAAGAAGTAAAGAATTCTAAACAATCCTTACCGTTTCTTTCTTGCGTGATAGACGTTTTGCAAGTAACATAAAACTATAGATCTGTATGGAAGGATGGGACTCTATATGGGCATGACGATGACACAGAAGATCCTTTCGCGACACGCGGGAAAGCCGGATTGCGCTCCGGGAGACCTGATCGAGGCGGATCTTGACCTGCTTTTGGGAAACGATATTACAACTCCCCCTGCCATAGATATTTTCGAAAAGAACGGATTCGGATCGGTATTCGATAAGAATAAGATCGTACTGATCCCGGATCACTTTGCGCCGAATAAAGATATCAAGTCCGCGGAGCAGTGCAAGCGCATGCGTGATTTTGCGAGAGCACAGGACATCCGCTATTACTACGAGCAGGGTGAAGAAGGCATGGGTGTCGAGCACGTCATCATACCGGATAACGGTCTTGCAAAGCCCGGATATGCCATCATCGGCGCGGACTCCCATACGTGCACATACGGTGCGCTCGGTGCTTTTTCCACAGGCGTCGGATCTACGGACCTGGCTTGCGCGATGGCGGCGGGAAAGACATGGTTCCGAGTGCCGGAAGCTATTAAGGTAGAACTCAAAGGAAAACTGAATCCATACTGTTCCGGCAAAGATGTGATCCTCTATCTTATCGGAAAAATCGGCGTCGACGGCGCACTTTACCAGTCGCTGGAGTTTACCGGCGAGGGCGTCGCATCTCTGTCGATGGCAGACCGCCTGACGGTGTGCAATATGGCGATCGAGTGCGGCGGAAAGAACGGCATCTTCCCGGTCGATGAAAAGACAATGGAATACTTAGATGCCCATGTGGAAGGCGGATACAGGGAAGCTCCGGACTGGCTGTTCCCGGATGAGGACGCGGTCTATGCGCAGACTGTGACGATCGATCTTTCGGAGATCCGTCCGATGGTATCCTTCCCGCATCTTCCGTCGAATACCCATGCAGTGGGCACTTTTGAAAAGATAAAGATTGATCAGGTCGTCATCGGCTCCTGCACGAACGGACGGCTCGAAGATATGCGGAAAGCCGCTGCGGTCCTCAAAGACCGTCATGTGGCGGATGGCATCCGGGCCATTATTCTTCCGGGATCGCAGAGAGTCTATAAGCAGTGCCTGACATCCGGACTTCTCGAGATCTTCGTTGATGCCGGATGTGTCGTGTCGGCACCGACCTGCGGACCGTGTCTCGGCGGACATATGGGTGTCCTTGCCAAGGGAGAAAAGTGTGTCTCCACCACGAACAGAAACTTCGTCGGACGTATGGGACACAAAGAATCAGAAGTCTATCTGGCCGGCGTGGAAGTCGCGGCGGCTTCGGCAGTCCTCGGATATATCGCAAGTCCGGAGGATCTGGAATAAGAGAAAGAAGGGGAAGCGCATGTTTTTTTCCGGTAAAGTCATCAAGTACGGAGCGAACGTCGATACCGACGTGATCATTCCCGCGCGTTATCTGAATACATCCGTCAGGGAAGAACTGGCGGCGCACTGCATGGAGGATCTCGATCCGGATTTCAAGACGAAAGTACAGCCCGGTGACATCATCGTGGCGGGATCGAACTTCGGCTGCGGATCCTCAAGAGAACATGCTCCGGTTGCCATCAAGGCGAGCGGAATCGCCTGCGTGATCGCGCCGTCTTTCGCGAGGATCTTCTACAGAAACAGCATTAATACGGGTCTCCCGATCATGGAGAGTCCGGAGGCGGCAGAAGGAATAAGCGACGGTGACCGGATCGAAGTCGATACAGACAGTGGAGAGATCCGTGATCTTACCACCGGCGCGGTATATAAGGCAAGTGCTTTTCCCGAATTCATCGGCGAGATCATCAGTTCCGACGGCCTGGTCGGATATACGAAATCCAAACTCAGTAAGTGAGGTGAACGGCATGGCTATGTTTAAAATCACGGTCATCCCCGGCGACGGGATCGGACCGGAGGTAACTTCAAGCACCTGTGATGTGCTTCGCGCAGTGGGTAAGAAAAGCGGACACGAATTCTCCTTTACGGAAGTTCCCGCGGGCGGCATTGCCATCGATACGTTCGGAGAACCTCTTCCTGCGGAGACTCTCCGCATCGCGAAGGAAAGTGATGCGGTCCTGCTTGGTGCCGTCGGCGGTCCGAAATGGGATGCCCTTCCCGGAAAATCCCGTCCTGAAGCAGCGCTTCTCGGTCTTCGAAAAGAACTCGCGCTCTTTGCGAACCTGCGCCTGGCGATACTGTTCCCGGAATTGAAGAACGCGAGCCCGCTGCGCCCGGATCTGGTAGAAAACGGCGTCGATATCCTGATCGTCAGAGAACTTACCGGCGGTATTTATTTCGGAAAACGCGGACTGGAGAAGTCGGACGAGTGCCTCCCGGACGGAACACCGAAGGGCATGGAAGCGTTTGACGTGGAGACTTATAGCGAAGCGGAGATCGAGAGGATCCTGCGTGTCGGATTTACCTCGGCCATGCAGAGAAGAAAACAGCTCACGGTCGTGGATAAGGCGAACATCCTTGAGACCTCCCGTCTCTGGAGAAAAGTGACCGAGCGCGTCGCGCCCGATTATCCGGAAGTCTCCTATGAATTCATGTATGTAGACAATGCGTCGATGCAGCTCCTTCGCCGTCCGGCATCGATGGATGTCATCGTTACGAGCAACATGTTCGGCGATATCCTTTCGGATGAGGCCGGTATGATCACCGGTTCCATCGGCATGCTGCCGTCGGCATCTCTCGGCACACCGGGAACTCCCGGCATGTACGAACCGGTCCACGGTTCTGCACCGGATATCGCAGGAAAGGGTATTGCCAACCCGCTGGCAACGATCCTGTCCGCGGCGATGATGCTCCGTTATTCTCTGGGCCTGCCCGAGGAAGGAGAAAAGATCGAGAAGGCGGTTTCCGCTGTGCTCGCAAAAGGTTACCGCACGGCGGATATTGTAGAAGCCGGAAGGGGAGATATCCTTTCCACGAAGGAGATGACAGAGAAAGTCATCGAAGCATACGAGGAGCAGTAACATGAGTAAAAAGACATTACTGGCGGTCATTGACCTGGGGTCTTTGTCCCTGAGACTGAAGATCTTCGAACTGGGCGATAAGACTACACCGAAGGAGATCGAATCCGTCCGCAAGTATCTTTCTTCCGCAGCGCGTGCCTACTCTGAGGGTGTCATTCCGCCGCCGATGGCCAGCGAGATCGTCGGGGTGCTGTCCGGATTCGCCGAGAAGATAAAGGAATATAAGATCAAGGAAGTCATCTGCGTGGCGACAAGTGCTTTTCGCGAGGCAAGTAACCGCGCGATGGTCATCGAGCAGATCCGTGTCCAGACAGGAATCAAGGTGACGGTCCTCGACAACGCACAGGAGCGCTACTTCCATAACCTTGCCGTAAAAGAGAGCCAGCCGAACTTCGCCAAACTCGTATCCGAGGGTACCATGGTACTTGATATCGGATCGGGCAGCATGCAGGCCACGCTCTACGATAAATCGGATCTCGTGTTCTCCCAGAACACCCGTCTCGGATCACTTCGTGTCAGTGAGCTCCTGTCGGACCTTGCCAAACAGACGACGCACTACACCGAGGTGCTTGAGGAATACATCTCCCAGGATCTGGCGGAATATCATGCCATCGAGCCGAAGAACATCAAGTACAAAAACCTCATTGTTTTCGGAAGTGATATGGGCTTTATAAAAGCACTAGCCGGGCAGTCTGCGCGTGAGTACTGCTACTTAAGCAGGGAGCAGTTTGATGCACTTGTTCTGGATCTTCTCCGGATCTCTCCGGAGTCGCTCGCAAGAAAACTCGACATCAAGCCGTCGACGGCGCCTCTGCTTCTTCCGACCGCGCTCATGGTCAAGAAGATGCTTGATTACATGGGCGTCGAGGGAGTCCATATGCCGGATGCATCTCTGACCGAGGGTGTCATGTACGGCTACGCGTGGCGTCATAAGCACTACGATCTGGTGCTCGATCCGGAGCAGGATCTGATTTCTGCGGCGCGTCATGTGGCGAAGAGATATAAGTCCGAGAAGAAGCACATCACGTTTGTTGAAAACGCGGCGATGGCGATCTTCGATGCGACGAAGAAGATACACGGCATGCATGACAGAGAGAGAACACTTCTTCGTGTGGCCGCGCTTCTTCACGAAGTCGGAAAGTTTATCAATATCGCGAATCCGAATCCTTCCACCTACAGCATTATCGACAGGACCGAGCTGATCGGCATGTCCGAGCAGGAAAGAAAACTCGTCGGACTTGCCGGAAGATTCTATACCGATCCGAAATTCTATCAGGACGCAAGATACGCCGAGATCACGACCGCGGAGCAGGTGCTCGTCAGTAAACTGACGGCGATCCTTCGTCTGGCTGATGCTCTCGATGCGTCACACCGCCAGAAGCTCCGTGAGATCACAGTGACCATGGGAGCAGACGGACTTGTGATCTCGGGAGATACTATGTATGACATGACCTATGACAAGTGGTTCTTCGAGAGCCACACCGACCTTTTCGAACAGTTCTTCTCAGTGAAGGCATCCTTACGTGTCCGGAGGCAGATCAGATGAGTACAAAGAAAGATACGAACCCGAAAAAAGAGATTAGCTCGAAGAAAGAGCCGAGTACGAAGAAGGAAAAGAAGGAGAAGAAACTCCAGGGAGTCAGCACCGAGGTCGCCAGATCCGCGATGGATAACTTCGACATTGAGTCTGACTCGACGCGTTACTTTAACCGCGAGCTCAGCTGGCTGGAGTTCAATAACCGCATCCTCTTCGAGTCGAGAGATACGAAGAATCCGCTTCTCGAACGTCTCAAGTTCCTGTCGATCACGGCATCGAACATGGATGAATTCTATATCGTCCGTGTCGCATCTCTCCGCGATCTTCTGAGTGTCAAGTACGATGAACTGGACATCTCCGGAAGAACGGTCAAGCAGCAACTCCAGGAGATCGACGATAAGGCGAGATCCGCCATGGCGCTGATGTACTCGACCTACACGCGCTCACTCGTGCCGTCCCTGAAGAACCACAATATTTTTATCAGTGACTATAAGGATCTGGACGATCACGCGAAGGAAGTCTGCGACGACTATTTCCGTTCGACACTCTATCCGATCCTGACGCCGATGGCCGTCGATGCCTCGCGTCCGTTCCCGCTGATCTATAACCGCCAGCTGAACCTCTGTGTTCTCATCGATGAGACAGAAGAGGAGAAAGAGGCGCGTCTTGCCAAGCAGGAGAAGAAGGGGAAGGTCATCGAGCCCGGTTACCGGTTCGCAACTCTTCAGGTGCCGGCCGTGGTTCCGCGTCTTTTCGAAATGCACCTGTCCACGGGCATTTGTTTCGTGCCGATCGAGCAGATCATCCAGGCGAACCTTTCGTCTCTCTTTGTAGGGTCCGCTGTACTATCATCCGGCTTCTACCGTGTCATGAGAAATGCCGATCTTGATATCGATGAGGATGAGGCGGAAGATCTTCTCAAGGAGATCGAGGAGCAGGTCAGAAAGCGCCGTTTCGGTGAGATCATCCGAATGGAAATAAATGACGAACTGGATCCGAGACTTCTTAAGCTTCTGACGACATCTCTAAAGATATCGAAGAAAGATGTATTCTCTGTCAGTGGTCCGATCGACCTTACTTTCCTTATGAAGGTCGTCGGCAAGATCAGCGACGATTTCCCGGAATTGTGCTATCACGCATTCCGTCCGGCCAAGCCGAAGATGTTCCCGGAAGGTATGAATATCTTTGATGCGATCCGTCAAAAAGATAGACTGGTACATCACCCGTATGAATCCTTCGATCCGGTCGTGGAGTTTGTTCGCCAGGCGGCCGTTGATCCGAAGGTCCTCGCAATCAAACAGACACTCTACCGTGTATCGAGCAGTTCACCGATCATCAAATCTCTTGCCGAGGCTGCACAGAATGGCAAGCAGGTCATGGTACTGGTTGAACTGAAGGCAAGATTTGATGAGGAGAACAACATCAACTGGGCGAAGATGCTTGAGAAGGCAGGCTGCCATGTTATCTACGGTCTTGTGGGACTTAAGACGCACAGTAAGATCACACTCGTCGTAAGAGACGAAGAGGACGGTATCCGGAGATACCTGCATCTTGCGACAGGAAACTATAACGATATTACCGCGAAGATCTATACCGACATCGGACTCTTTACCGCGTCAGAGACTTTCGGTGTGGATGCATCTGAATTCTTCAACACCCTGTCCGGTTTCTCGGAACCGCCGGAGTGGAAGAGGCTCATCCCCGCTCCGACGAAGATGAAGAACTATTTCCTTGGGAAGATCTCGCAGGAAGCCAAGAACGCCAGAGCCGGAAAGAAGAGCCGAATCATCGCGAAGATGAATTCGCTTGTAGATGCAAACATCATTGACGCGCTCTACGATGCATCGTGTGCGGGAGTGAAGATAGACCTGATCGTAAGAGGTATCTGCTGTCTGCGTCCGGGTGTGCCGGGTCTTTCGGAGAATATCACGGTACGATCCATCACCGGACGTTTCCTCGAGCACTCGCGTATATATTATTTTTATAATGAAGGACAGGAAGATATCTATCTTTCTTCCGCAGACTGGATGCCGAGAAACCTAATCCGCCGTGTCGAGCTTCTGTTCCCGGTCGAAGATCCGAACTGCAAAGCCCGCGTGATGGAAGTACTCGAAGTCGAACTGGAAGATACAGTCCGAAGTCACTTCCTGGACGCAGATGGAAGCTATCACAAACTCGATCTTCGCGGAAAACAGAAAATAGACAGTCAGGAAAAACTTCAGTTGTGATCCCTGAAAAACCTAGAGTTTGTCAGTATCGTTTGAGAAACTGTTGTGACAAAAGAACAAAAAGAGGAAAAAAATCTGAATTTTGTTGTGACAAATGACACACAGTGTGTTATTCTGTTTCTGTTGATAAATTGCGAAAGCAAATTAACGGAGGTAGAAAAAATGAAAAAGAAGTTTTTGAGCGTACTTCTTGCCGGCGCTATGCTGTTCTCAGTAGCAGTTGGCTGTGCTAAGAAGAAGGATGAGACCAAGGCAGAATCTCAGCAGTCAGCCCAGACCGGTGAGAAAGCAAAGATTGGTGTATCCATGCCGACAAAGTCCCTTCAGAGATGGAACCAGGATGGTGACAACATGAAGAAGGAACTCGAGGCTGCAGGTTTCGATGTTGAGCTCGCTTATGCGGATGACAAAGTTGACCAGCAGGTTAACCAGATCGAGACCATGATTAATGGCGGATGTAAGGTCCTCGTTATTGCCGCTATTAATGGTGACTCCCTTGGAACAGTTCTCGCTACAGCAAAAGAGAAGAATATCCCGGTTATCGCTTATGACCGTCTGATCATGAACTCTGACGCTGTTTCCTACTACGCTACATTCGACAACTACATGGTTGGTACGATTCAGGGCAACTACATTAAAGATCAGCTGAAGCTGGATACAGAAGCAGGTCCGTTCAACATTGAGCTGTTCACCGGTGACCCGGCAGACAACAATGCGAACTTCTTCTTCAGCGGTGCTATGGATGTCCTCAAACCTTACATCGAGCAGGGTAAGCTCGTAGTTAAGTCCGGTCAGAAGGAATTCAAGGATGTTGCTACATCCGGTTGGAAGTCTGAGAATGCTCAGAGCAGAATGGAAGCTATCCTTTCCGCTAACTATTCCGACGGCACACAGCTCGACGCTGTTATGTGCTCTAACGACTCCACCGCTCTCGGTGTTGAGGTTGCTCTCGAAGCTAACTACACAGGTAAGTACCCGATCATCACTGGTCAGGACTGCGATATCACAAACACCAAGAACATGATCGCTGGCAAGCAGTCCATGTCCGTATTCAAGGATACACGTGATCTGGCTAAGCAGGTTGTTGTTATGGTTAAGGCTATCATGGAAGGTAAGGAAGTTCCGGTAAACAACACTAAGGACTACGACAACGGAATCCGTGTTATCCCGTCTTACCTCTGCGAGCCTGTATTCGCTGATGCTAACAACTACAAGACGATCCTTATCGACTCCGGTTACTACACAGAGGATCAGCTGAAGTAATCTTAGGTATTACATAAAGCAGTAAACTAATGACATGTTGAGTCCCCTTATATTTTGTAATGAGATTTAAGGGGGCTCTTCATGTAAAAACACTATGTGAATAGCTAGGAGGGATTAAATTGGCAAATATTTTGCTTGAAATGAGAAGTATCACCAAGACCTTCCCCGGCGTTAAAGCACTCGATAATGTTAATCTTCAGGTCGAAGAAGGAGAGATCCACGCACTGGTCGGGGAGAACGGTGCAGGAAAATCGACCCTGATGAAAGTACTTAGCGGAATCCATCCGTATGGTTCCTACGAAGGACAGATCCTGTACAATGGTGAAGAATGTCACTTTACGGGCACGAAAGACAGTGAGCGTAAGGGTATCGTAATTATTCACCAGGAGCTGGCACTGGTTCCTTACATGACGATCGGTGAGAATATGTTCCTCGGTAATGAGCGGGGTTCATCTCTGAAGATCAACTGGAATGAGACCTATGCCAAAGGTGACAAGTATCTGCGTGTTGTAGGTCTGTCGGAATCATCTCAGACACTGATCAAGGATATCGGTGTCGGTAAGCAGCAGCTTGTTGAGATCGCCAAAGCCCTGGCAAAACATGCGAAACTGCTGATTCTCGACGAACCGACTTCTTCTTTGAACGAAACAGAGTCCAAGCATCTTCTTGATTTGATGCTGAAGTTCAAAGAACAGGGAATGACTTCCATCATTATCTCGCATAAACTGAACGAGGTTTCTTATGTTGCAGATAAGATTACAGTTATCCGTGATGGAATGACGATCGAGACTTTGACAAAGGGCGTGGATGACTGCTCGGAGGCAAGAATCATCCGCGGAATGGTCGGACGTGAGATTTCGGATCGTTTCCCGAAGAGGGACAGCGAAATCGGTGATGTATGCTTCGAAGTTATGGACTGGAATGCATATCATCCGATCTATTCGGAAAGAAAAATCGTTGATAACGTAAGCTTTAATGTGAGGAAGGGCGAAGTGCTCGGAATTTCCGGCCTTATGGGTGCCGGCCGAACAGAACTTGCGATGAGTATTTTCGGTAAGTCCTACGGAGATAATATCTCCGGAACGATCATTAAGGACGGCAAGGTCATCCATCTGAATTCCGTTCAGGATGCAATCAAGAATAAGATCGCATATGTTACGGAGGATAGAAAGGGTAACGGACTGATCTTAAGTAATGCCATCAAGACAAATACGACTCTCGCGAATCTGAGAGAAATCTGTTCGAGTGCCGGTGTTATTGACCGGGACAAAGAATATAAAGTCGCGGTGGAGTACAAGGAGAAACTTAAGACCAAGACGCCGTCTGTTGAACAGTTTGTAGGAAATCTGAGTGGTGGTAACCAGCAGAAGGTCCTGCTGTCCAAGTGGATGTTCGCGAAACCGGATATTCTTATTCTCGACGAACCGACAAGAGGTATCGATGTCGGTGCGAAGTATGAGATCTACTGCATTATCAATCAGCTGGTCAGCGAAGGAAAATCAGTTATTATGATTTCCTCGGAGATGCCTGAGCTCCTTGGTATGTGCGACCGTATCTATGTCATGAGTGAAGGAAAGTTCGTCGGTGAACTGGATGGCAAGGAAGCTACCCAGGAGAAGATCATGGCGATGATCCTCAGCGCGGATGATGGTTCTCATCTGGTCAATGATGAAGATGCGCTTCTTGAAGAATCTATCAATTAAGGAGGTAGTGAGTGAATGAATTCCTCAAGTAAAGTTCTCGATTTTGTCAGAAAATACACGATGATCATTGCCTTGATCCTTGTAGTTGTTTTCTTCAGCGTAGCGACGAGCGGAACACTGATCCGGCCAAGTAACGTAAACAACGTTATTGCCCAGAATGCTTACGTATTCGTACTGGCAACCGGTATGCTCCTTTGCATCCTGACAGGTGGTAACATCGACCTCAGTGTTGGTTCCGTTGTATGCTTTGTCGGTGCTGTAGGTGCAGTACTGATGGTTAATCAGGGATGGCATCCGGTTCTGGCGGTTCTTACGATGTTCGTCGTCGGTACGGTCATCGGAGCCTGGCAGGCTTTCTGGATCGCTTATGTGCGTATCCCGCCTTTCATCGTTACCCTGTCGGGTATGTTGATCTTCCGTGGTCTGAGTAATGTTATCCTCAAGAACGGTATGACGATCTCCGTTTCCAAGTACACAGGTTTTGTAAAAGCCTTCGGTGGTGGCGCGGATTGCTATATTCCGGATTTTGTAGGACGCATTGTTCCTTCTCCGCTCAGTGATTATGCACTGAATTATACGTGCCTTCTGGCAACGGTAATTGCAATCGCTGTCTTTGTCGGAATGAATGTTGCTAACCGTAAAAAGAGAATTAAAAAGCAGTATGAAGTAGAGAAGTTCACACCGTGGCTCGTCAAGCTTATTGCGATTTCGGTTGCTGTTGCAGCTTTCGGCTATCGTCTTTCCGAGCACAAGGGTATCCCGAACGTTCTTCTGATCGTTCTCGCGGTTGTAATCATCTATTCCTACATCACATCGAACACCAGAATCGGCCGTTACTTCTATGCGGTAGGTGGTAACGAGAAAGCGACAAAGCTCTCCGGTATCAACACCAACAAGGTATACTTCCTTGCATACACGAACATGGGCCTTCTGGCAGCTCTCGCCGGTATGATCGCGACCGCCCGTCTGACGACAGCGACCGCTCAGGCCGGACAGAACTACGAGATGGATGCTATCGCATCCTGCTTCATCGGTGGTGCTTCCGCTTACGGCGGAATCGGTACAGTTCCGGGCGTTATCATCGGTGCTCTCCTGATGGGTGTTATCAACCTCGGCATGAACACCATGCACGTTGACCAGAACATGCAGCAGGTAGTTAAAGGTCTCGTACTTCTCGCAGCCGTTATCTTCGACGTAGTCAGTAAGCGTGGCGGTAAACTCATTGCGAAGAATACCTGATCGGTATTTCATAAAAAAGAGATCCTGCGACCGCAGATTCAAAGGAATCTGCGGTCGCTTTTTATGCCTGAAATTGCAAGATGGGCATAAACAATGGTAAAATAACTGGAAATGGCCATTTTGACCAAATGAACAGATCCGGGAGCTATTTGCCATGTTTTCTATCGTGATGCCCGCCTACAATGAGGGCGCACATATCTATGAGAATCTTCTCAAGACCAATGAGATTGTTTCTTCTTTCTGCAATGATTTCGAGATCGTATGCGTCAATGACGGAAGTAAGGACAATACGGAAGCCGAGATCAAGAGAGCTTCGGAAGAATGCCCGAATATCCGCATGATCTCCTATACTCCCAACGGAGGTAAAGGACACGCCATCAAGACCGGCGTTCTCGCAGCAAAAGGAGACCGCATCGGTTTTCTGGATTCGGATCTCGATCTTTCCCCGGACCACTTTAAAGATTTCCTCGAGCATATGGATCAGGAAAAAGCCGATGTCGTTATCGGATCTAAGATGCATAAGGAATCCCAGCTGGAGTATCCTTTTATCCGCAAGTTTGTCAGCTTCGGCTACTACGTCATGTTACGGGTGCTTTTCCATCTGAAAGTGCATGATACGCAGACGGGCGTGAAAGTATATCGCGGCGATCTTCTGAAATCGATCGTACCGGATGTCATTACCAAGGGCTTTGCGTACGATATCGAGCTTCTCGCAGTTGCAAATGAGATGGGCGCGAAGATCATCGAGCGTCCGATCCGGCTGGTATTCACAAGAGAAGGCGGATTCTCGAGGATCCGTTTCAAGGATATCTGGCTTGTCTTTAAGGATACTTTCAAGATCAAGAAGAAGGTAAGGAAAATCAGAAAAGAACGCAGAAAGACGGAGAAGAATCATGGCTGATAAGTGCGATTATCTGGTAGTTGGTGCCGGTCTTTACGGCGCAGTCTTTGCCCATGAGGCGAAGACACGAGGAAAGAAAGTCCTCGTTATCGAGAAACGCCCGCATATCGCAGGAAACGTGTATTGTGAAGACGTAGAGGGCATCAAGGTACACACCTATGGCGCGCATATCTTCCATACCAATAACAAAGAGGTGTGGGAGTATCTGAACCAGTTCACTGCGTTCAACCGCTTTACGAACAGCCCGGTCGCGAACTATAAGGGTGAACTCTTTTCGCTTCCTTTTAATATGTACACATTCAATAAGATGTGGGGCGTCGTAACGCCGCAGGAGGCTATGGCGAAGATTGAAGAACAGAAGGCCGAGATGGCGGGAAAAGAACCGGCAAATCTTGAAGAGCAGGCAATCTCCCTGATCGGACGTGACATCTTCGAAAAACTTGTTAAAGGCTACACGGAGAAACAGTGGGGAAGAGACTGCAAGGATCTTCCGGCATTCATCATCAAGCGCCTTCCCGTGAGACTTACCTTCGATAACAACTACTTCAATGCTCTGTATCAGGGTATCCCGGAGAAGGGCTACACCAAGATGGTGGAGAACATGCTTCAGGGGATCGAAGTGAAACTTAATACCAATTATCTCGACGAGAAAGAGAAGTGGAATTCGATGGCGGACAAGGTCGTCTACACAGGTCCGATCGATGCCTACTTTGACTATGCCCTCGGATATCTGCAGTACCGCTCGGTACGCTTTGAGAACGAACTTCTCGATACACCGAACTTCCAGGGTAATGCTGCAGTCAACTATACGGACAGAGAGACTCCGTGGACCCGTATTATCGAGCACAAGTGGTTCACATTCGGAAAGGACGAAGACGGCAACGATCTTCCGAAAACGGTCATCAGCCGTGAATACAGTTCTGAATGGAAGCCGGGAGATGAACCGTATTACCCGGTTAACGACGAGGCAAATGGAACACTGTATACCCGTTACAGGGAACTGGCGGACAAAGAAGAGAAGATCATCTTCGGCGGACGTCTCGGCGAGTATAAGTATTATGATATGGACGCTGTTGTCGCTTCAGCGCTGTCTATGGTCAAAAAAGAACTGAAGTGATACATTGATAGTAATTTGCAGGAGGATCCGGGAGGAAAGAAATTGGATAATCTGTATTTAGTAATGCCGGCATATAACGAAGAGGCGAACATCGAGTCAGTCGTGTCCGCCTGGTACCCCATTCTTGAGGGTAAGGGCGAGGGTTCCCGACTGGTCGTCGCTGACAGCGGAAGCGTCGATAAGACACATGAGATCCTTGTTTCTCTGAAGGAGAAGTACCCGAAACTCGAAGTGCTGCCCGATACACTGAAACAGCATGGACCGAAGCTGATTGCACTTTATAAGTACGCGATTGCCCAGGGCGCAGATTATATCTTCCAGACAGACTCTGACGGACAGACGAATCCGGCTGAATTCGCGGCATTCTGGGATCTTAGAAACCAGTATGATGCCATCCTCGGTAACCGTGTGGTAAGAGGCGACGGTAAGTCCAGAAAACTCGTCGAGAAGTTCCTGTGCTTCCTTCTGAGACTGCACTTCGGCGTAAAGGTCAAGGACAGTAATGCGCCTTTCCGTCTGATGAAAGCTTCCCTCGTCAATAAATATGTGGGACGCTTCAAGGAGGACTATAACCTTCCGAACGTTATGCTGACGACATTCTTTGCATACTATGACGAGAAGTACACACTTCGTGAGATTACATTTAAGCCGCGTCAGGGTGGAAAGAACTCCATCAACATCAAGAAGATCTTCAAGATCGGCTGGGCGGCCCTCGCGGACTTCCGTGCATTTAAGAAAGAAATGAAAGCGGAAAAGAAAAGGAATAAATAAGTCTGTTTTCAGGAAAAAGGATCTGAAGGAATATGAAGGATAAAGAGAAGAAAGAAAGCGGTCTCGGACAGCTTAAAGGCGACGCGACGGAAAAGGAAACTTCTGCCGATAAGGCGGAACTCGGCGAGAAACTGAGAGCGGCATCTTCCGCCGGAGCAAAGGCCGGCAAGAAGGCTGCGAAGCCGGCCGGTCAGAAGGCTGACGACGCTGAACAGAAGGAACCGGTCGAGAAGAAGGAGCCGGTCGAGAAGAAGGAGCCGGTCGTGGCGGATCCTGCAATTGCGAAGATGACCCGCCAGGAAGCGATCGAGTACTTCAATCTTCCGGCATCTGCAAGCAAGGAAGAACTTGACGAGCGTTTCTGGAAACTCGGAAAGACCTACCGCGCGCAGCAGGATGAACAGAAGCTTGCTGATATTGCACTGGCATACAGTATCGCCAGCGGTGAAAGAGACAGAAAAGCCGAAGAGAAAAAAGAAGAGACCGAAGCGAAGCATATTCTCGGAAAGACAAAGACACAGTGGAAAGATTTCTTCCATTATGAAGGATGGAAGTTTATTGTGGCTATCGCCGTGATCATCGCAGGCTGGGCATTTATCCAGTACTACTTTATCGCGCCGAAAGTCGATGTCCGTATGGCATCCATCGGTCATTTCCAGCAGGATACATCCATCATGGAGTATTACTTTAAGGAGAATCTCGGATGCAAGAATCCGGAAGTACGTGATGCTGATGTTGCTTCCGGTGATGCTGAGAACGAGCAGGTCGACGAGTACGGAGTGCAGAAGGCCACAAACATGATGGCCGTTCATCCGGACATTCTCGTTTTTGATGCACCGACTGTGCCTGTATACGTCAACAGCGGTGATCTCTATCCGCTCGATGATGTGTATGAGAAGATGAAGGCAAACTGGTCGAAGGAAGATCTCGACCGCTTAGAGCCCTATTACTATTCAAAGGCGAAATTCTACGAAGAATACCTTCCGGATATGCCGGATACCTATAAGGATGCGATGGAGCCGCTGAAGGAAGAAGACTACATCGAGCATGTCTACGGCTTTATTATCCGCGACAAGATCGACCAGGCTTCTCTGGGATACAAGATCCTCTGGAAGGATCCGAATGTGGACCGCATCATTATCGTCGGTGTCGGCGCGGGATCAAATGATCTGGAAAAAGCACTTGAGCGTACGCAGCAGATCCTTCAGGATATCGATATCCTGCGTGAGGATTATCTTCTGGATCATCCGTACGCGGAGTCTGAGGACTGATTCTATTTCTATATTTTCAGGAGTTGTCTTTAAGAAGACGGATATCTTCTTCCGTGAGAGCATACATCTCGCCGGGAAGCTGTCCGTCTTTTAATGTCAGCGTGCCGATGCGCTCGCGGTGAAGTGCTTCGACGGATCTTCCGGTCGAGGCGATCATGCGCTTGACCTGATGTGTCTTTCCCTCGGTAAGGATAAGACGGCACTTGTGGTCGGGGAGGAGCTCAAGCTTTGCAGGTTTTAGCTTCTCCGGCGCGTGTCCTTTTTCCATAAGCGTCATGCCGCCCGCAAAAAGTTCTTTTTCCTTATCGGTAAGTTCATCTCCGGAATAGGTCACCAGATAGGACTTCTCACGATGGTATTTCGGGCTTGTCAGACGGTGCGAAAGATCACCGTCGTTTGTCAGAAGCAGGACGCCTGTGGTGTGGTAATCCAGTCTTCCGACAGGAGAGATCTTCTTCGTTTTCAGCTGGGGAGGAAGCAGATCTCCGACGCAGGGAAGACGGTCATCAGTCATGGCCGTCAGATATCCGTCCGGTTTATTCAGACAAAAGTACAGATACTCGCTGGCCTCGATCGGTTCTCCGTCAAGCGTGATGCTGCCTTTCATTTCTTCCGAGACAGAAAAGCCCGGATCACGAATGACTTCGCCATTCAGACTCACGCGTCCGTGACGGAGAAGATCCTTGACCTCAGACCTGGTTCCATATCCCGAATTTGCCAATAATTTGTCCAATCTCATGCTCGTATTATAACAAAATAGCCACATTTCCGCGCGTGAAAATGTCAATTCCTGTGATATAATAAATATGTAAGATTCAAAATGAGGGGTACTATGGCCGCAAGTATTATCAACATTAAAGAAGGTATGCCGAAAGTGGATGTTGCCACCCGTAAATTACGGTTGGAACTTAATACTTTGCGCCGTGTCGGAGTCAATCAGGTCAAGATCATTCATGGTTACGGTTCTACCGGAAAGGGCGGCATGATCAAGAAAGCCACCCATGAGATCCTGCGTACGATGCAGAGCGAAGGAAAGATCAAGGCTTTCTGTCCGGGCGAGCAGTTCGGACCTTTTGAGACGCTCGGCCGATCCATGGTCGAGAAGTGCCCGGCATTCCGAAACGATCCTGACTGGGCGAAGGCCAATGATGGTGTGACCATCGTACTCTTAAGATGAAGATTTCCTGGAACGATTTTGTAGAGCAGTGTCAGAACTGTCAGGCATGTGATCTGGCGGCGACGAGGACGAATGTCGTGATCTACCGCGGCAGTGTTGTTGCGCCGGTCATGTTTGTCGGCGAGGGTCCGGGAGCGACCGAGGATGAGCAGGGGTTGCCGTTCGTCGGGCAGGCAGGACGCCTGTTGCAGCTTCTTCTTGATGCTCAGGGATTTACCGCCAATGATTATCACATCGCAAATGTCGTTAAGTGCCGTCCGCCGGAGAACCGTGTGCCGACGGATCAGGAGGCTTCCGCATGTAAGAAGCTCCTGGGTACGCAGATCCTGATCTGCAAGCCGAAGATCATCGTACTTCTCGGCAAGACAGCTTATACACTCTTTACCGGTGATAAGAACGCGAAGATGACGCAGATCCGCGGTGCTTTTATCGAAAAGAACGGATACCTGATCCTTCCTACGTTCCACCCGGCGTATATTCTCCGGAATAATAATGAGCGCATCAAGCTCTGGAAGGACATCGAGCTGGTAAGGAGAAAAGCCGAGGAGATGGGACTGATAGCGCCTCTGCCCGTGCAGCCGGATATGCCGACGGAGCGTCCTTCTTCAAAAGGATAAGCGGGAAGAATACTTATCAAGCAAATTTTCACGTCCTCGGGGCAAAAAGGTATTGCACTATCTAACGACTTTTGATATACTTTCAACCGTTGATTTACAACATTGCCGAATTGTGTAAGGGTAGCACTCCGGTTTCTGGCACCGTCTGTCTGGGTTCGAATCCTAGTTCGGCAGCCACAAGGCTGTTTCTTCGGAAGAAGAAACAGCCTTTCTTTTACTTCTGGTATAATCCCCCTGTTCTTTTGCCCGGAAGAGGCGCATACTTGAATAGTAACAAGCGGAAAAGAGGTGTGTAAAATGGCAAATACAACTCCGCCGTGGATCGATGAGATCCCGGAAGGCGACTTTATTACTACAGAACCATCGTATGAGACGGGCAAGCTTTTTGACCGGTTTAAGAATGATCAGGCAGAAGGCCTGAAATACTATTTCTTTGATCCGTCTGAGAACGGATTTCCGAAGAAGAACGACTATCCTCTCCTTATCTTCCTGCACGGCGGCTCCAATGCGCTTGTCGGTGAACTCTGTATCAACTATACCGGTGCGGAGCTTTATGCCTCGGATGATTATCAAAAAGCACTGGGCGGCGCATATATCCTGATCCCGATCGCAAATGAATACAGACTCGATAATGGTAAATATGCGGGCAGCTGGGATGAAACCTATATAGATCCCGTTATGAAGCTTGTGGATGTTTTTATAGAGAAATACACAGACGGCGTCGGGGTGAAATTCCTTCTGGGAAATTCGGCAGGCGCAAGGTTTACATTTGCTCTGGCGACACATGCTCCGGATAAGTTCGATGTACTTGTCCCGGTCGGAACGGACGCGATCCCGGATGACGATGTCATGGATGAACTGGAACGAAACGGAGTGACACTGTTCTTTGCCGACGGGTTGCGTGATGAGATCGTAAGCCATGAGAAGATCGAGGCAAGACGATCCCGCATGGAGAGAATGAAGAACAGCTTCATCTATACACCGGAATGGGTCAGAAACGCGGATAAGGGTATCGCTTCGATCAACTTCGGATTTGAGATGGGACAGCACTGCCTGATGAACGGCGTGCAGTCAAATCTGATGTTCCTGGACGGAACTCCGATGGATCCGAGACTTCCGGACGGAATGACCGGATGGATGGCTCGGGAATTGAAAAGACGGGCAGCGGAAAAATAGGCGTTGTTTTTACTTTTTCTCCTAAATGAAAAGAAATGAAAGAAAAATCGTTGACAATTGGCGATTCCCTCTTTAATATTATTTTCATTCCAGAAGGTGATTATATAGGGGGAAGATATGATCAACGTTGAAAGAAGAAAGCGAATCTTAGAGATATTGGAGAAAGAGAGCCGTGTCTCGACGACTGATCTTCAGGAGTGTCTCGGTGTGACCGGTGCGACTATCCGGTCTGACCTTCGTGATCTTGAGCGTGAGGGCGCGATCGTGCGCTATCACGGCGGAGCCCGCATTTCCGATTCCGTGAAGCAGTCATCTAACCCTGAAAACTATATGCTCCGTTCCGTAATGAGCGTGGCGGAGAAGACGGCGATCGGAAGAGAAGCCGGTAAGTTTGTTCATGAGGGTGAGACGATCTTTATTGACGCAAGTTCCACGACCTTCCACATGATCCCTTTTATCAGCAATCTTGACAATATCACTATCGTTACTAACGGTATCCATACCGCGATGGAGATCCAGAGATACAGTAACTTCCGCACGGTATTAGTCGGCGGCGTTCTTCGTCCGCACTCCGGCGCGATCGAGGGGCTTCTCTGTGAGGAGATGCTGCGGCGCATCAGCGGCGACAGTTATTTTGTATCGGGAAACGGATTCTCGCTGACATCCGGTCTTACGGGACATAACTTCTATGAGCTTGAACTGAAAAAGCGCTTTGCAGAGAAGTGCAAGCGCTGCATCGCACTCGTAGACTCTTCCAAGCTGAATCAGGATTCGACATCTTCTTTTATTCCTGCGGAAAAGATCGATGTGCTGATTACCGACGCCGGCATCTCGGATGAGCTTGCTCAGGAGATCCGCGACTTCGGTATCGAGCTGGTCATTGCACCGAAATAATTTATTTATTCTGTTCGTCGGCAGCTGCGATCTTCTGCTTTAACTGCTTAGGCGTGATATGCCTGTGTTTCTTAAACTGCGTAATGAAATAACTGGACGTGCTGAATCCCGTATCCAGCGCGATCTGGCTGATGCTCTTCGATGAAGTGATCAGGAGTTTTTCTGCCTCGGTCAGTCTTACATAGAGCAGATAGTCAGAGAATGTCTGTCCGACGGCATGACGGAAGAACCGTGAGAAGTAGCTGTAGCTCATGTTGCACATCTTTGCCATCTTCTCGGCGAGGACCGGCTGCATATAATTCTCGTGAATATAGTCCAGAACCTCGTTAAGACGAAGGATGTCTTCCTGGCGGATGCCGGGTGAAGAGTAGACGGAGATGCCGTTCTTCTCCATGCGGCGCAGATACCAAAGGAAGATCCGGCAGATGTCCGCGCGGATCGCCAGCTCATAGCCCGGTGCCTGCTCGGAGAACTCTTTGTGATAATCCCTGATATAGTCCGGAATATGTGTGTTCTCAAGTTCTTCCTTTCTGGCAAGAAGAGAGAATGTGTTATTCTTCCCAAGATCTCTGGTCGTCGACATAAGGAACGGCAGGAGATACTTCGCTCCGGTGGAATAGGCGGAAGAGAAGAAGAATACAGTGGGATCGAACTGCAGGCAGTAATACTCGCAGGGCTCGAAATGATGAAATGCATGGACTTCGTTAACGTTGATCAGGAGCATGTCTCCTTCATTGACTTCGATGTCCTGATCGGCCATGGATGCAGAGAATCTGCCGCGGATCCCGTAAATGATCTCAACAAAATCGTGATAATGCGGAGGGATCTCACGGCAGAGGTTTCCATCTTCTAAAAAATGCAAACAGCTGGCAATGGCGTCATGCAGCTGAGGACGGTGAAGGTCCTCGTATAAAGCGTTTTCCGTTGTTTTGCTCTTCTGATAAGCCATGGGTATTTTTCGCTCCGTTTATCTATTGTTCTTGATAAATAACATGTTCAGAATACCACTGTAAGCAAAAAAATGGAAGAATTATGACAAAATTACGATATGTTCATGCCGGTTCCGCGATTCCTGCATTGATGAGAAGATAGTGCATCTCCAAAGAGACCAGCTCAATGAACTGAACAGGGGAGACGCCCAGAGTACGCAGAATCGAATAGAGCATGCGGACAGTGGGATTGGCCTTTCCGCCCTCGATTCTGCAGTAGTAGGAGAGATTAATCCCGGATCGCTGCGCAACGGAGAACTGGGACAAGTCGTTCTTTTTTCTGAGGCTTCTGATCACCTGGCCCATTATGATCAATTCATCCATAAGAGATTCCTCCTTTCCGTAAGTATTTCGTGTATGTATATGATATAAGCGTACTGATATATGCGTAAATGATATAAGCAATATATTCAGGTGTAATTTCGTCTTTGACCGAACGAAGTATAAAGATTATTGTTTTCACTCATATAAATATGTTTATATGCGAAATCAGGGAAAGTTGTCGTATAATATAATAGAATGAGTATCTATGTGAGGTAGCTAGCGATATGGCGCAAGGTAATGATATACGTCTTCCGTCCTGGATCTCTCCGGGAATGGTCTTCCAGCAGGGAGTTCCGGTGGTTCTCCGAGGTAAAGTGACATCCCCTTCGGTTCCGGTAACACTGGAGGTTATGAAGGATCCTACGGATGGCCGTAAGGTATCCAAACTCGATACGGATTATGGTGTTATCTTAAGTCTGGAGACAGTTTCTGAGGAAGATGGTTCTTTCCGTTTCACGCTTCCGCCTTACCGTTCGTCGACGGACGCATATACACTTGCTTTTCATACTCTTACTGATGCCTTAACGATCGAGGACTGCCGATGCGGCGATGTCTGGGTCATGTTCGGCGGACGTCCGCTGGCGGCATCGATCAAGGAGACGGCGGCACCGAGAACGCCTTTGAAGAAGGACGTTATGCCGCTTCTGCGTTTCTATTCGCCTGCGAAGGGTGTACTCGACGGAAACGACGAGCTTTCCTACGAGCCTGTTCTTACGGAAGAAGATACCAAGTGGATCCGTATCCGTGATACAAAAGAACTCGCCAATGTTTCGTCGGTGGCATTTTCCTACGCGTATCACCTTGCGGAGCAGCTTCACTATCCGGTCGGTATCCTGGATCTGGCCGAGGAGTATGCGCCGATCTACCGGTGGCTGTCCCACGACGGCATCGATAACAACGATAAGATCCGCGAGTACCTCGAAGAGAGAAACCTCTATTTCGACGAGGATGGCTGGCGTGCCAATATCGCCCGCCTCAACGACAGAAAGAATGCGATCGTAACAGGCGATATCCTGAAAGACGACGAAGATGGTGAAGCGACCAGCGAAGAGTCTTTCGTATTTGAAGATGAAGAGAAGGCCGATGTACCGATCGATCCGGAGGGCGCGCTTGCTTTCGAAGACCTGAAGGCAGGAAAACCCGAAGATGCGGCTGAAGCTAAGGACGACGAAGAGCCGTCTTCCGAAAACGAAGAAGTTTCTTCGGAAGAGGACGATGATGACGCTCCGCCGCTTTCTTTCCCGACCGAGGAACTGGCTCACTTTGAGAAGAAGAATAACCATGACCTTTTGAACTCGATCATCCCGTCTGCGGAGACCGTTATGACAGAGACACTGGTGGCCGAGTCGGCCCACCGTCCGCTCGTCGGACCGCAGGACATGATGAGTGTGTTCTTTAACCACCGTCTCGCGCCGCTGTGCGACACGAGTATCCGTGGTATCGTTTTCGCGCCGGATGCGTCTGACGCGCAGATCGGTGATCTTTATACCACGATGGTCCGCCAGCTCCTGATCGATCTGGCAGGGGTGTTTGGTCCCCGTGAGATCGAGGATAAGAATCAGGTACCTTCGTTTATTATTCTTCAGCTGCATCCGGATGCGATGGATCCGGAAGAGCCATATCGTCACGTCGAGTTCAATGAACGGCTCTGCGCGATCAGAAGAAGATTTCCGATGCCGATCGGTATCCTGGGTCAGCACGACCTTCTGATCCCGGACAAGACCGTGTCCTTTACGATCGGACGAAGACTCTCATGTATCGCACTGGGCCTTCACTTTACGCCGAAGATGCCGGCTTCCTCGCCGGAGTGTGTCGGTGTCGAGGTGATCGGAAATAAGGTCATGCTGTCCTTCGATAATATGGTCGACGGACTGCGCCTTTCGGAGAATGAATCGGTGCTCCGCGGATTTGCCGTCTGCGATGAGAGCCGTGTCTATGTTCCGGCGCAGGCACGTATCCTTCACGGAGTGCGTGCCATGGTCTGGAATGATGATGTGCTCGATCCGGTAGGTGTTACCTACGGTTATTCGCCGATCCCGCATCAGGCGACATTCAGAAACCGTATCGATCTTCCGGTACTTCCTTTCCGCTTCGACAAGATCCCGTCGGAATACTGCCCGGATCTGACGTTCACGGCATGTGAAGACATCACTTTCACCGGCAAGAAGGACTGGGACAGTGATTTTGAAAAACTCGAGACCTATCAGATAACGAAGGGCAAGGCCACGATCTTCCGTGAGGTTATGAATAAGACACAGGGCGCGGCATCGCTTCGCATCGAGTACGAACCGGAGAACAGCCTTCTGTCCTTCGGACCTGTGCTCTCGTACGCGTCCGTCATGGCGCCGCTCCGTTTCTCGAAGGCCAGAAGGATCTGCCTGGATATCTTTAATCCCGATCAGTGTGAGAAGACTATGCAGATCTCGGGATTCCGCGGAGAGGCTACGATCCAGATCGGTCTGAGATGGCAGACGATCTCGCTGAACTGGGCATCTTTTGATGACATGGAGATCAGCAATCTCGTCTTTACGATCTTCGACAGACAGAGATCCGGCGCGATCTATATCGACAATATCCGATTCCTGCCATAAGGCAAAAAGAAGGGGGGGCATACGCATGGTTGAAGATCTTCTTCCGGCATTTGAAAAAAGTTTACTGGAATCCTCAGGTTCGATACCGGTAGTGTTTGAAGGCGTGGAACATTGTTACGAGACATCTACGCCCTTTCCGACAGCCAGCCGTCATACCACCCATGAGCTTCTTTATTTAAGAAGAGGCAAGTGTGAGTTCGTCATTAACGGAAAGACCGTGCATGTGACGAAGGGAACCACCCTGATCATCCGTCCGCAGGTCATGCACTCCGTAAGAGTGGTCGAAGGACCGGCCGACATGGTCGTTCTTTACTTCGGATTTTCTTCCGATATTGCAAAAGCACAGCAGGCGCTCCTTTCAAAGCCGAAGGACACTCAGCCGATGGCCAACGGACGTCTCAGAGGCGGCCCGACAGTGCCTTTCCTGCAGGAAAATGTCGCAGCGGTACCGCTCGAGAACTTCTTTGACTTTGCCCAGGGCGAGAACGCGATCGGCGACGCTTCGGATTATCTGATCATCTCCGGTAAATCCCGTCAGGCGATCGGAGTCCTCGCGGAGCGCATCATGCGTGAGAGCCGTTCGGACATGTATGCCAAGGACATGATGATGCAGCTTCTGACGATGGAACTTCTGATCACGCTTTCCCGAGCACTTCGGGAAGAGTGGGAAGAGAGCCTCCGCGTGAAGAACGGCAAGGCAAGAGAGCTCGTGCTCATCGCCAGGGATTATCTGGATGAGAACTACGACAGAGGCGTAACGGTCGCCGAGACCGCAGCATACGTCTTCCTCAGTCAGGGTTACTTTACCAGAGCTTTTCGCGATGAATTCGGCATCAGCCCGATGAACTACCTCATGCAGATCAGAATCGATGCGGCGTGCCGTCTCCTGACACAGAAAGAAATCAAGGTCAGCGGCATCGCAACGCAGGTCGGATTCAGCAGCCCGCAGAGATTTAACGTTGCTTTTAGAAAACAGAAGGGCATGACGCCCATGGAATACAGACATATGTACACAGAGTAAGGAGATATGGGGAACATGAGTATTTACGATGACGATTTCCGCGTACCGGAGGAAAGCAGAAAGGGCATGGACCTCCCGCGGATCGAACGGGCCGTAAGAGAGATCCTGATCGCGGTCGGCGAAGATCCGGACAGAGAGGGACTTCTTGAGACACCGAACCGTGTGGCAAGGATGTACGGGGAGGTATTCTCCGGACTTCACAGAGATATCAGCAAGGACATCAAGACTTTTACATCGGATAACGATGAGATGATCCTGATCGGCGATATTCCGTTCTACTCTATGTGTGAGCACCATCTTCTGCCTTTCCACGGAAAAGCACACGTCGTTTATGTTCCGAGAAACGGGAAGATCCTGGGCCTTTCGAAGGTCGCGCGTATCGTGGATACGCTTTCCAGAAAGCCACAGCTTCAGGAGAGACTGACGTCCGAGATCGCCGATACGATCCAGCAGGCGGTCGATGCGATGTCGGTATGTGTCGTGCTTGAGGCAGAGCATCTCTGCATGACGATGCGAGGCATCAGAAAGCCGGGCAGTAAGACTGTAACCTCGGCGATGCGCGGCGGATGCCGTTCGGACGCAAGGACCCGCTCCGAGGCGCTCGCGCTCATCAACCGTCCGCGGAATACCCTGTGATCGGAGATGAATGTGGCATGCCGGAAAACAAGATGAGAACAACCTGGACCCTCAGGGACAGAACGCTCGACTACGGTAAGAAGATCCTGGTGATGGGCATCTTAAATGTCACACCGGATTCTTTTTCCGACGGCGGAAATTTTTATACGCCGGAGAATGCCCTTGTTCAGGCAAAAGCACTTGTAGAGGACGGCGCGGATATCCTTGATATCGGTGCAGAGTCCACGCGCCCGGGATCCGAGAAGATCTCGGCGGATGAGGAGCTTTCGCGCCTGATCCCGGCTCTCCGTATCATCAGAGAAGCGGTCGATGTACCGATTTCAATCGATACTTATAAGAGTAAGACCGCAAGGGAAGCCCTAAAGTTCGGCGCGGACATCATCAACGATGTCTGGGGACTGCTTTACGATCCGGATATGGCGGAGGTCGTTGCCGAATCCGGCGCCGGTGTGGTCGTCATGGCCAATTACTTCGATGAGAGAATATTCAAAAGATCCGGCGACATCGTCGATGACTGCCTTGCTTACTTTGAAAAGAGCCGGAAAGCCGCTGAAAATGCGGGGATCGCGGAAGAGAAGATCCTCTACGATCCGGGCATCGGCTTCGGTACGAATACTGAGGAATCCATCAAACTGATCCGCTCTATCGGAAAGATCCAGAAAGAGGGATACCCGCTTCTGATCGGTCCTTCGAGAAAGCGCTTCGTCGGCGAAGTATTAAACGGTGCTCCTGCACTCGAAAGAGACGCGGCAACAGCGGCTGTTTCGATGTTCTGTCAGGATCAGGCGGCGGCCTGTGTCCGTGTGCATAACGTATTTGAGACATCTTCGGCACTTGCGATGCACCTCGCGCTTAAGGGAGAATGAAATGGATAAGATCGTTCTGAAAAACATGCGCTTTATCAGCCACTCCGGAGTGCTTCCCGAAGAGAAGGAAAACGGACAGGAGTTTGTGATCACCTTAACTCTCGAAGTGAAGGATATACCTGCCTGCCGGACGGACATACTTGATGACACCGTGAACTATGCAGCCGTATTCGCACTCGTGAAGGACTATGTCGAGAACGTATCGTGCAACCTGATCGAGTACATGGCCGGGAGCATCATAAGCAGGGTCATGAGTGCTTTTTCCACGGTGGAGAGAATCACCTGCGAGATCCAGAAACCTAAGGCGCCGATCGACGGCGAATTTGACTATATGAGCGTTATCATCAAGAGGTCTCGGACAGAATGGGAGACAGAAAAATGAGTCAAGCATATCTTTCTTTAGGAAGCAACATGGGAGACAGGCTGGATAATCTTGCCCGCGCGGTGGCACTTCTTGACCGGCAGGATGGAAGTGTGACGGTCGTTCAGGTCTCGCCGGTATTTGAGACGAAGCCGGTCGGATATAAGGAACAGGATGATTTCCTTAATATCTGCGTGAAGGTCGAGACGACACTCGAGCCGCTCTCGTTGCTGTCGCTTTGTAACCGCATCGAGGAAGCGCTTCACAGGGAGAGAAAGATCCGGTTCGGTCCGAGGACGATCGATGTGGACATTCTGACCTATGACGATCTTCAGATGACAACACAGCGCCTGACGATCCCGCATCCGAGAATGAAGGAGAGAGCCTTCGTCCAGGTGCCGCTCCTTTACATGAACGGGGCCAACAAAGTGCCCGAGGAATGGGCGGAAGAAGTGCGTTTCTACGGGGTCCTTCCGAAGGTCGCAGTTGAATGAAAAGGGAAAACCGATATAATAGAGATATTCAGTTCCGTAACTCAAGTGGAGGTAAGAAATGAACGAACAGGAGAATAAGAAGGTCAATCCGGCTCCGGCGGCAGGTCCGTCCAACGGCCAGCCCTCGAATGGCCAGCAGGCCCCGAGAAATAACGGTAACCGCAACAGAAGAAGAAAGCCGAACAACTATAACGGCGGAAACCGTGAGCGGAACAATAACAATAATAACTATAACCGTAATAACAATAACCGTTCCGGCGGTGAAGGTAACCAGAACCGCGAACGCCGTCAGGACAACCGTGACGACAAGCGTCAGGAGAATAGAGAGAGAGCCGGTAACGGTTCCGAGAAGAGAGAGAACCGTCAGAGAAACCACGGCCGGAACAATGCTGACCATCGCGAGGGCAGGGAGCAGAAGAACTGGAACCGCCGTCGTCCTGCAGAGGAGACCGTAGAGGATATCCGTAAGGATAACGAGCGTATCGAGAAGGACATCTGGCTTGAAATTGCCAGCATCCACTCGGTGAAACTGGACTGATATTTGATATAATAGAAATGACGATCAAGGAGGAGAAAGCGCGAATGAAGGGTTTGTTTGTAACCTTCGAAGGAATAGACGGTTGCGGTAAGACGACCCAGATCGAGCTTCTCTCGAAAGATCTTTCGGAAGCCGGGATCCCCTATGTTCTGATACGTGAACCGGGCGGAACGGCAATCGGCGAGAAGATCCGGACCATCCTTCTCGATAAGGCAAACACCGGGATGGATGAACGTACTGAGCTTCTGCTTTATGAGGCAGCCCGTGCGCAGATCGTCAGGGAGAAGATCCTTCCGGAATTAGAAGACGGGAAGGTCGTCATCTGCGACCGTTTCTTCGACTCGACCGTAGCCTATCAGGGTTACGCCAGAGGCCTGAATCTGGAAGATATCGATTTTCTGAATAGCTGGAGTGCGGCCGGGATCAAGCCCGACATCACGTTCCTTCTGGATCTCGATGAGAAGACGGCATATGCGCGCCGTCACGGCAGATCCGATGAGGAAGACCGTCTGGAGGCAGAGGGACTTTCCTTCATGAAGAGAGTGCGCGACGGATATCTCGCGCGGAGCAAGGGTGAACCGAGATTTAAGGTGATCCCTGCGACACAGACACCGGAGCAGATCTACAAGCAGATCCGAGAAACTGTCTGGGAGGTACTTGGGAAATGAAATTAGTATTTGCAATCGTACATGACGAGGATACGCCCCGTCTGATGGCTGAACTGAATAAAGCAGGTTTCCGTGTGACAAAGCTGAATTCTTCCGGCGGATTCCTCCGTTCCGGTAACACGACACTGATGATCGTTGTTGAGACTGATAAACAGCAGGAAGTTCTGGATCTGATCCGTAAGTATTCTTCTTCCAGAAAGTCTGCGATCAATTCCACGATGGCTCCGTCCCCGATGGGTGGCGAGTGTATGCCGTATCCCGTGGATGTTACGGTCGGCGGTGCAACGGTCTTCGTCGTGAACGTAGAACAGTTTGAAAAGATGTGACATATGGCTTTTTCAGAACTGATCGGACAAAATCAAGCAAAACAGCGCCTCGGAGTGGCCCTTACCGGCGAACCGGGGCACGCTTTTTTATTGGTCGGACCTTCCGGCATCGGCAAAAAGACCCTCGCAAGAGAGTTTGCTAAGGGCCTTCTCTGCGCACACCCGACAGCGGACGGTGCCTGCGGAACATGCCCGAACTGCCACTATATGCAGGCAGGTACACATCCGGACTATAAGGAACTCCTTCTTCCTGCCGGAGAGAAAAACATCAAGGTTGCGGACGTCAGATCCAAGATCCTTTCCGATGTCGGGATCATGTCCCAGATTGCAGACAGAAAGGTCTATCTGATCGATGCCGACGGACTTGCCGAGGAAGGACAGAATGCACTTCTGAAGACGCTCGAGGAGCCGCCGAAGCATGTCGTATTCCTTCTGACTGTATCCGATGAATCGAAGCTTCTGCCGACGATCCTGTCGCGAACCGTATCGATCCGTCTTCTGCCGAATACGGAAGAAGAGGTTAAGAAAGTGCTTTTGGAGCGGAATCCCGATATTCAGGCGCAGGAAGCAGAACTTTTTGCACGGTTTTCAGGCGGTGTGATCGGATATGCGCTAGGTCTTGCCGAGAGCAACTGGCTCGTCAATGACTGGGAAGAGGTCACGGACCTGATCCTCCGTATTCCGGAGATCTCAAGAACAGAGCTTCTTACGGACGTGTACACGTTCTTCGATGAGGAGAAAGAACACTTCCGCGATATCCTTTCGCTCATGAGCATGGTCTATGACGAGATGGCTATCTGCGCGACCGATGCGAGTTCGGTCTGCTTGCACGGGGAAGCGAAAAAAGATAAGATGGTCTCTGTGATTAAGAAATATAAGCTCGACGTCCAGAAGATCGGCAAGTGTAATGCGATCCTCACGACGGCGGCAAAAGCACATAAATCGAATGGAAACTTTGAAATGATCGTGTGCCGTATGCTTCTGGCACTTAAAAAGGAGAATAGTAATGGCTAAAGTTGTAAATCTGCGCTTCCATGACGCAGGAAAGCCGTACCGCTTTCTTGCCGGTGACCTTAAGCTCAAGGTCGGTGACGCAGTTATGGTAAATACTGCACTCGGACAGGACATCGCGTTCGTCGTTGATGAACCTTTTGACCTTCCCGAGGAAAAAGTCGATGAGACGATCCTTCCCGTACTTCGCTACGCGAATGAGAAGGAGATGGAGCATTACCAGGAGAAGAAAGAACGGGAGAAGAGTGCTTTTTACAAATGCTTAGAGCTCATTGAGAAACGTGAACTGCCGATGACACTTGTCGAGGCGGTCTATTCCTTTGACGGCAGAAAGCTTACCTTCTACTTTACGGCCGACAAGCGCGTCGATTTCCGTGAACTCGTCAAGGATCTTACCTCCTGCTTCAGAACGCGTATCGAGCTCCGCCAGATCGGTTCCCGTGAACAGGCGAAGATGGTCGGAGGTCTCGGCATCTGCGGGCGTGAGCTCTGCTGCTGTTCGTATCTCGACCAGTTCCTTCCGGTGACGATCCGTATGGCGAAGGATCAGGGCCTGTCGATGAACCCGACAAAGCTTACAGGTACCTGCGGACGTCTGATGTGCTGCCTTTCCTACGAGCAGGCGGCGTACGAAGACGCGAACAAACGCGTGCCGAAGGTCGGAAAGAAGGTCAAGACTCCGGACGGCATCGGTGTCGTTATCTACTCGGATCTTCTGAAGGAAAAGGTTACTGTCCGCTTCGAAAAAGAAGAGGAGACGGAAATGCAGATCTACGACGCGGCTGATGTCTCGCTTCTGAATCCGCCGCAGCCGCAGTGCAAACAGGACTGCCCGAAGAAGAAACAGCAGCCTGAAAAGCACCAGGATGATTCTGCAGAGAAATAGACGCGCATATTTTTTACAGTTTCTTAATTTACAAAATGAAAAAAGTAGTGTTTAATGAATTCGTAGACCAGATAAAGGAGGACAAATAATATGGCATATGTAATTTCTGATGCATGTCTGTCTTGTGGTTCCTGCGAGGGTGAGTGCCCGGTAGGTGCAATCTCTCAGGGCGACGGCAAGTACGAGATCAATGCAGACCTCTGTCTTGAGTGTGGTTCTTGCGAAGCTGCTTGCCCGGCTGGCGCAATTTCTCAGGGCTGATCGTGCATATATGATGTAAATCGAGGGATCTGTTCCTCTTTCGGGGAGCAGATCCTTTTTACGTGAGAAGGAAACTACGTGGCAGAATTTGATGCGACAACTGAATCCATGGAGGATCTCGGAAGAAACGGCTTCCGTCTGATCCAGCGAAAGGACGGCTTCCGCTTCGGGGAAGATACCGTTCTTCTTTCGTGGTTCACAGCAGAGAACCTGAGGATCAGAAAAGCACGTCCTGTACGCGTTCTCGAACTCGGGACGAACTGCGGTGCCGGATCGGTCCTTCTTGCTGCGAGAAGATCTGACCTTCAGATCGACGGGATCGAGCGCCAGGAAGAAGCTGCAGAGGTGTTTAAAAGAAACATCGTACTCAATGGCATATCTTCCCGCGTACGCGGATTTCAGGCCGATCTTCGGGACCTTCCGGGCGAGGAGATCCCCGGCAACTGTTATGACGCAGTCTTCATGAACCCGCCGTACAGAAAAGAGGAAGAAGGCCCGGTCACTTCGACAGACCGCCACAGCAGGGAACTTCTCGAAGCCAGATTCGCGATGCACGGAAGCGTCGATGAATTTCTCATCTGCGCTAAGAAGATGCTCGCCTCGGGCGGCGATCTTTTTATCGTCGACCGTGCCAAAGACTTTTCGCAGGTCATGAAGACCTGTATGGAACTGAACCTGATCCCGAAAAGGATCACGTTCGTTCATCCGTTTTCAGACAGGGAAGCGACTCTCTTTCTTCTGTCTGCCAAGAAGGGCGGAAAGATGACCGGGACTGTCATTACTCCGCCGCTCATCCTGCGGGATGAAAACCGTGAATACACACCTCAACTGAAGAAGATTTATAGTGAGGATACCTGATATATGCTGTACTTAGTCGGAACACCAATCGGAAATATGCAGGACCTTTCGCCACGCGCGATCGAGGTCTTAAGCCATGTCGACCTTGTGGCCTGTGAAGATACCAGAAGGACGGGACTTCTTCTTTCCCACTTCGGAATCTCGGCGAAGCTGATGAGTTACCATGAACATAACAAGGCTGCGGCGGGAAGTAAGATCATCGCCCGTTTAAAGGAAGGCGCGGAGATCGCGCTCGTATCGGACGCCGGCATGCCGAGTATCTCGGATCCAGGTGAAGACCTGGTAAAACTCTGTATCGAGGAAGGCGTTGACGTTACCGCCATACCCGGACCGGTCGCCGGAATCACGGCACTTGTGCTTTCCGGAATGGATACGCGGCACTACTACTTCGAAGGATTTCTCCCTGTCGAGACGAAGGAACGGAAAGAACGTCTTGCAGTTGTTTCTGAGACTTCTGTGACGACGATCCTGTATGAAGCACCGCACCGGCTTCTGAAGACACTTTCTGACCTGGAACAGGCGGGAATGGGAGAGCGGAGGATCGCTGCCTGCCGTGAACTGACGAAAAAGTACGAAGAGGTGATCCGAGGTACAGTAAAAGAAGTGACCGCTCATTTTGAGGAAGTCCCGCCAAAGGGAGAATTCGTTCTGATCCTCGAAGGAGTCTCGAAAAATGATGCGAAACCGAAGCTTTCTCCCGAAGAACGCCGAAATGTCATTTTAGATTTAGAAAGTAAGGGATTATCTACAAAAGATATTGCAAAAACCCTCGCTTTAGAGTGGGGGGAGAGCAAAAAGGCTCTGTACGATGAGGTCGTTGCAATGATAAAATGATATAGATAGTCTAGTTTAGGGGAGAATTTAGATGGTCGCCGACGATTCCGGTTTTGTTTCAGCTTTATACGACTCGACGATCAGTCTTGATCCGCAGCTTCTTGCCCAGGCGGACAGCCTGATGGAAAAAGTGGCGATGTGTACATTCGTAGTCTTCCCGAAAGAGAAGCGACTGTTCTTTTCCCGCGGTATGACGGATATTATCGGACCGGTTGCCGCTGAAGACATGCTCCTCGAAAACTTCCTCGAGTTTACAGATCCGACCGAGCAGAGAAATCTGAAAGTCCGCTATGAAGAGGCTTTCTATGATCTGGCTGCGGACAACCATAAAGTCGTTTCCTTCGAGCACAACATCATCTCCAGAACGGGTCACCTGTATCACGTGCGTGTGAACATGCAGGCCGTGAAGAAAGAGAATCATCTTCTGATCTTCGGCATGATGGAGGACTATACCAGCAGCTTCGGTGAGATCGTTTATGAGAAGCTTCTTTCCGACTCGATCGACGGCTATGTTTTCTGCTACGAAAGCGACACCGACTATGTCCGTTTCAATTCGTCCCTGGCGGAGCTTCTTGATTTTCCGACACACGATCTGAAACATGCGACGAAGGAGATCGGTAACCTTGTAAATCCGGAGGATTATTCCGCATTCCTATCCATCATGCAGGACGATAAAGAGAAGAAGGACAGATTCGGACTTGACTTCCGTATTCTCTCTCCGGTGCAGGGTGAAGTGTGGGTCCACTCCTGCGGCGTTTTCGACTTCACATCTCCGGACCAGAAGCACTATAAGATCGGTATTCTCGTAGATATTACTGACAAGAAAAAGATGAACTCTCTTCAGAGACTCATCATCGACGGTTCGGAAGCAATCACTTTTACCGCGGACATGAAGCGCGGTATCATCGAGTTCTCCCCGAACCTCAAGGATGCATTCCCGGATATGGAACTGATGTATACCGGCGACATCATCCACCTCATGGCCGAGGAAGTCATCGAGGATGACAGAAAGCGTTTTATCGAGACATTTACTTACCTCGTAGACGAGGGAAAAGATACATTCTCTATCGAATTCCGTGTATGGGGAAATGACGATCAGATCCGCTGGCTCGCCAGCCGTGGTAAGACCGTCTATGACAGCAGCAAGCAGGCGCTCGTCATCATCGGTACGATCTTCGATCTTACCTCCATGAACGAGATGCGCGAGAACGTGGAGAAGAACTCTTCGCGTAACTCTCTGACCGGTCTTCTGGTACGTGACCGACTCATCTCGGATCTTGACGCCAAGATCCATGACAGAGATGTCCTGTCGGCGGCGGTCGTACTGGTCGATATCAAGGACTTTCATGTATTCAATGACCGTTATGGAAGAGAGGCGGGCGACCGTCTTCTGGTCACGGTAGCGAAGAAACTCCGTGAGAGCCTCCCGAACGGCTGCGAACTGTACCATATTAATCTGGATGTATTCTGTATCCTGTGGAGCAATGCAACGCGTGTGCAGGTCGAGAACCACATGAAAGCGATCAAGGAAGAGATGAATGAACCTCTGACGGTCGACCGCAGTACTATATATGTATCCTTCTCGATGAGTGCTGCTCTTTTCCCGTCATGCGGAAATGTAGCCGAGGAGCTCCTCGTGAATGCCGAGATCACACTGCATAAGGTCAAGCAGGATCCTCGTCTTACATACTCGATCTATACGCCTCAGTATAAGGTTGAACTCAAGGAGAGACTCGACTTCGAATTCCAGATCAGTAAGTCAGTAAGAGAAGGTAACCAGAACTTCCTTCTTTACTTCCAGCCTCTCGTGGATGCGAGATCCGAGCGTCTTGTCGGATGTGAGGCACTTCTCCGCTGGATGTCCCCGCAGGGAAATCTTATCAGCCCCGAAAAGGTTATCGCCGCCGTTAATGCGACCGGCCAGATGAATATCGTCGGTGACTGGATCTTAAGAACGGCGATCAAGCAGTGCAAGACCTGGATCGATTCCGGCGTATCGGAAGACTTCTATGTACATATCAACGTTACTGCCGAGGATATGGCAAGAATCGACTTTGCCGACTATGTCATCGAGCTTCTGAAGGAGTATGGCGTTCAGCCGAAGAACATCCTTCTTGAGATCACGGAGACCTCCTTAATGAAGAATCTCGCGATCTGCCGTCAGAACATGAGTAAACTCAGATCGAACGGTATCCGTATCGCCCTTGATGACTTCGGTACAGGATATTCTTCTTTCAACTATCTGCGTGAATTCCCGGTAGACGAGATCAAGATCGACCGTGCTTTCGTCGATCAGGATGACCGCTTCAACACGTCGTTCATTTCGGCTATCGTTCTTCTTACAAGAACTATCGGCATGACCGTATGCGTCGAGGGTATTGAGACCGCGCAGAAAGCATCCCGTATCCGCTCTCTCGGTGTTGATATCTTCCAGGGATATTACTTCGCAAGACCGCTGTCCCCGGAGGACTTTGAGAAGAAGTATTTCTCCGGCGCGAAGTTCCGTGCTTCCAAGGAAGAAGTGCAGGAGAGGACTAGACGCGGCGAGTAAGATCCCAGAAAACAGCAAAAGTCGCTGTTTACGTAACTTTCTCAAGTGATTTGAGCGACGTTTGCAGCGACTTTTTGTTTTAGAAGTTACTATAGATTACTTCGCAACGATGTTTGCGAGTCTTCCCTTAACGTAGATGAACTTCACGATGGATCTTCCGGCGAGAGCAGTCTCGAGGTGACTGTCTTCCTTAACGATCTTCTCGACATCTTCCTGGGTTGCATCCGGAGCGATGTTGACCTTGAACTTCACCTGACCGTTGATCTGAACAGCAATCTCGATGGTATCTTTGACGAGCTTGCTCTCATCGCATACCGGCCATGCCTGGTTGAAGATGGAGTATTCGTTGCCCATTCTCTCCCAGAGCTCTTCAGTAAAGTGTGGAGCATACGGAGCATAGAGCAGAAGGAATGTCTCGACTGTAGATCTTAAGAGCGCATCGTTCTTGTTCGCAGATCCCTGATACTTGCCAATCGCGTTCAGGAGCTCCATGAGACGAGCGATGGAAGTATTGAACTGGAATCTCTCGGTATCCGTCGTAACAGCCTTGATTGTGTAGTTCAGGCTGTAAAGGAGAGCCTTGTCATCTTCGCTGAGGTCTGCCGGCAGAGCCTGACCCTTTTCGATGCCGGCTACTTCCTCGACGAGACGGTCGATACGGCCGGTGAACTTCACTATGGCCTGAAGTCCGCTTTCGCTCCACGGACCGCCATCTGTATATGCGAAACCAAATGCCAGATATGTTCTAAATACATCAGAACCATACTTCTGGATATACGGATCCGGTGCAACGGTGTTGCCTCTGGACTTACTCATTCTGTTTCCGTCAGGTCCGAGGATAATGCCCTGGTGAACGAGAGAAGTGAACGGCTCGTCAAAATCGAGGTAACCCATATCACGGAGTGCCTTACAGAAGAAACGTGTATAGAGAAGGTGCATCGCCGCGTGCTCCGGACCGCCGACGTACTTGTCGACCGGGCACATCTTATCGATGAGTTCTCTGTTGAAAGGTTCCTTATCGTTCTTGTTATCCGGGTAACGGAGCTGATACCAGGAAGAGTCAACGAATGTATCCATGGTATCCGGATCACGCTTGGCCGGAGCACCGCACTTCGGACAGGTCGTGTTCATGAACTCAGCACACTTTGCCAGCGGGGATTCTCCATCCGGACGGAATTCTACGTCGTAGGGGAGAAGTACCGGGAGCTGATCGTCCGGTACCGGAACGACACCGCACTTCTCGCAGTGAACGACCGGGATCGGTGTGCCCCAGTAACGCTGGCGGGAGATCAGCCAGTCACGGAGACG
>JAEEGL015240228.1_pt1 | contig 45885 bp, 41 predicted proteins | sample 9134231 | NCBI WGS metagenome assembly JAEEGL01 (sample SAMN16246548, study PRJNA631951) | gut metagenome | biome: gut microbiome; feature: rumen; material: fiber-attached | host: Bos | place: Iran: Karaj | collected 2018-10 | reverse complement strand
TACACTATTTCACCAAGCACCTCGACAGCTATACCGGCAGTGGACGTTACATCGCGATTGTGGCTCCGTTGATGTCCGACTATCACAGCGGTTACGGCCTGAATGTGGCACAGATTCAGGTCACTATGGACCTGCCTTGTATGCCTCCGATTAATATCAATGTCGACTCTGTATCACAGCATGAAGCGACGCTTACGGTTGTCGACACCACACAACCTGCCAGCCGTACATTCGTCTATGGTACATCGTCCTCGTTCTCGCAATCCGATAGCACCTTTACGACCGACCTCAACCCTGTGACCATCAGCGGCCTGCAACCTGGTAAGAGGTACTATGTGTGGGTACGCAACAATAATACAATCGACCGCGTCGATCACAGTAGCCCTTGGACAGGCCCTGTCTCGTTCGAAACCGTCGGTGATCCGCAGTCGAACTATTACCAGGCAACAGCATTCTCAAACGATTCTTCCATAGGAACTGTCGAGATCAATGTCGAGAGTGGAACACAGGATGCCTCAAACTCAAATATGTTCTCTGAAGGCTCGAGGCTCATCTTTACTGCTTCGCCCATTGGATCTGCATCACGGTTCCTCTATTGGAACGACGGCGACACCACTAATCCCCGCCTTGTGACATTGACCCAAGACACATCGTTGACTGCCTATTTCACAGTCGACACCACGACAGAAAGCATCGTTTCTCCGCACTTCGATTTCAACATGGCGCCCAATCCAGCCAACTCTGAAGTGACTCTGACGGCTACACAAATCATTCTTTCGGTCGATTGCTACGACCTCCAAGGACGTTGCGTTGCAAACTTTAAGCCCTCAGCACCATTATTCACTCTTAATGTTGCCAACTGGCCAAACGGTATTTATTTAATCAAAGTCTCCTGCGGAACTGTTACAGCTGTAAAGAAACTGATAGTGAAATAGATTAAGAAAGGGCTACTTCGTTGCAAAACGGTCTTTCAGTCGCCTTATCACCTCGATGTTGCGAGGTACCTGAAGGTCGAGAATGCCGTCCTCAAGTGCAATGGTGTGGCCCTTCTTCACAGCCGTGAGTTGGTTATAGGGGGTTGTCTGGCAGAAACGTGCGCTATCCTCAGCACGAATCAGGATGAAGTCGGGATCGGCGTCCATCAGAGCTTCGATACTGAAGGTCCACCCCTCACTCTCCTCGGCAATGTTCTTGCCACCAGCCATATTTATAATATCGTTGATAAATGTGTTGCCCCCGGCGGTGAAGTTACCTCCTGTACCAAAACCCACAACATAATACACCGTTGGGCGGTGGCCATCGGTGGCATTATAAGAATCTTTTTCAAGAAGGGTCAGTTGTCGCTTCAACCTTGCATTCAAGCTATCGGCCTGAGCATCGTGACCCACCAAAGAACCTATTTTTGTGATATTCTGGAAAAGACCGTCAAATTTTGGTTTCTCTATGACACAAACCATAGGCACTCCCATTTCGGCAAACTGACGCACGGTCTTTTCTGGCACCATTGAGCCACTTATGATAAGGTCGGGATTGCGAGAAAGAACCTTCTCCACATTCAAATTACTGATTCCTCCAATATTCTCTATTTGCAACGCTGCTTTAGGATAAGTGCAAAACTCTGTGCGACCCACCAAGAGGCTGTCAGCTCCAATAGAAAACATAATTTCTGTCACTGCTGGAGAAAGGGATACTATACGTTGAGGATTTTGTGGCACATTGACAACACTACCATAGTCATCCGTATATTCATACGTCTCGACATGGTGACTAGTAACATTGCCATGTCCACAACCTGAAACTGCAGCCAACATGACTACAGCGATAACAAACAAGGGAATAAATTTTCTCATCTATTATTAAATAATTGAAAAAAGAGGGTGTCAAAAGGCACCCTCTTGTCATTATCATTATGTAAAACTGTTAAAGCAGTTTAGCAAGTCTGGCTGCGAGGTCACCAACGCGGGTGCTATAGCCTTTCTCGTTGTCGTACCAGCTGACAATCTTGACAAAGTTGCCATCCATAACTTGTGTAAGGAGGCTGTCGAAAATGCTGCTGTGAGTATTGTCGATGATATCAATGCTTACGATAGGCTCGTCGACATACTGGAGGACACCCTTCATTGAACCTTCAGCAGCTTCCTTGATAGCGGCATTGATTTCTTCCTTGGTAACATTGCAGTTGAGCTCAGCAGTGAGGTCAACAACAGAACCATCAGGAGTAGGAACACGCATAGCAAAGCCATCGAGCTTACCCTTCAACTCAGGAATTACCAAACCAACAGCCTTAGCAGCGCCAGAGCTTGTGGGGATGATGCTGACAGCAGCGGCACGAGCACGACGGAGGTCGCTATGAGGCTGGTCGAGGATCTTCTGGTCGTTGGTGTAGCTGTGGACAGTGTTCATAAGACCACGCTTGATACCGAACTTGTCATTCAAAACCTTGGCAACAGGTGCAAGGCAGTTGGTGGTGCAGCTAGCGTTGCTGACGAGCTGCATATCCTTGGTGAGAACATTGTCGTTGACACCCATAACTACGGTAGCGTCAACATCATCAGCCTTGCCAGCGGGAACTGTAAGGATAACTTTCTTAGCGCCAGCGTTGATGTGTTTCATCATCTGCTCACGTTTCTTGAAAAGACCGGTGGATTCAACAACGATATCGACACCAAGTTCACCCCAAGGAAGGTTCTGAGGATCGCGCTCTGCATAGATTTTCACTTTCTTGCCATTAACCACAAGGCAGTCACCTTCAGCGTGAACTTCACCGTCGAAGTTGTCATGCACGGAGTCATATTTGAACAGATAAGCCAGTGTATCGGCGCTGGTGAGGTCATTGATAGCCACGATTTCAAGCTCAGGATGAGCAAGCATGGCGCGGAAAGACATTCTTCCAATTCGGCCGAAGCCATTGATTGCTACTTTTGCCATATTGTATTGTTATTTAAATGTTTAATAAATAATTATCATTTATTTGCGGATTACAAATATACACATTTTTTGATAAATTAGAATAATTATTTCACTTCTATTATTTCTATGCACAAAAAGTCTCTGGATTCATCAAATAAAACGATGCATAAGTAGTCAATAATCAAATGATATTCAGAACCCGGAAAATGAATTATGAATTATTGATTATTCAAAACACAATAATTCGGGAATTGAGATTACTAATAAATGTGTTTTAAAGCATTTATGCGCTATTTTATTTTTTTATTTATTTTTGCATTTGAGATTAAAGCAGCCAATTATGCATTAATTTATTAGCATTCAATTTTTAAGTCACACAAAACCGTACACAGACTCTTTTAAGAAGAGCCTTGAAAGGGAGGATTATGCGGTTTTGTGTGGCTTTTTTTTGATGCCATAACATAAATGTTGCCGCCACTGCCGAGAGTTCTTTGACATAACACCTTACTGCAGCAAGCATGTAGCAACATCCTCCCTACCCTTACATTTTTATTAATAATAAAAAATCAAGGTATGAGAGAACACAAAAAAAACAAAATCAACAAAGAATGGATGGCATGGAGCAACGGAGATGAGATACGTCTGTCACCAAGTGTACGTCGTCAAGTTGACAACTACGGAGCAAAAATAATTGACTATCAACACTGTTTAGACGAGGGATATGAGATATACCACAGCGAATCATATGTGGTTCTTCACAAATGCAGGCTCAGAGAATATGAAGCCGATCACTATTGGGAACTAGGGGAACACCTTAACGCATTGAACGAAATGATGAAGGCTGCCACATACACCCTTCCCGATGACGAACCTGAATTTGAGGATGTTCAATGGCTAAACCCATCAGAAATGCTTTATTGGCATCCAAACGTAAAAGAATTTCTCCGCTTGGCACTCCGTTGTCGCGATTATTGCAAACGCGACTCTCGACTCTGGCCAATATTCAATGGTAGTTGGGTGGAACAGTCTCACAGCAATTATTTGAAAACACTAGGAGAATGGGTGCACTCATTATAGACAGGCACTACTTGCAAACATCAATATTGCGGCGCCATTGCCAATATTTGATTCGCGACATAGCCGAATGCTTTGTAAAGCTACGGAAGCTGTCGGCATCACTATCGGCAAGCGCCTCCAACTCTGCCTTACGCTGGTCGTCAAGATGAAATGACACCGGCGCAAGGCGATTGTAAGGGCACACCATCTGACAGATATCGCACCCATAGGCATAGCCTCTTGTATTTAACTCGGCTGGCAGAGTGTCATCTCGGTTCTCAATAGTGTTGTACGATGTACATCGTCGAGCGTCGAGCATTGAGGCTCCGCTCTCCGATACCATTATCGCATTATTAGGACAAGCATCAAGGCAGAGACGACAGTCGCCACAGCCTCCAATAGAAACGCTGTCGGCACCACCAACATCAGACATACTTCCAGGAGTATCATAACAATCCACAACGGCGGTAGTGACTATCTCTCCCAAAAAACAGAATGAACCATATATAGGACTAACAAATAGTGTATTGCGGCCAATCCACCCCAATCCTGCTCGTACCGCCCAATGGCGGTCACTGATAGGTGCTGTGTCGACAAAAGGGCGTCCATCAAAATCGGGATAACGTTCCTTGACACGCGACATCAAACTATACATCATTCGTTTTAAACGTTCATGATAGTCTTCGCCGTATGCATATTGTGCAATTTTACCTCGTCCCTCCATAAGACGGTTGGACTTATAAGGCACAAGCACTGAGATAACACTACACGCCCCTTCCACAAGTAATCGTGGGTCTCGCCGCATATCAATGTTACGTTCCATATACTGCATGTCGGCGTTGAACCCCTTTGCCAACCATTCCTCGAGGGGATATTCATTCTCCTGCAACCTGTCGGCTTTGGATATGCCACATGCCGCAAAGCCAACCTCTGCGGCAATAGTTTTTACTATAGCAGCGTCAATCATGGGGCCGACAAAGAGGTGTACTATTCGTCCTTATTTTTCTTGCTTCCTGAATAGAGCTCAAACTTCAAGAAACGACAGTCGAGGGCACCATTGAAAAGCTGTATTTTCTTGGATGGATGAAGTCCAATATGTTTCATCGCCTCAAAGTCGGAGGTAATCAGCCACACTTCACATCGCTCACCATAGAGATTCTTGAACGTGTCGCCAAGTTTTGAATACATATCGTTGAGATCCTCAACCTTAATACGCTCGCCATAAGGCGGATTGGTAACTATAATGGTCTTACCCTCGGGAGGTTCTTGATCTTCAAAAGAACCATGATAGAGGAAGACATCCTTGTGCAACTTTGCACCTTTGAGGTTGGCCTCTGCCTGACGCAACACATCCATATCTATATCGTTACCCCATATCTCACATTCAAAATCGCCAGCACCAATCTTGCGATCTTCCTGTTCCTTAACGCTCTTCCATTCCGCTATATTGAAGTCGCGCCAACGTTTGAAAGCAAATCTTTCTTGACGATAGTATTGTGCCGGAATGTTATTGGCGAGCATAGCAGCCTCAATGAGGAGTGTGCCACTACCACACATTGGGTCGTAGAAATTACAATCGCATTTCCAACCACTGAGTTTTATCATGCCTGCGGCAAGGACCTCATTGATTGGTGCAGCACCTACAGCAATACGGTAGCCGCGTTTGTGCAATGAGTCGCCGGAGGAGTTCAAAAGCAATGTGACTTTATTGTCGGCAATGTGTAGATTTAACTTGAAATCAGCGCTTTCAGTATCAATACTGGGTCTTTGGTTGAACATGCGGCGGAAACGGTCCACTATGGCGTCTTTTGTTTTTAGAGCAGCATAGTAGGAATTGGTGAATATCTCTCCCGACGTTGTAGAGTCTATCATGAAAGTGCCGTCGACATCAAGAATCTTTTCCCATTTTATACGGCTGACGTTGTCATAGAGTTCTTGCTCGTTATTGGCCTCGAATTCCGCAAAAGGTTTAAGAATAGCAAGGGCTGTACGACATGTATAATTGGCACGATAAAGCACAAGCATGTCGCCCATGAAGGCCACGGCTCGCGTCAACGGTTCAATCTCTGTGGCACCGCATTCGCGCAACTCATCTGCGAGAATTTCCTCGAGTCCGAACATGGTTTTTGCAATCATTTTAAAACGATTGACTGTCTGAGGCGTGGCAGGCACAGTCCTACCCTTTTCTTTCTGAATAATCATTGTTAGTTATTTGAGGTTTATTTTAGTGTTATAACTTAATATGTCGTATATTTGGCCGCATTGGCTGCCCGTTATTGCTTTTTATATTTACCTACTCCCGAAGGGCTATGGTAAATATTAGAACCTATAGGTTGTCGATGATAGGGGTTTTGGGTACTAACAACATAGTGACGACGAGATGTATGGAGCAACTTGCGTTCCCTACGTTGTCGGCGTGAAGGTTTATAGCCAGTTTCTCGACTGTCGGCAATGGCGATATTGATGGCATAACCTGAAAGTATCACTACACAGTTGGCATAAATCCAAAGCATGGCAATCAACAATGTTCCTATTGATCCGTAAAGGATATTGTAGTTGTTAAAATTGTTGATATATATTTGGAAAGCCCAAGAAAGGCCAAAAATAAGAAGCGTTGATAGAACAGAACCTATTGACAAAAAATTAATTCTCTGTTTTTTGACAGGAGCCATATAATAAAGGAGACTAAGCGACAACAATGTCAGGAAAACCAGTAAAAGCCAACGCCCAAAGCTAAAAGCGAAAAGGCTCAACTTGGTTTCGGCCATAAAGTTACGGCTTATCATGAAATAGATAAGTATCTTGTATCCGATGAGCAGTGATAGTATCGCCACAACAAGGACATAAAGTATGATGACCAACAAAAAGCACAACATGTAGCGACGCACTAAAGATCGCCATTCAATGCTGTGGCTTACCGAATTGAACGACTGAAGGAGACCATGCATACCATTGGCGGCAAGAATGACAGAGCTTATAAAACCTATGGAGAGCAGGCTGCTGTGTTTATGCCCCATTACATCGGTAATAGTCGAGGCAACTCGGTCAAAGATGTCAGATGGCAATATGTTGGAGAGTTGCAACAATAGTTCACTCTGCAATCCCTCTATAGGCAGATACGGAATAAGAGTGAAAAAGAAGATGAGCAACGGTGGCATGGCCATAAAGAAGGAAAAAGCCAAGGCTTTGGCACTCTGCCACAAGTCGCGATTAGAAAAATGCTTGAGAATTTGAATTAGTGGAACACCAGCGCATCCAGGAAGCACCAAACGGTTAAAGAATGGAACAATGCGCAGACTCCAAAAACGGAGAACTGCATTGTAGCGTCGGTTGAACCAAACGCCCAAATCACTTTTCTTCAATCGTTCAATGAACTGCACTTACAATAAAGGATAGCTGTTACTATAGCGACTAGTCACAAACGTCAACTATTTTTTGACAAGACTGATATCTAAACTTTTGATATGATGAGTCAAAGCACCCACAGATATATAATCAACGCCTGTTTCGGCATAGGGACGCAATGTCTGGTCGGTAATACCGCCACTGGCCTCGGTTTCGTAACGTCCCTCTATACGACGTACTGCCTCTCTAAGGGTGGGAATATCAAAGTTATCAAGCATAATACGGTCAACGCCACCATGAGCCATAACCCTGTTCAACTCGTCAAGATTGCGAACTTCTATCTCAATCTTTAAGCTTTTTCCTATTGAACGCAAATATTCATGAGTGCGATCAATGGCTGACTCTATACCGCCCGCAAAATCAATATGATTGTCTTTCAGCATAATCATATCGTACAAACCAATACGATGGTTTGTGCCTCCACCGCAATGGACAGCGTATTTCTCCAAAAGGCGCATATTAGGCGTTGTCTTTCGAGTATCCAAAAGTCGAGTATTCAAACCAGCAAGCATCTTTACCATTCGATTTGTCTCTGTGGCTATACCACTGAGCCTCTGCATGAAATTCAATGCAGTTCGCTCGGCCGTTAAAATGCTGCCTGAATGTCCTTCAACGAGCATAATAATGTCTCCCTTGGCAACAAAGTCACCGTCCTTTTTTATCATGGTGACATTCAAAGAAGAGTCGACAATTTTAAACACTTTTTCCCCCACTTCACATCCGCAGATAACACCATCTTGTTTTGCCACCATTTTGGCACAATCGGTAGCCGAAGGAGGAATGCATGCCAATGTGGAATGGTCGCCATCGCCAATATCCTCGCGCAAAGCCATGCGTATCAGCTCGTCTAAATTAGGAATGTCGGTCATCATTTCAATGTAACTTTTTTGTGTTCCACTGCCTTGAAAGAAAAAATGGAACCTATTGAAAATATTTTGCAAAAGTACGAAGAAAATCTATTTTGACACAAAAAAATTTCACAAACCATATATCTTTTGTATTTTTGCACCCGTTATTCATTTAGACAATAGCTATTTAAAGCAATATAAACATGAATGTTAGCATTATAAATATAGGTGACGAATTGCTTATTGGACAAGTGGTAAACACCAATGCCTCAACGATGTCTAAAATGCTTATCAGAGCAGGCATGGACGTGGCTGAAGTATCTGTTATTGCCGACTCGGAAGAGGCCATATCCAACACTGTGCAACGTCACATCGAGAACTATGACGCCGTGTTGATAACTGGGGGCCTCGGACCTACTAAAGACGATGTCACAAAGAAAGTGCTTTGCCATTTTTTCGATAGCAAAATGGTTGAAAATGCGATGGCTTTGGACAATGTCAAAAGAATCTTCGAAAGCCGTGGATATGAATTGACGCCCATCAACCGGCAACAAGCCTGGGTACCTGAATGTTGTGAAGTACTAAACAACGATCTCGGCACTGCACCTTGTATGTGGTTTGAGACACAACGTAACTCAGTTTTGGTTTCACTCCCTGGTGTACCATTCGAAATGGAATGGCTAATGAGTAATCGTGTCATTCCAAAGCTGCAAAAGCGATTCCATATCGGGAGCATTGTGTCAAAGAACATCCTTGTGCAAGGTATTGGCGAGAGTTTTCTCAGCGACCTTATTGAGCCTTGGGAATTGTCTTTGCCCAACAATGCAAAACTGGCATACCTCCCTGTCGCTGGCATGGTAAAACTACGACTAACCATAAGAACGAACACTAAAGAGGTCTGTGATTCGGCTTACATTTCCGACTTGCTCAAAGGTTTATACGCACTGGCCGGAAAATACATCGTTGGCGAAGACTGCGAAACCTTAGCCGAACTGGTGCACAATACCCTGGTTTCAAATGGAAAGACACTCGCCACAGCTGAAAGCTGCACAGGAGGAGCCATCGCAAGCAAACTCACAGCGCAAGCAGGAGCATCTGCCTACTTTCGTGGTGGTGTGGTAGCCTACAGCAATGCCGTAAAAGAATGCACTCTAGGTGTTCGTCACGAAACGTTAGAATGTCATGGCGCTGTGAGCGAGGAAACAGCACGAGAGATGGTGGAAGGTGTGCGACAGAAACTCGGCGCCGATTACGCCATTGCGACAACCGGAATTGCCGGCCCCGACGGAGGCTCTAAAGAAAAACCGGTGGGTACTATATGGATTGCCGTAGCATCGCAGGATAAAACCGTGGCTCAATTGCTGCAATTCGGCGGCAACAAAAGACAACAAAACATTGACCGCAGCGTCAATCAAGCTTATGCCATGCTTATGCGTATGATTAAGAATTACTGAATCCACTAATCATTTTATACCATCTTATTATGCCCAAAGCCTTAACAACAATTATTCTCTTAATAATCAGCAATATTTTCATGACATTTGCATGGTATGGGAACCTCAAACTCACCGAGATGAAAATCAACACCAGCTGGCCATTGATACTCATCATTCTCACTTCATGGGGCGTCGCCTTTTTCGAATACAGCTTTATGATTCCCGCCAACCGTATAGGAAGCCAAATTAACGGAGGCCCCTTCAGTCTCATGCAACTCAAAATCCTTGCCGAGTGCATCTCTCTGACTGTCTTTACAATCATAGTCGCCACTGTTTTCAAAAGCGAACCCATCAAATGGAACCACCTAGTGAGCTTTGGTTTCATTATCTTGGCTGTTATCTTCGCCTTCTATAAAACTGAATAACAAAAAAATGAAACGATTGCTTTATCTTGCTTTGCTATCGCTAATTATGGTTGGATGCCGAAACGGTGAAGAACGCATATTTCTTACCGACTGGCATTTTGACTACAACGACTTACAAAGATATACTGCCACTGTGCCAAGTTTCATCCATACCGATTTGATGGCAAATGGTCTTATTCCCGATCCTTATTATGGTACCAACGAGGATAGTACCCGCTGGGTCGAAGATAAGGTATGGAGTTACCGATACCACATCAATCGCAACAATCTACCCAAGGGCGACACGCTATGGCTGGTGTTTGAAGGCATAGCAGGCCGCGCAAATGTCATTTTCTACGGTCAGCGAATTAAGAATATGAGAGGCATGTTGGAGAAGGAATATACAACCGATAATATGTTTGTGCAATACATTTTCCCTCTCCCTCCCAACTGCGAAGACATCGAAGTAATGTTCTTGCCGCTCAACGACTCACTTGCAGAACAGAAATATGGCATACCCCTTCCCGACCGTCGCGCCTTCACGCGCATTGCACCATACCAGCAAGGCTGGGACTGGGGACCTAAACTGCCAACATGCGGCATTTGGAAGCCTGTATATATCACCAACAAACCTCATATCTTTAGAGATTCTAATACGGCAAATAATTCTAGAGTTCCTAGCATCACTCTTCTACAGAAACCCGACAGCATTGGACAGTCGTTTACATTCTACCAAGATGGAAAGCCCATCTTCATCAAAGGCGCAAACTGGATTCCAGCCCATTCGTTTCCTGTAATGACTCCTGATTTGGCGGCACGCTACCGCATGTTGCTTTGCTCTGCAAAAGAAGCCAATTTCAATATGATTCGAGTTTGGGGCGGAGGAATATACGAACACGACTATTTCTTTGACCTCTGCGACTCGCTGGGCATTATGGTTTGGATGGACTTCAACTTCAGCACAATGCTATATCCCAATGACAATGTCACTCTCACATCTATCGACAATGAAGCACGTCAGAACGTGGCACGCATAGCACAACATCCCTGTGTTGTCCTGTGGTGTGGCAACAATGAGGTAAAAAACGGATGGGAAGATTGGGGTTGGCAAGGCGTTTACAATTGGACAGCTAAGCAACGTATCCTATTGGAAAAAGCGATCGACACCATTTTCGGATATACTAATAATACTAGCAACACTAGTACAACCAGCATTCTCGCCAAAGCAGTGCATGATTGCGACCCTCTACAGCGCTCTTATATTACCACATCACCACTATATGGATGGGGGCACCCAGAGTGCACCACTCACGGCGACAGCCACTATTGGGGCGTTTGGTGGGGCGAAGAGCCTTTTGAAAAATACAAAGAAAAAACTGGCCGTTTTATGAGCGAATATGGTTTCCAGAGCTATCCGCTAATAAGTACCATAAGACGATATTGCCCTAGCAATCAGCTTAGCATTGACTCTCCTTCAATGAAAAACCATCAGAAACACCCTCGTGGACTTCAAATCATAGACAAAGCAATGCGACAATACTATGGCTTTGACAGTAAGACACTTCCTCTCGAAGACTTTGTTTATGTAAGCCAACTTCTTCAAGCCTGGGGTACAGGATATGGTATTTTGTGTCATATTCAAAATCCACGCTGCGACGGTACTCTCTACTGGCAGCTCAACGACTGCTGGCCTGTGGCATCTTGGAGCAGCATTGACTACTATGGAAACTGGAAAGCACTTCACTACCGTGTCCAAAAACTATATGACAACTCTGTTGACATAACAAGTTGGAAAAAATATTACAGTGTATACCCAAAAGACCGCAAATACGATAAGGCAAAATACAACATTACTCATTCTTACAATAATGGAGAACTAACTGTGACCATTAAGGCTGAAAGTGATCTTTACGATGTCTTTATCGACACCAACCCTCATATCGACGGTCACTTTAGTACTAACTTTTTCGACATAAAAGCAGGCGAAAGTATTACAACGACGTTAAAACCTGTCGACAGAATAATGGATATAGGGAATATAGAACTATCAGTTAAAACTTTAAATGATATCTACACAAGACATACCTCTATCGATCATAAGACCAACTTTTAGATTTTGTCTATCTTTCATATCATCGTTTCTTTCATTCCTTTGTCCTCATCACATTCTTTTTGTAGCTAGCTGCGCCAGCACCAGCGATGTGTCCAGTTTGTTCTGAACAAATACAAATCTGTCATAAACCAAAACAGCCCAACCGATTTGTATCAAACAACATACTATATTCTAATAAAGAATTGTACAATCACAAAAATAAAGGATGCCCCCAATGGAACATCCTTTATTGATGATTGTTTATAGTTTTGATTATTTGATAACTTCTACGACACCATTACGCTGAATATCGCCGAGGTAACCTTTTCCTGTGAAACGCCAGAAGTAGGTACCCTCAGGAATATTATCGGCCGCAGGATCCCAAAAATCTTCTTCTCTGGAGATGTTTTCCTTGTAGTACACCCTCTTACCCCAACGGTCATAGATAGCCAGTGAGTTGTTGGGATAGCCAAGTCCATCTATAAGATTACGAATGATGAACTTGTCATTAACACCATCGCCATTAGGAGTAACAGCATTGGGGAATTGCAAAAAGTCGTTGACGAGAAGTATTCTGTTTTCAACAGTGTCACGGCATTCAACGACATTGCCGCTAGGTCCAATATTTTTCGTCATTGCTATGAGGCGAGCAACGTAGCTACCTGAGATATCACTACCATCAGTCTCCCATTCAAAAGTGGGATTAACATCCGTAAGAGTATGATACGATATGTGGTTGTCGCGGTCATACTGTATTTCCCAATAGTATTTGTTGTAGTCGCTTTGAGGTATTGTAAGGTTATTGAACGTCACAGTGGGGTGAGTCACAGTGGGGTTCATAGGCTCCCATGAGAAACGTGCCTCTGGGCTAGAATAAACCGTTACAAGATTATGGTATACCAATGAGTCATTGCAACCATGCATACTACGAACATAGTATTTAAAATCATACTGTCCTGTGCCATAAGTGTGGGTTGGGCTCTCATTGCGTGACGAGTCACCATCGCCAAACACCCAAAGATAGGTGTCACCATACTGAGAAGTATTTTCAAAATGGATAGTGTACGGTTCACATCCCTCAAGAGGATATACACCAGGGTCAAAGTTGGGAAGTGGTTGGTGATTGATGTTGACACGTACCGAGTCGCGAGTACGGCAGGTTGTGCTTTGCCAATGGTTCTCAACGTCCACAGTATAAAGAGTGGAGCTACCCATCATAGATCTAGTTGAGATTGTGTCTGTGGTCTGTCCAAAAGGATCCCATTTGAAAGTGTAAGCTGTGTCAGTATGACGGTCTTTTGCGTCAAGAAGCACTGTCTGTACATCGCAGATGAGCAGAGTGTCACCAATTTGCGGAGTAGGCGACCAAACACTTTGAATAGCTGTCGAAGTATCCCAAACGCAGCCAAACTCATCATAAATTCTTACTTTGATGGGGAAATAACCAGCAGTGTCGTGAGAAGAAATGATTGAACGAGTAGGCTCGCGATTGTCGATGTTCAGACCTCTCCAATAGCCAAGGTCAAAATCGCCATAGTTAGAGTCGGGTTCCCAAATAACAGAGTCGATTTTAACTTGATATTCGCATCCTTCTCCTGCGCTAATGCCACAGAAGTCCAGAGCCCAAGAGAAAATCCAGCCATTGTCACCTGGCCAAGGGTCGCATACCTGAATAGACCAGTTCCCGTTCAGAGGACAACCAATAAGTTCATGGAAATCGGATGCCGGGAGGTAATAGGAACTTTTACCCTCGTGGTCGCTAGGATGCTTGTGGCTAAAATTGGTTCTATTGGGAGCAACTTGACCTGCTCTAACATAAGGAGCAGGAACAGGATCGAAAACAACTTCAGGAATAACATCAATCCAGTCACCTGTTGCGAAATAATCACGAGGTTCTTCATCAGCCGAAGTGATATTAGCAGGGACTCCTCTATTCAACATATAATCCTTGTTGCGAGAGAAGCAATAATCCATACCAACACCAAACATATTGCAGAGCGAGTCACAATAATTACCATTTGGAACACTACTTCCTTGTCCGTTTGGACATGTTGAACCTCCATCATAAGTACCACTTGAGCCGCCATAAGGAATACCAATTTTGGTACTCAGTGAACCATATGATCCTGCAGGAACCATTTGTGGGTCATAAGAGTGATCAAAACTGGGATTGCCGAATTTCAAACCAGCCTTTTGTCCTGTAGGACATATTATACGAATATTATAGTCTCCATTCCATGAATGCTCATGATTAATACAAATCGAACAGATATCCTCGGCTGACATCACCGTACGTCCAGGAGGAAAGTCGTCGAAATGGATAGGAGCCTGAAAGCATCCATCGTCGTCAGCGTCAGGGCAACCGATACCCATACCATCCGGGAGGAAGGTCTTACATGAGATAGATCTTGATTTGGCCTTAGCAAAACTGATGCGTTGCATACCAATGGTAGCATTACCGCCGCTATATCCAATATTAACAATAGCAGAGTCGGTAGTACACATAGGATTCAAATTGTAAATAGTCTTAACCGGGTTCTGTGCGATACGAACCTTCACAACCTCATGTATCAGAGAGCGGCAGCCTCGAATGTCTGTAAGTTTAAGAGTCACATCGTAACAGTCTAGGTCGGAATAAGCAGCGGGAACAAGATTCATATAGATACCACTGGTATCATGACCATTACCGAAGTTCCACTCAAAGAGAGAAGAGTAATCTCCAGCTCCATATGCGTAATCATTTGTATATTCGCCATGACCACTAAAGATAACGCCTTCACCCAAACAAAGATGTACACCACGGAACCAGTTTGTGTCTAGGGTATATGAGGTAGAATCAGCCGACCAGTTTGTATCGAGCTGCATAACCAACCTAGTATAAGACGTATCTGTGATGACACCATTTTTGGTTTTATAGTATACGCTGTCGATAACCGGTACTACGGTCTCACATTTCTCGCGACAACGAGCTTCTATTGAGAAGCCTTTGCCATTCAAACCATCACCATTGGTTTTGAAACGAATTGTGAGTTTACCCGACTGGTTTAATGTTGATGGATATATCGTTGCATGGTACAACGAGTTATAGTTATTGTTAGAAACATATCTGGCAAGAAATGTCGTGTTTGGACCGTCGTGAACAAACAGTGTGTCGCCAGGATCGACATCAAAATCATTAAAATACAAGCCCAAAGCCTGCTCACCTTCACATACTGCGGTATCTATAGTAATCCACAGATTGGAAGGGCTATTGTCTGGGTATTTGCCCGATGCGCCTTTTTCGCTACTCAGCATCAAATAATGCTGACCTTGATAGACGACAAGGCTGACAGTGGTTCCATGGGTAGATCCATCAAGAGTATACGATCCTGGCATCTGCGCCATAACCATTGTCAAGGCCATTAAGAAAAGAAGCAAAAATGCGATTCGTTTCATATGATAAACTCTTTTATTGGTTTAATGTATAAGATATTCAAGTCGTTTTAGACACTGGTTGTCTAACATCTACTTGATAAGTGTGGGTTACGTCGAAAATAGACGAAAAAATATAGTTAAAAAAACTTAAAAAAATTATTTTGTCGCTTTTCGAAGATGATTAATAAGAGCCATAAGCAAACCAAGGCAGATAAAACCGCCAGGAGCAAGAATAAAGAGAAGCATTCCATCAGCACCACCAATAAAGGATGTGCCAAAGAAAGTACCAGCACCAAGAGCTTCACGAACAATACCTAGTAATGTTAATGCCCATGTAAAACCTAGTCCCATGAAAAGACCATCAAGTAAGGAATGCCAAACATTATTCTTTGAAGCGAAAGCCTCCGCACGTCCCAATACGATGCAGTTAACAACGATAAGAGGAATAAAGAGTCCTAAAGAGGCATAAAGAGATGGCAAGAAACCTTGCATGACCATCTGTACTATCGTTACAAATGTTGCTATAACAACTATAAAGCACGGTATACGAACCTTGTCAGGAACCACACTTTTAAGCAAAGAGATAACAATATTGGACATTATTAACACAAATGTGGTTGCAAGACCCATGCACAATCCGTTGACTGCCGATGTTGTGGTGGCCAAGGTTGGACACATGCCAAGTACAAGAACCCATGTGGGGTTTTCTTTAATGAGGCCATTTTTTATGATATCTGCTGCTTTCATTATTTTGTTTCTCCTTTCTCTACTTTGAATGCGTTATAGGCTGTGCCAACCAAACGGCAAAATGCGCGGGATGTAATTGTCGAACCCGTTATAGCATCAACTTCGCCACCGTCACCGTCTTTGCTAACAGTGACCTTATTGGTCGCTGGATTTTTTCCGATAATGCTGCCTTTGCCATCTTTCTGGAACCAGCCATCGGCTTTGGCACCAAGACCTGGGGTCTCGCTGGAACCAAGAATTTCATATCCTGTGATATTACCTTCAGCATCGAAACCGACCATAGCTGTCAAACGACCACCAAAACCGTTGTTGTCGTATGATTCAACTGCCTTTCCAACAACATTGCCCTCGGCATCGAATGCTGTATAGCGTACCAAGTCGGCGTCAACATCGCCCTTTGATGTAGTCATCTTGACAGTTACGGTATCGGGAGTATAGTTATTGAATGCTGGCAACACTTTGGCCACAGCATCAGCAACCTTTTTCTTATTCACTTCTTCAATAGGGCCCTTTGTTGCATTGTTCACAAGTGCAAGGGCAAAACTTGCCACCAACGCAATAAGCGTAAGGGACAGGAGCATATTTTTCAGAGATGATTCTGCTTTCTTTGCCATATTATTGTTTTTTTTCGATTCTCAGATTCAATTAGTTTGCAAAACGTTTAGGTTTGCACCAACGGTTCAGTAGCGGTGTCACCGAGTTCATGAGCAGGATGGCAAAGCTAACACCTTCGGGATAGTTGCCCCAATTGCGGATGACAATAGTAAGAACTCCACAGCCAAAACCGAAAATAAGTTGTCCTGTCTTTGTCATAGGAGAAGTAACCATATCGGTTGCCATAAAACAAGCGCCTAACATGATACCACCTGTGAGAATTGTAGTGAGGGGGTCAATAAAACCGCTTACCACCTTAGCTCCTTCGACGACATCAACATGGTAGGGATTGCAAAGCCAAAGAATGCCACTGAAGACAAAAGCTGTGCCAATAAAAGCCACAGGAATATGCCAGCTGATAATTTTACGGCATAAAAGGTAAATGGCTCCTATCAAAATGGCGATAGCAGAAACCTCACCGAGAGATCCTCCCATATGGCCGATAAAATATTGCCATACATCGGGAGCGGCTTCAAAGCCTCCCTCCTTAAGCATGCCAAGAGGGGTAGCACCAGTATAAGCATCGGTAGATGGAGTGCTCACCATCGAGAATAGGTTCTCACCTGGTTTAGGCCATGTAGTCATCTGTACAGGGAAGGAGATGAGCATAAACACACGACCCACAAGAGCGGGATTGAAAGGATTTTTGCCAAGACCACCAAAACTCATTTTGCCGATACCTATAGCCACCAAGGCAGCAATGATGACCAGCCATATCATTTCACGGGTTGCTGGTACATTGAAAGCAAGCAAAAGACCAGTCACAACGGCAGAACCATCGCAAATAGTGGACTCGCATTTAATAATGAATTTTTCTATCAGCCATTGGAATAATACACAGCTTGCCACCGATACGAGACTGATAAGAAGAGCATTCAGTCCAAAGAAGGCAATGGCGACAATGAGGGTGGGTACTAAAGCCAAATTGACACGCCACATTATTTTTTTTGTCGACTCGTCGCTGTGTACGTGCGGCGATCCAGATACATTCAGTAGTTTCATATCAGTATTAATTATTGTATACCTATATATTTACTTATTCAAGATTATTATTTCTTTTTGGACATTAGAATGCCACGATAAAGGTTCTTGCCAAGTCTTATCTCATCCAGCAATGGTTTGTTGGCCGGACACGAGAAGAAACAACAGCCACACTCGATGCAATCAAGTATGTTATGAACACCCGCTTCTTCTATGCGACGATTTTTGACGAGTGATGAGAAGAGATATGGCTCAAGTCCCATTGGACATGCGTTCATACACTTTCCGCAACGTATGCAGTTGCTTTCTGTGGCACGTTCAGCTTCACCCTCGTCAATGACGAGTACACTCGAAGCTCCTTTGGTGGTAGGACCATCGAGATTGCACACAGCCTTACCCATCATAGGTCCGCCACTGATAACCTTGCCTGTCGATTCAGGCAACCCATCACTCATTGCATGAGCGATAATGTCGTTATAAGTGACACCAAAACGAACATGATAATTGTGTTGTGCCTGCAGTTTCTTTCCTGTAACAGTAAGGATATTCTCCATGAGAGGTTTATTTTTTTGAACAGCCTCATATACAGCAAATGCAGTTCCGACATTGTTGACAACACATCCGACATCAATAGGCAGCTTACCCGATGGAACACGGCGTCCTGTGATGGCGTTGATAAGTTGCTTCTCTGCACCTTGTGGATATTTAACCTTAAGAGGTTCCACAACAATTCCCTCAAATTTTTGCGCCATTTCTGTCATGACCTTGATAGGCTCGGGCTTATTATTCTCTATTCCGATATAGGCCTTGGGAACGCCAAGAGCTTTTCTAAGGATGCTAACACCAATGCAAATCTCCTCGGCATGCTCAAGCATAACACGATGGTCACTGGTGAGGTATGGCTCACACTCTACAGCATTGATAATAAGATACTCGGCCTTTTTGTCGGGAGCGATGGAATATTTGATATGCGTTGGGAATGTAGCGCCACCAAGGCCCACAACTCCCATTTCTTTTAGTTTATCTACAATTTCTTTGGGCTCAAGAGTACATTCACGCTTGATATCGGGAGTACGGTCAATAGACTCTTCCCACTCGTCACCCTCAACATTGATATATATTGCGGGTTTGGCGAGGCCGAAAGCATCTTTGCAAGTATCAATTTTTGCAACAGTGCCGCTAAAAGGAGAATGAACGTTGGCACACATGAAGGCCTCGGCCTTACCAATTAGCTGACCAACTTTTACCTTGTCACCCTTGGCAACACAAGGTGTCGCCGGAGCGCCCAAATGCTGGTTCATAAGAATAACGGCGGTTTTAGGCAAAGGAAACTCCTCAATGGCAGCCGTTGTTGATATTTTGTTTTCTTCGGGGTGTACACCACCCATTGCGAATGTCTTCATATCTTCGTTACTAAAGCTGATTGAATAAATTTATGCGTTAGCGTTGATATCATTGCTTGCAGGTGCAGCCTCTGGCTGTACTGTTGGTTCTTTTGGCTCAGGTTGAGCTGGACGGTCAACCTTAGGCGGAAAATTGACAGCATGGATAGCTCCTGTGGGGCACTCTGCCACACATTTGCGACACGACTTGCATACGTTGAAATCGATATAAGCAAGATTGTTCTCTACTGTAATAGCGCCAAATGGGCATGTCTTTGCACATTTGCCACAACCTATGCAAGCTGCAGAGCACGACTTACGAGCATCAGCGCCTTTTTCTTTGTTGCGACATGCCACATAAACACGACGGTTCTTCATACCTTTCTTACGCAGCTCAATGATACCGCGAGGACATGCCTTTACGCAAGCGCCACATGCCACACACTTATCCTCGTTGACAACTGGCAGTCCTGTTTCAGGATCTATACTCAAGGCGTCGAACTGACATGCGCGAGAGCAATTGCCAAGTCCTAGACAGCCAAAAGAGCATCCACTTTCGCCTGTGTAAAGGCTGTTGGCAAAAGCACAATCCTGCATACCCTGATAGTGTGTCTTTGCAGGAGCGTTGGCACATGTGCCGTTGCAACGTACTACAGCCACCTCGGGCTCTTTTTCCTCAGGTGTGCAACCAAGTATTGCAGCGACCTTCTTAGCCACTTCAGCACCGCCGGCAGGGCAGCTAAGACCTTCCATGTTACCTTGCTTGACAAAAGCCTCAGCCATGGCACGGCAACCAGCACGACCACAGCCACCACAATTTGCGCCGGGAAGAGCCTCGGCAACCTCGTCAATCAATGGGTCTTCAACCACTTTAAACTTCTGTGCCACAAAGTACAAAACCACAGCAAAAATCGCTCCTGTGATTCCTAGTACGAGCACTGCAGACCATATTCCTGTCATAATTGATTATATTTAGTTCTTTTATGGATTTTACATATTTATAAAATGCAAATTTACACATTTTTTCGCTATTGTTGTCGCTTTTTTTCAATGATTATTAACAATAATACAATAAACGCCTATATTTGTGAAATTTATCATGGTAATATCTTTTAAGAAAATGTTATATAAAAAGACTTTTTATATGTGTAAGAATAATGATTTAAAAAGTTTTTTGAGCAAATATTTTGCCATTAAAAAAAAACGTTGTAATTTTGTACCCGAAATTTAACGAAAAAAACAATCATCATGAACAACATTATTGTCGGATTCGACTTCTCTACCGGATCGGCTAATGCCGTTGATTTAACTATAGATATCGCCAACCGTTGGCATTCTGACATACGCTTGGTTTATGTCAAAAAAGATGGTGAGGACGAGACTCCAATCCGTGCTGAAATTGAGCGCCGCAATGCAGGTGTTGAACACCTCCTCAAAGACATTAAGCTTGAATATGTAATCAGAGAAGGTAAAGTATCTGAACAATTGGCAATGCAAGCTATTGAAGACCAAGCCCTCATGATTGTAGTAGGCACCCATGGCATGTCTGGTTTCGAAACCAACTGGATAGGCAAAAACACCTATCGTACTATTACCGAGGCTCCCGTTCCTGTTTTATCTGTTCGCGAAGATTTTAATTTCCGCAAAGATTTGGAGCGCATAGTGATTCCTTTGGATAGCACCAACGAGACTCGCCAAAAAGTTCCCTTCGCAACCAGAATGGCCAAAACATTCGGATCGACAGTTCATCTCCTTGGTCTTTACACATCCGACTCTAAAGACATCACATCTTTAGTTAACGGTTACGTCGAACAAGTGGAGAAATATCTCGACAAATATGATGTAAAGCACGTCACAGAATATGTCGACGCAAAGAAAAACCTTACAGTCTCAACGCTTGAGTATGCTGACCAAATCAACGCTGACCTCATTGTCATCATGACTGAGCAGGAAAAAGCATTAACAGCATGGTTACTTGGAAATTATGCACAACAAATGCTCCACCTTTCCAAGCACCCGATCCTATCAATACGCCCTGAACAGATTGGATCCCAATCAAGGTAGGAAAACATCATACAACATGCGAAAAATCACACTTTTGCTGTGTGCCATATTATTATTGTGCACCAACATCAACGCCCAAAACCGCAAGGGGAAGATAGAGATTACCGGCGATATTAAAGTCAGCGAGCTGGTCAAAAAACACATCGAGTTTAACGACCGCTTGCAGACAGTTAAGGGTTATCGCATCCTGATAGCTTCTATGTCGGGCGCCAATTCGCGCAACCAAGCCTTCGAACTAAAGCGTCAATTCAAAGAAAAGTACCCAGAGGTAGAGGTATATATATCTTACATCGAATCCAACTTTAAAATCAAAGTAGGCGATTTTACATCAAAATTGGATGCTTATGTATTCATGCAAAAGATAAAGAATGTCTATCCTGGCACTATATCGGTCGACAATGTTTACCCAATACATCTCGACACGTCGAACATTATTCCAGAAACAGATGATGACGCTGACCTATAGAAACAAAATACAAACAAGGCCGTTACAATTGTAACGGCCTTTTATCATTTGACTTTGCATATCTGACAAAACCAAGTTCACATTATAGATATGCGATAAGATGCTTGCTTTTCGAACTTGACTTCAATCGTTTCAAACCTTTTTCTTTTATCTGGCGAACACGCTCACGAGTGAGACCAAATTTCATCGCTATCTCGTCAAGGCTCAAAGCATGAGGCATTCCTATGCCAAAATACATACGTATAACATCACGCTCATACTCCGTAAGCGAGGACAGCGCACGTTCAATCTCAAGAGAGAGCGACTCTTGCATAAGGGCCTCATCGGTAGCTGGTGTATCTTCGTTGGGGAGCACATCGACAAAGTTAACATCCTCATCTGCAACAAGAGGTGCATCAATAGAGATATGACGGCCTGAAATGCCCAAAATACTTTTTATTTTGTCCTCAGGGATGTCTAGCAGTTCGGCGAGTTCCTCCTCCGAAGGTGGTCTTTCCAATTTTTGCTCCAATTTAGAGATTTCTTTTTTAAGTTTATTGAGAGCTCCAAGCTGGTTGGACGGAAGACGCACAATACGTGAGTTTTCTGCAATTGCCTGCAAAATAGACTGACGAATCCACCACACTGCGTATGAGATGAATTTAAATCCTCGGGTTTCATCGAAACGTTTAGCAGCCTTAATCAAGCCCACATTACCCTCATTGATAAGATCAGGCAAACTAAGACCCTGATTCTGATACTGTTTAGCCACAGACACCACAAAGCGAAGATTGGCTTTTGTCAAACGGTCGAGAGCCGCCTGGTCACCAGCCTTGATGCGCTGGGCCAACTGAACCTCTTCCTCTGGGGTAAGAAGTTCCTCGCTGCATATATCCTGCAAGTATTTGTCCAGCGACTTTATATCGCGGTTTGTGATAGAATGGGTAATTTTTAATTGTCTCATGTATCGAAAAATTACTTTACAATCTTATTCTTGTTTTTCACATAACGACATTTTAAAAAAAAAGTTTCATTATAGATAAAAAAAAACTAGTAATCGACTTTTTTTTATTAACTTTGCAGTTTGTTAATAATGGCTTAATAAGAGACCAACAAGTTTTAAAAGCTCATATAAAATAATGATACACAAAAACATTATTTGAGCTTACATTATTTATTGTCACTTTGTGGACAGCACTAAAAAGTCAAAAAGAAAAAAAATATATTTGATATGTTTGAAAACATAAGCAGCAAGATTGAAAAAGCGCTACACACTTTACGAGGAAAAGGCTCGATTACCGACATCAACGTAGCTGAAACAGTGAAGGAGGTGCGCAAAGCATTGCTCGATGCCGACGTGAGCTATCCTGTAGCCAAGGAGTTCACCGACCGAGTGAAGCAAGAAGCCATGGGACGTAATGTCATTCAGTCTATCGAGCCTGGCCAGCTTATGGTGAAGATTGTACACGAAGAGCTCACCAAACTTATGGGTGAACAAGCTGTGGATATCAATCTTAAAGGCACACCAAGCATCATTTTAATAGCAGGTCTTCAAGGTTCTGGTAAGACAACATTCAGCGCAAAACTAGCCAACTATCTTAAAACCAAGCGCGGCCGCAATGTCATGATGGTCGCCGGTGACGTTTATCGTCCGGCAGCAGTCAACCAATTGCAGGTGCTAGGCGAGCAAGTAGGCGTTCCCGTCTACGCCCAACCAGGAGTCACCGACCCTGTGAAAATAGCTAACGACGCATTGCGTGAAGCCCGAATGAAAGGCGTCAATGTGCTTATCGTCGATACCGCCGGTCGTTTGGCTGTCGACCAGGAGATGATGGATGAGATTGCAAATCTAAAAGAATCTCTGCAACCACAAGAAACTCTATTTGTTGTAGACTCCATGACAGGTCAGGACGCTGTAAACACAGCCAAAGCCTTCAACGAAAGAATAGACTACGACGGCGTAGTGTTGACCAAACTTGATGGCGACACTCGTGGTGGTGCCGCTCTCACCATACGCTATGCCGTGAAAAAGCCCATCAAATTTGTCGGTATTGGCGAAAAGATGGATGCTCTCGACGTGTTCCATCCCGACCGTATGGCTAGCCGCATTCTGGGCATGGGCGATGTGGTTTCCCTCGTTGAAAGAGCCCAAGAGCAATACGACGAGGAAGAGGCTCGCAAAATCCAAAAACGTCTGGTTAGAAATGAGTACAACTACGAGGATTTCCTTGCTCAAATAGCCCAAATCAAAAAAATGGGCAACATGAAGGATCTTCTTGGCATGATACCCGGACTAAACAAACTAACCAAAGATGTGGAAATTGGAGACAACGCCTTTGTACCTATTGAATCTATCATCGGCTCCATGACCCCATACGAACGCCGCAATCCAACATGCCTTAACGGCAGCCGCAAACAGCGCATTGCTGCCGGCAGCGGACGAACAATACAAGAGGTAAACCGTTTGGTGAAACAATTTGAAGACACTCGCAAAATGATGAAGGCTGTGTCGACAAACAAAGGCAAGCTAAGCATTCCTAAACGTCGCAGATAAAAAAAGGCCTCATCCCCAACTACAACCATCAGACACACAGAACAACAATATCATCTAAAACAACTCATATAATCCATTCATCATGTATCAACTTCTTGACGGAAAACAGACATCCATTGCCATTAAAGAACAGATAGCTAACGAAGTGCGCCAATATACATCCCGCGGGCTACGCCCCCCTCATCTTGCAGCTATTCTTGTAGGTGACGATGGCGCCAGCCAAACCTATGTAGCCAACAAAGAGAAATCATCACACGAAGTGGGCTTCACATCATCTGTTTACCGCTATTCGGCAAACACATCAGAAGAGGAACTTCTTCACGCACTGGATTTCCTCAATCAAGATGACGACATTGACGGCTTCATCGTTCAGCTGCCTCTGCCCAAACATATCAACGAACAGAAAGTAATCAACGCCATATCTCCAAACAAAGATGTTGACGGATTCACACCTATCAATATCGGTCGTATGGTTTTGGGAGAAGATGCGTTCCTTCCCGCCACTCCTATGGGTGTATGCTCTATACTGGAACACTACAACATTGAGACCGAAGGCAAACATTGCGTAGTACTTGGACGCAGCAACATCGTGGGCACTCCAGTAGCCAATCTATTATCACGCAATAAAAAAGGTGCCAACTGTACAGTCACTCTGTGCCACAGCCGTACCAAAAACCTAACTGAATTGACACGCCAAGCCGACATTTTGATTGTTGCCATAGGCAAGCCTGAATTTGTCACCGCCGACATGGTTAAAGACGGTGTTGTACTGGTAGACGTTGGAATTCATCGTATACCCGACAGTACTAAAAAATCGGGTTACCGTATTATTGGTGACGTAAAGCACAGCGAAGTAGACAACAAATGCAGCTGGGTGACTCCTGTACCAGGCGGTGTAGGTCCTCTGACAATTGTGTCGCTTCTTCAAAACACAATGAAAGCCTACAAACAACGTTTCGGACTATAACGCCCTTATCACAATTTATTGCGCATAATATCAAGCAGCTAAACATGAAAACAATAGTAGTTGTCCCTTGCTATAACGAGTCGAAACGACTGCCTCAAGACAAATTCATCCGCTACGTGGAAGAACATGACGACGTGGCATTTCTATTTGCCAACGATGGCAGTCGTGACAATACTCTTGATGTCTTGCGTCAGCTGACATCTCAACACGAAAGGCTACTGCTGCTCGACATTCAACCTAACGGAGGCAAAGCCGAAGCTGTGCGTAAAGGTATGCTATATGCAGCCGAAAAATATGAGCCTCAATACATAGCTTTTTGGGATGCCGACCTCGCAACACCACTCGACGAGATAGAGCCAATGGTGCAATGGGCCGAAAAGGGGTTTGATGTTATAATGGGACTACGACTGATGAGGCTAGGTGCAAAAGTGAAACGTAAAACCCTTCGGCATTACCTTGGTCGTTGTTTCGCAACTGCGGCGTCAATGATATTGCATCTACCTGTCTACGACACACAATGTGGATCAAAGCTATTTAGTGCCAAGACTGTCAAGGAAATATTCAATGAGCAATTTATCACACGTTGGCTTTTCGACGTCGAATTACTAGCACGCTACAAAAAACGTTACGGCACCGATCAAGCAATAAATAAGATTTATGAGTTCCCTCTATTCCAATGGCAAGACATTGACGGATCTCAGCTTAAAAGCCGCGACTTTTTCAAAGCGCCGATGGAACTATTGAAAATCTGGAGAAAGTATAATAAATAGACAATCGGTTCATAATCGACATCCTAGAATAAAAAAGGTTGAAGGGCCCTCTCAAATTCATATTGTCATTCACACTTGATTATTCGCAACATCTATCATTTCAATAACAATACCATATCTCTCCATAAAAACAACCCAAACCATCCAATTCCCCAATCAATAAATATCGTACCCTTATATAGAAACAATGAAAAAATTCCTCAACGAAAACAAAAACAACGTATGGTTTTGGCTATTTATCTGTATTGCCGCCATATTACTGATCGTCATGCCTTTGATGAGCCGTAACGCTGGAAACAGCGGAGATGAGGATAAATTCCAAATACCTCAAGGGCGATTCGTGATGGACTACTATGCCAGCGACGGACAAGACACCACATGCTTGAAAGATGTCGTCAACCTGAATGGCAAAGAGCAAAGTTGGAACTTGAAATACTATGGTTGTTCCTTCGATGTTGTAACAGAATGGATTAATCGCACTTTTGGTATAGAAGACATTGCTGCCACCCGCCATGCCTGCAACGCTTTACTAGGATGGATCATTGTGTTTTTTGGAGGTCTCATAGCATGGCGTGTCGCAGGCTGGCGCGCAGGTGTATTCGCTATGTTGCTTCTTTTCTTCTCTCCAAGACTTCTAGGTCACTCTTTCAACAATCCCAAAGATATACCTCTTGCTGCTGGAGTAATCATGACTATTTATTATATGATGATGTTTTTCCGCCAAGTGACACCATTGTCTTTGATAGAAAACGGCAAAAACAAAAAGACTGCAGTGGCATATCCTGAATCGTTATTTAGCGAAAAAGCGACAAACATAATAGCCTACGTTCTTATGGCTATCTCTTTTATAGCATTGATACCGACTGCAGGCATCGCTTTAGCAATAATCATAGAAATACTGATATTCATTGTTCTGAAACTGAAAGATACACCCCGATTCAACCCACTAACACTAATGATGTTGGCTTTATCACTATCATTAGCCGTCAGCAATCGTATCGGTGGTCTCATCGTTGTGGGCTACATGGGATTATGGGGTCTCTTATGGCTCATCAGAAATGGTCGCCATGTTGGTGCCAAAACCATAACTAAAGTCTTCATCACTGCCTTATGCACTTGTGCCATAGGATTTTTCGGAGGCCTTTTATTATGGCCCTTTGCCATGCAATCGCCCATTCACAACAGCATTGAGAGCTTCAAACTGATGTCACAATTTGATGTCCAACTTCGTCAGCTTTTCGAAGGTGTTATGGTTATGTCAAGCGAATTGCCTTGGTACTATACTCCTAAATTTATGCTAATGACCATACCCATTGCCGTGATCCTTGGGTGGATTATATATCCTTTTGTTGGTGCCTTTTGCAAAGAACGTAGAATAGAGAGCATTATGCTCTATTTCTGTTTCCTGTTCCCCGTTTTTTGGATTGTATACACCGGTGCCAATGTCTATGGCGGTTGGCGACACTCTCTTTTTGCCTATCCTCCCATGGCAATAACAGCAGCATTAGGCTACAATGCTCTGGCTGAATGGTCAGCGCGCAAAAGCAACAAAAAAGTGGTAGAGCTTGTTTTGTCGCTAGTGCCTTTGTTTTTGATAATACCTCCGGCAATACACACTGTAAAAAACCACCCACACGAGTATGTCTATTTCAACGAACTGGAAGGTGGAGTAAAAAATGCCTTCGGTAAATACGAGCTTGACTATTACTACCACTCAATGCGTGAAGCCACAGAATGGGTAATAAACAATGCCTCTCCAAAAGAAGATGGTTCCAAAACAATCATCGGTTCATGGCACTTGGAATCGACAAGCTATTTTTTGCGTAACGACACTGCTCGTTTTGGAACCCGATTTGTGCGTTGGAACCAAAGATACAACTACGATTGGGATTATCTAGTGTTTCCTATTACTGGTATCTCCGGACAATATTTGAAAGGTCCCGCCTTCCCTCCTGCCGATTGCGTATACACCGTTAATGTCGACGACACTCCCATTGCCGTTGTACTGAAACGTCAAACTAAAGACGACTTTGCTGCTGCCGAGCTCATGAAGAACGGACAGATAGATACAGCCGTGACATTGTTTGAAAATGTTCTAAAACAAAATCCTTTCAACGAAACCGCACTATCAAGTCTTGCTGAAATAGCATTGCAAAAGAATGAGAACGATAAAGTGATACAGTATGCTGGACGCATGCTAGAGGCCGATTCATCCAACACTCAGGCAATACAAATGATTGCGTATGCCTACCTGAATAGCGGCAAAATGCAAGAGGCTATGACGTTGCTCAATAACACTAAAGCCCGTAGCAATGATCCTTTCACCTATTCTATGCTTGCTCAGTTGTACGCTCAACAGGGAAATATAAGCGCTGCTCAAAATGAGATTGAAAGCATGTTGCGACAAGGAGTTATGGACCAAAATGCCCTCAACCTTTACGTTCAAATACGCATGGCCCAAGGTAGCGACCAAAACACAGCGGTGTACTCATTCTATTCAACATATGCCAACGGACTTGAAAAGAAAGGCAACAAAAAAGCCGCCGACGAAATACGCAAACAAATCAACGCTCGATGAAAAAACTATGGACAGCCTTGGCTAAGCTTTTCGGATGGAAATTCGATTTGTCCTCCAGCAACGACATGCAGAGGTTGCATCATTGCGTTCTCATAGAAGCGCCTCACACCAGCATATATGATTTCCTGCTTGGTGCTGCTTGTGTATGGGAACTAGGGCTCAATGGCCGTTTCTTCATTAAAAAAGAGTTCTTCGTATTCCCTCTGCGACATTTTTTGCGACACTTCGGTGCATTGCCCATTGACCGCGGCAACCGCAACAATCACATGATTGACAAAGCTGTCGAGGCTCTCAACAGACAAAAAGACATTTCTATAATAATAACCCCTGAAGGCACACGCAAAAAAGTAAAACGTTTCAAACGCGGTTTCTATGAGATAGCGACAAAGGCCAATGTTCCCATAGCTATCACCTATATCAACTATAAAACTCGCCACATGGGTATAGGTCCTATAATCCAACCCACTGGCGATTTTGATGCCGACATGAAGATAATACTAGACTTCTACAGCGATATTTCCCCTCGCAATGCCGATGGCTGGGACATAGAACTGCTTAAGAATAACTACAACAAATAAGACGAATACTCTGCCAACTATCAAAAGGAGACATTGTAATTAATAAACAACAGAGAAAAATTCATTTCGAAAAACATAAAAATCAATATATAATGAATAAAGTACGCCGAATCTTTGTCGAAAAAAAAGCCGACTACAGCATCAAGGCTAAAGAGCTGCAAAGTGAAATACGCAACTATCTAAACATCAATGTTGACGATGTTCGTGTATTGATACGTTACGATATCGAAAATCTTTCTGACGACACCTATGCCAAGGCATTAGTCACCGTCTTTTCCGAACCTCCCGTAGACAATGTTTACGAAGAGGAATTCCCTCACAATGCCAACGATTTCTGCTTTACGGTAGAGTATCTTCCCGGTCAGTTTGACCAGCGTGCCGACTCGGCAGAGCAGTGTGTCAAACTGTTATGCGACAGCGAAGAGCCTATAATCAAGTCCGCCACCACCTATATCATTAGCGGGAAACTCAACGAGGAGCAACATCAGGCTATCGTAAAACACTGCGTCAACCCCGTAGACAGCCGCCGCGCCGATGGTCCCAAACCTGAAACTCTTGAAGAACATTTTGACGAACCAGCCGACGTTACAACTTTCAATGGTTTCAAGGATATGGACGAGACCCAACTGAAAGAGCTTTACAACAGCTTGGGCTTGGCCATGACATTCGCCGACTTCAAGCACATTCAACACTACTTCCACGATGAAGAGCATCGTGACCCCACAATGACTGAGATTCGCGTTCTCGACACCTATTGGAGCGACCACTGCCGCCATACCACCTTCGCCACCGAACTCACAAACATAACCTTTGACGAAGGCTACTATCGTCCTTTATTGGAAAACGCTTTCAAACAATATCTCGCCGACCATAAGGAGCAATACGAAGGTCGCAATGACAAATATGTGTGCCTTATGGACATAGGAACACTGGCAGGAAAAAGACTAAAGAAAGCTGGTATTCTTGACGACCAAGAACCTAGCGACGAAATCAACGCTTGCTCCATAGTGGTACCCGTTGTCATTGATGGTAACAAGGAGGAGTGGCTTATCAACTTCAAAAATGAAACTCACAACCATCCCACGGAGATAGAACCTTTCGGTGGTGCTGCAACCTGCCTTGGTGGATGTATACGCGACCCTCTTTCGGGACGCACCTATGTTTACCAAGCAATGCGTGTTACTGGAGCCGCCGACCCAACCAAACCTCTTGACCAAACCCTGGCTGGCAAGCTGCCTCAACGCAAAATTGTCACCACAGCAGCACATGGATATAGCAGCTACGGCAACCAAATAGGTCTTGCCACAGGTCTCGTCAATGAAATATACCACCCCAACTATGTCGCCAAGCGCATGGAGATAGGTGCTGTCATAGCAGCAGCACCTCGTCGGGCTGTGAAACGACTCACCTCCGACCCGGGAGACATCATCATCTTGCTTGGTGGCCGCACAGGTCGCGACGGTATTGGCGGCGCCACTGGCGCTTCGAAAAGTCATACTACCAAGAGCCTCACAACATGTGGCGCTGAGGTTCAAAAAGGCAACGCCCCAACTGAGCGCAAAATACAACGTCTTTTCCGCCGTGAAGAAGTTAGTTCAATAATAAAGAAATGTAACGACTTTGGAGCAGGTGGAGTTAGCGTAGCCATAGGCGAACTTGCCGACGGTCTTCAGATAAACCTTGACAAAGTTCCAAAAAAATATGCAGGTCTTGACGGCACCGAACTCGCCATAAGCGAAAGTCAGGAACGTATGGCTGTGGTTGTTGATCCAAAAGATGTCGACCTCATGCTTAAGTATGCCGACGAGGAAAACCTTGAAGCTACTGTAGTCGCCACCGTTACCAAGGAACCGCGCATGGTCATCAACTGGCGAGGAAAAGAAATTGTCAATCTCAGCCGTCGATTCATCGACACCAATGGAGCCCACCAAGAAACAACGGTAAGCGTAAGCATGCCTTGCGAAACATGCCAATCCAACCAATCTAGCCAATCAATTAAAGAACTATGGATTAATACACTCAGCGACCTCAATATTTGTTCACAGAAGGGTCTTGTTGAAATGTTCGATAGCTCTATTGGAGCAGGTAGCGTCGTCATGCCTTATGGCGGCAAATACCAGCTCACACCCACACAAAGCATGATTGGAAAACTGCCTTTACTTGATGGACATTGCGACACAGTAACCATCATGTCGTACGGCATGGATCCCTACCAAACTAGCTGGAGCCCATTCCACGGCGCTGTATATGCCGTATTGAGCTCTGTGGCAAAAATCGCAGCTGCTGGCGGCGATGCAAGCCGAGTAAGACTCACATTCCAAGAATATTTCAAGAAACTTGGCAATGACCCATATCGTTGGGGTGAGCCATTCGCTGCTCTCCTTGGTGCTTACAACGCACAGATGGGTCTTAAACTGCCTGCCATTGGCGGCAAAGACTCCATGAGCGGCACATTCAACGACATCGATGTTCCTCCGACACTGTGCAGCTTTGCTGTTGGCATCAGCGACCTCCAACATGTTGTCACTCCCGAGCTTAAACAGGCGGGCAACAAACTTGTTCTCCTCGACATAAAACAAAAAGAGTATGAAATGCCCGACTACGACGATGCCATCGCACAATATTCGGCTCTCCGCAAAGCCATTGAAAAAGGACTTGTCAAATCGACCTACTGCTTAGGTTTTGGCGGCATTATCGAAGCCGTAAGCAAAATGGCATTCGGCAACAAACTCGGTGTCAAACTGAATTCCAACATAAACACCGCGATGTTGACTGCAAAGAACTATGGCTATATCATCGTAGAAGTGTCATCGACCGAAGGCCTACCCTTCCGCCACACTGAGTTGGGTGAAATAACATCTGAAGCGACATTTGAAGCTTGTGGTGAAACGATACCTCTTGATGAGGCGCTTGCCGCATGGCAAAGTAAACTCGAAGGCGTATTCCCCACACGCACCAATAAACATGAAAAGAATGAGTACAAAATAGAAAGCGCCCTCTACAACGCTCAAGAGCCAAAGACCCATTCTCAGTATACAATTCGCAATTCAAATTCCGTCAAACCTCACGTTTTCATTCCTGCCTTCCCTGGAACCAACTGCGAATACGACAGTGCCCGTGCATTCAACCGTGCTGGCGCAGAAAGCGAGATTATTGTTTTCCGCAACCAGAATGGTCAGCAAATACGCGAAAGCGTGGATGCCTACGTCGAAGCCATCAAACGTAGCCAGATCATTATGATTCCTGGCGGTTTCAGTGCTGGCGACGAACCTGAGGGTAGTGCCAAATTTATCACCAGCGTTTTCCGCAACCAGAAGATTGCCGACGCCGTTATGGAGTTGCTCAACAAACGTGACGGACTTATGCTCGGCATCTGCAATGGTTTCCAAGCATTAGTAAAACTTGGTCTTGTACCCTACGGTGAAATACGTCCTCAGGCAGAGGATGCACCCACACTTACATTCAACACCATCGGTCGTCACCAAAGCAAGATGGCATACACGCGTGTAACCTCCAACCTCAGTCCTTGGCTGCGCAGAGCCGAGCTGGGAGCCACCTATGTTATCCCCATTTCACACGGCGAAGGGCGTTTTGTGGCTCCGCAAGAGTGGATAGACCGACTCTTTAAGAATGGCCAAGTCGCCACTCAATATGTCGACCTAAATGGCACCCCCACTATGGACGAGGAATACAACATGAATGGCAGCTATATGGCCATAGAAGGTATCACAAGTCCCGACGGTCGTGTATTTGGTAAGATGGGACACTCTGAGCGTAGAAGCAAAGGCAGCGCCATGAATATCTTCGGCAACGACGACCAACAGATCTTTGAAAGTGGAGTGGAGTATTTTAAATAATAGCCATGATAGACCTAATCCTAAAATACTTTCCAAATCTCACCGACAAGCAAAAGGAGCGCTTCGCAGCTTTACCTGAGCTATACGCCGACTGGAATAGTAAAATCAACGTTATCTCGCGCAAAGACATGGACAATTTTGTGGAGCACCATGTGCTCCACAGTCTTGCCATTGCCAAAATCATTCAGTTTAAGACCATGTGTGACATCATGGACCTTGGCACTGGCGGCGGATTCCCAGGCATACCTTTGGCCATCATGTTCCCTGACGCCAACTTCTATCTTGTCGACTCGATAGGTAAAAAGATAAAAGTAGTCAACGACATAGCAGCACAACTCGAATTGACAAACGTCAAAGCCGAGCAAATTCGTGCCGAGCAAGTCAAAAAAGATTTCGATTTTATTGTTTCTCGAGCTGTCACCGATCTCTCGCAGTTCGTAGGATGGGTCAAGGGTAAGATTTCCGACACCCATTATCACAAGCTCCACAATGGTATCATTTATCTTAAGGGTGGAGACCTTGACGATGAGATAGCTCCATTTCACAAAAAAATAAGGCTCTATAACATATCCGACTTTTTCGAAGAGCCCTATTTCGAAACAAAGAAAATAATTTACTTGCCAATGAAATAAGGCTACCCTGTAAACCAGCCATAAAAGACAATTATAAACCCCGGAAGCATTCACTTTCGGGGTTTATTGTATTGATTAATTCAAAACTCTATTATTCCAAATCGGTCGTTAGGGCGTATGACAGATTAGTATATGATACTGGTTTATTGGTCACACCGTTGGGAAAGGCTAAATGGCTGCGGTAAAAGAGGAATGTTGAGGGTGCCGCAAGAAATGCCAAGATGTCATAAACCGACCTGAAAAAATGGAACAGATTGAAATGTCGGTCCAACGGCCTATCGGGAATTATCGTTATCTAATAAGAGTCACCGTTCCTTTTTGGTGTTGAACACCCTTCTGAGACACATTCATCTGAATAATGTATACGTAAGTACCCATGGGTTGAGCATGACCTTTAAAAGTGCCATCCCAAGGCTCATTGATGTCACGACTATGGAACACCAATTTGCCGCCACGCGAGTAGATGTATATCTCGTATGAGATGATTGCAGAAACATTAGTCGGCTTGACAGTGAATTTACGCACCTCGTCGTTAGGATCATCTGGCGCAAAAGCATTGGGCACCCAAAGATACAACTCCGAGGAAGCTGCCTTAACTGGCTTATTAGCATCATTGTAACCTGAAACAGAGTCATCTGCGATCGCAATTTTAGTTTTCCGGTCATTAGCTTTCACAGCATCAGGTTTTGCCGATACTTTTGCATCTGTTGGATGCGACTCTGCAACGATTTGGGTAGCCACAATCTTGGGTGAAGGTTCTGAGACAGCAGCAACAAATGAATTATTGTCAATCTTGTCGTTTGTCGCATCAGCAACTTTATTTACGTCTGAAATATGCGTCTGTGATTCGTTCTGAGTCGTTGTTTTCACATCGTTCGGCATTGCCTCAACCGGAGCGACATCATTGTTGTCAGTATTAGACATCATCGCTATCGATTCATGGCCATTGACATTAATCTCATTTTTCGATATAACCACAGCGCTATTGTCGGTCGTAGCAACCTTGTTATCAGCCTTATTAAAAAACGCCACAACGACTGCGGCAACTGCGACAACTGCAACCGCCGAAGAAATGACAACACGGCGTCGGCGAATAGCACGGCGCTGCAACGTTTCGGTAATTGACTGCCACAATGAATCGTCAGGCTTAGGTTCAAAATTTTCAAATTTATCTTTCAGTGTCGACATAATATGAATATTGTGTGTTATTATTCCAGATAATTTATAAGGTCTATAGACAATTGTTGTTTTGCACGAGTTAAATTGGCTCTAATAGTAGATTCACTAACGCCAGCATCCTTTGAGGCTTCAGTACAAGACAGGCCTTCAATCTCACATAAATTGAATGCAAGTCTTAATGCAGGAGACAACTTTTGGATAGCCTCAAGTATGATGTGAACATCCAAACGATCAATCATCTCATAAGATGGATTGGTTTGAGCTAAAGCCTCCAAATCAACGTTATCGTCAACACAAGTCTCAACGCCATACTTTTCGTTGCGAAGCATAGTGATAGAAGTATTAATAATAATAGATCGCATCCAAGCGTAGAGTGACGAGTAGTCGTGCAAATATTTCAAATTTTCGAAGACCTTGATGAATCCATCGTGAAGCAAATCCTTTGCAACTTCAGCGGAGTGCGCATAGCGAAGGCAAATACCGTATAGAGATGGCGCATAGCGGTCATATAGTTCTTTCATCGCCCGCTGATCTTTATTTAGACATGCCTCTATAAGTATCGCTTCTTCCGATTTCATATTATTATAGACGCAAAAAAGCCAATTTTGCTGCATTGAAAAAGAAAAAAAATCAAATTTTATCAATTTTTAAGACTTTAAGCACAGCGTTATCATTGATTATGAATTGAATATTGTACTCAAAAAATTTCATACCATATACACGATTTGAATCATGATGATAAGAAGGTCGAGGGTCGTAAGCAAGCAAATCGAGAAAAGAATGACGTAATTTTTCGGGAATCTTTTGCAACAAGACTTCACTACAGTCGACGGTCAGAGATGCTTTGGGAGCTTCCGGGGCAAATCCGCTGCGCGCGTCGGGATGAGCATCAGTATAAGGAAGATAGGGTTTGATGTCGAAAATAGGAGTACCATCCATGAGGTCAGCGCCGGAAACATGAAGCAAAGGCCCCTCTGGCGACTGTGGCTCCACCGACACAAGGCGCACCGACGACAATCCCATTGCATTGGGCCGAAAGGGCGAGCGAGTGGCAAAAACGCCCAAACGTTGATTTCCACCAAGGCGAGGAGGACGAACAGTAGGCGACCAAGGTGTGTCTAGGTTTTCCGAAAACTGCCATATAAGCCATAGAAAATCAAAATCCTCAATACCACGAATGGCGTCGGCATTGCGAAACTCCGGCTCAAAGACAATAGTCGATGTCAGATTTTGCAAAATATTACTTTGGCGAGGTATGCCGAACTTTTCCGGGAAAGGAGAACGTATGTGTGCTATTGGCTTCATTTATTTTGCAATTAATTATCTATGCTGCTTGGAGCAAAACAGAGGGTCAAGCAAATCGTTTATCCAATAAGAAAAATCGGCGCATACTATGCCTAGAGCCATTCCGGCAAGTACATCGCCACACCAATGTTTGTCGTTGTATATTCTCATAAACCCCGTCAATGAGGCGACAACATATCCAGCAACAGGTATTAATGGTGATACATGACCATACTCAAGACGCAACATTTCTGCTCCAGCGAAAGAAAAAGCTGTGTGTCCCGATGGAAAACTTGTAAGCGAGCTACGATCGGGACGTTGTTCGTCGACAAAAAACTTAATTGTGTGTACTATAGCCGAAGAGATAACTATTGCGCCAAGTGAACGTCGTGCCAATGTCCATCCTGAGTGTCGCGATGGTACCCCCGACCAGTCAAGGATATGTACAGTAAGCATTGGCAAATATTGAGTATAATTATCGAAATGCAGAGGTCTAAAATCAAAAGTGTTGCGACGCATCATTTGTACATTCTCACGAATAACGCGATTTTGTCGATAAGCCACATCGAGCCATAGAGGTGTCGTGCCGACCGTGAATGACGCAGCAGGTACTGCCAACCATGGACTTTGCCATACAAGCACCGCCTCTTTATTATTAGTGTCTCCGATATTATTCAATTTGTCGGCAACAACAACCCCTTCCGCATAGCTATAAAAAGCCAAAGAAAGCATAAAAGCCAATATCAAAAAAGGTCGGCGCGCCATACTACAAAAAAAACATTTAATTAATTCTAATCAGCTTACCGTCATCATAAGCTATAAGAAACGGACATGTGTCCGTCATAAAAGCCCAGCGTATGTCGTCGTCAAAGCCCAAACGTTGAAGTCGTTGCACATGGGTGGCCTTCTGACAATATCGAAGAGGATCGTCAGCAGCTATCCGCCAGAGGTCCAGCGACATCTGTGCGGCATCGTTGACAAGAGTGACATCGTGGCACAGCGATTGAAGGCGTTTAATAAGAGCACCCGCAAAAAGTGTGTCCTCAATCGAAGGGTCGCCCTTCCAACCGGAACATAGTATAACAACATCCTTTTCCGGGACAAGGGCCTCAGAAAGAACACTTATATTGGCGAAAGATCCCACCAAACAACGACCAGCACGAGCTCCACAAAGAATAGACACCGTACCGTTGGTTGTGGAATATGCCACACGCTGACCATGCAAATCGAGAGTCAGATATTTTGTCGGCGAATTGCCCAAGGTGGCATCCAAAAGCTTCACCCCATTACGTTCTGCGGCAAGAAGATAACCACGCTCACGATAGTCAGGCAGAGGGTCAAGAGTGTCAAGGGGAACAATATGCTCCACGCCAGCCGAGAAAGCGGCGCACACCACCGATGTGGCACGCAGTATATCTACTGCGACAGTTACATGGTTGCCATTTGTCACCCTTGTGTCAAAAAGCAAAGGAGAAAGACAGACTTCAATATTCATAAACACCTCTTTAAGGCCACGGTCGATACAATCAAAAAAGAAAAACGGCATCGTGTAAGCCGGGTTCTGTGTACTGGCCATAGCCAGACCTCTATCATTAATCTAGGGCGTACGTCGCCGCACGTCTCAATCAACCTACCCCCCGGCAAAGAGCGAGTCAACCCTTAACTGCCGGTATATTTGGTTTTTCAGCCCATAAGGTTTACCATCATGCCTCATCTCTGACGCATGTCGTGAGCTCTTACCTCGCGTTTTCACCCTTACCCGAAGGCGGTATGTTTTCTGTGGCACTTGCTGTAGCGCGCCACTTGCGTGGCGTGCCCCTTCCTGTTAGGAAGTATGGTGACTCTGTGCTGCCCGGACTTTCCTCCCGCAGCAATAGCTGCCGGCGATAGAGCGGATACCGTTTTTCAATCTGCAAAAATACACAAAAATAACCACCCAGTAAGAACAATCTAAAAATAACACACACAACACACATATTAACAACCACTTAACATCACACAAAGAATTCAATGGCATCTCATATCATTCATTATTCTTCACAAAAAAACAGTTTTTCCGCCATTTTCATCTTTCATCATCCTTTATAAGAAAAAAGTGTTATTCCGCTCCAAAATCATAATACCTTTAGCGGACTCATAGCGAACTCATAGCAAACCTATCTTTTATCTAACTAATCTTAAAAGAATTTGTTATTAATAACGAACCTTCATTCTCATAACTTGTAATATATCAGCTAGTAATCATTACTATACCACCATGGAGACAATCTGGTTTAATATTTTTTAACTATTACTCAAAACATGGTGGAAATATAGGATTTTATTTTTTTTGTATTTTTGCATTCTATTTATCAAAACACAAAATAAGTTCAAAGCAACAATTAATTAATTGTCAATATTATACAAAGATGATTATAATTAAAGACAATATAAAAAAGGCTTTAACCATATGCAGTATAGCTTTAATGGTCGGTTGTGGTGGCACTCGCTACACTGTTGACGAGAAAGTTCTGTTAGAATATGGCAAAGAGCCCAACGAAATCAATACCGAAAACCTCTCCAAGAGTTATGCCACCGTCATAAACAAAAGCCGAAAAACAGGCCTCAAAGAGGCAGGCGTTTATTGTGACTACGCTGTGACTCTGGTAAAACAGGGCAAAAGAGCCGAAGCCAACAACTGGTTTAACAAAGAGATGGAAGCTTTCCCGTCGTCGAAAAGCTATGTCATGCAGCTGAAACGATTATTGATACCTGAATATCAGAACGACAACACTGTGCGCGACATCAGCGCAAGCGAGGGTGAAGATGCCGAAGAAACGACTCTAACACCTAAGCAACGTTCGGAAGCTGAAGATAAAGCCGCAAAGGTAATGAGCTCAGAAAACGATAGTAATGACACCAAAGAAACTGTCATTGAAACAGAAGAAGATATAAACAAGGGGGTGGCTCCAGACTCTGAGGAGAAGAAAGATTAAACAAAAGATACAATCCCTCTACTATCAAAACAACTCATAATAGTTACACGTTAACAGACATCAAACGATGAAAAAACTGATGACATTATCGCTCCTTGCCGCAATTCTGCTGACAGGATGCAAGAGCGAGAAAAAAATCAACTCATATAGCGACATTTACAGCGAACGCCCTGTAACGATATACATTGCCCCCGTTATTGACAAAGCCGAACGCAAAGTTGAGAAATATCCCACCGACATTGCATACAATAACGAGATAAATACAGCAAAAGCATATCTACGCCAAACAATGTCCGATCCGCTTTCACGTAAAGGATACTACGTAATAGGTCAGGTCGCTTCGGCTGAAATAGCAACAGTTACCGCCATGGACGCAAAAGCGCTAAGGAACGGCGACCTTTCGGCTTTCAACAATGACTATGGCATCGACGCTGTGCTCATCGTCACACTTCACAAGTGGAAAGACGACAACAACAAAAAGACCGCTTTCCTCGAGTACCAACTGAGATCGACAAAAAGCAACGTTGATCTGTTCCACACTTGGGTGATGGCTACAAAACAGGTTTCCACAAACTTGAAAGGTGACCCCATAACGCTGAGCAACGACAAAAAATTCGCAAAACGATTCGATATGGACAACGGTACCGCACAACGCAGTTTTCTCGTGGAAAAAGTGAACGACTATGTTCTTCGTGACATTCCAACAAGTAGCCAACGTCGTCAATTTGAAAAAGACTTGTACCGCAATGCCAACCCCAACTACATCAGCTACAATTGGATTGATGGTGGCGCCAATGTACAAAAACTAAGTCTTGAGGAATTTGAGCAGCAAGCATTCCTATAAGAGTAAAATGAAAAATTGAAGAATGTGCAACTGTTTATTATACTACAGTAATTCAATTATTAACAATAATCATTAACAACAAATACGCCACTATCAACAAAATAAGCTAAACCATCATGAAAAAAATATTTTTAGCTCTCATTCTTTCCCTGTCGGCATGGTGCGCATTCGCAGTGCCAGCATATCCTGAAAAGGTTGTATTTACTCAACCTAACAATCGAGACATAACTGTCACCATCTATCTCAAAGGCGACGAAAAAGTGCATTGGGCCGAGACCGTTGACGGATACAGTCTTATGCATGCCGACGACGGCAGTTTGGTTTATGCCACATGCGACAGCGAAGGTAATATGGTTGCCACCGATGTCATTGCGACTGAGATTGAGCAACGCACGGCCAAAGTCGAGGCTATGCTCAAAAGAACGCCCAAGCACCTTCACTTCAGCCACGCCCAGGTGCAAGACTTGCTCGCCATATGGGAACAGGTGGAAAACGCAAAGTCTGGTCCCAAAACAATGACAAATGTCATTGGCGAAAAGAAATTCCTTGTCATTTTGTTCGGCTTCAACGACAAGCCTTTCACTCACAGCAAGACTGCCTTCAGAATGATGTTCAACCAAGTAGGTTATTCTTCGAATAACGCAATAGGCAGCGTCCACGACTACTATTATGATGTCAGCGGAGGTCTCTTCTCCCTTAAAGTTGATGTGGTTGGCCCCTTCGTTGGTGTACACGACACATACCATTACGGCAACACCGACTATGGTTATCAAGATTTTGCCAAAGAAGCTGTTGACTCTGCTTCAAAATATGTAAATTTTGCCGACTACGACAACGACAACGACGGCTACATTGACGGTTTGCATATAATCTTCGCCGGACACGGCGAGGAGGCTGGTGCTGGCGCAGAATGTATCTGGTCGCACAAATGGAATATTTTCGACCCTCCTACATACAACAACACAATCATAGACGTTTATTCCTGCTCGCCCGAGTGCAAAGACAACAAAGGTAGCTTTATAACCGCAATTGGCGTCATCTGCCACGAGCTGGGTCATGTGTTTGGAGCACCCGATTACTACGATACTGACTATGAGAGCAGCGGCGGACAATACCCCGGCTTGGGCAACTTCGACATAATGTCGGGAGGAAGCTGGAATAGAGGCGGCATATCCCCTGCCCACCACAATCCCTACACAAAAACATATATCTACCACTGGACAACTTGCGATACTATCGACGGCACATCGAAAGCTTACATGATGGAACCCATCGAAAACTCCCCCAATGAGATACATCGTGTTAACACTTCTACTCAGGGCGATTTCTTCCTGCTAGAAAACCGTCAAGAAATAAAATGGGACAAACCTATCCCTGGTCACGGCTTGTTAGTATACCACATTCACCCCAACGCCCATGGAGCCAACGTGTCCAATCGTAAACACCCACAGCAAATTTATATTATTGCCCGTGGCAGCGCCACCGACACATTCCCTTCATCGACTCCATCCAGTTATGGCCAGCTCAACGGCATCAACGGTGTCTTCCCTGGCTCCTACGGCACTAGAGACTCTTTGACCGACAATTCCGTGCCATGGTTCCGTCCTTGGTCAAAACAGACAAACAATGTACCTCTAAGATACATCTCTGAGAACTCAAATTCAAAAAGAGTGTTTTTCTGTGTTCAAGACGCTTCTCCAAATCCTTTTGATGTAATCGCCGAAGGTCTAAGTAAAGAGGAGATTCTATTGCAATGGACTCCATTCGGGAGCTTGCAGACAATGATTGTAATGAATCCTGTCGGTGACGTATTCGGAACTCCAGAAGGCAGCTATGAAGTGGGCGACACCATAAATGGCGGCGGAATTGTAATGTACAAAGGAAGCAACAACAACCACATAATAGACAGTTTATCTCAGAACCAATTCTATTATTTCAAGGCCTACACAATAAAACGTGACGGTACATATAGCGACGGTGTCTCTATCCACGCAAGAACTCTTAACTGTGATAACGACATATGGCAAAACGAAGATTTTGAAAACACAGAAGCTGGCTCTATGCCATCTTGCTGGGAAGGAGAATGGAGCACCAATGAATTGCTCGGCAGTAAAGTTCTAACAAGCAACACTGGCGAAGCTGGATGGAAAAGAGTGTTTAGCCGTCCTGTATTTTTGAGCGACACCGGCAACGCCGTTCTAAGCTTAAAACTTCATTTTGGAGAAGGTTGCAGCCAAGCCACTAAATTCAAAGTTGAATACCGTCCCGCACCGCAAGAACAATGGACAACAATGATTGAATACAACTATATCGCCGGCGGATCAACATGGAAAACAATATATCTACCATTAACAATGGCTGGCGAAAACAGTCGAATTCGTTTCAGCGCATACACAGAAGGTTCTGAACGCATTAGTATCGACGAAGTTACGATTGTCAGCGGTTCTCTGATTAAAGCAGAATGTGACGTCAATGGTAACATAACTCCTTATGGATACACTGTCATACCTTTCAACGAACAGCAAACATTCACCATAACTCCATTAAGTGGCTATTATTGCGACAGATTGATAATCGATGGCACAATAGTAATTGGACAAAGCCAACTTACCGTCACCAGTGACGACACAAGAGAATACACACTTGACGGTAACGGAGGTCACCATACCATAAAAGCATACTTCGAAAGAAAGAACTCTATCGACATTGCCGAAGATAACACTATAAAAATCACACCAAATCCAACTACCGGAATCGTCACAATTTACGGAGAAAGAGGCGTAAAAGTTGAAATATACGATCTAAACGGTCGAAAAATATTTAGCGACGTCAATAAAAACGGTACATTGGAGATAAATATGAGCACCTTTGCAAAAGGTTTATACACTGTTAGATACGGAAACATCGCAAAGAAAATTGTAAAACTATAACATTCTATGTTTAGCAAAAAAAAGCACAGAATGTTAAACAAATATAAAAAAACAGAACAGAAAAAAAACTTGTGTACTTTTGCAATTTGAAATAATAGAAAATATTAATTGATAATAACATTTAAAAATCACAACAAATGAAGAAAGTATTTTTATTTCTCGCCAGCGCTATGATCTGCGCAGCTATGGCCGCTTGCGGTGGCAACAACGAAGAAAAAACTGACAGCCCTGCAGTTGACTCCCCCGCTATTGAAGAGACTCAGGTCAACAACGAAGCTAACTGCACTGAGGCTAATACCGAAGTCAACGCTGACGCTCGCCAGAACGCTATCATGGCTGCCGCTCAGAGAATCTGCGATTGCGGTGACATCGACAAATGCATCGACGAAGCTATCGACCAGACCGTTGACGGCATCGAGAAAGACGAAGCCTTCAAGAAAGCTGTTAGAAACGAAGCTATGAAATGCCTTGCCAACAAGGGCGTTAACAAAGTTAAAGAAGAAGCCAAGGAGCAGGGTAAAGCCGCCGCTAAAGAAGCAACAAAGGCTGCTGCTGACGAACTTAAGAAAAGCTTTGGCAAGAAATAAATAATTATTTCCTAGCAAAAAATGAAACGGTCTGAAGTCTTCAGACCGTTTTTTTTATACACAATAAATAGAGTGATGTATCGTTATGAAAATATAAACCCAATAAAAATAAAGAAAATGAAGAAAAGATTATTATTTTGCTTTGTAGCATTGTCAGCCATGTTGTTCGCTGCCTGTGGTGAAAAAGAAGAGCCCGTTAACGAGACTCCTATCGCAGACAACACAATCGTTTATGATGGCAAAACCTATGAGATGATTCCTTTTCTTGAAATCTATAACTCTAACCTTACAATGCTAAACGCATTCTCAAAAGACACCTCTGTTGACGGCATGCCCAAAATGACACTTGACCATTTCCATATCCGTGAAAATGAAGAGTACAGTATGTGGAACACTACTACTGACCTTCTTAACCCCAATCCAGAAATGGATTTTTATGAGATAGCCTTCAGTGGAGAAGATCTGACAATGATGGCTTATGGATCAAGCACCAGTGCCGGTGGTGAAATAGACGGAGTTTCCTATGAGAATGAATCTGTTTTCAAAAGTGGAACAATGAAAATCACTGGTGTGAATGATGGTTCTGGCAAAGTGTTAGTGGAATTCAACTTTGTGTTGAAAAACAACAAATCATTAAAGATGAGAATTCGTACCGACCATGTTGGCCTTGGAGAATAAAAAACCACTCAAAAAGAAGAGGTTCTCATTAAATAATGAGAACCTCTTCTTTTTTGTATTAACAAGTTTTTTTTCAAAGAGTTGGCAAGTTTGTCACTGCTCACTTACACCAATAGTCATTCTCCAATCACACTAACGGAGGCTGGCTGTAATCAACTATTATAGGCGGCTTTCTACTTCTGCCCAATCGACAAATTGCCACAATGCGGCAAGATAATCGGCACGACGATTTTGGAAATCTAAATAATAAGCATGTTCCCAAACATCGAAAGTCAACAAAGGTCTGAGATTCATAGTCACAGGGTTCTCCGCGTTTTTCTGTTGAGTAATTACAAGATTGTTATCACTGTCAGCACTCAGCCAAACCCAGCCGCTACCAAATAGGGTTACTCCTTTCTGTTCAAACTCTTTCTTAAAATCTTCTACAGATCCGAAGTTCTTTTCAAGCATAGATTTGAAAGTATCACTCATAGCTTTTGGCGCGTTTGAAAACTGAGCAAAATACATAATATGGTTCAGAACCTGACCGGCGTTATTGAAGATACCACCTTCAGCTTTCTTAATGACTTCGGATAGGTTCAAACCTTCCAAACCACTTCCAGGAAGCATCTTGTTAAGATTGTCGAAATAGGTTTTGAGATGCTTTCCATAATGAAACGACAACGTTGATGAGGAGACAACATTTCCCAAATTGTCATAAGCTAAAACAGGTTGAGAAAAAAGACCATTTTGAGGTTTTAAATCTTTCATAGTTTTGTTATTTATTAATAGATTAAGATGCTTATTATTAAACAGAGATATTATTTAAAACGAAAAACAACGGTTATTATTGTATGTCACAACATCAATAATGTATCTTTCTATACATATTGATTGTGGCCTTCATCTTCAATGCGACATGCTCATACTTACTGCACTCTACTAAAAAAAACAAATCACTCAAAGAAGATTGAATTCGTCCCACTTTCACCTACACATGCATAGTATCATAAGAAGTGCGAAGTTTTTTTACGTTATTAACTGGTTTACTTTTTATTACTTCGAGGTAACTATTCGATGTTGAATCCATAAATATAATCTTCACTCGATATATGCAATATTTACAAAGATCTGTCGTTACATAATATATATGAAATCAACAAAAACAACACTGACACTTGTCATAGGTGCATTACTTGTGTCTTCTTGCTCTATTGTGAAAGGTCTGAGAACCGATGGGAAGAACGGACCAAATATCTTTAGTTACGAGAAACAAGAGCACGACACTATAACCATTGGCGACACTATTTTCCACTTTCCTAGTGCACAAAAGAAAGCCGACTGGATTGATACCACGTATTTCTACAACAAGCCGCACCATTGCGACTCTATGACCTTCGGGGAGGCTTTCGCCAAGGAAAGCCAGACGCAGGGAATCATCATCATCCACAACGACAGCATCGTATATGAGCGTTACTGGGGCGACTTCTCGGCCGACCGTATGGCCACCATATTCTCCATTTCCAAATCCATCACATCGCTCCTCTGCGGCATCGCCGTCGACGACGGCTACATCCACAGCATAGACGACCCCGTGACCGATTACCTGCCCGAGCTGAAGAAAAAAGACCCGATGTGGCAGAAACTGACCATCC
>JAEEGL016791485.1_pt1 | contig 45891 bp, 39 predicted proteins | sample 9134231 | NCBI WGS metagenome assembly JAEEGL01 (sample SAMN16246548, study PRJNA631951) | gut metagenome | biome: gut microbiome; feature: rumen; material: fiber-attached | host: Bos | place: Iran: Karaj | collected 2018-10 | reverse complement strand
TGCTCAAAAAGGCGTCCGCGCTGCAGATAAACGCCATCCTGCCGCTGCACGGGCCGGCGATCACCGAAGACGTCCCGAAATACGTTAAGATCTACGATATCTGGTCTTCCTACGCCGCCGAAAGCGACGGCATAACCGTGGCGTACACCTCGGTCTACGGCAACACCGCCGCCGCGGTGCGCGCGTTTGCCGAATCGCTGCGCGCGAAGGGCTGCCCGAACGTCGCCGTCTACGACCTCGCGCGGTGCGACACGGCGCAGGCGGTGGCGGACGCGTTCCGTTTCGGCAAGCTGGTGCTCGCCTCCACCACCTACAACGCCGGGGTGTTCCCCTTTATGCGCGAATTCATCGAACATCTTACCGAGCGCGGATACAAAAACCGCACGGTGGGCATTATCGAAAACGGCTCCTGGGCGCCGATGGCGGCAAAGACGATGCGCGCCCTGCTGGAACCGGCAAAGGATATCGCCTTCTGCGAAACGCAGGTGACTATCCGGTCCGCGCCGGACGAGGCGGCGAAAGAGGCGCTGGAAGCGCTGGCGAACGAGCTTTGCCGCGAATACGCCGCGCGGGACGGCGCAAAAGCCGATAAAAACGATCCTTCCGCGCTGTTCCGCATCGGCTACGGGCTTTACGTCGTTACCTGCAACGACGGCAAGCGCGACAACGGGCTTATTGTAAACACCGTTTCGCAGGTGGCGGACAATCCGCGTCTGGTCTCGGTCTGCATCAACAAGCAGAACTATTCCTACCACGTAATAAAGAATTCCGGCGTAATGAACGTCAACTGCCTTTCCACCGAGGCGCCCTTCGCGCTGTTCAAGCAGTTCGGGTTCCAAAGCGGCCGCAGCGTCGACAAGTTCGAGGGCACGGAGAAGGCGTATTCCGAAAACGGCCTGCCATTCCTCACCCGCTATATCAACGCGTTTATGTCGCTTAAAGTCGAAAACTTCGTCGATCTGGGCTCCCACGGGATGTTCCTCTGCTCCGTTACCGAGTCGCGCGTTATTTCCGACCGCGAGACTATGACCTACAGCTACTATCAGGCGAACGTAAAGCCCAAACCCGAGACCGGCAAAAAGAAGGGCTGGGTCTGCAAGATCTGCGGCTACGTGCACGAATCCGAGGACCTGCCGGACGATTTCATCTGCCCGCTCTGCAAGCACGGCGCGGCGGACTTCGAAAAGCTGTAAGCTTTCGCCGGAAAACACTCTTAAACAACCTTTTCTCCTGCTTGTTCGGCAAGCGCACGAGGGATCAACAACAGATATGACTAAACTGCACTCCGTTATTTACAAATACCGCTATTTATGGCTCGCCCTGTGCTGCCTGTGCGCGGTCATACCGAATTTCATTCCGAAATGGAAAACGGCGCTGCCGTTCCCGAACCAGATGCTTTTGCTGTTCGGGCTCGCGCTGTGCGTCGCGGCGTACTTTTTCGTCTCGCCCGAAAAGGGCGACAAAGAGGGCGCGGAGCGCGCGCTGGTCTTCCTCATACTCGCCGCCGGGCTGGTGATCCGCTTCGTTTACGTCGCCTACACCGATTGGAACGTGCGCCAGCACGACGTGGGCGACACGGAGGGGCATCTCGCCTATATGCTTTATATAATGAAAGGCGACGCGCCCATTGAAAGCTTCCGCGAGGGCGGATTTTTCGCCTTCCACCTGCCGGATTTCGACGTCAGCGACGGCCACTGGCAGTTCTATCACCCGCCGCTGTGGCATTTCCTCGGCGCGTTTTGGATGAAGCTGCAGATGTATCTCGGCGTCGCGTTCGAAACCGCGCGCGAGAACCTTCAGGTCCTTTCGCTTTATTGCTCCGGCGTTATCCTGCTCGCCTCGCATTCGCTGTTCCGGCGGTTCAACCTGCGCGGCGGCGGATTGCTGCTCGCCTGCTTGCTCGTCGCCTTCCACCCGACTTTCATAATCCTTTCGGGCAGCATAAACAACGACGTGCTCTCGCTTGCGCTCGCGCTCGTTTCGCTCGTGCTGGCTATCGACTGGTACCGCAAGCCCTCCTTCCGGCGCATTATCCCGCTCGCGTTCGCCATCGGCGGGGCGATGATGGCAAAGCTTTCCGCCGGAACGGTGGCTTTCGCGGTGGCGTTCTTGTTCCTTATGCGGTTCGTAAGAACACGGCAAAAGGGAAAAACTCTGGGGCAGTTCGGCGTTTTCGGCGCGCTCTGCGTCCCCACCGCGCTGTGGTGGCAGATCCGCAACCTCGTCCTCCACGGCGTGAACCCGCTTTACGTCCCTGGGCTTTCCGAAAAAAGCTCGCAGTACGTGGGCTTCCGCGGCAAGCTCGCCCGCCTGTTCGACCCTTCGGCGCTGTTCGACTTCGGCGTTTACCCCGCCAGGGCGACAAAATACCTTTCGCAGACCTACGGCTTTACCTATTACGAATACTGCATCCCGCTTGCGGCGTTGAAGACCTCGCTGTTCGGCGAATACTACATCGGCGCTTCGGACCCGGTGTTTTCCGTCGTCGCCGCGGTGCTGTTCGCCTGCGCCGTCTGCGTTTCGCTCGCGGCGGTCGTCTGCGCGGTCTATTACGGGATCCGCGCCCTGCGCGGGCTTAAAACGCGCGATTTTTGCGCAAAATACGGGTTTGCGGCGGCGGAGCTCGCCTCGGTGCTCATCTTTATCGCCACGCAGGTCGTTTCCTACGTCCTGTTCTGCTTCAAATACCCGCATTTCTGCACGATGGACTATCGCTATATCGCCCTGCTGGCGGTAACGGCGGCGCTCTTCTTCGGGCTTCTGTACGACCGTCTGCGCGGCTCCGAAAAGCCGTGGGCGAAATACGTTTCCTACGCGCTCGTCGCCGTCGCCGTGCTGTTCTCCCTCTCCGCGCTCGGCATTTACGGCGGGGTTAAATAACCCCAAAAACGGGGTTTTTGGATGAATAGGAAAAACGCCCCGAAGGGCGTTTTTTCATTGATTATTCATTCGGCGCTTGCGCCGGTTCGTTTTTTCCGTGGGTCCCCCGCGGAAAAACTCCGCCAGGGGTCCCCGAAAGCGAAGCGCCCTTCATTCGCCGGCTATTTTTTCTCGGGAGAGATTATAACCTTTCTCTCCGCGCCGTCGCCGACCGAACGGGTGGTAACGCCTTCGATCTGCTGGCATTCCGCGTGGATTATGCGGCGTTCGTAGGCGCTCATCGGCTCCAGAGCAAAGCTCTTTTTGTATTTAAGCACCTTTTCCGCCATACGCCTTGCCACGCCGCGCAGCGTCTCCGCGCGTTTTTCGCGGTAGCCGCGAATATCGACGTTCACACGGTAATAATCCTTGCGCCCGACGTTCGCCGCGATGGTGGCGAGGTACTGAACGGCGTCCAGCACGTCGCCGCGGCGGCCGATAAGCAGCCCCAGCGATTCGCCGTTGACGGCTATGGAAACGCCGTCTTCTTCTTTTTCGGTGACCTTGACTTCGGCTTCAAGCTCCATATTCTTCACAAGGTCCTCGATAAACGCCACCGCGCGGGTGGCGGGTGTCTCTTTCAACGTCACTTCGACCTTCGCGTCGCAGGCGCCGATGCCGAGTATGCCGCGCTTCGGTTCCTCCAGAACGGTGTAATCCACCTCGGATTCCGAAACGCCCAGCTCGGCGCACGCCTTTGTCACCGCCGCGGCAACGGTCTTTTCCGTGACAGTAAGGGTTTTTAACATTTCTATTCTGCCTTTCAGTTTTCTGTCTTTCCGTCGTCGCCCTCTTTGGGCTCGGCGGGTTCGTCGTTCCGCTTGGCGGGCGGAAGCTCCTCGTCGTCGTCAAGCGAAAGCATTTCGACGCGCCTGGGCTTGCGGTTCACCGCGTCTCCGTCGGAGGAGCCGTCTCCCTGGCGCTTGACCACCAGTTCGTCGTAGGAATCGTCGTCCTCGTCGACCTCGATGGTTATCCTCTTCTTCTTCTTGGAGGAAACGCTGCCCTTAAGCTCTTTCTTCGCGGCGTCGATCTGCTCCTGGGTGACCTTCGGGATCGGCATCGCTTTGGCGAACACCACCGTTTTGACCATATCCAGCAAGGTCCTCCAGATCCAGTAAATACCCATTGCGGCGGGCCACTGGTAGGCGAAGAATCCGCTGAGCAGCGGCATACCGACTTCCATAAACAAGCCGCCGCCGACGGGCTTCCCGTTCGGTCCGGGGACCGCGGGCACGAGCTTGCGGTTGAGCTTTATCGCAAAGAACTGCGTTAAAAAGACCAGCACCGGGACGAACAAAAGCCACGCGTTTTCGCCGAAATCGGAGGCGTTGAGTATGTTCAGCCCGAAAATGTGGAAATTGGGGAGGTCGTCGGCATACTGTTCGAGCCCGGCTTCCTCGTACTTCGCCATAAAGTCCGCGGGGAGATGGCCCGCGTCGATATTCTTCTGTACCGCGCTCCTGCCGTCCGTGATAAGGTTGGCAAGATAAAGCTCGCCGTTCGAGCCGGCTTCCTTGAACTCGATCACCGCGACGCCGGATTCGGTCTTCACTTCTTTTTCGACCTTCTTGCCGTCTTCCTCTACCGTCTCGGTCTTGGCTTTGCCGCCGAGATACGCCTGCAGAGTCTGCAGCTTCTTCACGGCTTTGTTGTAATCGTCCGCGGTCTCATAGGATTCTTTGATAAGCGCTTCTTTTTCGGCCTGGTAGAATTCCACGCCGACGCGGGAATAGTTGCTTAAAAAGTCCGCGTCGCGGCTCTTTAAGCTGCTTGCGTAGCTGATGGGCTGACGCACTATCGCGTAAAGGATGAGTATCAGCGGGAGCGTGATGAGCATGGGCAGGCATCCGGCGAACTGGCTGTGCCCGCTTTTCTGATACATCTCCTGTATCTCCATATTCATCTTCTGCATGGTAACGCGGTCGGTCCTGCCCTTGTATTTTTCGCGTATCGCCATTTCCATGGGGCGTACCTTCGCGCTGCTGATCTGGGCTTTCTGCTGTTTAATGTAGACGGGGATGAAGATTATCTGTATCGCGAGCGCAAAGAAAAACAGCGCGAATACGTAGTTCTTCCCCGCGAGCCAAAGACAGCCCTTCATCAGGTACGAGAACGGGGTGTAGATAATTTCCAAAAAACTCATTCAATGTTCTCCTGCTTGTTTTCGCCGCCGTGCAAACGGCTTTTTCTGCTCTCCGGCACCGGATCGTAGCCGCCCTTGCAAAAAGGGTTGCAGCGCAGGACGCGCCATAAGGCGAGCGCCGTCCCCACGAAAACGCCCCGTTTTTCTATCGCCTCCGCGGCGTAGGCGGAGCAGGTGGGGTAAAAACGGCAGCAGCGCTGCTTATACGGAGAGATGTGTTTCTGATAAAACCTTACGGGCGCGATAAACGCCCTTCGAAATAACGGGATATTACTTTTCATAACAGCAGGTTCGCCTTTTCCAATAAATCTCCCAGCTCGCTCGTGACCACGGCGACGTGAGCTTCCACGCAGGGCTGCCTGGCGACGATAACTATTATGCTGCCTTTTTTTATAAAAGGATGAAAAGTACGGTATGCCTCGCGGATGACGCGCTTTGCACGGTTGCGCGCCACTGCTCCGCCCCGGCTTTTTGAAACGGTTATACCCAAAAGAGTCTGTTCCCCGCCGCGGTTTTCAAGAACGTACACCGCGACGTTTCTGCCGGAATAACACCTGCCCTTGCGGTACGCTTTGGCGAACAGGTGGTTTTCCTTTAACGATATAATCTTTTTGGTCGCGTTCATAAACGCCTTTCCGAATCTTAATAGGTGAGTCTTACTCTGCCCTTGGCGCGCCTTCTTTTAAGCACTTTTCTGCCGTTGGCGGTAGCCATTCTCTTACGGAATCCGTGTTCCGCTTTTCTGTGCCTCTTTTTGGGCTGATAGGTCCTAAGCATGCTGGTTTGCACCTCCCGGTCTGTTTTTATTGTTATGCTTCGCATTCCCGTGGCAAAATGCGGCAAAGTGTATTATATAACAAAACACCGCCGTTTGTCAAGTAAAAAAATGAATATGTGAAAAAACCGCCGCAAAGCGGCGAATGAAGGGCGCTTCGCTTTCGGGTGAAAACCTTGTTTTCACCCGGTTGCGCGCATTCCATCGCCGTCGAAAACGCTGCGCGTTTCCTCCTCCCCTCGATGCGCGGACTCGCACAGCTCGCTTGGTCACCCCACCGAACCGTGTTCGGCGGGGACCCCATATAACCCCAAAAGCGTAAACGCTTTCGGGGACCCCATATAATCCCAAAAGCGTAAACGCTTTCGGGGACCCCGGGGCGGTGTTTTTTCCGCGGGGGACCCACGGAAAAAACGAACCGACGAATAAAAAAACTAATGAAAAAAACGCCCTTCCGGGCGTTTTTCCTATATTATATAAATAAAATCCGTTTGTTTCGTGGGGCTATCTGGGGGCCCCCGAAAATGCTTGCATTTTTGGGGTTATATGGGTCCCCCGAAAATGCTTGCATTTTTGGGTAAAATCCGCCCGGAAACACGGTTTCCGGGCGAACGCGCAGCGTTATTGTACATAGTCTATATAATTCCGCGCGGTGCTGGCGACGGCGAAAGCGCACAGCGAAAAGCAGACGTCGGTTATGCCCTTGTCGGCTATGAACTTCTTCGCGCCGTATTTGAAATAGCGGAAATCGGCGATATAGATCTCGTCGAACGAGGAAACGAGGAAGGGCGCCAACGCGTTGCCGTAGCTGTCCTTGAACACAAGGAGCTTGCGCCCGGTGCCGTTGTCCGCCTTTATGCAGGTGGTGTAGGAATCGCCGTAGATGAATTTAATGTATCCGCCCGCGGGCGCAAACAGCGTGTTGCCGTAGATGGGGTTGTTAAGGTAATCGACGGAATAATAGATCACCTCGTGGGGGCGCGTCGGCTCGTACCAGGTGAAAGTCTCCGGATTGGCGCCGATGGTCGGGTCCTTGGTGTGGTAGTAAAGCGAGCCGAGATATCCGTCCGTGCTGTATTTTTTGAAGGTTGAAATGTCGTCGAACGGCAGGTTCGCCACCCGGGCGAGCTCCTGCGCGGCGTAATAGGCGCCGAGCGCGTTCCAGTGGTGGTCGGTGCGGGAATAGATGTCCTCGTTTACGTGCAGACTCAGCGCGCCGAGCGCGTCGACGTATTTCACGCCGGAAAGATTGTCGCGCAGGGCGGTGAAGCAATCGACGTGACGGGTTATCGCCCCGGAATATTTCTCCGGCGCGTAGAAAGCCGAGGCGAGCGGGCAGGCGAGCACGTAGACGTTCACGCCGCCGACGTTCGATTTGAAATTGTTCAGCTTCGCAGCCGTGGCGGCGCCGGATTCCGCGTTGCCGCCGAAGTTTTCCATAACGCGCAGGTTGGAAATAATAACGCCGTTGGATATATAGGCGTCCGGATCGTTCACCGGCGTTATCCTTATGTCGTAGTAAAACGGCACGTCCACGCTGCCGTCGAAGGAATAGGTCCCCAGCACCACGCGTTTGAGCATCGCGTAGTCGATGGAGTTCACCTTTCCGTCCTGCGAAACGTCGGCTCCCGCCTTCTGGTATTCCGTGCCGTCGTAGGTCTGCAGGACCATACGTTTAAGCATCGCGTAGTCGGTGGGGTTCACCCTGCCGTCGCCGTTCACGTCGCCGCGCAGCCGTTCCGGAGCTTCCTCCGCCGCCGCGCAAAGGCAAAGCGCCAGCAGACATACCGCCAGCAGCGCGCAAAACGTTCTTTTCATTTTATAAAACCCCCGTTTCGTGCGTTGTAAAAAATCAGTTCCGGCTGAAAACGCCCCGAGGGGCGTTTTCTTCCGATTGTATATAAATCAAATTCCGTTTTTTTCGTGGCTTCGCCGCGGAAAAAACTCCGCCCTGCGAGCTATGCGAGCCGCGTGCCGAGGGGAGACGGACGTTCCCCCGTGAGAACGTCCGGCGGCGATAGAGCACGCGCTATCCCGGGGTCCCCGCGAAACTTTGTTTCGTGGGGCTATATGGGGGTCCCCGAAAGCGTTTACACTTTTGGGGCAAAACCCGCCCGAAAACACGGTTTTCGGGCGAAAGCGAAGCGCCTATGGGGTCCCCGCGAAACTTTGTTTCGTGGGGAGAGATTTATCTCACTATCACCCTCACCACGCCTTTGATGGCGCGGATGTCGTTTATCGCCTTTTCGCTCACGGCGTCGTTGGTGTCGAACAGCGATATCGCGTTCGCGCCCTTCGACTGGGAAAGCAGCGATTCGATGTTCACGCCGTCGGAGGAAAGCGCGCCGGAGATCTGGCTCAACATATTAGGAACGTTCTCGTGCAGCGCGATAACGCGGTGCAGCGCGGTGCGGGGCAGCGATATTTCCGGATAGTTCACGCTGTTGCGGATGTTGCCGTTTTCCAGATATTCCACCATTTCCTCCGCCGCCATAACGGCGCAGTTGTCCTCCGATTCCGGGGTGGATGCGCCCAGGTGCGGTATCGCGACGACGCCGGGCACGCCCAGAAGCTCCTCGCAGGGGAAATCGGTGACGTAGGAAGCGACCTTGCCGCTCGCAAGCGCCTCCAGCAGGTCGGGAACGTTGCACAGGTCCCCGCGCGAGAGGTTGATTATCCGCACGCCGTCTTTCATTTTGGCGATGTTTTCTTTGTTTATAATGCCTTTGGTGGCGGGGATCGCCGGGATGTGGTAGGTGATATAGTCGCTTTCGGCGTAAAGTTCGTCGTAATCGTCCGCCTTCTTCACCGCTCGGGAAAGCGACCAGGCGTTTTTAACGGTTATATACGGGTCGCAGCCGACGACCTTCATCCCCACGCCGTAGGCGGCGTTGGCGACCATACCGCCTATCGCGCCCAGACCGATAACGCCCAGCGTTTTGCCCTTTATCTCCGGCCCGGCGAAGCGGCTTTTGCCCTTTTCCACGGCTTTCGCCACGTCCGCGTCGCCTTTAAGCGTTTTCGCCCATTCTATGCCGCCCACGATATCGCGCGAGGCAAGCAGGAGCGCCGCTATCGCAAGCTCTTTTACGCCGTTCGCGTTCGCGCCCGGGGTGTTGAACACCACTATGCCGTTCTCGCTGCAGCGGTCTATGGGGATGTTGTTCACCCCCGCGCCGGCGCGCGCTATGCAGAGCAGCTCCGGCCCGAACGGTTCCTCGTGCAGCGCGGCGCTGCGTACGAGTATCCCCTCCGGCGCTTCGGCGTTTTCGCCGACGCTGTATTTGTTTTTATCGAAGATCGCAAGCCCGACGGGGCTTATCTTGTTGTAAAGCTTTATATTCGTCATTCAGCCGTTCTCCTTTTCGTACGCTTTCATAAACTCCACCAGCTTTTCCACGCCCTCTATCGGCATCGCGTTGTAAATAGAGGCGCGCATACCGCCGACGGAACGGTGGCCTTTAAGGTTCACGAACCCGGCTTTCGCCGCCGCGGAGCAGAACGCCTTGTCCTTTTCCGGGTCGCCGGTGACGAAGCAGACGTTCATCAAAGACCTGCATTCCCTGTCCGCCGTCGGGCGGAAGAGCTTCGAAGAATCGAGATAATCGTATAACAGCGCGGCTTTTTGCATATTTATGCGTTCGCGCTCCTCCAGCCCGCCGGTCTGCAGCAGCCATTCATAGACCAGCCCGGCGATGTATATCGCGTAGGTGGGCGGGGTGTTATACATCGAGCCGTTCTCCGCCTGGACCTTGTAATCCAGCATTACCGGAGTGCCCTCGCGCGCGTTGCCGATAAGGTCTTCGCGGATTATTACCAAAGTCATCCCGGCGGGGCCCATGTTCTTCTGCGCGCCGGCGTAGATAACGCCGTATTTGCTCACGTCCACCGGGCGCGAGAGTATGCCGGAGGACATATCCGCCACCAGCGGTATGTCGCCCGTCGCGGGAGTATAGTTATAGGTCGTGCCGAAAATGGTGTTGTTCCAGCAGATGTGAACGTAGTCCGCGTCCGGCGAAAACTCCGTAACGTGCGGGATATAGGCGAAATTGCGGTCCTTGGAGGAGGCGATAACGTTCACCTCGCCGAACTTCGCCGCCTCGTCCGCCGCCTTTTTGGAGAACTGACCGCTTACGATGTAATCCGCCTTGCGGTTTTTGTTCATAAGGTTAAGCGGCACCGCGGAAAACTGCGTCGTCGCGCCGCCCTGCAAAAACAGGACCTTGTAGTTTTCCGGGATCTTCATAAGGGTGCGCAGGTCGGCTTCCGCCTTGTCGATTATCGCCTGATAAACCGGGGAACGGTGGCTCATTTCCATAACCGACATACCGGACCCGTTGTAATCCGTCATTTCGGAAGCGGCGCGCTCCAGCACGCTCAGCGGCAGCATCGAAGGCCCCGCGGAGAAATTATAAACTCGCATAAATATTCACTCCGTTCGCAAAATATTAATAACTTTCGGTTCGTTTATATGTCAACTATATTATCACGTTATTCCGTTAAAGTCAAGCGGAAAACGCACAAAAAGCGGCGATTCGGGCTTTGTTTTTTCTTTTTTGCGCCAAGCGGATACATTTCGTTATGTAAACTATTGACAATTTGCCGTTCTTCTGTTAAAATCTAATATGTATTTGTATGACCGCGCGGCGTGCGCGCGGCACGAACGGCGCAAAAAACGGTGCAAACGGGAGTTTTTGTTAAAATGTCGGAGATCGGGTTCGGAATAATCGGGTGCGGCGTTATCGCCGATTTCCACGCGAACGCGCTTGCGGCGCTTGCCGGGAAGGCGCGCCTTGCCGGCGTGTGCGACGTCGTGCCGGAATCCGCGCGCCGTTTCGCCGAAAAGCACAAAACGCGCGTTTACGCAAACGAAAAGGAAATGCTTGCCGATCCTCAGATCGAAGCAGTCTGCGTCTGCACCCCGAGCGGATACCACTTTTCCTCGGTGATAAACGCGGCGCGGGCGGGGAAGCATATAGTCTGCGAAAAGCCGCTTGCCATAAACAAAACGCAGCTTGACGAGGTCTGTTCCGTCTGCCGCGAAAGCGGAGTGTGCGTTTCGGTAATATCGCAGAACCGCTACGCGGACAGCATACGCAGGGTGAAGACCGCGCTGGAAGAGGGGCTTCTGGGCAAGCTCGTCTGCGCGGATATATATATGAAATACCACCGTTCGCAGGAATATTACGACAGCGGCGCCTGGCGCGGAACGCTTGCAGTGGACGGCGGCGGCGCGCTTATGAACCAGGGGATACACGGCGTCGACCTGCTGCTTTACCTCGCGGGGGATATAAAAACCGTTTACGCGGTGGCAAAAACGCGGTCGCGCAATATAGAAGTCGAAGACGTGCTTTCCGCCGTGGTGGAATACGAAAACGGCGCGACGGGCGTCATTCAGGCGACGACGGCGGTTTTCCCCGGATATCCGCGCCGTCTGGAGCTCAACGGCGACAGGGGAACGGTGATACTGAACGAAACCTCGATAGTCCGCTGGGACCTGGAGACCTCCGCGAACGAGGAGGACATAGTGCTTATGCCGATGTTCCAGTCCGGCTGCAGCACCCCCACCGCCATTTCCGGCGACGGGCATTTGCGCCAGCTTGCCGACGCGGTCGAATGCATCCGCACCGGGGCGAGCCCGCTTTCCGGCCTTGCCGACGGGCGGCGCGCGGTGGACGTTATACTGGCGATCTACGAATCCGCCAAAAGCGGAAAAAGAGTGGAAGTTAGGCCTTATAGGGCTTGAATAAACAAAAATCCCGGTGTCCGGGCAAAATAAAGGAGCAAATATGGAAATTTCTTTCGAAAAGATCGTTCGCATCGTAAAAAAGAACGCTCTTATCATCATCGCCTCGGCGCTGGTGTTCTTCGGTATCGCGCTGGCGGTAATGACCTTCCTCATAGCGCCTACCTACACCGTCTCCGCGCGGTTCTACGTTTCCGACCCGTCGCGGCAGCAGGGCGGTTCCTCGTCTTATACCGACTATAACTACGAGACGAGAGTCGTCAACACCTATGCGGAGATGCTTAAAAGCAACGATTTCTTCGACATAGTCTACCGCAATCTCCCCGCCGAGACCAAGGACAGGATAACCGCGGCACAAATCAAAAGCGGCACCTCGTTCTCGGTCGTTACGAATACCGAGATAATTTCGGCGACCTTCCAGAATTCCGATAAATCGCTGGTCTACCCGGTGATGCAGACGATCCTTCTGAGCGTGCAGGAGCACGTTTCAAAGGCGTACAAGCGCGAGGATATCGAGACCGGCTACGTCGAAACGCCCACAAAGGATTCGGTAAAGATCTCCAGCAACCGCACGAAGATAGTAAGCGTTATCGCGGCGGTGCTCGGCGCGCTTGCCGCAATAGCGTTCTTCTATATCCGCGACGCGCTGGACGTTCACATCCGCGGCGCGAACGATATCACCGAAAAATACAAGCTCCCGGTGCTGGGCAGGATCCCCAGCTTCGATACCGCGGCGTTAAGAAAAAAGGAGGCGGCAGGCGATGGCAAAGCAAAAGAGTAAGAGCTCCGCAAGATCCGGCTACGGCTACGGCGGCTACGGCGGAAACGGATACGGCGGCTACGGCAAGACCGACAGTATGTTCGCCGTGCAGGAGGCGTATAAGGCGATCCGCACCAACATCATCCTTTCGGTCATCAAGGACGGCTGCAAAAAGCTGGTAATAACCTCCTCCGTCCCACACGAGGGCAAATCCACCACCGCCGTGAACCTCTCCATATCGCTGGCGCAGGCGTTCAAGCGCGTGCTTCTGGTCGACTGCGACCTCCGCAAAGCGAAGATCCACCGCGCGCTCGGCATCCCCGGTGATCCTGGACTTACCAACGTGCTTTCCGGGCTGGCGGATATCACCGACGCGGTCCATGCGACGAAATATCAGAACCTCTATTGCCTGCCCGCGGGCCTTGCGGCGCCCAACCCCGCCGAAATGCTTGCGAGCGAGCGTATGTCCTCCACGCTGGCGCAGCTCGAAACTCAGTTCGACTATATAATTTTCGACACCCCTCCCATAAACGTCGTTTCGGACGCGCTCCCGCTTATTAAAATAAGCGACGGCGTGGTGCTCATCGTTCGCGCCGGGATAACCGTTTATTCCGATTTCGACCAGGCGCTTTCGGCGCTGGAGTTCATCGAGGCGCACATCGTGGGCGTTATAGTGAACGACGACAACGGCGAGGAAGAGGGCGGCTACGGCGGCTACGGAAAATACGGCAAGTACGGTAAGTACGGCAGCAGCTACGGTTACGGCGGCTACGACAAACGCCGTTCCGTCGAATCCGAAAAACCCGCGGAAAAAGAAGAAAAAGAAGAAATAGAAAAAATCGATTAGTTTATAAGCCCGCTTCGGCGGGCTTAACTTTTTTCCCCAAAAATGCAAGCATTTTCGGGGGCCCCCTAGACGCTACGCGTTCGCCCGAAAACACGGTTTTCGGGCGGATTGCGCGTGCTCTATCGCCGCCGGACGTTCTCACGGGGGAACGTCCGTCTCCCCTCGGCACGCGGCTCGCATAGCTCGCAGGGCGGAGTTTTTTCCGCGGGGGACCCACGGAAAAAACGAAATAAAATTTATATATTATCGGAAGAAAACGCCGGGGGCGTTTTCAACCGAAACTTTTCACTTTTCACTATTCGTTTTTCACTTTTATCTGTTACAATTTCTCATTTTCCCCTTGATTTTTGACACCCTCTCTGCTATAATATAGTATAAGTTAGTATAATATTATATATATAGGTGTTCGCAATGTACGACGTCGAAAGAAAAAAAACCAAATACGAGCTGATATTCGACGCGCTCCTGGATTCCCTGCGCGAGGTATATTCCCCCGCGACGGTGAACCTTTGGTTCGAGCCGATGAGCATATACGCGATAGACGACGAAACGGTGGGATTCAGGATCCCCGAGAACCGCAGGGAGTTTGTCGAAACACAGTTCGGCAAAGTTATAACCGAAAAAATAAGCGACATTCTCGGCAGAAAAGTAAAAATAATAATCAAAAACGAGGAGCGTTTTTCCGAAGCGGGCTTCGACCCGGATATTGAAATAGTCGAAAGCGGCGGGGGCGACGGAAAGACCGTCGATTCCGCGTACAGGGAACGCTTTAACCCGGCTTATACTTTTAAAAACTTCGTGGTCGGGAAATCGAACCAGCTCGCGCAGTCGGCTTCGCTCGCGGTGGCGAAGCACCCCGCGGAGCTCAACAACCCGCTGTTCCTTTACGGCAACTCCGGGCTCGGCAAAACGCACCTTATGTTCGCCATAATAAACGAGATACGGGCGAACCATCCGGAGCATTACAAGATACTTTACGTTACCGGAGAGGAATTCACAAACGAGCTTATAGAGGTGCTGGCACAGAAGAAAGCCGGCGTCTTCCGCGAAAAATATCGCGGCGTGGACGTTCTGCTTATCGACGATATCCAGTTCATCGCCGGAAAAATGGGCATTCAGGAGGAATTCTTCTATACCTTCGACGCGCTCTATACCGCGAACAAACAAATAATCATCGCTTCCGACCGCGCCCCGCGCGATATAGACAATCTCGAAGACCGCCTTAAATCCCGCTTCGAAATGGGGCTTGTGGCGGACATCCAGCCGCCTGACAGGGAACTGCGTATGGCGATCTTCAAACGCAAGGCGCTGGATTACGATTTTGATTTAAGTATGGACGTGCTCTCCTATCTTGCCGACAACATAACGACGAACATCAGGCAGATAGAGGGTTCCTTGAAAAAGCTGAAAGCGCACACTCTTATCACCGGCGAAAAATGCACGCTCCCGGTGGCGAAGGTGGTGCTTACCGAGTATTTTACAAAGCTTCGCAGCGAAAATTCCACCATAGACCGCATTTTCGATTCGGTGAAACAGCGGTTCGGTGTGACCAGGGAGGAACTTAAAAGCTCCAAGCGCAGCGCGGACATAGTGTTCGCCCGCCATTACGCGATATACGTCATTCGCAAGACCACGAACCTTTCGCAGAAATCCATAGCAAAGCTTTTTAATAAAAAGGACCATACCACCATAATAAATTCCATTTCGTTCATAGAGGCGAAGATAAAATCCGACCCGGCTTTCGAACGCGAGATAAATCAGCTCATCTCCGAACTGCAGGGCTGATACGCGTAAAAACCTTTCCGCCTTCCGCGAAATCCGCGGAGCGCGAAACCGTGATGAAACCTTTGAAAAAGGTATTCAGAAGTAGTATTAGTAGTAGTAGCCCCCGTGGAAAACGTGGAAAGACGGAGATCCCGCCGATACTGCCGGAAACGAAGGTTTTTGATTGTGGAAAACCCGTGCAAAACCTGTGCAGTACCGAAATAACACTGTGGAAAAAACCGGCTCATCCGGTAATAAAAAGGAGTTTTGTTTATGAAGTTCACGGCTGACAAGAAAACGCTTTTATCCCTTATCGTACCGGCTGCGACGGCGGCTTCCAACAAAAGCACGCTTCCCGCGCTGGAGGGATTGCTGTTCACGCTTAAAGGCGACGAGCTTTCTGTATGCGGCTACGATCTGGAAAAGGGCGTGCGCACCGCAGGCAGCGTTATGCCGGTCTCGGACGGCGCCGTTATCGTAAACGCTCAAAAGGTCGTATCGATAGTCAAAAATCTGCCGGAATGCGAGATATGTTTTGAATCGGACGAGAAAAATATGGTCCGCATAAGCGGCGGGATGAGCGATTTCACCATCCACGGCGTCACCGCGGAGGCGTTTCCGAACCTGCCTTCGCTCGGCGGCGAAAACTCCTTTAACATCTCGCGCTCGCTTATGAAAGAAATAATCAATTCCACCGTTTTTGCGGTGGCGCAGAGCGAGGCGCGCCCGATACTGACCGGGGAACTGTTTATGATAAAGGACAGGACTCTTACGGTCGTCGCGCTGGATAACTTCCGCCTTGCGATCCGCGAGGAGAAAAACTGCGTCTTCGACAACGACAACAACTTTTCGTTCGTCGTGCCGGGCAAGGCGCTTTCCGACCTCGCACGGTTGCTTGACGACAGCGAGGAGCCGCTTACGGTGGAATTCACCGCGAAATACATCATATTCAAAATAGACGACACGGTGTTCTTCTCGCGGCTGCTGGAGGGCGAATATCTGGACTACAAGCGTGCCATGCCGAACAACAACACTATTTTCGCGACGATAGACAGGTCGCTGTTCATCGAAAGCGCGGAGCGCGCCTCCCTGCTTGTCGACGAAAAGCTGCGCACCCCGCTGCGCTGCAGGTTCGAGGACGGCAACCTGAACATCTCCTGCAGCACGCAGTATGGCAGCGTGAACGACAATCTGCACATAAAGAAGACCGGGCGGGATATAGAGATCGGGTTCAACAACCGCTATCTGCTGGACGCTCTGCGCGCCTGCAAGGACGAAAAAATAAAGGTCTCGATGTCCACGCCGCTTATGAGTATGGTCATAGAGGCGGAGGAGAAGGACCCCGACAGCAGTTATACCTATCTCGTTCTTCCGGTAAAATTAAAGGATTAAATGCAGGTCAGTAAGCTTACGGTAAAAAATTTCCGCAACGCCGTGGAAGAAACGCTTGAATTCGACGGCGGCGTGAATATAATCTGCGGCGCCAACGCCGCGGGCAAGACGAACCTGCTGGAGGCGGTGTTCTATTTCGCCGCCGGAAAAAGCTTTCGCAACTGCCGCGACAGGGAGCTTATCCGTTTCGGCTGCGAAAGCGCGGAGATAAAGCTGGAATTCGCCGATTCCGCCGGGAACAGGCGCAATATGTCCGCGGTCTTTCAAAAAGACCGCCCGCGCGTGCTTAAAGTCGGCGAAAACCGCGTTTCCCGCCTTGCCGATTATCTGGGCGCCTTCCGCGCGGTGATCTTCACTCCGGACCATTTAAGTCTTGTAAAGGGCGCGCCGGAAAACCGCAGGCGGTTTCTGGATCTGGCGATCTGCCAGTCGTTCCCGCGGTACGCCGCCGCGCTTACGGAGCTTAACCGCACGCTGGCGCAGAAAAACGCCGCGCTTCGCCGCCCGGGGGCGGACAGGGTGCTGCTGGAGGTTTATAACGAACGGCTCGCCTCGCTTTCCGCGGGGGTAACGCTTAACCGCAAAAAATACGTGCGCAGGCTCGAATCGGAGGCGGATAAATTCATTTCCGAGATGTGCGGCGGGCGCGAATCGCTTAAAACGGAATACCGCACCCAGGGGGGCGACAACGAAACGCTCGAATCCCTGCGGGACCGTTACCGCGAGGTGATAAACGAACACGCGGAGGCGGAGATCGAGCGCGGGATATCGCTTTACGGCGCGCACAAGGACGATTTTGCCGTCGCCATCAACAAAAAAAGCGCGCGCAGCTACGGTTCGCAGGGGCAGCAGCGCAGCGCCGTGCTGGCGCTGAAGCTCGCGGAGGGGGAGCTTTCCGCGCAGCTCACCGGGGAATATCCGGTGTTCCTGCTGGACGACATACTCTCGGAGCTCGATCCGGCGCGCAAGGAATATATCCTTTCGCGGCTGGAGGGGCGGCAGGTCATTATAACCGGATGTGAAAGCGGCATTTTCGGCGCATACGGCAGAAACAGCGTTTTTATAGAGGACGGAAAAATATGTTCCTTCAACTCGAACACGGCGAAAGTATAGCCGAAAAAGATATAATCGGGGTGTTCGGCCTCGACGCGGCGGGCGCTTCGCCGCTCACAAAGCCGCTTTTTATACGCAAGGAGGAGCAGAAGGGCGTGGTGAACCTCGCTTCGGATCTCCCGGCTTCCTTCGTGCTCGTACAGGGCGAATACGACGATACGGTCTATATAAGCGGACTTTCGACGGAAAGCGTCGCCCGGCGGCTGCATCGAACGAACGATTAAGAAAGAAAACGCCGCAGGCGATTTTAACAGTATGGAATTTTACGCGACAAACGCGGGATGAAAACGAAAAACCGTTCGGATATAATATAAACACAACCCGAAAATTTTTTTGAGGTATTTCATGGAAGAACTGCTGAACAACGATTTCAACGAGGAAGAAGCCGACAAAACTTACGGCGACAGCCAGATCCAGGTCCTGGAGGGGCTGGAGGCGGTACGCAAGCGCCCGGGTATGTATATCGGTACCACGAGCGTGAAAGGTCTGCACCACCTTATCACCGAGATAGTGGACAACTCTATCGACGAAGCGCTTGCCGGGTACTGCAAGAACATAAACGTCACGCTGAACGCCGACGGGAGCTGCACCGTTAAGGACGACGGGCGCGGCGTGCCGAGCGGCATACATCCCACGGCGGGCAAGCCCACGCTGGAGGTCATTTTCACCGTTCTGCACGCGGGCGGCAAGTTCGGCGGCGGCGGATACCGCATCGCCGGGGGTCTGCACGGCGTCGGCGCCTCGGTGGTGAACGCGCTTTCGCGCAGGGCGGAGGTCTATAACCACCGCGACGGCGTGGAATATCACATCGCGTTCGAGCGCGGCAACGTCGCGGAGCCGTTTTGCGAAGTCGGCGCGACGGACAGCCACGGGCTCACCGTGCGCTTCTGGCCGGACGAGACTATTTTCGAAACGGTGGAGTTCGATTACGAGCTGGTGAAGAACCGCTTGCGCGAGCAGGCGTTCCTTAACGCCGGCGTTTCCATCACGCTCACCGACGCGCGCCCCGAGGAACCGGTTACGGAGAATTTCTGCTATGAGGGCGGCATAAGGCAGTTTGTCGAATACCTTAACAAAAAGAAGGCGGCGGAGCCGCTTCACCCGGACGTTATCTATCTGCAGGGCGAAAAGAACGGCAGCATTGCCGAAGTCGCGATGCAGTATACGACCGAATACAGCGAGCTGATACTTTCGTTCGCGAACAATATGAACACCGTCGACGGCGGCACTCACGAGACCGGGTTCAAGACCGGCATAACCAAGGTGCTGAACGACTACGGGCATAAATACAACATTCTGAAAGCCGAGGAAAAGCTTACCGGCGACGACGTGCGCGAGGGATTGACGGCTATCATAAGCGTTAAGCTGGAGGACGCGCAGTTCGAAAGCCAGACTAAAGCTAAGCTGGGCAACAGCGAGATAAAAACGCTTGTCGACGGTATGATAACCGACAAGTTCTCGATTTATCTGGAAGAAAACCCCGTCGCCGCGCGGACGATAGTGGAAAAATCCATCTCCGCCGCTCGTGCGCGCGAGGCGGCAAAGCGCGCGCGCGACCTTACCCGCCGCAAGGGGCTGCTCGAATCTAGCTCGCTGCCCAGCAAGCTCGCCGACTGCAACGAAAGACGAATGGAATATACCGAGCTTTATTTGGTGGAGGGCGATTCGGCGGGCGGCACCGCCAAGGACGGGCGCAACAGCCAGTTCCAGGCGATCCTGCCCATGCGCGGCAAGATACTCAACGTCGAGAAAAACCGCGTCGACCGCGTATATTCCTCGGTGCAGATCGTGCCGCTTATCCTGGCGCTCGGCACCGGGATCGGCAGCGAATTCGATATAACCAAGCTGCGCTACGGCAAAATAATCATAATGGCGGATGCCGACGTCGACGGCGCGCATATCCGCACGCTGCTGCTCACCTTCTTCTTCCGGCATATGCGCCCGCTTATCGAGGAAGGGCACGTCTACGCCGCCACGCCGCCGCTTTACAAGGTGGTAAAGGGCAAACAGTACAGATACGCCTTCTCGGACGAGGAGCGCGACGCGATCATAGCGGAGCTGGGCGGCAACGTCACCGCGGAGCGTTATAAAGGTCTGGGCGAAATGGACAAGGACCAGCTTTGGGAAACGACTATGGACCCGGAAAAGCGCATACTTAAACGCATCACCATTAAAGACGCTTCCGACGCCGACGCGCTGTTCTCGGTCCTTATGGGCGACAAGGTGGAACCCCGCCGCGAATTTATAGAAGCCAACGCGAAGTACGTTGCGAACCTCGATATTTAGTCCTTTCGGGCCAAACGCCGGGGAACGGACGGCAGGGATCGCGGCCGGCCGTTTTAAGCCCCCGCCCTTTGATCCTTCATTATTCATTTTTCTCCGGAAAAACCGTTTTCGGAGAAGGCCTTAATTCAAATTGTTTTTCGGAGAAAATGGCATGGCAGACAACGAATACGATTACAGCAGTCACGAGTTTCAGACGATCCACAACATCAACATCGAGGACGAGATAAAGTCCTGCTATATCGACTACGCGATGAGCGTTATCGTGGGCAGGGCTCTGCCCGACGTGCGCGACGGAATGAAGCCGGTGCACCGCCGCATCCTTTACGCGATGTACGAGGATCATATGACCTACGACAAGGCGTATAAAAAATCCGCCACCACCGTGGGCAACGTGCTCGGCCGTTATCATCCGCACGGCGACAGCGCCGTTTACGACACCATGGTGCGTATGGCGCAGGATTTCTCGATGCGCTACCCGCTTATCGACGGCCACGGCAACTTCGGCAACATCGACGGCGACAGCGCCGCCGCCTACCGTTATACCGAGGCGCGTATGGCGCGCATATCGGACGAAATGCTTGCGGACATCGAAAAGGACGTGGTGGATTTCATCCCGAACTTCGATAATTCCCGCAAGGAGCCGGTCGTGCTGCCCTCCCGCTTCCCGAACCTTTTGGTGAACGGCAGTGTGGGCATCGCCGTCGGTATGGCGACGAACATCCCGCCCCACAACCTGCGCGAAGTTATCGACGCGACGGAATACCTTATGGACCACCCGGACTGCACGGTCACCGACCTTATGACCTTCGTAAAGGGCCCGGATTTCCCCACGAAGGGCACCATCTACGGCACCGCCGGTATCTACGAGGCGTATATGACCGGGCGCGGCAGGATCCGCGTGCGCGCCAAGGCGCATTTCGAGGAAAAGCACGGCAGGACGGCGATAATCGTTACCGAGCTGCCTTATCAGGTCAACCGCAGTATGCTTCTGGACAGTATGGTGGACCTTGTCAAGACCAAGCGCATAGAGGGAATAAGCGACATACGCAACGAATCCGGCAGGAACGGCATGCGTATAGTTATAGAAGTAAAGAAAGACGCCAACCCGCAGATAGTGCTTAACCTGCTTTACAAATACACCCAGCTTCAGGACACCTGCGCGGTGAATATGGTCGCGCTGGTGAACGGCGAACCGAAGCTGCTCAACCTTAAACAGGTGCTGGAGCATTACATCGCCCACCGCAAGGAGGTCGTCACCCGCCGCGTCCGCTTCGATCTGACGAAGGCGGAGCGCGAAGCGCATATTTTCGAAGGATACAAGATCGCGATAGACCATATCGACGAAGTGATCGCCATTATCCGCGCCAGCGCGAGCATCCCGGACGCGAAAGAGCAGTTGATGGCGCGGTTCGCGCTGTCCGACGCGCAAGCGCAGGCCATCGTGGATATGACGCTCGGCAAGCTTTCCGGTATGGAGCGCCGCAAGATCGAGGAACGCCTCGCCGCGCTGTACGCGCTTATCGAGGAGTTAAGGGGCATACTCGGCGACGAAACGAAGCTGGACGGCATTATAAAGGACGACCTGACCTACATAAAGAACAAGTACGGCGACGACAGACTTACCGATATCGAGGAATCCGCCGACGATATTCTTATCGAAGACCTTATCGAGCGCGAGACCTGCGTTATCACCGCCACCCGCGCGGGATATATCAAAAGGATGCCGAGCGACACCTACCAGGCGCAGCGCCGCGGCGGCAAGGGCATAACCGGAATGGGCACGCGCGAGGAGGATATAGTGGAGGACGTTATAATCTCCCACAGCCACGATTTCCTGCTGATGTTCTCGAACACCGGGCGCGTGTATATTAAAAAGTGCTACGAGATACCCGAATCCGCCCGCACGGCGAAGGGCACCAATCTGGTGAACCTGCTTTCGCTTGACGAGGGCGAAAAGATCACGGCGATCCTTCCGGTAACGGAGTTCACGGAGGAGGAGAACCTGCTGCTGGTAACGCGGTTCGGCGTTACGAAGCGAATAAACCTCACCGCCTACCGCACACGCCGCACGAACGGGCTCTACGCGATAAATCTGGACGAGGGCGACCAACTGCTCTACGTCCTGCGTACACACGGCGGGGACGACGTTATAGTCGCCACCAACCGCGGGCTTTCGATCAGGTTCAACGAGCTTGACGTCCGCGAGATGGGCAGAATGGCGCGCGGCGTGCGCGCGGTGATGCTGGACGAAGGCGCGTACGTTGTCGGCGCCGCGGTCATCCCGCAGGGCAGCGAGGACGACAGTTTGGAAGAAGCCGACAGGAATTATATTCTGACTGTCACCGAAAACGGGTTCGGCAAGCGCACGCTCACCACCGAATACAAACGCCAGTTCCGCGGCGGCAAGGGTATGATCTGCCACGGCATAGGCGAAAAGACCGGCGAGCTGAAGGGTTTGCGCATCGTCCGCGAGAGCGAGGAGATACTTATTATCACCGACGGCGGCGTTATCATCCGCACCCGCGTAAGCGAAATACCCGTCTACGGCAGAAGCGCTTCCGGCGTTATAGTTATGCGGACCGGAGAGGGCGCGCGCGTTTCCCGCTTCGCGGTGGTCGACCCGGATTCCGAAGAATCGGTCTCCGACAGACTCAACCGCGGCGATGAAGAAGCCGGGGAAGGCGAGGAAGGCGAGGTATCCGCCGAAGCAAACGAAACACCCGAATCAACCACCGGGGAGGAACAATAAATGAAATTAAAAGTATTCGTTCTTGAAAACAACACGGTAAAGCGCACGCGCCACGCCGAAACGCAGAAGGCGGTGCGGGCTTATCTGGGCGGCGACCCGAAGATAAAGGTGGAATACGACGACAAGGGCAAACCCTCCGTCGTCGGCACCGAAAAGAAATGGCATATCTCCGTTACGACCACGGGCAGCGTGATGCTCGTCGCGCTTTCCACACAGCCCGTCGGCATCGACGGCGAATATCTGCCGCGCTTCTCCGCGCCGGACAACAAAATAGATTACGTCGCGCTGGCGGAACGCTTCTTCTCGGAGGACGAGGCGGATTATATCCGCGACTGCAACGATCCGGCGGAGCGTTTTGTGAAGGTCTGGACGCGCAAGGAAGCATACGTGAAGTGCATCGGCAAGACGCTGGTGGAGTTCCCGTCGTTCTCCGTCGTGGAGGGCGACAAGCTCGTTGGCAAGCTGCGCGGAGTGCCTATTAAAAAGTTCGGTATTTCCTTCCCCGGCAGCGAGGATTATCTGTTCGTCATAGCCGGAGTGGAATAAAAAACCATAAAAATAAAAGAGGTGCAATCATGTTTTGTCCGAAATGCGGAAGCGAGCTTCCTGAAGACGCGCTCTTTTGCCAGAAGTGCGGCGCAAAAACAGCGGCGGACGCGGTAGAAACGGCGCAGAACGCGGCCGGGACCGCCGCGGAAACGGCGGCCGGGCAGGTAAACGCGGCGCCGCAGTACGCCTATGCCCCGCAGCCCGCATACCCTGCCGCGAAGCCGAAAGCCAAATGGCCCTTCATACTCGCGGCGGTCGGCGTGGTGCTCGTCGCGGTGGCGGTGGTGCTTATAATCGTCCTCACCGGCGGCGGCGACAAAGGCCTCGTCGGCAAGTGGGAAGGGACCGAAAGCGGGTTCGCGGTGTCCTATGAATTCAAGAGCAACGGCGAATTTTCCGCGACCGCCATCGGGATCACGATGAACGGGACCTACAAGGTCGACGGCGACAAGTTGACCACCACGATCGAACTGCTCGGTCAAAAGCAGGAGACCGCGAACACCTACAAGATCGACGGCGACAAGCTCACTCTTTACAATACCGACGGTTCGGTGGACGTGGAGCTTACGAGAGTCAAGGACTGACCCGGGCTTATAAAGAATAAGCGGCTCTTTGCGCAAAAGCAAAACGATCAAAAAGGAAAAGGTTGCCCGTTCGGACAACCCTTTTTCTTTCAAGCCGCAAAAAGCGGTCAGGAGCCCTCTCTGCGGAAGACGGTGCGTATCCCCATCCCCTGAGTCGTGAGCGTGTCGTTTTCCGCGTCGTAGATCAGCACCGATTCGTTCCCGTCGACGTTCAGAAACACCTTGTCGTGGGAGATCGTATATCCGCCCGTAAGGACTTCGTCGTTCATATAAAGCTGCGCCACCCCGCCGGAAAAGCGGTAGGCGACGTAGGGCTCGTCCGCGGAGAGCCCGCCGAGGTCGGCGGTCATTTCCAGCACGGATACCTCCCGCCCGTCGGCGGTGATCACCGAGCTCGCCAGCCATTTGCCGGAGATCGCGTCGCCCTTCGCGCAGGAAGCGAGGCACAGCGCCGCCGAAACGGCCGCGAGCAGCATAACAAGCTTTTTCATTTTTCGCGTCCTCCCTGTGATTTTACAAAACCCGGTCCGTATTTTGGGACCGGGTTTGTTTTCCTCCGCGAAAAACGCCTTTTCGCGTGGACCTTGGAGCAAGCGACGGGAATCGAACCCGCACGGTCAGCTTGGGAAGCTGAAGTTCTGCCACTAAACTACGCCTGCCTGTATTGCAATCGCTATTATACACCGCGGGAAGCGATTTGTCAATAGCAAAAACGCGACTGCCGCCGCGCAAGCGCGCTTTATTCGCGCGGCTCTTCTTCGGGGCCTGGCGCGGGGCTTTCGGTTTCCCCGGCGCGCGGGGCGGGCTTTTCGGCTTCGCCGTCGTCGTCCGAATCCTTCACCTCGTTATAGAAGTTCACGACCACGGAGGTTATCAACGCGACGACGATTATGCCGTAGGCGCCGAGTATAACGGTTATCGCGCGGGAAACGCCGCCGACCACCGTAAGGTCGCCGAACCCGACTGTCGTCACCACGGAGAAGCAGTACCACAGCGCGTCGAGATAAGTCGGTATCCCGGGTTCGAGCGCGCGGAAGACGAACGAGAACGCGATTATAAGCAGCATGAGCCCGAAGAAGATCTCCGCCGCAAAGGTCTTGCGCAATATCTTTTGCAGGACGCCGAGCTTCATCTGCGAGAACGAGATGGCGATTATATGCAGAAGCACCGTTATGAACGCGACCAGCAGGTGCGTCAAGAGCAAGGACGCCCTTTGTTCGCCGGAGGAGAAAGCGGCGGCAAGCGCGTACAGCAGGACGGCGAGGATAAAGATCCCGTTCATCACCGCCGACCTTATCCTGCGCAGCTTTTTCTTCTCCGCCGCGCGGGTTTTAAGCATCGCCGCCACGCGGCAGACCGCCAGCATAAGGCAGAACGACACGACGTAGACTTTGATCCCGGTCTCGTTCAGTTTGTCAAGGAAGACGAATATCCCCGCCGCCGTAAGGATCGCCGCGGAGCAGATATTGCCGTAAAACGCGGGCGCGCATTTTTTATAAACTCCCGCCGCCTGCAGCGACTTTGACGCCGCGAGGAACAGATAAGAAAGCAGGGCGAAAAGATGTATGGAGGTTTCGGCGCCCGTAAAGGTAAGTATATTCAGCGAGAAAACCAGCGAGGCGACGGAGAATATCCCGTCCGCGGTCCGTATGATACGGCCGACCGTACCGGGGTTCAAACGTTTCTTTTTTTCGTCCATAAAAACACCTCGTTTATTTAAGACGCGTCAGCGCGTAATAGACCGCCTCGGCGTATTCCGCGACTATCAGCGCGACTCCCGCCGCGGGTATCGCGATATCCAGCGCGGGGCGCTTCGGCTTGCGGGTATAGGAGAAAAGAAGCATAAGCGGCGCGATGAAGATAAGCCCCACCGATTCGCCGAACCCCCATTTCATAGCGAGCGACACCGCTTCCATGGCCTGCCCCGCGAACGCCTCCGTGTCGATGAAGGGCGAGGAACGCGCGGCGGCAAAGACCAGCACTATCACAAAGTCGAGCACCGCGGCGACGGCGAGTATTATGGCGGCGTGGACCGAAAAATGCCAGGAATTGGCGTTCGTCCGCAGGAATTCGTCGTAATCCTCTTTCGTTTTTCCGTGCCGTATGAACATCCGCTCGCGGCGTTTTATAAAGAACGCGAAGGCGACGAACACCAAAAATCCCACGGGCGGCTTTGTAGTTAAAAACGGGAACACGGCGGGGGAAAGCTTTATCCTGCCCATGCTCGCAAGGATCTTCAGCGTGACGGAGGCGGCTTCATAGAGTATCGGCAGCGCCGCGAACAGGCGGAAGACGATTATCCGCTTCCCGGTGAAGACCTTTTTCGGCGTGTAAAGCAGGAAATAGGTAACGAGAGTGCAGAGAAACAGGTCGAGGAACAGGTTGAACGCGAGGAACCCGCTTTCGGCGAACATATCGGTGAGCGTGGCTTTTGCCTGCGCGCGGGAGGAGCCGGCCGAAAGTATCCCCACAAGATAACGCTCGTAGAGCAGCAGCGCCAGCACGGCGACTCCGCCGGAAAGCGAGCCGAATTTAATAAGCAGCTTTTTGTAGTTCGCGCCGGAGCCGAGTATAACGGCGAAGTTCGCGATAAGCAGCAGCGGCAGCGCGAGCGAGCCGATCGCCCGGATTATCTCGACCGCCGCCCCGTTCGCGGAAAAGTTTCCTTCGCCGAGAATGCGGCTCAGCGCGTCGGTGATTATGGGGAACTGCGCCAGCGCCAGAAGCGCCCACGCGATAACGCGCAGATGCTGATAGTTCAAAGGACCGCGGTATTTAATGTCGTTCGAAGCGTCGATCTCGTGCGGTTTTCCGGTCTTTTTCACGTTAACCCCCCATACGTTCGGATTTAAGCCCGCGCCGGGCGGGGCGTCAGCGCGCCTTTTTCGCCCAGGTGGCGGGAGAAAGCGCGATTATAAGCGGGAATATCTCGAGTCTGCCGAGCAGCATCGCGACGGAAAGGACCAGCTTCGAAAACGCGGTGTATCCGGCGTAGCTGCCGATCGGGCTGATCTCCCCGAACCCGGGGCCTACGTTGTTCACGCAGGACACGGCGGCGGAAAGGTTGGTTTCCAGGCTGAACGGTTCGAAGCAGATCAGCAGGAAGGTCGCCGCCGTAGCGATTATATACAGGGCGAAATAGGTCGCCACGCTGCGCAGCGTCTCCTCTTCAACGGGCTTGCCGTCCATTGTAACGCGGTTGACGGAGCGCGGGCGTAGGAGCTGTTTGAATTCGCGCACGACCAGCTTGAACAGCAGCATGGAACGCGATATTTTAAGCCCGCCCGCGGTGGAACCTGCACAGCCGCCGAGGAACAGCAAAACGAAGATCAACCCGCGCGACAGCGCCGGCCACACGTCGAAGTTCGCGGTGGCGTAACCCGTTGTGGTAACTATCGCGCCGGACTGGAACGCCGCGTTGCGCAGCGAATCGCCGAAGTCGTTGTAGATCGGCATGACGTTAACAGTCATGATCACGGTGCTTACCGCGACTATGCCGAGATATACCCAAAGCTCGGAGGACTTTATTGCGGCTTTGAAACGCTTTATCAGCACAAGGTAATAAAGGTTGAAGTTCACGCCGAACAGCAGCATGAACGCCGTTACCACCCACTGTATGTAGGGGCTGAACGCGCCTATGCTTTCCGGACGGGTGCTGAAACCGCCGGTGCCGGCGGTGCCGAAGGAGTGGATGGCGCTTTCGAACAGCGACATACCCCCGGCGCAGAGGAAGATCATTTCCGCAACGGTAAGGAAGATGTAGATAAGATAAAGTATCTTCGCGGTGTCGCGCACCTTCGGGACGAGCTTGCCCACGACCGGCCCCGGCATTTCCGCGCGCATAATGTGTATGGTCCTGTCGGAAAGGTTGTTTGCCAGCGCCATAACGAACACCAGCACGCCCATACCGCCCAGCCAGTGCGTGAAGCTGCGCCAGAACAGCATTCCCTTTTGCCATTCGGGCAGATTCGTCACAAGCGAGGCGCCGGTGGTGGTGAACCCGCTGACCGTTTCGAAGAACGCGTCGACAAAATTCGGTATCTCGCGGCTTATCACAAACGGCAGCGCGCCTATAAGCGACATCCCCAGCCAGGTTATCGTAACGACGGCGAAGCCCTCCTTGGCGTAGATGACCTGCGTATCCGGGCGCACGGTATAGCGTATCAGCGTGCCGAGCGCGGCGGCGCCCAAAGCCACCCCCGCGAAAATAAGCGCGCCGGAATACTCTTTGTAGATCAGCGAGACGGCGGCGGGAAGCAAAAGCAGCACGCCCTCTATGCGGATAAGGCGGCCGAAGATGTTAAAAACCATTTTGCGGTTCATATAAAAGCCACCCTTTACTGCAGAAGTATGTCGTCCAGGTCGAACAGCTTGTGCTCCGCGGCGATAACGACGACTCTGTCGCCCGCCTGGATCGCGTCCTCGCCGGAGGGGATTATCGCCTTTCTGCCGCGCGTTATCCCCGCGATAAGTATATTCGGTTTTAATTCCATGTCCTTAAGCGGGACTTTAAGCCCCTTGAAATCGGCGCTGACCTTGAATTCCAGCGCCTCCACGTTGCCGTCCATAAGCCGGTAAAGCGTTTCCACGTTGCTGCCCACGGTGTTCTGCAGCGCGCGGGCATAGCGGGCGAGAACGTCCGAAATTATCTTCTTCGGCGAAATAATACTGTCCAGCCCGAGCCGTTCCGCCATTTCGGTGTATTCCGGGCGGTTCACCTTGGCTATGACCTTCTGCACGTCCTTCGACGCCGCGAAATAGGCGATAAGTATGTTCTCCTCGTCCATTCCGGTAAGCGAAACGAAGGCGTCCACGGTGTTCAGCCCCTCTTCCAGCAGAAGCTCCTGCTGCGCGCCGTCGCCGTGTATCACCACCGCGCCCTGCGGCAGTCCGGCGGAAAGCTTTTCGCAGCGGTCCCTGTCGCGCTCGATCACCGTAACCGAGTTCCCGCTTTCCAGCAGCTTTTCGGCAAGATAGAACGCGGTGGTGCTGCCGCCCAGGATCATCACCCGGCGCGCCTGCCGCTGCACCAGCCCCAGCATTTTCAAAAGCTTCTGGACCTCCGTCGGCGCGGCGGTAAGCCCTATCCTGTCGCCGCTTTTAAGCACAAAGCTGCCGTCGGGGATATATACCTCGCCGCCGCGGCTCACCGCGCAGACAAGGAACTTGGCGCTGTATTTGCGGCGCAGGTCGGCAAGCGAAACGCCGTCCAGCGGGGAGTCGGGTTTAAGCACCAGCTCCACCATCTCCATTTTCCTGCCGGAGAAGGTTTCGATATTGACCGCCGCGGGCAGTTTGAGGATGTTGAAAAGTTCCTCCGCCGCGAACAGCTCCGGATTCAGTACCAGCGAAAGCCCAAGCTGCTGTTTCATAAAGGCAAGCGCCTTTTCGTCGTAACCCGGGTCGCGTATGCGGGCGATGGTGTGCTTCGCGCCAAGCCCTTTCGCGATAAAACAGCTAAGCATATTCATTTCGTCCGACCCGGTCACGGCGACGAAAAGCTCCGCCTTGTCGACTCCCGCCTCGTTAAGCGTGTCGAAATCGACGGCGCTGCCGCAGACCGTCATAACGTCATAGATGTTGCCGATCTCGCCCACGGTGTCGTCGAACGAATCGATGGCGACTATCTCGTGCCCCTCCGCCGCCAGGCGCGAAAGGATCGATACGCCTATCTTGCCGCATCCGGCGATAACTATTCTCATAGATCTTCCTCCCGAAAGAGAATTTTTCGTTACGAACGTAAAATTATATTATAGTATAGCATATAAGTAAGAAAAATGCAAGAAAAAAATCCCGGCGGATAAGCCGGGATCTTTTTTTGAATAACGGTTTATTTTATTTCCGGAAGACTTGCGGCGGCGACGGACTGACCGACGCGGCGCGAGCTTTCGTCCGGGATGTGGAGCTGTATCTTCTTCGCAAGCTCCGGGAACTCCTTGTTAAGCACTTCCTGCGCGCGGGCGAGCAGGATAACGCCGCCCTCGCCGGAGGTAACGCGCCCCATTATGAGGACGTGCTTTATATCGTAGAATTCGCTGTAGAACGCTATCGCGTAGCCGAAGTAAACGCCGATGGTGTCGTAGATCGCGGCGGCGCGTTCGTCGCCCTGCTTCATAAGCCCCTGAACGACCTTTAATTTTTCGGCGGGGGAAAGCTTTTCGTCAAGCTCTATCCCGGCGGCGGGAGCAAGCTTTATAACGCCGTCCTGCGAGAAGTATTTAACGCCGCAGCCGTAGTCGCCGGACCATTCGTCCACCATCGCGCCCTTGAATTCGTCCACCGGGACGAAAGCGAGTTCGTTGAGCCAGCCGGTGATATTGCCCTGCGGATCGACGTAGCCGCCGGCTTCCGAGGTGCCCATCGCCACGCCGAGCACGGAGTTGTCGTTAAGGTCCATCGCCCCGGCGAGCGCGGTAACGTCGCCGTCGTTGGCGACCTCTATCGGGATATTCTCGCCCAGCTCCTTCGCCACGTCGAGATACATATTCTTAACGTGCTTGTCGAAATCCTCGTCGCTCACTTTAAGGAACAGCGAAGCGACCATAATGCGGTTGTCGATGTAAACGCCCGCGCTGGAAACGCCGATCGCGTCGACGCGCGGCATATGCGAAGCGGCGGTCTTCATCGCTTCGAGTATGCCCTGATAATGATAGTTCGGGTCGGAATTAGTCTTCGGGAACCAAACGACCTCTTCGGAATAAACGCTTTCGCCGTCGATAACGGCGCTCACCTTTCTGTCGCTCCCGCCGGCGTCGAAGCCGATGCGGCAGCCGTCCAGATGCCTGCCCACGGGGGAAGCCGCCTCGTTGTCCTTCGGCGCGTCCTTAAGCGGGCGTACCTCCACTTCGAAGGGGCGTTCGTAAACGCGTTCCATAAAGTGAACGTCGAAATCGCGCAGACCGCCGTCGGTATAGGCCTCTTTAATGCGCTCGCCCACGGTCTTGCTGCCGGCGATGATTATTTTGTAGCCGCCGACTACCCACAAAAGCGCTTTCGCCATTCTTTCGACAAAATCGAAATTTTCGTCGTCGTGGCCGGTGCCGTCCTTAAAAACGCGCGTCCTGTAGGTGGTAAGGTAGCCCTTGTTGCGCTCCACGCCTATAACAAGGTCCTGCCCCTCTTTTTCGGTCGCCTTGCGCATCTCGCGCACGGCAAGCGCCAGCGGCGCGAAGTTTTTGTCCAGTTTTGCTTTCACTTTAAGCTTCATATTTAAGTTTCCCTCCGATAAAGGTTTTTGTAACTTCAAATTTTTCGTCGGTAATTATAACGTCGGCGTCCTTGCCCACTTCTATGCTGCCCTTTTTGCCCTGCAGGCCGATCACCGTCGCCGGGTTGAGCGAAGCGCAGTTCACGCATTCCCACAGCGGAACGGTGCTGTTGGTATAGAAGTTCCACACGCCGCGGTTGAGGTGCAGGACGCTGCCCGCCACCGTGCCGTCCTCCAGACGGCAGACGATGCCGCGGTAGATTATCTTGTTGCCGCCCAAAGTGTATTCGCCCTCCGGCAGACCGCCCGCGGGCAGACAGTCGGTAATAAAGCAAAGCTTGCGGCCTTTCAGCTTGTAGATGATATCGTAAAGCGCGGGGCTCACGTGGAAGGTGTCCACGATAAGCTCGGTGCTCACGTCGGAATTGAAAGCGGCGGTCACCACGCCGGGCGCGCGGTGGGCAAGCGGGCTCATCGCGTTGAACAGATGCGTCGCGTGGCGGATCCCGGCTTCGGCGCTCTTCATCGCCGTTTCGTAGTCCGCGCTGGTGTGTCCCATCGACATCACCACGTCGGTGTCGCGGCGTATCTCCTTTATGGCGGCGAAATCCTCGTCCTCCTCCGGCGCAAGGGTTATAATGCGGATTATATCGGAATATTCTTTAACGAACTTCGCGTCGGGCTTTAATATGTGCTTCGGATCCTGCGCGCCCTTCTTCTTTTCGCTTATAAAGGGGCCTTCCGCGTGCGCGCCGAATATCGCGCAGCCGTCCCAGTCGCGGCTCTCTTCTTTAAGCGCGCGGCAGACTTCAAGCGCTTTTTTTATAACCTTCATATCCACCGTCATCGTGGTGGGCAAAAAGCCGGTAACGCCGTTGGCAAGCAGCCCTTTCGCGATGGTGCGAATGCTTTCCTCCTCGCCGTCGCAGACGTCCTTGCCCAGATATCCGTGGATGTGCAGGTCGATAAGCCCGGGCGCCACGTAGCCGCCCTTCGCGTCGATGACTTCGGCTCCCGCGGGGATCTTTTCGAGATCGGTCAAGCCCTCGATAACGTCGCTTATCAGAAGCGCGCGCCCTTCGACGATACGGTCTTTCAGAATGATCTTTCCGTTGATGATTGCTTTCATTTGAATACTCCCGAATAACGTATTTTTTCAACGATTATATTATAGCAGAATATAAAATAATTTCAAGATGTTTTTATTCTTTCTCCCGCGAAAAAGGAACGCGGCCTTCAGCGTTTTCAAACAGACTTTCGGGCAAATGGCAATACCCGCCCGGATTCTTTTCCAGATATTTCTGGTGGTATTCCTCCGCGGGGAAAAAGTTTTCAAGCGGCAGGAGCTCCGTCGCCGGCTTCGCGCCGATATCCGCTTCGGTTTTTGCAAAAGCGGCGCGGATCGCGGGGAGAAGGGAAACGTCGTCGTAATACACTCCCGTCCTGTACTGGTGCCCCGAATCACCGCCCTGCCTGTCCACGGAAACGGGATCGACGGTAAGGAAATAATGTGCAAGCAGCGTTTCCGCCGGCAGGACCGAATCGTCGAACGTTACTTTGACCGTTTCGGCGTGGCCGGAGCCGTGCTTAACGTCTTCGTACGTCGGCGCCGTCGTGCCGCCGTTGGCATAGCCGACTTCTGTGCTTACGACGCCGCGAAGCAGATCAAAGTATTTCTGCGTGCCCCAGAAGCACCCGCCCGCAAGGTATAAGGTCTTTAACATATAAACCCTCCGAAACCCGCCGCGCGCACGCCGTTCCGCGCGCGCAAACAGTTAATTCTTCTTTCGCCTGCCGCGCGTTTCCAGCGTATCCACGCCGGAGCGGAGCAGCTTTTTCGCCGCGTCGAGGAAGCCGTGATAGACGGCGCGGTCGGTTTTGTAAAGCGCGCGCGCCACGGCGGTGTAATAGGTCGCTTTCGCGCTGTTCAGCTCGTAAAGCGTGGTCGCGCCGGACGCTTCAAGCGCGTCGAACAGCGCCTGCGAGAAGTTTTTCCACTGCTCCCCGTCCAGCGATTCGCTCCAGCGGCGCACGGTCTCGTCGGCGATCGTTTCGCCGGTGGCTTCCGCGGGGACGAAGGAGTTGCCCGATATCTGCCAGGTGTAGGGGTTGTGCTGCATAATGCCCTTCGCGTCGCTTTTCACGGCTTTCGGCGTTTCGCACCCCGCCAGAAGCAGCCCGACGAGCGACTGGTCGGGCACTATCTTGGTTATCTTCGGCACGACCGCAAGATATTCCGGCGTCCTCGCCGTTTCGCGGTTGAGCCCCGGCCCGTCGTTGGAATAGACGGCGACGATCTCGCCGTTCCCGCTTTTGCAGAACGCCGCGGCGCAAACGGCGAAGTTCCCGCCCTTGGAATGCCCGCCGACGCGCGTCGGCAGCCGGAATTCATCCAGCGCGCGGCGCAGATAAGCCGCCGCCTCCGCCTGGCCGGGCGTTTCCGGCAGGAAGTTCATATTAAAATCCTCGCGCCAGCCGACTATGGTGTTGTCCGTTCCGCGGAAGGCGACGAAAACGCTGCCGTCCCCGGGCAGGAAGGTCACCGCCGAAAACTGCATCTGCCGTTCGACGTCGACCTCGTTCACGTAGCCGCAAAGCTCCGCTTCGCCGAACCGTTTCGTGCCCGCCGCCGCTTTAAGCGCGTGGGAAGGATCGTTCACCAGATAAGACTGGTCCCGCCCCGCGGCGGTATAGCGGGCGCAAAGCTCCCGTACGGATATCCTTTCGCCGAAGCTTTCGGGCGCCAGCCCGTCCATATTTACGTACGCCAGCTCCGAGAATATAAGGTTGTCCACCTCGTTGAACCCGTCCGCGGCAAAGGTCAGGTCGCCCCGCCACGCCAGGTAATCAAGCATATTTGCCGTAGTATCCACCACCAAAAGGTATTGTTCCGGGTTTTATTTCCCGGGAATGAAATGCTCGAATATCACGGAATCGCCGCAAGCGTCCTCCGGCTTCCGCACCGTCCATACGAAGCAGAGCGAGCCGAGCCCGAGCGCGGCTTTTACCGAAAGCGGGCGCTTCCCCGCGCGGTAGGCGATAAAATCCGCCCGCGCGATACAGTTAAGCATACAGCGGCTAAGCAGAAACGCCTTCGCCGCGCCGAACCCGAACCCGCGGTATTCTTTGTATTGCTGCGAAAGCTGGCCGCGCAGCACCTCCGGCGCGTGCCCGCGGAACCACGCGACTATGCGCGGGTCGAACGACTCCACGCAGTATTCGCCGCCGTAGTTTTTAAGCAGGGCATAGGTCTTTTCGCACAGCTCGGCGTTGCGCTTCCCGGTTTTAAGCTCCACCAGCAGCGGAACGCGGCCGTTTACCAGCGCAAGCGTTTCCGAAAACAGCGGTATCTTTTCCGCCGTCCCGAAAAGCGGCAGCTCGCGCAGTTCGGCAAGCGTGTATTCGTCCACGCGCCTGTCCACGCCGCAGGCGCGCTTCACGCCGTCGTCGTGGAACACCACCACCTCGCCGTCGCGCGTCAACTGCACGTCAAGCTCTATCCCGAACCCGGCGCTCGCCGCCGCGGCGAACGCGGGCAGCGAATTTTCCGGCGGGGACTGATCTTTTGCGTAAAGCCCGCGGTGGGCGTAGTTCACCCCCGCGAAAGGAGCCCGCTTTTTTTCGTCCGGGCGCCCGGGGAAAATAAGGAACAGCCAGAGCGCCGCCGCAAAAACGATTGCGCACGCCGCGGCGATCAGCCAGCCCATCAATCGCCCTCTAACGCCTCGAGCCCGCGCGCGTTGCCGAGCTTTTTGGCTTTTATGTTCTTAACGAGCAGCGTGAACACCGCGCAGCTCAGCGCAAACAGCCCCGCCGCGTAAACCGGAAGCGCGTTCCACGCCAGCGATACCTTGAATACCAGCCCGAGCAGGATCGGCGTGATAGTCTGCGCCGACATACTCGCCGCGTAATAGAACCCGGTGAATCTGCCGATCTTCTTGTTGGAGCAAAGCTCCACCACCATCGGGAACGAGCAGTTGTGGACCAGCGCCATGCCGAACCCTTTCACCGCCCACACCGCGAACAGCAGTTTGGGGAACGCGAGTTCTCCGTGCTCGCCGACCACGGTCCGGGAGGGGGCGACGAAGCACATAACTATCATCGCGCAGACGGTAACGGCAAGTCCGGCGGAGATAGTCCATTTGCGCCCTATCTTATCCGCTATCATTCCCGCCACGGCGAACCCCGCGACGCTCGCCACGCCGCCGATTATCGTAAGTATCATCGTCGCGCTCGAAGCGGATTTAAGGTAATATATAACGTAGTTCCCAATGTAGGTCCCTATCGAGTTGTCCGCCATGAACCAAAGGAATTCGGCGCCGAGTATCGCCAGCAGCATCCTTTTGTTGGCTTTGCTCATCGGGGCGTCGTCGTCGACGGGAGTCTCCACCGCCGCCATCTGCTCGCCCAGCGCCATTTCCTCTTTCATTTCCTCGGCTATCTTGTTTTCCTTGCAGGTGAAGAACAGCACGAACGCCGATATCACCATAAGCACCGAGGCGATTATAAAGGGCAGTTCGATTATCCACACGCTGCGCGCCTCGTCCGGGGCGTTTATATATTTGGAAAGCACCAGGAAAATGCCCAGCACGGTGGCGAACGCGCCGCCCAGATAACCCATAATGTTTATAATGCCGTTCGCCTTGGCGCGCAGGGGCTTCGGAGTCATATCCGGCATCAGCGCGACGGCGGGGTTGCGGTACATCATCATAAACATCAGCACTATCGCCATCATGATTATCATCCCGACTATGTTGTTGTTGTGGAAGAACAGCGGGATGAAGGGGAACGCCACGGCGGAAACCAGCGTGCCGACGAGTATGTAGGGCATACGCTTGCCGATGGGCGTTTTCGTTTTGTCGGAAAGGTTGCCGAATATCGGCAGCAGTATAAGCGCGGCGAGGTTGTCGCACGCCATTATAATGCCGACTATCCACTGCACGTTAAGCAGCTTTTCGGCGCCCCCCTCTTTAAGCGCCGCCGAGGAAAGCCCGTACATCCTGCGGGCGAAGATGTCCGTGAGGAAGGTGGGGCACCAGGAGTCGTACACCTGCCACAAAAGCAGGATGCCGAAGAACGCGAAGCCGATAAGCATCGTGCGCTTGTAGTTGAGCTTGAGTGTGTTCATAAGAACCTCCGGAAAAGTTAGTTAAAAGATAATAGTGAATAGTGAAAAGTGAATAGTGAAAAGTTATTGTTGAAAACGCCTTTGGCGTTTTCTTCCGATTTTATATAAATTAAATTCCGTTTTTTTCGTGGCTTCGCCGCGGAGCTATGCGAGTCGCGTGCCGAGGGGAGACGGACGTTCCCCCGCGAGAACGTCCGGCGGCGATGACCGGGGCCCCCGCGAAACTTTGTTTCGTGGGGCTAAATGGGGGCCCCCGTGAAACTTTGTTTCGTGGGGCTAATGGGGGCCCCCGCGAAACTTTGTTTTGTGGGGCTATCTGGGGGTCCCCGAAAATGCTTGCATTTTTGGGGAAGAAATTACACAAATTCCCAATTAGACAGCAGCAGCCCCGGAACGACGGACAGCGCGAAGAACGCCCAGCTAACCAGAGTAAAGGTCTTTATGAACGCCTTGCCGCCCTGCGGATATTCGCGCACGTAGATGCGGTAGTTTATCACCGAGGCGAGCGAGCCGATGAGCGAGCAGAGCCCCGCCGTGTCCGCGCCGTAGATAAGCCCCGCGAAGTTCTGCGAGAAGGGGTAGAGCACTATCGTCGCCGGGACGTTCGAAATAAGCTGGCTGAGGCCGATAGCCCACCAGTATTCCCGCCCCGCGACTGCGCCGCCGAGGAATTCCGATATGTGCCGGTTGGAAGCGATGGACGACGAGAAGACGAAGAAGCACAAAAACGTTAAAAGCAGGACGTAATCGACCTTCAAAAACAGCTTTTTATCGGTGAAGAACACCGCCGCGGCGACGATAAGCACCGCCCAGTACCACAGCGAAGTGCGGGTGACAATTACGGCGGCGATAAGCGCGAAAAGCGCGATATAGATCCCGCTCCGCACCTTTTCCGGCTTGGTTTTGGCGGGCTTTTCTTCTTTCGCGGGGGCTACCGGCTCCTTTACATCCCTGCGGTACAAAAACAGCACGAAGCAGACAAGCAGCAGCGCCGAAAGCGCGCAAAGCGGCAGCATATGCAGCATAAAGCGCCCCGCGCTCACGTTCGCTTTGCCGTATAAAAACAGGTTCTGCGGACTGCCGAACGGCGAAAGCATCGAACCGCGGATGGCGGCTATGTTCTGCATCGAAACGACGGGCAGTATGTATTTTTCCCTTTTGCATTCGCGGAACAGGGTTATCGTAAGCGGCACGAAGATTATAAGCGAAACGTCGTTCGTGACGAGCATCGAGGTGAAGAACACCCCGAACACCAGGAACAGCGTAAGCGCGGCAAGCGTTTTCATCCGTGCGCCGAGCCGCGCCACCGGGCGCAGCACGTCCTCGCGCTTGAACCCCTCCAGCACGCAGAGCATCATAAAAAGCGTCCCCAGCGTGCGCCAGTCGATGCCGCGAAGCAGCTCTTCCGTCGGCGGAGTGATTATAAGCGCCGCCCCCGCCGCGATCAGCGACAGGGTGAGCATGAGTTCTTTTTTGAAGAAGGAGAGAAACTTTTTGAACATAAGTGAAAAGTTAAAAGTGAAAAGTGAAGAGTGAAGAGTTTCGGTTGAAAACGCCTTTGGCGTTTTCTTCCGATAATATATAAATTTAATATCGTTTTTTTCGTGGCTTCGCCGCGGAAAAAACACCCTAAGACGAGCTGTGCGAGTCCGCACATCGAGGGGATGAGGAAACGCGCGGCGTTTTCGACGGCGATAAAATGCGCGCAACCGGGCGAAAACAAGGTTTTCACCCGCAAGCGAAGCGCCTAAAGTGTTTCCAAAAACAGCCCCGCGAGCAGCGGGTCGAACTGTGTGCCGGAGCCCTCGCGGATGATCTGCTTTGCCGTCTCTTTGGAGAACGCTTTTTTATACACTCTGTCGGACACAAGCGCGTCGTAAACGTCGGCGATCGCCATAATGCGCGCCTCCAGCGGTATCTCCGTGCCCTTAAGCCCTTTGGGGTAGCCGGTGCCGTCAAAGCGTTCGTGGTGGTAAAGCGCGATATTCCGCGCCACCTCGACGTAATCCTTTTCTTCTATCCCGCCCATCGTCCGCGCGACTATATCGCCGCCGTACACGGTGTGCAGCTTCATTATCTCGAATTCCTCGGGCGTGAGCCTGCCGGGCTTATTAAGTATGTGGTCGGGTATCTTTATTTTGCCTATGTCGTGCATCGGCGCGGCGAGTACAACGTTTTTGCTGAACTCGTCGGAGATACGGTAGGGATCGGTCTTTTTTATCTGCGCGATGATCGTTTTCACGTGGCCGACGGTGCGCTGGATATGGTCGCCGGTGTTTTCGTCGCGTTCCTCGACCACCTCCGCAAGCGAGTTTATCAGATCGCTCTGGATCTTTTCCATACGCACGCTCTGCCAGATCTCGCGCACGTTGCGAACGCACACCACGGCGTAAAACACCATTCCTATAAGGCAGAAGGTGGCGATGTTTATCGCGTCGAGCCCGAACGCCTCCGGCGATTTCGCAAAGCGCGATACAAGCAGATACCCCGCCGATTCGCCCAGCATAAAGGCGTACATCCGTATGGGCCTGTCGTCGATGCTCATCGGCATAAGAGCGATAAAGACTATTACGCTTGTGGCGGGGGTGGCGAACCGCGCCGGCTGGGTGCTTAATATCGTGGCGTAAACGCACACCAGCAGCATCTGCACGTAGCAAAGCGCCGGACTTATGCGGCGGTACCGGTTCCCGGTAAGCCGCAGCGCCAGCGTTACCAAAAGACTGCCGAACAGCAGCACCGCGTAGGGCAGCAGCAGCCCGGTTTCCGTAAACGCGTTGAAAATAAGGAAAAACAAAGCCATCCCCGCCGAAGCCAGCGAGGTCACTTTTAATACATTACGGTTCCTGTCCCATATGCGTTTGCGGACGGAAGAATATTCCTCCCGGCTTATCCCGCAGTAAAACAGATAGTCATTTACGTTTGTGTTGATAATACTCATTGTGTTCTCGCTTCGTTTCCGTTCGTTTTTTGCCTGTTCCGCGCCCGCGGACGATCTATTTGAACAACTGCCCCGGAAGGACGAGCTTTTCTTTTTCGGGGAACAGTTTGTCGAACTCCTCCACGGCTTCGTCGGAGACGTAATACCCGGCGGGAGTCTGATAAACGCCGGTGACGCCGTTAAGATACCCGGGCGTAAGCTCGCGGCAGAGGAAGAACGAATCGTCTTCGCCCTCCGGCAGGTCGTGGTAGCGAATGCCGAACTCCCGCGCGCAGGTGAACCCGCTTTTGCCGTAGAAGCCGATATTGCCCTCGAACAGCACCGCGCCGAACCCCGCTTCTTTCGCCTTTTCCAGCGAAATATCCAAAAGCTTCTTGCCCCAGCCGCGCCGTTTCAGCCGCGGTGTTATGCAAATCGGGCCCATCGTGAGCACCGGCGTATCGCCGCCCGAATCGTTGTTTATAACGGTCTTCATAAACATATTCTGCCCTATTATCTCGCCGTCTTTTTCCATAACGAGATCCAGCTCCGGCACGAAAGCCGGGTCGCCGCGCAGGACGTGCATAACGTAATGCTCGCTGCACCCCGGGCGGTAGACGTTCCAGAACGATTCGCGTATAAGGTTTTCCACCGCGCGGAAGTCCGCCGGCGTTTCCAAACGTACAGTATATTCTTCGCCGTTCATTTTTCGGTTCACTTTCTGCTCAGCAGTCTGCCGAGCGTTGATTTCAGCAGGTCGATATCCACCGGCTTGGGAAGGTGCGCGTTCATACCCGCGTCAAGGCACTGCCGCACGTCCTCCTCGAACGCGTTCGCGGTGAGCGCGATTATCGGTATCCGCTTCGCGTCGGGCCTTTCGGCGGCGCGTATCTCCCGCGCCGGGCCTGCTTATTGCTCCCGCCCCACGGTGCTTTTCGAATAAAACGTATAGGTCTTCTTTCCGCGCAGCTTCGATTCGTACATCGCGGCGTCGGTCTTTTTGAAAAGATCCTCCGCGCCGGAGGCGGCGGACCCGTGCGCGACGCCCACGCTTACCGAGACCGCGGGGATATCGCCGCAGGCGGTCCCCAGCTCGGCGTTTATGCTGTCTATCTTGTCGGCTATCAGCTTGTCCTGCCGTTCTGGCGAGTGCGACATGAACACCACGAACTCGTCGCCGCCGATGCGGCAGATATAGTCGTCCGCGCGGAAATTGCCGCGCAGCGCCTCGGCAAGCCGGACCAGCACCTTGTCGCCCGTCTTGTGCCCGTAGGTGTCGTTCACGCCCTTGAAGTTGTCCACGTCGAACAGCAGCATACAGGTGCTCGCCAGGTCGATGCTAGAAAACAGCAGATCGTAGCCCGAACGGTTGTAGACGCCGGTCAGTTCGTCGTGCGAGGCCTTGAAGTTAAGACGCTCCAGACTGCTGCGGTACGCGTCGTACATCTTGTTGTAGGCGCGCGCGAGATAGCGGAATTCGTTCGCGCCGGCTTCCGGTATGGTGTTGTCGGCGCGGATGCGGTCCACCGCGTTGAGCAACGGATGTATGCCGAGCCGCGAGATGAGCCACACCATTACGAAGGTGCCGAACATCGCGATAAGCACTATCACGCGGACGAATATCATTTCCTTTCGCAGCGAGTTTATCGCCGATTCGTCCACGTCGTACGCCATCGCCTCCAGCGCGTCCAGACTGGCGCGCATCTCGGTGCGGATGCTGTCCTTTTCGGCGTAGTACGCGTCGTCGTGAACCATTTCGGAAGCGAGCCGCAGCTTTTCGTCGGCGCTCTTCGCGCTGTCTGCGGCGGAAAGCTCCACCGCGGCTATCTCGGCGGGAACGTCCTTTGACCCGAGCGCTTCCGTTACAAGCCGCATCGCGTAGTATTCGCGGTTCATAAGGTGCAGCGAATCGGACATCGCCGACTGCAGCTCCAAAAGCGCTTTGCCGCTGGCGGATTCCTTTGCCATTATCGCCACCGCGTCCTCGCGGTGCTTGGATTTGAACGCCTCTTCGAAGTAATTGTCCATAAACCGCCGTTCGCCGTGCACGGTGAACCGCTGGACGTTTTCGGTAAGATAGTCCGAAGCGTCCATAAGCTCACGCGCGGCTTTGCGCAGCTCTATCTGTTTTTCGGAGGTCTCCGCCAGATCGCGGAAGCTGCCGGAAAGGTGAAAAGTCGAAAAGATAACGACCGCGGATACGAGTATCACGCCGACGATGAGGAAGATCTGTATCGTCCTTAACGAAACGCCTTCGGTTTTGAGGTTTTTTATGAACATGATCCTATTCCTTTTGAGTTGTTTTATTCGTTTGTCCCCTCGCCGATCCTTTCGGTCAGCTTGCAAAGCTCTTTGTCGAGATAAAGCTTGCGGTCCGCGCGGTCCTGGCACAGCGAGAAGCTGTCCGGAACGGAACGCAGCATATCGAATCCGATCCCGACGCTAAGCGTATACGGGGTGTCGTTCTCCGCGCAGACTCCCGCCACGCGGGCGCGTATGCGGTCCGCGAGGTCGAAAGCGTCTTTTTCGTTCGCGGGGTGCAGGATAACGATGAATTCGTCGCCGCCGTAGCGCGCCGCGAACACCGGGAAGCTGCAGCTCTGAAGCGATTCGCGCAGCGCGTCCGCCATAAGCTTAAGCGCGCGGTCGCCCTCCGAATGGCCGTAGGTGTCGTTTACTTTCTTGAAATCGTTTATATCCGTCATCATAACGAACGTAAGGCAACCCTCGCGGCGGAGATTGGATTCCTGTGAAACGTACTGCACGAGCTGGCCGCGGTTGTTGAGCCGCGTGAGCGGGTCCGTGGAGATCTGCCGGTCCATGGACTGCAGATAGAACACGATCATAAGCATTGAGCAACAGAAGCAGAAGATCGGCATGTGGGGGAAGAAAAGCGTTTCCACCAGGCCGCCCAGAGTAACGATGAAGGGGAACAGCCCCAGGAATATGTGCTTGCGCTTTTCCACCGGGTTCTTCTCGCTGCGCGCCTTGCGCAGCGAATAGACCAGCACCGCGCCGATGTAGATATACGGCACGGTAATAAGGAACAGCCCGAAAACGTCCTGGACCTCCAGATTTTCGTTAATAAGCACCTGCGGAGCGGCGATGTAGGTTATCACAAGCGCCAGCGTGGAGAGGATAAACGGCAGCAGGACGAAGAACTTGTTCGAGCGTTTTTCGCGGTGCGCCACCTGCTCCATCGCCAAAACGTAGCGCAGCCAGAAATAGGTTACCGCCCCCATAAGCAGGCAGTTGGCAAAATGCGTGGCGGCTACCGTAAACGTGTTTTTCGGCAGCAGGCCGCCTTCGACCGCCGCCCACACGCAGTCGGAGGTGAAATACAGCATGAACGCTATAAGCGAGTGGTCGTATTTTACCTGCGATTCCTGCCTGTCGATATGTAAAAGGTCGTGCACGAGCATTATCGCGAAGATAATGAAGCACACTATGTTTGATTCGATATAGTAGATGTAAAAACCGGACACGGGAAGACCTCCTTTGGTCTGCTCTTGTTTTCGCGCCGCTTCCGGCGCGGGGCATCTGCTGTTATTCTTCCGTCCTGACTTTGCCTTCTTCGATCAGCTTAAGCATAATATCCGCGATCCTTGGATCGAACTGCTTTGCCTTGTTCGTTTCCAGCTCGTTTATAATGCGGTCCCTGGACAGCCTGCCGCGGTAGACGCGGTTGGTGTTCATCGCGTCGAACGAATCGGCAACGCAGATCATCCTTGCGATCAGCGGTATATCCTCGCCCGATCTGCCCTCCGGGTAGCCCTTGCCGTCGTAGCGCTCGTGGTGGTAAAGCGCGCCCTCTCCGGCGTTTTCAAGGCTCTTGAAGCTGCTGAGTATATCGCCGCCGCGGACGGTGTGGGATTTGATGATCTCGAATTCCTCGTCGGTAAGCTTGCCCGGCTTGCCCAGGATGTTGTCCGGCACGCCGATCTTGCCGCAGTCGTGCAGCAGGGCGATGTAATAAATATGGTCGAGCTCCTCGCCGCCGAACCCGAGTTCTTCGGCTATAAGCCGCGTATAAAGCGCCACGCGCTTCGAATGGCCGTTCGTATAGGGGTCCTTCGCGTCGATGAAGCCGGTGAAGGTCTCTATCGATTCGCTTATAATAACGTTGTCGCGTTCGTGCCGCACTTTGTATTTGTGTATCTGTATGGAGGTGATAATGAAGATGATAAGCGCGACGAGCCACAGCGCCGCGATCCCCATCGCGATCCAGAACAGGGCGGTGCTGGTGAGCTTGCGGTTAAACGAATAGGTGAGCTCCAGCGAGGAATCCTCGATGTTTTCATCCATCGCGACGTACATGATTATACCGGGCGCGGTGCCTTCCTTCGGCTCGATGGGCATTTCCAGCGCATTTGCGGAGGAGCTGGGGAGGTAAACCAGATAATCGCCCGCATTCATGCAGACAAAGGCTTCGCCGTCGGCGCGGTAGATCTCCAGCGAATAATCGTCCGGCTTGAACTCGCGCAGGTCGGGTATCGTCGCTACCATTTCGCCGCCCTTTACGTTCTGGTGTATCTCCAGAGCGCCGTTCCACGCCGAGGAAAGGAACACGTTGCGGCTGAACGTGAGCTTGAACTTGAATTCGTCGACCTGGTCGCCGGTGTGGTTGTTCACGTAGAAATCATAGGTATACGCCTGATAGTTGTTTTCGGTTATACCCTCGTTGTTGAAATCGAAGATCTTGCCCCAGGTGCTGCTTCTGGCAAGGGCGTGCACGCTTACGCCTTCGTGCGGTTCCGTCTCCGGCGCAAAAAGCGCCTTTCCGGCAAACGTCTCGGTGTGATAAGCACTGTTGTAGTTTTTTGTGTTTATGTAGCTTACGCCGAAGCACACCGCCGCCGCAAGCAAAACCAAAAGGAACGCCAAAACGGCTTTTTTTCTGCTGTCGATCTTTTTCATACGTCCGGATCTCCTTGATTTATACGAAATCTATTTTTCGGTTATATTATTCGGCCTGTTCTCCGCCGTTTTTGACGTCCGCCGGGAGCGCGGTCTCCTCCGCGCCGTTCTTCTGCCTTCTGTCGCTGCCGGTCCCGGCATAGTGGCGCGCCTTTTCGGCATACATCTTCGCGTCGGATTCTTTTATCATCTCGTCCGGCGTCATCGATCCGTCGCCGCAGTAGCAATAGCCGACGGAGCAGCTGTATTCCGTTTCGCCGACGTATCTGCGTATCCGCTCGTCAAGCTTTATCACCTCGTTGTGCGAGGTGTTGCGGCAGATTATAACGAATTCGTCGCCGCCGACGCGGTAGCAGGACTGCCGGCGTTTAAGCGCGCGTATAAAGCACAGCGCAAGGGTAACGAGCGCTTCGTCGCCCGCGGCGTGCCCTTCGCTGTCGTTTATCGTTTTAAGGCCGTTCATATCTATCGAAAGAAGCGCGGTTATCTCCTCCGGCTCGCTTCCCATGTCGGCGTAATACGCCTGGCGGTTCAGAAGCCCGGTAAGCGGATCTTTTTTTGTTATCTGTATTATGGAAAAGACGTAGTAAACGTAAAGCGCCATCGCGATCGTGGTGCAGAATATCTGCGAAAACGCGGAGCCCAGCACGAACGGGAGCAGAAGCCCCGCTACAAGCGCGAAGCTTAAATAAACGATCGGAATGATCTCCGTCGCCTGCCGGTTGCTGCGTGTGCAAAGCACGTAAATAAGGAACATGTAATACACTCCCACGAAAACGTAGGGAAGCAGCCACAGCGTTCCGCGCACCAGCGTGCAGTCCTCCTTCACGCTGAACACCGTGCCGGTGCGAACCGAAACGAAGTTAAGCACCGCGAGCGCGGCGGCGGGGATGAAAACGAACCAGCGCTGCCTTTTTATAAGCGTAAATATCACCAGCGCGATTATAAACGGCGTTGCGCTGTAACGGGCCGCGGTCAGCACGGCGCGGACGGCGGGGTTCCCTCCGTGCTCGCCCATCCGGAACTCCGCAAACACCACTATGGAAAGCAGGAATACGGCGGCGATAAGGATGTAAAGCCGGTTGATCGACTTTTTGTCGAGGAACACGGTTACCTTAAGCGATATTGCAAACGCCGAGAGCATAAGTATAAGCGCCCAGTTTTGTAAAATGTATTCTTTAATCACCATATCGTTCTCCGTTCTGCAGATCCTTTACGGGACCGGCGGCGCGCCGGCTGTCCTGCTGTTTTTTCACTCCGTTTATCACGCACGCGGCAATTATCCTTTCGCGGCCGCTTCCGGCAAAAACCTTTACTTCGTAAAAGCTTGCCCGCCTGCCGTCCTTTATGCGCTTCGCTTCGGCAAAAAGCCTTTCGCCCGGCTTTGCGGGGCGCAGGTAGGAAATATCCGCCGCAAGCGTAACCGTGTCCGGGCTGCCGGCGGATTCTATCGGCCCGGCGTTCGCGGCGACGGCAAAGCAAAAATCCGCCAGCGTGTATATCGCGCCGCCCTGCACCGCGCCGTCGGCGTTCACGTGCTTTTCCCCCGGCATAAGCGAGCACACCGCGCGCCCGTCGCCTATTTCTTCAATGCTTATGCCCGTCGCGTTAAGCGCATAGGCGTCGGCTTCGAAATATTTTATCGTCTTTTCGTACATTTTATGTTCTCCGTTTCCGCGCGTTCCGTCTTTTTCAGCCCTCTCCGGTCAAGGGCGCGTCGGTAAACAAACGGTCTCCGCATGAATCGGAACAGCAGGCCAAATCAAACGGGTTGTATTCGACCTGCCGGCCCGTCCCGATGTCAAATCATTCTGTAGAGCTCGCAGCAGTCGTGCCCTTCGGGAACGTCTTTAAGCACGCCTCTTTTCAGATATCCGTTCTTTTTTTGAAGGTGAGATCGTCGTACGCCACACAGTCGTCACCGAAGGTCAGCTTGAGCATCCCGCCCTTCCTGCCGAACTCGTTTTCCCCGATGGGATAGAGCATGAATTCGAATTCATCGCCGTCTTCGTCGATTGCTTTTGCGTAAAGCTCATCGTTTCTCAGGAAGACTTCGTCGACAATAAAATCGGCGTCCTCAGGATGCTCGTAC
>JAEEGL013714193.1_pt1 | contig 45906 bp, 40 predicted proteins | sample 9134231 | NCBI WGS metagenome assembly JAEEGL01 (sample SAMN16246548, study PRJNA631951) | gut metagenome | biome: gut microbiome; feature: rumen; material: fiber-attached | host: Bos | place: Iran: Karaj | collected 2018-10 | reverse complement strand
TTTAAAACACTATCCTCTAAAGATTTATAATAATCCTCTCTAAATGTATCCAAGCTTCCTTGAAAGAATGGTACTGCAATCATTATTATTAATCCCAAGATTACTATTACTGCAATAAGCTCAATTAATGTAAATCCTTTTCTATTTGTCATATTACACCTCTTTTGATTATAAAGCATACCATGCTTTGGCAACATCACTATTATTACTATATGGTTCTGGATCTGGTTTAATCATCTTAAGTGATATAGGAACTTTAAATGCACTACCGAAAGCTATTGCACTTCCTGGTTGTAATGTTTTTAAAATTGCTAATATTTCATCACTTACGTTAGGAACCATTTCCTTTATATATTGCAAATCTCTAGGATGAAGTGTTCTTAAAATTAAGAAATTAGAACATTGCGAAATACTGGTTTCTGATAATTCTGAAGGTCTTTGCGTAATCAAACCAAGTATAACTCCGTATTTTCTACCTTCTTTTGTTATACGATCGAATATATTATAACCAATCAAATCAACATCGTGGTCATTCTGTACATATCTATGTGCTTCTTCTATTATTATATGGAATGGATAAGTACCTCTATGATCACTATTTGCCGAAAATTCAAATAATATTTTTGAAATTATTTTTGTCATAACCTTGGCAAGTCTATCATCAACATAGTTAATATTAAAGTCTATTAATTGGGCTTTAGTTCCTTCATTAGTAGTTAGAAGTTCACTTATAAAACCTGATTTTGTTACCATGTGATCATAATTAAAATATTCATTTTCTTTTCCAGTTGCCAAGCTATGTGCTCTTACTGACAATACATTTGCTTGATCAAATACTCTATCGCTTTTTAATATACCTTCACTAATTAGCGAAAATTCGATTGCTTTATCAAAGTCACTTAAATTATACATAGTATTACCATCTGGCTCAGGTAATTCTGTATCTTCCATAACGAATGTACTTATTTTATCAACTACTAGTTCCATCTCTTGCATTTTTCCCTGAGTATCAACATAAATACATTGCTTAAGTGTTCTTACATAACCAGGTTGTGCAATTTCCGTTTGTAGATTTAATTCATCGGTATTATAACTCGTTAATACTGCAGTTATTTGGTCTCTTATCTTTATAGAATCAAGTCCACTCTTTAAAATATCCAATAAAGCTCTAGCAATAATATCGTTCTTAATCTTGATTGATTCTTTCGTATTTGCTTTAAGAATAGGAACTAGTTTCAATGCTTTTTCAATGATTGGTAATTGACTTGGAGAAGTTGCCCCAAGTAGTAAAGCCATATCATCAACATCTAGTAACCAAAGTGGAATCTTTAATAATGGTGAATCAGGGTACAAAGTATTTGTAGTATAGTTTTTGAAATTCAATTGATGATTAAATGAATGTAAAAATTCAAAAGCTGATCTATATTCTCCATATGCATCAAAAATAAATATATTAGCATTTACAGGTAAGTATTTACTAGTAGTAAAAACATTTTGAACTATTCTTGAAAAAGTACAACTTTTACCACTACCAGTATTACCTAATATAGCGAAATGGTTACTGAAAAATGAATTTACATCGACATTTATTTTATATCCTTGATAAACACTAGATATACCAAGTGCAATTGCTTTATCAGTTGGGACTTGATCACCTAGAATCAATTTCAACTCATCACTGCTTATTATTCTAATTGTAGATAAAAATGATGGCTTTAATGTAACACCTGGAATAAATTTATCTCCTACTATCTCTCCCACTATTCCAATTTTTAACACTTCCGAATCAACCGAAACAATTTCGCCAACTATCTTATTTCTTCCATCATCAAATATTGTATGGATATTCATAAGATTCCCAGCATTAAAGATATCATATTCTATCTTTACTGTTACCATATTTCCATCAATACTAATAATTTTACCAATCGAACTATTATTCATAATTACACCCTATCTATTCTAATAGTAATTATAGCATAAAAAAATAATAAGGAACAATACTTTATAACTATATTATTCCTTATTTTATATTATTTTGACTTCTTAATTTTTGGTTTTCCGATAACGATAGAAACATTATCAAAATCTATATTTTTTTTAATTTTTCTAACCTTCTTTATATCTATATTCTTTATTAATTCTATCTTATTATATAAAATATCACCATAGTCTATTAAATCGTCTTTAATTTCGTTCATTGCTGGAATTACATAATCAAATTTTCTTACGATTCTTGATATATTAACTCTTTTATATCTTTCTAGATCTTCATCAGTAATATTTATCTCATCATAATACTTTTTTATAAGAGGAATAATAGATTTTGAATCATTACTTTCAGTCGCAAATTGGATAAGTAAAAAATCATCTATAAGACTAGTATCAAATTCAAAATTATTAAATAATTTATTATTGATACCTTCTTTATAAAATTTAGATGTTTCTGAATAAATTGTATCAAGTATAAAATTAACTATAAAGTCATAAACAAATCTATCTTCATTATTCAATCCTGTTAAGCTACCTTTTATGGTATAAATCATCTTAGGTATAGCTAAACCATTTATCGTAATCTCTTTATATTTTACGTTTATATCATATGGCTCTATTTCTCTTTTTGTTTCTACATCAAAAAGCTTATCCTTAGCTATTATTTTTTCATTATCGCTCAATACTTCCATCAATTCATTGTAATCATAATTACCACCGATAAAAAGAACCATATTTCTAGGATTATAAAAAGCTTCATAACACCTATATAATTCTTCTTTAGTTATCTTTTTTACAGATGAAGGACTTCCTCCAATATCTATTCTAGCTTCATTGTTTTTGAATACACATTCTAAGCTTGTTCTCAATAAAGTATCGAATGGATCATCTCTATACATGTTTAATTCTTCAATAATAATACCTTTTTCTTTTTCTACATTTTTGTCAGTAAAAAAAGGATTATTAACAAATTTTATAAGAAAATCTAAACCTTCTTTTGCATTTTTTGTACCATCGATATAATAACTAGTTGCTTTATATCCAGTAGATGCATTTGAATCTATTCCATATTTTGAAAAGAATTCAAAAGGATCTATACCATCTTCTTGTTCAAATAATTTGTGTTCTAAAAAATGAGCAATACCATATGGTTCTGTCTTAAATCTTTTTTCATTCTCAAATTTAAACGTATTTATTAATGATCCATATTTTGCAACATAATCTATATAATAATTATTTCTTCCTTCAAATGGAAAAAAATAGACTGTTAGTCCTGACTTAAGAGTTTCTTTTCTTATTTTGGAACCAGTACCTATATATTCTTTCATCATTTTGAATCACCACCATATAAGAAAATGGTATGTATATTAATTTTATTAGCTACATTTACTATATCTTCCATAGATACCTTTTCAATCGAATTAATTCTTTCATTAAATAAACTTATTTTATCTATATAATTATCATAATAATTATTCATTAATGATGAAGGATAATCCATCGTACTTTTAAGCATGGAAATATATGTCTCTTTAGCTTCCTTAAACAAACTTTCACTAAAATTCCCATTTTTAATTTTATTCATTTCTTTCTTTATCAATTGAATAGTTTTATCATAATTTACTTTAGCAATTCCACTTTTGATAAACAAAAGATTCTCATAATATAAAAAGTAAGATGAAATGTTATAACAAAGAGAATATTTTTCTCGTATATTTTTAAAGAATAAGGAATTAGGGAATCCACCAAGAATAAGATTATAAATTGGCATAACTAACTCTTTCTCATAAGATGAAAGATTATTTGGGAGGTTACAAGCAATTGCTAATTTAGCTTGTCCAGATTTATCGCTCTCGAATCTAGTTATTACCTTTTTATTACTTTCATAATATTTATTAGGGTCTATAGATATATTCTTATATTTAGTATCAATAAATTTATTTTTAATAGTCTCTTCTATAACATCATCTTTCATATTACTTAATACTAAAATATCTAATTTACTATTATTGATTAATCTATCATAAAAACTAACCAACTCTTCCCTACTTATTGTATTGATTCTATATTTATAATCATCACTTAATGGAGAAACATAATTATCATTATTCTCATTTAAAATTTGAAATAGTCTTAATTTAGCATATCTTGATTTATCTTCGATAATCGTATCTATGCTGGAATTAATAATTACCTTAACAGCTTCATATGATTCTTCATTAAATATCCCATCATCAATATTAGGATTGTAAATTACTTCATACAAAAAATCTATTGCATCATTAAATAAAGATGTATAAGAATAATCGTTATTTAGAAATGATATAGATACAATTAAAGAGCATCTATTTCCATCAATTTTTATATTAGAATTAACAATCGCATCATATAGATCTTTAGTTTTGTTTAGAAATTCTCTTCTAGTATTATATTTTTTCGAAGAATATACTAATAGACTAGAAAGAAGTTCCAATATTGGGACTTCTTTAGTATCTATGTCCGTAATAAATCTCGCTTCAACTCTAGTTGTTTTAAAGTTGTTATTAAATATCATATGAAGATTATTATCATCAATTTTTACAACTTTATTATTCAAATTACCACCATCTTTTTTGTTTATAGTTTTAAAGATCCTTCAAGAGCAATTTTAATCATGTTATCAAGAGAAGTTTGCCTGTCTTCACTAGATACTGCTCTATTATCGAATGGAGAGTCAACAACTGTTAATAAACATGCTGCATCCTTACCAAATTTCTCTGCTAAATAGAATAACCCGGCACTTTCCATTTCAACTGCTACGAATGATTCTGGATTTGGAAAATTCTTTAGGAATTCATCGTGATTATCACAATAAACATCGAATACATCGCTTGTTAATACTCTTCCTTCGCTTACATTAATATTTAATTCTTTAGCTGTTTCTCTTAATGTATTATTCATAGCTACTGATGCAGGAAATTCCTTTCTAGTTTCACCACTTAATAATTTAGGGAAAACACTTTCCGTATAAGCTCTATCAGCTAAAACAACATCTAATATTTTAACATCTCTATTATTAGTACCACAAGTACCAATTCTTATAACTTTTTCTACATCATAAAATTTAAATAATTCGTAAGCATATATTCCTACACTTGGAACACCCATTCCGTGTGGAAATACAGATACTTCTTTTCCTTTATATTTTCCTGTATAAGCTAACATGTTTCGAACATCATTAACTACTTTTACATCCTCTAAATAAGTATCTGCTATATATTTTGCCCTTAGAGGATCACCAGGCATTAATACTATTTTTGCTATATCTCCTTTTTCTGCATTAATATGTGGAGTTGCCATATATATCACTTTCCTTTCTTATTTTTATATATTATCGTCACTAGTATCATCAAGTTTGACTAATACTTCTCTAGGCTTTGAACCATTTTGCGGTCCAATAATTCCACGTTCTTCTAGTAGATCAACTAATCTAGCTGCTCTATTATAACCGATTTTAAATCTTCTCTGTAATAGAGATGCACTTGCTTTTCCAGTTGTTATTACAAATTCAACAACATCGTTATAAAGATCATCGTCATCATCATCTTCAGAGTCATCACCTGCATGTCCACCTGCATTTCCTTGATCTTTTGCTGCTTCAAGGTTAGTCCATTTATCATCATACTGAGCTATTTGTTGTTTTACAGTATAATCGATAATTGCTTGTATTTCCTCATCGGAAACAAAAGCTCCTTGAATACGTTCTGGTGCTCCTTCACCCATAGGTAAGAATAACATATCACCTTTACCTAATAGTTTTTCAGCTCCAGTCATATCAAGTATTGTTCTAGAATCTATTTGACTTGATACAGCAAATGATATTCTTGATGGAATATTAGATTTAACAACACCTGTTATAACGTCTACGCTTGGCCTTTGTGTTGCAATGATTAAATGAATACCTGCAGCACGTGCCATTTGCGTAATTCTCATAATTGAATCTTCTACTTCTTTGCTTGCAACAAGCATCAAATCTGCTAACTCATCAACGATAACTACGATATAAGGCATCTTCATAATCTTATCGTCATCGCTTCTTATCTTGTTTTCACTCTCTACCCATTCATTATATCCTGCAATGTTCTTAACATTTTTACGACTGAATTCATCATATCTATTTTCCATCTCTGTAACTATTTTTTGAAGAGCAACACTTGCTTTTTTAGGATCGGTTACAACCGGCATAAGTAAGTGAGGAACTCCATTATAGTTAGATAATTCAACTTTTTTAGGATCGACCATTACTAATTTAACTTCATCAGGTTTACATCTCATTAAAATCGATGCAATGATACAGTTAATACATACTGATTTACCTGAACCAGTGGCTCCAGCTACTAATAGGTGTGGAGTTTTATCTATTTCACAGAATTTACTCTTACCCATTATGTTTTTACCTAGGGCTACTAATAATTTACTACCAACTTTATTTTGTGGAACATCCTGTAATATTTCTCTTAATGATACCGGTGAAACCGTATCGTTAGGTATTTCTATACCAACAGTACTTTTTCCAGGTATTGGTGCTTCAATTCTTACATCTTTTTTAGCAAGTGCAAGAGATATCTCTTTATTGATACCCAATAGTTTACTTAGTCTTGTACCCGTTTGAACTTCTAGTTCGTACTGTGTTACTGCAGGCCCTGAGTTTACTTCAACAACGTGACCAATTATTCCAAAATCTCTCAAAGTTTTTTGAAGAATATCAATATTTCTTTCTATTTGTTCTGTATTATCATCAGCCTTCTTCTTAGTAGGCTTCTTTAATAGATCAAGTGTTGGAAGTATATATTTTCTTTCAGGCATCTTTATCACAGGTGCAGGTTCATCCTCAGTAAGAAGATTTACTATATCATCCTTTTTGTTTTCTTCCTTAACTTCATCATTCATACGTTTTAATTCATCAACACTAGAAACGACTAGTTTAGGTTTATCTTCATCCTCATCAGGATTCATATTATTATTAATTTTAACAGGTTTATTATTATCAAATCCTGGATTATTAACAATATCGTTCTTTTCTGCTTCTTTTTGTTTTTGTTTTTCTTCTTTCTTTTGCTTGATATTTTCTTTGCCATTTTCAACCATTTCTTTTAGAACATCAACGATTGAGAAACCTGTAAACACAGTTATACCAAGTACAATAAACACTACTGCAACAATCGAAGTACCACCAGCAAAAGCTCCATAAAACAAAGCAAGAATTGCTCCACCAGTAACACCTGCTCCTTTGATTGAATACTCTGCTTCATTTTTTATTGCATCTATTACAACTTGTAAATCCTTCCCAGTGGCTGCCTGTATTTGGTTAAAACCTTCATTTCCCTCTGCATATGAAATATGTGCTAAGGCAAATAATCCAATTAAAAAAATTACTAAGCCTACTGATTTTGATGATAATAATCTTGGCATCGATTTATTAAATAATAAATATAATCCCAATATCATTAATCCTAGCAGAAACAACCAGTCAAACATACCAAAAAGTAGTACTGATATTATTCTTACATACTGGCCAACTATTCCTAATGGTTTTCCAAGCCCAAATGCTAATACTGGAAGTATGATTAAAATTAAGGCTGCTACTACATTCCAATATTCAAATTCATAACTATTTTTCTTTCTTCTTTTTCTTTTCTTAGGCATATGTTATCCTCCAGACTAATATAATTATACCAAAAAAAAGAAATCATTAAAATGATTTCTCTAATAATTTACTAATAATTTCTATCTCTTAAGAATGGAGGCAATTCATATTTTTCATCATCATCACTTAATGTTTCTATTTTTTCCTCTGGTTTAGGAGCTACAACCTCTTGAGGTTTGCTTCTTCTTAGTATCTGAATATCATCAATTGATGAAGGTTGAACAGGTTCTTTCTTTTGAATTTGCTCAACAGCCTTTTCGATTTTTTCTTCTTCTGTAACTTTATTTTTAACATTTTTATCAAATCCTGTAGCAATTACAGTAACTATTACTTCGTCGGTCAAATTTTCATTGATTACTGAACCAAAGATTGTATTAATATCTGTATTTGCAGCAGCACGAACTACTTCTGCAGCTTGTTCAGCTTCGAATAATGTTAAATTCAAACCACCTGTAATATTGATAATTGCATCTGTTGCTCCGCTTATACTTGTTTCAAGAAGTGGTGATGAAACAGCTTGTTTAGCAGCTTCGATAGCACGTTCTTCACCCATACCAATACCGATACCGATAATTGCATGTCCTGATTTTTCCATAACGGCTTTAACATCTGCAAAGTCTAGGTTAACTAAACCTACAACAGCTATCAAATCAGTAATAGATTGAACACCACGACGTAATACATTATCTACTTCTTTGAATGCTTCAAGCATTGGAGTAGTTTTATCTATTATCTCTCTTAATCTATCGTTAGGTATTACTATAAGAGTATCAACATGTTTTTGTAATTCTTCTAGATAAGTTAGAGCATTTTCCATTCTTTTTCTTCCTTCGAATGTAAATGGTTTAGTTACTATAGCAACGGTTAAAGCACCAAGTCCTTGAGCAATCTCTGCAACTATTGGAGCAGCACCACTACCAGTTCCACCACCCATTCCACAAGTAATGAAAACCATATCTGCTCCCTTAAGAGCTTCCTCTATTTCTTTTTTAGCTTCAACAGCAGCTTCTTTTCCAACTTGTGGATTAGCACCTGCTCCCAAGCCTGTTTTTCCTAATTGTATTTTAACATCTGCTTTAGACGTATTTAACACTTGTAAGTCAGTATTTGCAGCAATGAATTCAACACCCTTAACACCGGATTCAACCATGCTGTTAATAGCGTTTCCACCGCCTCCACCGATACCTATAACTTTAATTTTAGCTAATTGATCCATTTCCAATGCACCAAACATAAAATCCCTCCTTAGTTGTTAGCAAAATAATTATGTATTTTACTAATAAATGTATTATCAGTTAATTCAATCATACTTTTTTTATTGCTCATCATCTGCTCTATATCTTCACTGTCAGCAAAAGATACTTCTCTTTCTCTTAGTAGCATCTTATCATGAAAATATCTGCAAATTCCAGTAGCGCTAGTATACTTATTATCTCTAATACCTGGAGTCTTAGCATTATGCACTCTTCCTTCAATGCCAAGTGTGTTTTCAACTACACTATTAACCCCATAAAGTTCAGTTACGCCACCTGTTACAATTATATAACTTATTTTTCTTTTTGTTAAGTTATTTATTTCTTTTTTTGCTAGATTAAGAAGTTCCTCAAAGCGTGCTTCAACGACTTCTGTAACATCCATACTACTTACGGTTGTCTTGTTTCCATCTCCACTGATTAAATCAATAGTATCTGTAGCATCCGCATATCTTCTACTTGCAGAAGAGAATGTCTCTTTTATTTCTCTAGCACTATTAACATCAATTTCATATACGTACGAAATATCTTTATCTATATTTTTACTACCTAAATTGATAATACTACTTTTTATTAAAATACCTTTGTTGAAAACGGAAATTTCTGTTTTATCCCTACCGATATTTATAATTGAACCTATTTCTTTATCAGTATTATTATCTCTTACTTCATAATAATCACCAATGCAACCAAAAGTAATATCTATAACTTCTACTCCAGCATTGCTAACCACTTTTAAATAATCAAATATTTGCTTTTTTGGAGCAGTTGCTAATAGAGCTTTTACAGTTAAAGTATCAGCTTTAATACCATTAGGATTAACTTCGTGCCTAGTCTCATCGATAGTAAACATAATAGGAACAACACTAACGATCTCATGATCTTCTTTAACCTTTCCAATAGTGCTTTCCTCAAGAACCTTTGATATATCAAATCCTGTAACGAATTCCCCTAGTACTGGAATTTTACTTTCAACTACAGTTAATTCTCTATCGTTAGATGGAACAGTAATAATTGCTTTCTTTATTGCCATTCCAAGTATTTCTTCTATTTCTTTTAAAGCCTCATTTAAAGATTCTATAGCAAGGGCTGAATCGATAATAAGTCCCCTTCTTACACCATTAGATGGTCTACTAACAGCCGCTAATATATTAAAATTTCCATTTACATATTCACCAGCAACAATTTTAATTGAATCACTACCGATATCTATGCCTGAATAAATATTTCTCATAAACATACTCCTAGTATTTCATCTATAATTATACAAGAACGAATTTTCAAAAACAAGGATTATAGTTAAAAATGAACTGATTATATTCAGTTCATTTTTCCTTTTATCTTTTTATAACACATATAATAGGTATAAAATATCTTTCTGGAATGTTTATATTCCAAATAAATCAACTATTTTATTTAGAATAAACATCATCATTGGGGAAAACATTATTAGTAGTATTTTATCTTTGTTATTAGTAATGTAATCTATTGTAGTGGGCATAACTCTCCTTCAGTTAATCTTCTTATTGAAAATCCAAAATTTTTGCCTACATCGTATATAACTCTTACTACGCCAACAACGGCATCGACTAAAGAACCAGTTATACTAGTTCCACCATAAGTGTTACATAATTTTTCTTCCTTTGCTTCAACCATGTTAATCTCCTAACCACATTTTTTAGGATTTACTATTCCCTCGATTACACCAATAACAAATACTACTCCAGCTACTATAGCAGCAACTCCTATAGCATTAACTTCTCCACCAATTGTTTTCTCCAACCTTTCATTCGATAAACTATTCATAAATTACCCCCCTCTCATTGTTTTTATGAAATAATTTAATATTGTGTCTTTTTTCTTAATAATTTGATAATTAACATAATTATTATCCAACTCTTTATAATTACTTATTTTTATATTTACTACTTTATATACAAATCCATTACTTATATAACTTTCTTCATCGATACCATTAATTATGTAGGCATATTTTTTATTACCAATCATCATATTTTTATTACTTTTTATTACCTCAATTTCATCGGTTATTACAAGTGTAGATAGTATATTTTTATTTTTTATTTCTCCTTTTCCATTGTAGTAATCATAAAAATTATTAAATCTTATTATTACGAATAAAAGGCACAAAAATAGAAATAATTCGACTACTATCATTATTTTATTGTTAATAACTTTATTAACAAAAATATCATTAAACATTCTAATATCCATATTCCAATTTCTCTAAATCGATAATCCTATCATAGAGATTATTGTTATCTCCTTTATGAGATATAACAATAATTGTTTTATCCTTATACTTTTTAAATATATTAGTTAATATAATCCTTTCACTTTCTTTATCAATTTCACTTAATGATTCATCCAATATATAAATATTACTTTTTTTTAAGAAGGTTCTAGCTAGTAATACTCTTTGCCTTTCTCCACCGCTTAAATTACCTGCATTTTCTTCTAAAAGCATATTAATATCAGAATTCCTTTTTTTATAAATTTCATCAACCAACATTATTTTACAAGTATCTTTTATTTCTTTATCACATGTATTTTTTATTTTTAAATTATTGTAAATGCTGTCGTTGAATAAAAATTCATTTTGGGATGAGTATGTTATATCCTCTCTTATCGACCATAAATTGTAATCATTTATATCAATATTATTAAAAAATACATATCCATAATCAACGTTAATATATTTAGCTAATATTTTAGATAACGTACTTTTCCCATATCCAGAAGGACTAACAATTACTACTTTCTCTTTAGCTTTTATCTTTAAAGATAGATTATTGATTATATTATCTTTTTTATTATAGGAATATGTTAGATTTCTTACCTCTATATCACCTTTTACTTCTTGAATCATATTAGAATCCATATAAATATTTTCTTCTTCAAGTTCAAGAAGTTCATTAATTCTTTCTTTTACTATCTTTATTTTTTTATAATTCAAAATCAGACTTAAACAATTTTGAATAGGATTTATAAAATATATGGATAATGCATTAAAAGTAATTAATTTTCCTAAAGTAAACTCTCCTTCAAGGACCATTTTTGAGCCAATAAAAATTATTAAAATATTTATTAACGAAAAAGAGAAATTGGATAGTAGAAGCATATTATTAGATAAATTATTATAATCATAACTTTTACATAATAATTTATTATATTTTATATTAAAATTACTTATTAAATTATCTAATATATTTTGTCCTTTTATAGTTTCTTCAGCATTAATTAATTCGATGATATAGGAATTTGACTTACTGCTACTTTCTTTTATTTCTTTTAATTTTCTATTGATAATATTATTTATAATGTATGATATTCCAACATCTATAAACATAATTAAAATCATCAATATTGTAAGTTTCATATTAAGCATGAATAATACTATAACAGAAAATATAAGTAATAGAAAATCACCAGATACAGTTACAATTATATTGCTGATATAATCTCTTATTTCAGTTAGATCATTTATTCTTGTAAGTATCTCTCCAGTAGTCCTATTTCTATAATATAAATAAGGAAGTGATAAGATATGAGTTAGACTTGAGCCAATTAAAGTATAATCAAACTTGTGACTAATAAAATTAACATATTTATTTCTAAAAAATAACGAAAAATTTTTAAGAGAATAAAGAATTATTATCAACAATACTATTATATATAAATTATCTTTAGAATTTTGGGCTAGTGATTTATCAATTACAAATTGAAAAGTGAATGAACAAAGAATATTTAGTATCGTATATAATATGGAGTTAATAACTATAGACAATAATTCATATTTATTTTTGAAAACAGTTAATAAAAAACTATTTTTTATATTATCGTTAGTTTTTATTACTGGTAGTTCCTTTATATATCTAAACAGTAAAAAAGTATTTGTGGATATTTTTTTAAAATCATCTATAGATATTTTTAATACTCCTTTTCCAGGATCTCCAATTATTACATAGTTCTTATTTCTATTAATTTCAAAAAGTACAACAAAATGATTATTTTTTTTTTCTAATATTACATGAGCAATACAAGGTAAGTTAACATTATGTAAATATAAAACATCTCCTTCTACTCCATTTGTTTCAAATCCTAGTTTTCTTCCTGCCTCTATCAAACTAAGAGCATTTACTCCATCTTTCGTAGTATTAGTTAGATTTCTTAAATATTCTTTAGGAAGAGTTCCTTTATAATATTTAATAATTGTAAGAAGAGATGCTACTCCACAATCTTTTGCTCCATCTTGCATAACACATTCATATTTACTCAAGTGTTTTATCACCTCCTTGATATTAATTATTACCTACTCGTTTCTTATTTTCCCATTTTTTTTGATTTTTTTATTAAATAGATTAAATGTCTACACATTAATATGAGGAGCATTCAAATTGCTAAAACTGAATGTTCCCCATGGTATTTTGTGTGAAAATTTTCTGTGCATTTTTTTGTATAAAAGTTTCACAATACAAAAAAACATCGAAATAATTCGATGTTACATTCTTATGGAGCAGACAAGGGGAATCGGACCCCCACACTAACCTTGGCAAGGTTATATTCTACCATTAAATCATGTCTGCATATGGAGGGCCTAGTCGGATTTGAACCAACGATCAGGGAGTTGCAGTCCCACGCCTTACCACTTGGCTATAGACCCAGACAACAAAGACATATTAATTTTATAATATTATCTTTGTAGTGTCAATAATAAAATTGATTATACTATAGTATTAACTGCGCCTTTGAAGTAGTTTTTTATTCTACAGTACTACTATCTTTTTCTTTACCACTTAATGTATCTTTTAGTATATAAGTATATACCTTATCTCTTATAGTAAAGTCTAAATATATAATATCTGCTCTATTAAGTACATTTTTTACTTCTATAAATGAAATTTTATTAGTATATAGCGGTGTTACATCCTTCAATACTATATTATGATTCATTGCTTGATTTTCTTTAATACCATTTACTACATATCTTATTCTTCCAAATCTAGTTATAAAATCGTTAACATTATAATTTGTACCAGTTACTTCAGTATCATATTTTATATTATAGTTTAATCTCATAATAGTTAATGAAACATTCTGCTTAGCACTAGCTGTAATATTTGATTTAGCAGTTCTACAACTTTCTTCATTACAATTAGTTATATTGTAATAAAATGTATCACTTAATTTAAAATCATTAATTTTTAATGTTGTATTTCCTAGAATACTATCTTTAAAATTCATCTCTTCTCCAAGCTTCTTAGTTTCAACTGTAGTAAGCTTTTCTTTATCAAGTTCTGGATTAAGTCTTACACTTCTATATCCATATTCTGCCCCACCGTTTTTATTATAGTAAGCAGTATATAAAGTTCTAAGTTTTAATCTCTTTGAATAAGCCTCAATAGGAATTTGATAAATAAGTGAATATGTTTCCTCTTCTCCAGGGTTAACTATTTGATTATAATACTGTATTCCATATTCTTTAAAATATTTATATACATTTGTATTCGGCGTTGTAGAATGCATGTCATCATAGTACAATTTCATATTAGCTGTATTCAATACAATACCATAATTATTTGGGTTTTTTACTTCTAGCTTTATGATTACATAATAATATTTATCATTAATTCTATTTCCTTTAGAATTATTTAATGTTCGATAGGATTTAACTACTCTATATGCTATATTACCTACCTCATATTTTTCTCCTTCTTTATATACATGCTCTAAAGAAGTTATAAATGATACAAAACCACCGACGATTATAATAGCAATTATTGCATATATAACATAGAAAACAACAATGTTTTCTTTGTAATAATATTTAAAATATCTTATTCGTTTTTTTAATCTAGTAATAAAATCTTGTGTATCTAAATTGATTTCAAATTCAAATTCTTCATTATCCTCACTTGATATTCCAAGTTCTTGAACATCCTTTTTAAAATCGAATTTCTTTATATCGAATCCAATAGCTCTAACGAATACTATAGCAATAAGAACTAATTGAACAACAAATGTGATTAATATAACATCTCGGACGATTCTTATAGAGACCGGTGATGGTGGTGAAAACCTAAAATTACCAACAAAGATTATCGAAAAAATAAATAGTATAAATATTAATATATAAACGCCAGTAATGATACCGTATAAAAGAACAGGCTTACGTTTATATTTCAGCAAATAAACAATAACTGCATTTAAAAATATTATAAGCAATATATCTATAACCGAAAAGAAACCTAGAAAACCTGCCGCATATGCCTCATATTCATTACTTAATAATTCATAGCCAATATAAGCATTATAAAAACTTAATACATTATAAAACTTATATGTTACGTATAACATCAATATAAGTAATACTGCATGTATTAATCTAAAGTGTCTTACTAAAAATGCATATGGTCTCCTAAGTATCATACTCGTCACCTATTACCTTTTTATCCTACAATAAGTATACTATAAATCAAAAAAAAAATTAAGAGATAATCTCTTAATTTACTTTATATATACATCAAAAATGTTGTTATAGTTATGTTCAAATTCATTATAATCGACTAATACATTTAGTCCATATTTATTATACTTATATAATTTTGTTCCTTCTATAAAGTATATATTATTGCTTTTAACTACTACATTTTTAGGATTATTTGTCTTAAATAATAATATAGGATAATCTTTAAATTTATTATATACCATGTAGAATGATCCGTTTGAATAGTAGTATGCGCTTATGCTATTTGAATATAATATCTCTTCATTAATATCTTTATAATAATCATACATATTTTTAAAATATGTTTCTTTAGAAGCTACTGAATACATAGTTTCTTTTTCTAATTCATCACCATTATATATATAAGCATCTTCATTTTCACTAGCAATAAGTTTTACAGTTTTATCAAATGGATTTAATTTATATTGTTTAGTACTACTTTTATCTGTTATATACAATTCATTATCATGAATACCATTATAATAAGAATTTTTTGAAATTGGTTCATCCATTTTTATAGTATGAGATGTTTCGCTTTCTAAATTATAAACTATATATGAATTAAAAGTACTATTATCTGATAATTTAGGAATAACATAATAATTAGCCACTATGATTCCATAGTCATTACGATATATATCTTTTGTAGAAAAGACAAAACTATTTACCGAATCGTTATGATATACCATTACTTTTTTTAGAAAATATAAGGCCAAATATTCATTATCATCAAAATGACTATTATAAATTGTTATATTACTATTCTCTTTTTTAGAATTATCTTCTGTTTTTTCTTTATACTTTAATATGTATTTATCAAGTTCACTTCCTAATCCTAATTCATTCCTAACTGCTATATATGATTGAATACTATTACCTTTTATACACATTGGTTCACTATACTTGTCATCTATTAATTTTATAACCATACAATCGATATTATTATTTGAATATGTTTCAATATCTTTTACTATGTTTTTTCTTTTATTGAAGTTGTTTTCTACAGTAAAAATATAATCATTCTTAGAATCATTTATCTTTAAATAATATAGATCATTATTACCTTCTTTAGCATAATTTTCATTTATAGAAAATTCTTTGTCATCCTTAAAAAAGATATATTCAATTTCATGATCAGACTTTAAAAAACTAAATATTAATTGATATATAATTAATAATATAATAAAAACTAATATACTTTTAATACCGTGTTTCACTAGTTACTCCTTTCATATATTCATTAAAAATAATTTAAATTGTAAATCTAAATCTTTTGTTTCTGATTTACTCTTGATATCTATTTCGAATAATCTATCGAGCAAATTAAGTAGTCTCTCACTAGAAAAGTTATCACAACTTTCTAAAGATATAGAAACAGCTGCTCTTTTTACATCCAATAATTCAGCCATCGCATCAACAGAAAATCTATCATCCCTTAACACTTTTATCGAATATAACATTCTAATTTTACTAGCTATTGCTCCAATTATCAGTGTAGAATCTTCTTTTTCTCTTAATCTATTGTACAATTCTATAGCCTGTTTTTTATTTCTATTAGTAATTGCATTTACCAAATCGAAAATATTATCATCATATTCTCTAATAGTAATTAAATCTATATCATTTCTAGTTATTAACTTAGTAGGATCATCTATTTTATACAATTTTAATTTATTTAATTCATTTATTATTTTTTCATAGTTATTATGGCATATATTTACGAAATATTTAATTGTTCCATTATCCATTTTAAATATTTCCAAATTATCTTTTACCAATTGTTCCGAATTAATATTCTCTTCTATTACTTTTACATTTTTAAGAAGTTCTACAATATTTTTTTTAGAACACATCTTACCAGCCACCATAATAAAATAATTATCAGTTTCCTCATTTAAATATTTTTCTAGTTGTTTTAGTTCTTTATCATATGTAGAGTCACCCTCTATAAACAAAGAATTATATAATATTACAACTTTAATATTCGATAAAAACGTATATGTATTAAGTACTTCTAGAACTTCAGATAATGAATTAACTGTTAAATCCATTTTAATTATTTCTTTATCATCATCTTTAATTTTTTTAACAATATCTTTAATATTAGTATCGATTACTATCTTGTCATTTGAAAGTATTAAATAATTATTCATATCTTACTTATCATCTTTTTTTGGTGGTTTATATTTTTGTTTTAGTTTTACCATACTACCAGATATTGCTGTTTCTACTTCATCAAGAGAGGCTTTATCCAATTTTACGATATTAACTTCTTCTTTAGCTGTATCGATACAAATTTTACCCCATATAACTCCTGCACGAACGTTTAGATCGTTGAACATATATGGCATAACGCTATCCAAAGAATAACCTGCAATCAATCTTCTTCTTGCAATAAGTATTCTTTCTGTAGTTAAAGCAACCACATATGTAGAAATAAAATCATAATTCTTTTGAGTCTTCTGTCCACAAAAGGCATAAACAACTTCTTCGCCAGCATTTAAATGCTTATCTATTATTTCTGCATGCTTTTCTAACCTCCATGCTATTGTTAATGGATATTTCTTTTTAAATTTTCTTAATTCTTGAAGAGTACTTTTCATTACATTCACCTACTTTTTAATACTAATTGTGATGTTAACCCCTTTTGTATTTAACAATTAACTTAAAATATCTTCTACTATATCATTACATATTTTTATTATACTATTGAAGATATTTTTAAAGAAATTACCTATTGCATCTAAGAATCCTTCATTTTTTGGTAGATCTTCCTCGATGACTTCATTTTCTTCCTCTTTTTCTTCTTTTGTTTTTTTCCAAATACCTATTCCCTTTTCTTTGGAAATTTTTTCTTGTTCTATCAATATGTCATTATACTTATAATCATCATATAAATAAGCTACTTTGGCTGCGCCTATTGCTACTAGATGTTCTTCTAATAATACATCATCAACAAAAATCCAAGCATTAATTCTTCCAAACTTATCTTCACGAAATATTTTTGGTTCATATTCTAACTTGATATTTTTAGCATCCTTTAATAGCGAACAGACATAGTCATCAACACTTTTACCATTTGTTTCATCCAAATCATCGGTTATCAAAAACTCATTTGTTTCAATACCAATAAATTTAACTTTTATTTCTTCATTGTTAAGTATAAATCTAGCACTTGTAGATGAAACACAATTGCTTAATTCAACATTATCTACTTCTTTATCTTCAGCATAAGTTATAATTGGTAAGACAATTATCAATAAGACAAATAATGTTACTTTTTTCAAACTGTTTTCCTCCTAATTAATCATCAAAGAAGTCATCAAAGAATTCTTCATCATTTTCTATTTCATCTAGAGTTACATTTCTTTGATCATCGAAGATCTGTTCATTAGATGGAGTAAATTCATAATTATTATTTTTTCCACTATTATAATTATTATCTACATTATAATTATTATTAATATTTTCTCTAGCATTATTACTTTCTAATTTATTAACTTCATTATTACCTTCATAGGTATATTTATAATCATTTGTATTAGCTTTATTTTTTTCAATTGGAGATAATAAATCAAAATCATCAGACAACATTTCCTGATTTAGTTTTTCATTTACTTTATGCTCAATATCATTATTAGTAACTTTATCTTCGTATTTATCAACTTTTTTATTACTGATCAATGATTCTTCTCCAATATCTATATCGTAATTGTCATGTTCATCAATATGTTTATTAATATTTATAGTTTTTTCTTTCTTAGATTCAGCAGCAAGTTTTTTATTAATTTTTCCTAATAAATCATCTGTGTCAATAGTAAATGGTTTATCATCATTATTTTTAGGTATCTTTCTTTCTACTACATGATGATTTGATTCTTTGTTATCTCCAACAAAAATTGGTGGAGCCACAGGAATAGAAGGTTTTCCATTACTCATTTCTTCTTCTTTTTCAAGTTCTGCTAATCTCTCATCTATCTTTTTAACCAAATCATTAACATAACTTTCATTATTCTTAGGTGCATTTTTTGATGGTGGGAATAATCCTCCACCAGATCCGTTACCACCTCCAAAAACTCCTCCTGGATTATCCAAATTATTCATTATTTCATCAACTTTTTTGCTCTTTTGCTCTTTAACGAATTCACGAATATCAAATACTTGGACAGGTTTCTTTTCACGTACTGGATAATCAACATGCTCAAATTTATCTGAACCCCAGTCTATTTTAAAGTCAGGAGTAAACGAAGTCTTAAACGGACTTTTTCTCATACGTAAAATTATATGGTCAAACTGTTTCATTCTTTGTAAGTCACTTATAGTAACAAGTGGTGTTGAAGCTGTCTTATCATCTTTCTTACTCTTCTTTTCACCACATAATTTACTGATTTCTTCAAGAGCAGCAAGCTCTGTTGAAATTAAATAGATAATATTACCACAGTTACCTTTTATCGTTTCTGCATCATCTTTTCCATATACTTTATTTAACTGTGCAAAGTTCTGGATAATCATTACGAAACGAATCTGTCTTGAACGAGCAGCAGTAATCATTGTTGTAACATCTTTTAGTGGTGGCATGTTTGCAAACTCATCTAGTAAGAAATTTGTTCTTACAGGTAGTTTTCCACCATTTTCTTGAGCTACATCTATCAATGTTTCATATACTTGTTTAATAAAAATTGTAGCAAGTGAATGGTAAGTCTTCTTTTCATCCTGAATTATTATAAATACTGCTGTCTTTTCCTTACCTATTTGGTCTAGTGTAATATCACTATGACTTAGCATTTCTGAAAGATTATCACGGTTAGCGAATAGTTTTACCTTTTGCTTAAAAACTGAAATAATACTTCCCTTAGTATCACTTGGTGCCATAATAGTACCACTTGCATTTACATAAGCAGGACTAGTTGGATCCTTTAGATTAAAATATTCTTTAACATAAGTAGAATTACCTATTTTATCTTCTCCAACTGTAGCAATCATATTTATACTATTGATATTGATCTTATCTTCCGTAGTATCTTCGAACATTGCTAATGCTATACCAGCGAAGTAGTCAGCAGCAGTTTTCTCCCAGAATGGATCCTGGTTACCACTATTTTCTTCGTACAAAATATTTGCTGCTAAATCGTCCAGAAGCTCGATTGCTTTATCTTGATTTCCACTTTTATATAATCTATAAGGCATTGAAAGTGGATTCCATGAAGCTCCATTTTGCGGATTACGGAAATTTAATAATAAAATATTATATCCTTTTGACTTTAATAAACCTCCGGTTTTTTCGTATAACTCACCTTTTGGGTCTGTACATACGATTGATTCACCTTTTTTAGCTAAGACTTTCATCGTTGGCAAAATAGTATCCTGAGTTTTACCTGAACCAGTAGCTCCTATTACGAGTGTATGATATTCACCATTATCAACCCATAATTCATGCCCATTACAAATTAGAGGTACACCAGCAGCATCTGCAGTTTTCTGATTGGCTTCTATCCTTACAACATTTTTATCATTTTTTATATCTTTATCTCTTGACCAATCACTATATCCACCTGTTGCTCCATTGGTGATACCAAATCCAACACCTTTTTCAAATTCAAAGAAATGAGATTGAACGCTGAAAAAAGAGAAAATAAGGCAAACAATGTAGAATGTTAAAGTTATATGAATTTTCCCAGGTGCAAATGCTGGAAGTGGATTCAATCCATAAAATTCTCCATTTGCTGCTAAATATGGTAAATTTAATACAGCCAAGGCAATTAATAATAGTAAAGCAACGGCATATATACCAAAGGCAGTTATATCTTTAGAATCAGCGGTAAATTTAAACTTCATAATCTCAACCTCTTTTCCAATACTTATCTATCTAATAGTATACCATACATAAAGAAAAATAGATATGTGTATGTTACACAATATCTATTTTAACTTGACACATTTATTTTATTTCCAGCTGAATCAAATACAGTAGAATTAACACAGTCTTGAGTATCTTTATAGGTAGCTGATAACATTTTATACGTTATTTTTGGTTTATCATGGTTTCTTTTATCTGCATAGAATAATCCAATTAATCCGTCCCACTTATAGCCAAACTGTGAATAATATGCCATTCCATGCTGACTGACACCTCTACCATGACCACCGGTAGTCTCATATTCAAAGCCATAGTAGATATCTCCCAAAATATCTACAAAAACTTCACCTGTTGGAGTCCAACATTTTTCTAATGTTTGTTGAGATGGAGAACTAATATATTTTTTAGTTAATTTAGCTAAAGATGTTTCAAATTCAACCTTTGGCCTAACATCTTCATTTTGAAAGCATGGACAATCAGCTCTATCACCAGGAGGGTCAAAATGCTCTAAATCAATCGGAAGTCTATTTTGGCCATCTGGTAAATAATAGAAACCATTAATAGGCTCTCTTGTCGTAGGGCAAAAAGCATCAAATTCGGTATCTTGAACAATAAAATTATTCCATTTAGTTATTACAATTCCCTTAGTTGAAGTAACAGCCTCGTATATATCAGGATGATGTATTTTTGGATAATCAGGATCATAACTTGGATTTTGAGACTGATCAGTATAATTAGGATTGTATGTTGGATTGTATTCCTTCCAATGGCATCCCATTTTAGCTGTACCAACGATTACATCATTACCCTGTTCAGCAATATAATTATAGCCTTCACTTCTAGATAATACAGCTTGAGCTTTAGCAACTTCTCCTGTTGCTCCAGGATACGTAGCCATAAGTGAACCTCCTACGAAAGTTTCCACATCTAATGTATATATAGGAGCGCCCTTATCTTCTTGAAACTTAATAGTTTCTGTTTTATTTGCAAGTTCTTCATAACCATGACAATCTTTTCGTATGCTATTATAATAACCATAAATATAATTAGTTGTCTCTACAATTGTGGCAAGATTATTATCATAGTTATCTTGAGGTTCAGCATCATCATCATATGATAAATATCCCTGCATATACGTATCAATAAAGCCATCTTTATTTAGTAGATTCCAGAAATATACACCACCGGTATTTTTATCGATAGTATACTCATACTCAGATTTCCCGTTTTTTTCACCAACTAGAGTTGGATAATAAATTCCTTGATCAATTGACAATACTCTAACATCTGGTACTCTCTCAGTTCCCTTTTTAGCATCAATACATCTAGCATTTACCTCAGCATCTATTTCATGTGTATAAGTATCAAACCACCCAAACCAGTCTAAAAAATTCCAAATGGAATGCGCACCTACAGTTTTATCATTTTGTGCATATTTCCACATTGTATCTATGTCTTCGCCTTCTTTTGCTTTTCCTTCGCATACCTTTCTCGTTTCGGAATCAGTACTCTCTATATCAGCATAAGTCAGTATTTGCATTCTAGCTAAATATTTAGCATGATCTCCCCAAAGCTCTAAAAATTTTGCATAATTAAGATATGTGATACTATCGCTTTTTGGACCTTTTTGAAATTTATAACATAAATCTTCTTTACATTCATTTTTAGCGCCATCAGGTATATCTTCATGTGATACAGGAGTTATAAGTCCATTTTCAATTGGTGCTATTAAGGTAGCAAGAATTAAATATTTATCTATGGCTACATGTGTTTCGTTTCTTTGTTGTTTAACTACCCTTTCAATTTTTTCATATAATCCAGGATAATTAGTGAATATACTTGATTCTGCAGCTTCAGAGTTAGAGTTTTCAACTACTTCCTCATCTATTTCTCCGTTGTTTCCATTACTATATATTTGTGTATCGGCATTCTTCCCAAATACTAACATAAAAATCAATAAAAATAATAATATTGGAACAGCGAAAGAGGCTATAGTAAGAATCATCATCTTTTGTCTACTTTCATCTTTTAATTTCTTTAATACTTTTTTTACGCCTTTCTTTTCGTCATCTTCCTTTGCAAAAGTATCTAAATATTCATCACCTTTTTCAGTTTCTAAAACTTTCTCTACAGCTTTTCCTGCAGCCGGTGTAGCCACTGCAGAAGCAGCAGCAACTAAAGCTTTTTTTGCAACCTGCTTCTTTATCTGCTGTTTTAAATTTAATGGCGCATCATTCTCATCATCTTCTGAATTTGGGTTATTCTTATGACTATTACCCTGCTTTGCATTAAGACCATGTGAATTATGTTTAAGTCCATTTGCTATTGACGGAGGATTGTAGGATCTTTGTCCATTTCTTTGAGCACTATAATTTCCTGATTGATGACCTGCATTTCCAGAATTAACACTATTTGCGCTACGATATACATTTCCACTAGAACTATTTGATGAATCAGCCATATTATCACCACCATTTATACTTATATTATATATTTTATCATATTTTAATTATTTTCAAATAAAAAAGAGAACTAATTATAGCCCTCCTCCTGATCCAAACGAAGATAATTCATCAGGTGTAACTATTACATTGATTTGCATTCTTCTATTTCCACAAACGAATAAAGCTTCACCTTGATTATATCCTTTGATACTTTCTTTTTCATTATCATTTAAATCGATTAACAATCCCAAATCTTCAACTGCCTGCTTCTTTAGGCCCATAACCAAATAATAAGAAGCATTATCGAAGATTGCTTTACCTTGTGTAAGTACTTTTGGTGAAGCAAAGTCACTAGGTTGTTGAGTAATGATAATAGTTCCGGTATTATATTTTCTTGCACGTCTTTGAATCTGTGCTAAGAAATCAGCACCAAGTGTATTATTATCACCTAATAATACATGGGCCTCATCAACCATAAGTACAGTATCAACACTCTTATCTAAGCATAATCCCCAAGCATACTTAAGTATATTGAAGAATAATGCATTTCTAATATTTTCTTCAGCATTCATTAATTCTTTAATATTGAATGTAATAAAGTCACTATTATGACGAATTGTAGTATGACCATCAAAGTAAAATTTTAAATCTTTAGTAAGTGGTCTTACTTTCAATTCAAGTCTCTCCATTATATCTCTTTCATGAGTATGATCTGTCATTGAAAGAAGTATTGCACTGATAGTTTCATAAACATCACTAAATGTTGGAAAATCGTCAGCTGTATAACTACTGAAATCTTCATCGAAATCTATTCCAAATCTCTTATATGTGTCTTGAACAACTTCACTAAACATTGTAAGTACATCCTCTTCAATTGATGGATCATAATATTTCATAAAGGCCTTTAAAAATTGAAGTGTTGATGAAAGAACTGTATATCCTAAACCTTGTGCTAAATCTTCTTCATCTGCATCTGTTACTATTTGAAGTGGGTTAATCATACCATATATTCCACCTTTTCCAAGGTCTATTGTATCTCCACCGAATGCCTTAGTCATTTCTTCAAGTTCGTTTTCTGGGTCTACAGCTACTATTTGACAAGCATTTCTAATATGCCCTCTCATAAGTAGTTTTGCAGCAGTAGATTTACCACTACCAGATGTACCTAATAAAATTAAGTTTGCATTATTTCTATTACTTTCTTTTTTAATCTTGTATAAGAACTGATTAAATAAGATAACACCACCAGAGAAATCAACACCTAATAATGTCGAATAACCTGGGTCTTTAACACTATCAAATATAAATGGATACATGGCTGCAATTGTAACGGATGGAATTGGAGTACCAATTCTTTCTTCTATATCCTGTTTTGGATATATTGGAAGTATACTCATCAATGCTTTATCCTGTTCAAATCTTAAAGATACAGCTCTTAATTCCATAGCATCAAGAAAACCTTTTATATTTGTTTTCTTAAGTTCTAGTTCTTCCTTAGAATCAGCCGTAATCATTATATGCATTTGAAAGTCAAATATTTTGGCCTGACTACTTGCTAACATTGTTACGAATGACTCTAATGATTCGTAGTCCAATCTATATGTTTCTTGTCTTGTTTTATCTTTTTCCTCTTGATATTTTACTTTCAAATCTGCTATTTGTTTGTTCAACATTTTAGTAACAATTGTATAAGGCATAGGTATATGCTTAATAACAATTTTAATTCCAGACATACTAGAAATACTAGATAAAAATCCTGGCGATATGAATTTAGGGAAAGCAAATACCGTAAGTATAGTTGCATACTTATCGCTTATAAAAAACTCACTAGGATAAAATTGTAATCCTTTTGGTGCCAATTCTTTTCTTAAATCTGCACTACTCATCTGTTGCCACCACCGTTCCAAATTCAAACGTTTTTCCACCATTTAAGAAATTATCTAGAATAATTCTTAAATCTTCATTAGAAGTTTGTCTTGCAGTTAGTCCTGCAGTAGCTAATGTATTAATAAGATTTCTAATTCTTTTTTGAATTTTATCCATATCTCTTTCTTTAAATAGTATGAAATATTCAGTATCAACAACATTATTATTCATAAAACTTTGCCCTTTCTTTATATCTTCAGCAATTAATTTACGAATAGCAGGATTTTGCTCCTGATTAAATAATAATTGTAATTGCGATAGATAAACTGAAATATCTACTGGTCTATCAGCTACTACTAGCCAAAACTCATAATCTATTTGATTATAAAATGTTCTTAAATTATTTAAAATGTTACTTTGTTGATCGTAATCCAATATAAATATATTTCTAGGTTGAATTTTAACTCCAGTAACTTTTTCTTGTGAATTTAATTGAATCATACCATTACTTATTGATTGAACTGGTATTAAATCCTCTGTAAATCTACCTCTGCTTTTCGTTGCCACTATAGAAACACCAACCTTTCCATATAAATTTTTGATTACTTGAATAATATCTATACATTTCTTGGAAAAATACTAAAACATTATGATGATGTGCAATAGGCATAACAAGAAATGTGCATATTCCAGCAGGCAATAGCAATACAATTGATACCCATATATTTGACAAGGTTCCTTGAAAAATCATGAGTAATATAAATGTAATACTAAGGCCTACTAGAAATATTACTAAATCAACAGGTCTAAAATAACTAAATATCAGTTTACCACGTGATGCGTTTGCTGGTATTAAATATCTACCATACATAAATTACCATCTCCTTTTATTTGATAATTATTATAAATATATCGATATAGACTATATCAGCCTACAAAATCATATTTTTTTTAGTTTATAGACTAAGGAGTACCAGGTGGAGGTCCAGGTGGAGGTCCAGGTGGAGGTCCAGGCGGAGGTCCACCTGAATTTATTCTATCAAATTTATCAGGTTCATTAGCACCCTTACCTATATGTCCATCGTGAGCTTTACCACGTCTTCCATGAGCATCAAAGAAGTCTTTTGCACCAGATTGTAAATCACCATCAGCATCCATTTGCTCTCTTCTATCAAATCTATATGCTTTTTCATTTTCAAATTTGCCACCACCCTGATCCACAAGGTTTTCAACTCTAGCTCCACTTTTCATTTGATTTAATCTATGTTGCTGATGAGCACTGTCTATTGTTCTAACAACAGCACCAATTCCCTTAGCATTTTCAAGTCCATCAACTGCACTTCTTGAGACTTTTGAAGCACCTTGTTGAATACCATGACCTGCAGCTCGTACTGCTCTATATCCTAAATTAGCAGGGCCATCATTCTTCTTGGCAATTCCATATGCACTCATACCTTTTTCATAATTTTGTTTACGTTTCTCTGCATTTTGTGCATTAGTTGCAGCAGTTTGAGCAGCAGAAGTTTTAGTTCTAGCATTTCTTGATAAAGCATTCATTGCAACACTACGTTTTTCAGCATCAGTCATTCTAGCTGTATAACCACTCTTGACAGCTGTGGCACTTAGACCAGCAGCACTCAATCTCTTCTGAGTATCAGAATCTTGAGCTCCAAACCAAGAAGCATAATCCATTCCTGATTTATCGAAACTTTCTAAATCTTGATTTGCAAGTGCAGCCTCGTTGCTAAGTGTTGTAGACAATTTACTTTGATCTTTAGCATATTTATCAATATTTTTATAACCACTTGTACTATATCCAGCTCTTCTTCCAGAAAATCTTTGCATCGAAGCACCGAGTCCAGTTTTATACTTATCATCACCTGTTCTAATCTGAGCAGCTCTATCACTACCTGCTCTAAATGCATGAACAGGTTCACCTTCTTTACCATTATAACCTTTAGATGCTGCCTCAGTCATACCTGCCATTGCATTTCCATGAAGTGCTCCTCCAACAAATCCTGCACCAGCAGCTGCACCAGCTCTTGCAAATTTACCCATTTCACCTGAAATTCCACCATCTTTATAACCTATAGCTTCAGAAATAAATTTAGGTGCTTCACTAGCAAATTTAAACAATCCTATTATTAGTGCTACTGTTAATAGAGCGGATCTAACTGGTTGATTAACAAAGGACGGATATTTAGAAAATAATCCATGAGATACAACTTGCTGAATTAACAATAATACGAAATAAACAACTCCTAATTTTATAAATATTTCAAGGTAGGTATTAATGAATTTTGATAACCAAGCCTGAAATTTATCGTCCTTATCTTTGGGGTCCATCAGGCTCATTATAGGGATAGGTGCTACAACTTGTAAAATGATTAACTTAAATACTCTCTTAGCAACATCTATTGTTAATCCTAATAAAACAATACATAAATATATTCCAACTATAGAAGATACCAAGCATACATAGGAATACCTATAATATCTTTTACCAAATAGACCGGTCGTACACGTTTCATTAACACGAGCACGCATTTCTGCCATATTTTCAGGCACTTTATACCAATCTTTTTCATGCGATTTTTCATTACATTTAACCATCGCACTTTCATCACCATCCTTCGAAGGTGAAAAGAAAGCTCCCATAGTAGCTATGGTTAATTTTTCTGCTGCAAAATCCAATGAAGTTGAAGAAGCAGATGTATCATTAGTTTTTACTCCGAGAATGATTCTAGGTATCATTGGTAAAAAGGCTCTTTGTGCTCTACTTAATAATCCTTCTTGATTAGGATTATTCGGATTTACTCCAAATACAACTGTTGGAATAAATATTAAAGCAGCAAGCATTATAAAAACATTCATAAATAGTTTTCCGATACCTTTTTTTTGATCTACCATAGATTGTGGATTAACTAAGTACTGAAAGAATGAGAATGATAATTTAAAAGCCATAAATACAGCAACAATAACATATATTCTTTGATATATACCACTTAATAATTGACTGCTTGCAGTTAAATCAATTAAATCAAACATGACATATAAAACCCATTTTACTGCCCAATATATAATACTATCGAACCAAATAAACATAAATCTTAATATATCCATTATCCAAGAATGTCCTTGTAAAATCATATAGAAATCACCTCATATATTATCTTACTATTAGTATATCATGTAAATCGATTTTAAAACAATTAATTTTGTCAGTTTGTCACTCATATACAAAAAAAAATGATATTACTAAATATCATTTTTTAAACTAATTATTTCTTGCAATGTTATAACTAGACATATCTATAATATATGGATCGCTGTATGTTCCTGTACCTTTTGTATATTGTACTCTTGGAGATACTGTTACAATAGGTTTAAAGAATGCTGATGAACTGCATGGTACTCTAGATGCAGAACCATTAACACTATAGCAATAGTCAGATTGATCCATATTTGTTGTTAATAGCCAGAATGAATGATAAATATTAAAATAGTTATTATTTGAACATGATGGGCTTGTTACTTTAATACAATCAGGGTCCAAACTTGCACTCATATACATATAAGCAGGTAAAAGTGCTGCTCTTTGATTTTCTAATACATCCTTACATTCTATAGAGCCATCAGTTCCTTCATCGTTACTAAATCTTTTCCCAACACATATATCAAAATCTTCTATAAGGTATTTTAGATTGTTACTATATACTGCTTTTTGAAACAATCCTATATTTCCCTTGGTAAACTGTTCTAGTTTTGAATAAGCATTGCTTCTTACACCATCAGCATCGATATAGGTATTAATACCGGAATGCTTTTTTTCTTTTGCATTATAACGACTATCCCATGGATATGATTGATATAGAGCTCCATGATACATCATTAACATGCTTCCGTCATTGTTAATCATAATAACTCTAAATAACATTTCATCTATTTGAACATAATTGAAAATATCAGCATTATTTCCTCTATAGAAATAGTATGTTTCACTATCAGATGAACCACCGTTCAAATCCTCTTCATCAGTAATCCATTTGCCATCAACTCTTTTATACAATCCATTACCATTTAATACAACATTTACTTCGGAATCTCCTATCAAATCATTCGATAAGAATTTAGGATTTGAAGTATTCCCATTTGTAGTACAAGTCAAATTAGGAACATAATCGTATAGATTTTTCTCTAAGTAGTAAACTGTTACATCTCCATAACAAACAGCACTATCATCTTTAAATAATTCACTTGCACTTTTTATATATTTTTCATCTACAAGAGTAGCAAAAGCAATAGTTGTAAATGGTGTAGAATTATTAGGATATCTAGATGGATTAGCATTCAAATATGACTTTGTTGCAGTTATAGATTGTTTAACTACGTCATTATAAGTATATTTAACGCCTCCTGTAACTTTATTATAAAGGACCATTAGGACTATACATCCAATTAATAAAGCAGCACCGATAATAATTAACTTAAGTAATTTTTTATCCATATTTTATTTCATCCCTTCTTAATTCATCAAAACAATTTATCAACATTAGTTTAGCATTTTTTCAGGATATATACAATAAAAAAGTGAATAGATAAATACCATTCACTAATCTAATTAATTCAAATTTACTATGATTATTCTATGATCCACCATTACCATCGCCATTACCAGTGTTGCTAGCATTTGATGACGTTCTCCAACAAGAAAGGAAATCACTTCCAGCTTCAGCTGGTTGTGCACCTGCAACTAGATCCATTACAATACTTACTAAAGTAACTATGAAGAATACTGCAACTGCAGCAACAGTTCTTTTGATAAGTTTACTAGTAGCAGCCTTAATCTCTTTGTCATCACTAGCCATAATAGCTTTTGTTAAATCGATAGCTCCATAAATAATTAAAATAATTGGAACAAGGATTTTAATTAGTGTAAATAAACCTTTAATTAAACTAATAATAGGTGCTAATTCATCACAGCCAACAAGTAATTGAATAAAATTCATATTTCTTCCCTCCAAACTAAATTTATATTATCAAAATTAACATTCATTGTCAATCTTATTTACTTTTTTCCTTTTACCATTCCTAACTTAATTAGGAGTTCATTAACAGGGTCAGATTCTTCCCTGTCATTAATTGCAGGAAGCGTACAAAATATATTCACTCCTGCTTCTCTAGCAAATTCTTTAACATCTGCATTGCTAAGTACAGATTGATTTATTACAATTTTTTTATCTCTTATTCTCTCAAAAGCTCCCTTGTCTCTCATCATTAACTTATTTAATTTTAATACTGATGGTTCTACAAGGTAGATAACTTCATCGCATATATTACCAAAATAATCATTCAAATCGACTAATATAAAATTATAATCTTTTGCTTTCAACAATTCTGTTGCAACTGAATTACTATCGCATGAAATCATATCACTTTCACGAAAATAAATAAAATCTTTTTTATTAATTTCAATTGCTAAAACTGAAGCTTTATACCTATCTTCTAATTCTTTTTTCATCATATAAACCAATGATGATGCACCTGCTCCATCCGTTATGTTTTTAACACCCAAAATTCTTAATCCAGATGCTTGAGGAGCATTTGAATTAACTGCTTGCTGTTGCCCATTTCCTTGTGGTAAAACAGGTTGAGGATTGTCAAGTTGATGTAAATGTGCAACATCTCTATAGGTATTAGGATTAGCAAGTAAATATCTAATTCCATCAGTATTAGTTGTAAAATTATAATATCCCATCGAAATTAATTTTGATAGAAACATACTATTTGTCAACTGACTTGTTGGTGGAATCAGTAATATTATTTTATCTACAGGTAATCCAATAGAAAGTTTTTGATAAGTTACTGGATCTTCAAAATTTTGGAGAGCAGTAACATCAATTATCATTCTAAGAAAATAGAAATTACTAAAAGTACCAATAAGTTCATCAGTTGTAAAACAACCTCTCATCGATTTTATTATTTCTATTCCCAGATTTGTAACAGATGCTTCTTGTTGATTAACAACTACTACATTCATAAACTAAACCATCCCTTTTTATTCTATCTTTTTTATACAGCCTTTTGTAACTTCACTTCCACATAATTTGTTAGTTGAATTATTAGAAGGTCCTCCAAATAATGATTTTTGATCATCTTGGTAAAAAATCCCACTCTCTATAGATCTTGTATTTCCTCTTATTGGGACAGAAATATAACCATATTGAGGTATCAATGTATAATCAGAATACATTTCTAACGCATAAAATACTCCTCTAGAGCCACTTGAACATTTACAAAGTATGTATGAACCTGTATAACCAGCGTTACTTAATATAGTTTCAAATTCATCTCTATCGTTTATTCCGCCCTCATTACGTTCTATAGCATTGATTATTGTGCCTTTCATTCTATAAACCCTTGTATATTGCATTGTACTTCCAATAAAAAAAATGAAAGCTGATAATATTAAGATAACTAAATGTAAAAGTAAAACTCCACCTGTTGCATCTCGCACTATATATCATCTCCATTTCATTCTTTATTGGTAACTCATGCATTTTTTTAACATAGGCTACTAATTTGTAAAGCATCTCCTGTAGCAGCATCTACAATAATCTCATCGGATATAAGTTTTGTTTCGCCACCAATAGGAATATCAAAATTCATTGCAATTCCATTAGGTAATATGGATAATCTCATATAGATAGTAACTGAATAATAACTTTTTCCAAGATTTGTTGGATGTCTATCAATAACTACTACCGAATTAGGATTAGCTCCATTTTCCATTAAAACACTACATAACTGCTCACTTGTGACATGTTCTTCTGTTCTTTCCAGCAATTCAATGGTAGCATTCTTTGCTTTATATGCTTGAGCGTACATCATTATTGCCGCTAAAAAGAATATATAAATAATCATGAAGAATGCCATTAAATAAAGCATATATGTACCACCTATCGCCTCTTTCAAAATAACACCTCACAAAATAATATTTTTTGCCAATTAAGTTTGAGAAGGTGCTGGTTTTTGTTTTCCGCTTGCGCCACCCATTCCATGATTACCAATAGTTTGACTTGATTGAGCATCCCATGCTTCGTTCATTGATGATAATATTTTTGGAACGAAGAATACTGCAAAAGCCATAACAGCTGCTACTGCAACTATAACTACTAGTGTCATATTTAATTCTCCTGTTGCTTCTTTCATATAATAAATTCTCCTTTCTACTATAAATTAATTATATAATGTATTTTTATTTTTATCAATAAATTTACTTTTTTTTACATAAATCAAAATATTAATTAGTGTGGCTTACAAGTACTATAATCGGTCATACCAAAATTAACACAATTATCTTTTTGTTCTACTCCCCATAGTTCTCTTGCGCCATCTAAAACACGAGGTACTATTATTGTAACTCCAGAAAAAATTGCAAATATAATAGTCATAGTAACAAGCGTCATATTAAGTTCACCTGTTGCCTCTTTCATAAACTAGCACCTCTTTTCTTATGAACCGAATCCCATCATCATGCTCATAACAAGAACGACCATTGTTCCACCACCTGTAACTACAAGCATTATCATCGTCTTGCTTTCCATTACGCTAAGTCTTTGTTTATATTTTACTTCACGCGCCTTATTTTGTAATGAAGATACACTCTTCGAAAACATAAGCAATTGTTTATATTTATTTTCTTGAGCTCCCAATCCTAAACGATATAAAAGTCTCATCATTCTCATCGAGTCTCTTACTGGATATTCCTGTGCAAATTCCATATAAGGAACGATACTTGAATCACCTGCATCGATTTTAGCGATCATATTTCTAAGACCTGGCTTAAATACTTCTGGTGCATTATCAATAGATCTAGCTAACGCTACTGGAACAGTATAGTTCTGTGCAAGTATCTCCAAGTTCTTCAAATAATAAGGTAAAAGCAAATCAACTTGAGCCATATATTTTTTATAATAGGCTTGCAATTGTATATAAGGCATCTTAAATACAAAATATCCAAATAGTAAAGATACTACAAAGTATACGAATGACAAATTACCTATCAAGAAAACTATTACTAATAAAGTAACATAGAATGCATTTCTTATCCTTGTCATAAATAAGGCATTAGGATTAGCACTTTCACCATATTTAGCACCTACTAAGAAATTATAATCTTTTTCCTTTAGGGCTAATAAATAACCATTCTGTTCATCAAAGAATGTTTTGGTACTTACTGTACCTGTATAAAACAATGCTGCTGCTGCAATAACAACAATAATTACTCCCTCTATCATTATTCAGCACCTACATTCTCGTTATAATATTTTTCACCATTAAGGAGAAAATAACTATTAAATATTACTATAAAGTGCAAAGAGACAAATACGAGCATATTATCCAGTAATGCTAAGTAACTTTCAGATCCTAAAAGCATCTGTACAGCACCTACTAATAAATACAATAACAATCCATATTGAATAAACTGCTTATGGAAGGTTTGTCTATCTATACGGTCCCTATATACTCCCTCGACAAGTACATCTATATCGGTAAGCATATTTTCAAGTACTTCATTAGTATCCTGTGCACCTTCACGAGTTACCTGTAAAAATAATTGATGCATATTTTTAGACATATGATAATCGTACTTTTCATTCATAAATTGTAGCGACTCATTGATATCACCATTTTGATATGCTAGTTCAATCATATATTTAACATCATCCTTTACAGGAGACTCTAGAACTCCAGAAGTATACACTCCTTCAGCTGCTTTAACAAAGTTTTGAGTTGTTTGGAATTCCATTATAGTATTTGTCGTATATGTTTGAATTTGTTCAAATAAGAATTCTGAATATACTCTCTTACATCTCAAATATGTAAGATAAGGAATAATTGCTACGGCAATAATACTATATATAATCGATATACCTATATTATAGAAATATAGATATGATATACCAAATGCAGCTGTTGCAAAAATTGCTATTTGAATCAAATATTCTTTTGCGCTATATTCTTGCCCCATCTCTTTTACCTTGTCACGAATCGTCTTAAATGAATATGGAGCATATTTATCGTATACTGAAGAAGTTGAAGTAACTATGAACTTATATACTGATTCATCGCCTGATTTGTTCCTATAAAATGCAACAAATATTACTAGTACTATTACTATTATTGATTCTATCATGTATATTCACTCCTTTCACATAAAGAATTGATTTCCTGGTTGATTCATTCCCATTGGATTTGGTGCAATCGATCCACTCATAGGTTGCATATTTTGATTAAAATTATTATTCATAAAGCCTAGAGCAGAATTTGCATTTACGCTGATGTTTTGATTATTTGTCGGCATTTGAATTCCCATTGGATTTATAGTATTTTGATTTGGTTGTAAAGTGTTTTGTTGTATATTCGTATTTTGTATGTTATTAGGTTGTAATTGATTATTTGTAACAACCTGATTATTTGCCATATCCGGTTGAACTGGTTGTAATTGACCAACCGGTTGTTGTGGCATTACTGTTTGTTGTTCAGGTACTGCAGGAACACTTGGTTGACCTGGTTGTACCATTTGCTGTGGTACCTGTTGTGTAGCAGTATTTACTATTGGATTTGTCCCCGGAGGTACCATAGTTGGATTTTGTTCAACTGGTTGCTGTGGTTGTATATTTGGATCAACAACTGGAACATTAGGTTGCACCATTGTATTATTTGCAGCCACAGGTGTTTGTACAACTGGTTGTTCAACTTGAGGTTGAACCGGTGTTTGAACTACTGCTTGTGGAGTTTGATTAATTTGAGGTTGTTCAACTGCTGGTGTTCCAACTTGAGCAATTGCATCTGCATTAGTTATAGGTTGAGCTGGTGCTTGTAAAGAAGCATCAGTTTGAGGTAATGTAGAAGCCTGTTCGGTCTGTCCTTGATTATTTTGTAAAGCAAAAATATCAATTACTGGTTTTGCTACTATATCATCAGGTGCTGGCGCTACAGGTGCTTGTACTGTTTCTTCCGGTATAGCTTCCTGAACCGTTACATTGACATCTGTTTTTTCATTTGCAGCATTTTGTTTACTATTTTGATTAGCTATCTCCATCAATGATTGAGATTGTTGTTCAGCAGTTGGTTCTTGTACTGCTGGTGTAGGCTGTTCAACTGGAGCAACTGGTGCTTGAGTAGGAACCTGTTCTTGTACTGCTGCAGTTGGCTGTTCAACTGGAGCAACTGGTGCTTGAGTAGGAACCTGTTCTTGTACTGCTGCAGTTGGCTGTTCAACTGGAGCAACTGGTGCTTGAGTAGGAACAGGATTTTGTGCTTCTATTGGAGTAACTTCAACAGGTGCAACACTCGTTTCTACTTTTGCTTCACTTGCTAAAGCAGGAGCCTGTTCTTGTACTGCAGATGTTTGCTGTTCTACTACAGGTTGTTGTTCAACAGGTTGATTAGTTGCTTCTACAGGTGTAGGTGTAACAGTTTCAGTTTGAGTTTGAGGCTCGGTATTATCAGCCTTAGTCTCTACCCCTACTGTTGGTGTCTGATTAATATCTTGAGTTGGTTGAGGTTTAGGCTCCTCTACTACAGGATTAGGTGTTCCCACATTTGTTTCTACCGGAACTGCTGTAGTATCAGCTGTACTTTCAGTATTAACCTGAGGCACATCAGTAGTTTCATTTTTTGGAGTCTCCTCATTAGGAAGTTCAACTTTCATTTCAGTTGGAGCTTGTTCTACATTATTTTGAACATCATTTTGTTGTTTTTCTTCTGTTGCAACTGAATTAGTAGTATTTGAACTATCATTATCAATTTCAGTTGTTGGTGATTTTATTTGTGACATATCCATTCCATCTGTAACATTAGCTTTATTTTCACCAAACAAGTTTTTAAGATCTATTCCTGCGCCTTCTACAAATCTTAAGAAATATTTAGAAGGCTGATTAAAGGTTTCTTCTCCCTGAACATTTTTTAAATAAATATTCGTAAATTCTGCTTTTTCATCATCAGTAACATGGAATTCACATACTCCAGCTATTTCACGAACAAATCTTCCAACTTCTGGCTTATATCTTCCACGAACAAATACTCCTATTTGAACATAACGATATATCGTCTTCAAGAATTGTTCTACATCGATATTCGATTCAAGTAACGAATACATACGATGCGGTATACTTTCTGCCTTATCAGCATGTATTGTTGATAAAATGTAGTGTCCAGATGAAATAGAGTTACGAACTGCAGTAACTGCTTCAGCAGAACGAACCTCTGAAAGTAATATCCATATAGGGTTCTGTCTCATACAAGTTACCAACACATCTGAATAACTAGCAATATTGTTTGTTTTCATTGCAACTATATCACGTGTAGGATAAATTCTATCCAAGTGAAGTTCTAGAGTATCTTCAATTGAAATAAGTTTCTCATTTTCTGCAGTATGAGAAGCTAAATATTTAACAAGTTCGGTTTTACCTGAACCAGTTTCTCCACATACTATGATATTACAATGTGCATGTACACAATTAATTAAGAAATCATGTATATTTAATCGAATATATTTTTCATTTAACAATTTTTGTTTTTCAAGTCTTATCTTCGCTGGTGTTTTACGGAAAACTACTGCTATTCCATTTCTAGCAATAGAATTATGTACGAAGTTCATACGTAATTCAGCACTTTCAGAGTCTAGGAACGGATGTGCCATATTAAATGTTTTACCCATTATATTTGAACACTGGAAGGCTATTTTTTCCATTAATGCATCATTAACTTCTTGTTGATCTGCTCTATAAACACCCTTTGATAAAGTTTTTAACCATAATTGTCCACCATTACTGTAGGAAATATCGGTTACATCGTCATCATCAAGATATTTTTGCATAGGTCCAAAATCAATACTTTGGAAGTTAGCTGCATCTTCTTCATAATTTTTAAAATTCCCAGAGGCCTGTTCAAAATCATTAGCTGCCTCTGCGTCTTTTTTCTTCATTTCTTCTAAATCTACTTTTTCATCAGGCGTATCCTGTACTTGAGGTTCTGTATTTTCTGTAGAATTATCTGCTTTGGCAAAAGCAGGAGTGTTATCAACTTTTTCTTCAGTTACAGTACTAAAGCCAAGATTTCCAAAATTCATTGACTCATTCATACTGTTTTACTCCCCTGTACTCTTCTTATTATTCTCTTCTATTACATTAGTTTCATTAGATATTGTATCATCTGGTGTTGTAATGTCTTCTGCTCTATCATCTATTATTCTCGCCATTTCTTCACTTGATATTGTTACTTTATATTTCTTTTTAGATTTTGAATTAAATCCAACATTTGTAGGAATTGGATAAAGTGTTATGTTTGTCATTGAAGTATTCTCTTGTTCTTCAGAAGCAGAATTGCTTAGACCAGCTCCCCAAGCATTAATAGCATGGACTTTTTTCAAAAGCATATCCTGTTCATAAGGTAATCCAAAATATACTAAATATGGAGTTCTTGATTCTGTAGATGACTCAAAAACATTTAATCCATTAGATGTTCTAACTGCTATTACTTTAACATTTTCAAGTAATTTAGCAATCTTGTTTTTATTATCATCCTGGACATAAGCATAAATATCGATATAGTTTCCTGGAACTACTGAATTGGAATATGTTGAAAGCATATCAACCGTAATGTAGTTCAATGTTTGATCATCATCAATCATTTCATACAATTCTTTTTCAACGTCTCCTTCAGTATCAGTTAAAGCTTCAACGTAGAAGAAACTTCCTGCAGGAATCAAAGTATCATCCTTGGTATATCTACCAATTATTTCCCCTCTATTTCTATAGATTTGTCCTTTAATTGATGAACTAGGTATACTCATATAATCTATCATAGTCTCATCTATTCTTGTTCTAGGCTCTATTATCATATTTGCATATGGTATCTGTACCGGCGCAGTAGCTTGATTAACCCTTAGATTATAACCTACTACTAAAACAAGTACTATCATAATAGATGCTAAAGCCGTAATTGTATTTTTATTCTTTAAAAATGTAACTAATTTATTATTATTCATATAATTCACTCCTATACCAATCCCAATATCTTATATTTTTTCTATTATATAATAAGTATATACTATGATTTTTTATTTTTCAATAATTATGTCCAATACAAAAAGAAAAAACCAAAAAAAAGAGTTACTTAACTCTTTTTTACATTTTATGTATCAATTTCTCCACCGCTATCGGTATTACTTTTTGTTTTTGTTATGTCTATAACTAAATCATTAACTAAATCTTTTAACGTATCACTTGTAATTTTAACTTCCAACTTTTCTGATTGTCCAAAATCTGTAACTCCTGTAGGAATTGGAGTTAAAACTATTTGGCTTATTGATACTGATGTATCTTCAAGTTTTCCTCCACCTAAAGAGTTAATCGTATGTATTTTCTTCAAGAACATATCCTCTTCAGCAGGAAGTCCAAAGAATATAATATATGGTATTCTATCTTTAGCCCCATTTTCAAATACGTTTAATCCATTAGATGTTTTTACAGCTAAAATCTTAATATTTTTAAATAATTTAGCAACTTGGTTCTTTTGGTTATACTGTAAAGATGCGTAAATATCAATATATTGACCTGGCTTTATTGAATTTGAATAACTACTTACTAAGTCAACAGTAATATAATTTAATGTTTCTCCTTCTTCAAGCATATACAAAGATGAATCCGGAAGATATTCTTCTTTTGAAATTGCATCCCAATATATTAAGCTTCCTTTAGGAATCTTAGTATTAACTTTTGTATAATATTTAAAACTACCATCAGCAGCAATCAAATAACTTTTATCTGTAACTATATTACCTTTTAATGCAGCTTTTGGAACTTTAATGTTATCAATCATACCTTCGGTTATTTCGGTCTTCTCGTTAATTGTTTTCTTTGCATACGGAACAGTTTGCATTTTAACTGCTGTGTTAACCCTATAATTGTATCCAATAATCAATACTGCAACGATTAAAATAGACGATATAATCGTAACCGTATTTTTATTTTTTAAGAATCCGTTAGATTTATTTCTTCTCATAATATTCTCTCCTATACCAATCCCTAGTCTTAATATATTCTAATGAAAGTATAAACTAGTTATTAAGAAATATCAATAAGTTAATTAAACATTTTATAAAATGCTTTACTATCATTTCTTGAATAATAAATAATAGTATGTTAATATCTATTCGAGGTGTGAAGCAATGAAAAAGGTTAAAATCATATTGATTTTATTTACATTTATTTTGATATTTACAGGTTGTGAAAATGGTAATGATACTTATTTTAAAGATTTAAGTTATAATTCATTAGAAGAAAAACTTAATGGTAATGAAAAATTCTTTTTTGTTGTAACCCAGGATGGTTGCAGTCATTGTGAAGATTTTATACCAATAGTAAAAGAAGTATTAAAAGAGTATAAAATTACAGGTTATAACTTTAATCTAACGAAGTTATCTAAAGCTGATACTGAAAAATTCGATAAAAAATTCGAAGTAGATGGAACTCCTACTACTATCTTTGTTGAAGATGGTAACGAAACATCTTTAATGCAGCGAATAAATGGATCTATATCAAAAGAAAAATTAATTCAGAAATTAAAGAATAATGGCTATATAAATGAGTAAAATAAAAACCTATAAAGAAATATTTATAGGTTTTTATTTTTTTATATAAATAATTTATCTATATTTACTTTAGGTATCATTAGTCTTACTTTTGATAATTTAATTTCTATTACTTTGCTTCTAATTACTTTCTTCTCTCCATCAACATCCCAGATAATCTTTTTCATTTTTTTATTATATATCGTTATTTTATCAGTCTTATGATAATGGAATCCCGGAATATTGGAAATATCTCTTGTTGCAAGAAGCATTAAGTTCTTTATAAGTATTTTCTTTTTTTTAATATCGCAAAATAGTATTTCAAACTTTTCATCATTCAATTTTATATCATTAAAAATGTTATTAAAGCCAGCTACTTTAGTAGTATTTGTTGCAAACATCATCGAATAATTTCCTGTATATTTTTGACCATCTACCTCATATGATAATTTATAAAATTTTGTTCTATTAAAGAATTCTACTATTCCTGTTTTAATATAAGCTAAATATCCTAATATTTTTTTTGATTTTCTACTGGTTTCATAAGGAACGTTCATAAATTTCCCAAAGCCTGCAACATAAACAAATGGTTCACCATTTAAAGTGCAAACATCTACTGTTCTAACTTCACCTTCAAGCAATAATTTCAAATTACTTAAAAGATCATATTTATATCCATACATTCTTCCAACATCATTAGTTGTTCCTGTAGGTAAATGTGCCAAGCATAATCTTTTATCCCTATTAAAATTCCCTTTCATCGATTCATTAAAAGTACCATCTCCACCAACCGAAATAACTAGATCCACATCATCATCTAAACTTTCTACTATTTCAGTTACAGCACCACTATAATTTGATTTAAAATAAAGACATGTATAGCCATATCTAATCAATATGTTATTAAAGTTATATTCTATATCTTTGATATCATATTTTTTATGCCCACTATGGCTATTATATACTACTACACATTTTTTCATAATTATTTACCTTTTGCTGCCTTGAGCATCCTTCTCCATATTTTATCACTCGAATAGTTTAAAATACCCACTCTATAGATTCTAATACCGTATATATATGTAACGATTACAAATACAATCATTATCACAATTGATATTATCGCATCAAATATGGTTATTTGTCCAACAATTAATAAAGTTGGGGTCAAAAGGCATGAAATAAGCGGTATAAAGCTAAGAATCTTGATGAAGACACTCCCCTCAAATAAAGATGACATAAGTGATACATAAAATCCAATTAATAACATTGTCATAATTGGGGTTTGTACCTGTTGATAATCTTCTAGATTAGTACTCATCGAAGCAAGCACAGCAGCCAAAAAGGAATATGAAAAGAAAGATAATAACATTAAAATAATTGTAACTGGAAGGACATAATTCATCTTTTCTAAAATCCCTGAAGATTCAATTATTGTAACTATATCACCAGTTGTACCAGTAATTTCTTCTGTAATATGAGATGATATGATATTTTGACTTCCCAAAAGATTTTTAACGAATAGACCTATTCCTCCATATAAACTTATTAACAAAGCTTGAAAAAATATAAAAACATTATCAGCAATTAAATGTGAAAACAAATGAGTCTTAGCTGACACATTGGAAATAATAATCTCCATACTTCTAGTTGTCTTCTCTTCATTTATTTCTCCGCCTATTATTTGAATTAAAAATAATATTAATAGAAAGAATGGAAGCAATACGATTGGGAATAACACGCCTACTAGAGTATTTACCGTTTCTTCTGCACTACTTTTAGATTCATCCAATATAACTCTATCGATATCAACAGATTTGTTTAATTTATCTATTTCTTCACTAGAAATATTACTATTATCTAGAGCAATCTTATATTTAACTCTATTAATCGAATCTACGATAGGTTGATATACTGTGGCATTAATATAGCCTTTAGTAATAACTTCAACACTGATAAAGTTATCATAATCATTAGAGAATACAAGAAGAATATCTTTACTATTCTCCAATTCTTCTTTTAACAAATCCAATTCTTTATTTGTCTTCTCAACCTCGATATTACTAGCTGTCTCAAATATATTGTTCTTATTATTATCAAAAGATTCTTTGAATCTATGATAAGTGTCATAATTATCATAAGAATTATCAAGGACTATTATGTTATATTCTTCTTCAAAATCTCCTCCAAAGAAGTTGATAATACTATCCAAATTAGTTGCTAATAATACTAGTAATAATAAAATAATATTTGTAATGATAAAAGATTTACTTTTTATTTTTTTCTTAATGGAATATTCGGTTAAATAAATAAATTTTTTCATCATTTTGACTCACCAACTTTTGCAATAAATATTTCATTAAGAGTAGCTTCCTCAACAACAAATTTTGTAATCTTATATTTTGAGATAAGCTTAAATAAACTATCAATTATTTCTTCGCTCTCAATTTTTACAACTAGTTCATCATCAATCTTGTTAACACTGATTACTCCTTTTAAGTTACTTATAGATTCTTCGTCGACATTTCCTTTTATAAATACATTCTTTTTTCTATAATCTTTCTTTATATCTTTTATATATCCTTCTAAAATGCTCTTGCCTTTAACCAAAATGACCAATTTTTCACAAAATTCTTCAACGTGTTCCATTTGATGAGATGAAAAAATGATAATAGTTCCTTTTTTTTGCATATTTCTAATGTGACTTTTAAACTTTGCTACATTTATCGGATCAAGTCCAGTAAATGGTTCATCTAGTATTAGAAGTTCTGGATTATTTATTATTGCAGATATAAATTGTATTTTTTGTTGATTTCCCTTTGATAATTCTTTTATTTTTTTCTTCTTATAATCCAGTACTTCAAACTCTTCGAGCAATTCATCAATTCTTTTATCCAGTACATCTTCTTCTATACCTTTTAAGGAACCATAGAACTTCAATTGCTCTTCGACTGATAATTTTGTTTGTAAACTTCTTTCTTCTGTAAGAAAACCTATGTTATCCGTTAAAGAATAGTCGATTTCTTTTCCATTTAATGTTACATTTCCAGCATCGGGCTTCAATAATCCCATAATGATTCTAAAGGTAGTTGTTTTCCCAGCACCATTTTCTCCTAAAAGACCAAATATCTCACCTTTTTTTACTTCGAAAGAAAGATTATCAACAGCGCATACTTTATCATAATATTTTACGATATTTTGAACTTTAAGCATTATTTACCTCTTTATATTTCTTTTGGCTTTTTTTAATACTTTATAACCTTTAAACATCTGGTTATACATTTTATAAAGTGCTTTATTTTCAACTAAATCGAATTCACCAATCAATTCAACTACATCTGCCCCTAATCCCCTCTTGAAGTCAAACAAACCATAACCTGGACTCTTTTCATCAAAATTACCATCTATTCCATAGAAATTTAACTGTTTATAATTATTCTCTTTAGCGTATTTAATCATTTCATATTGCATTAGATATTGTGCTCCAAACTCCATAAATTCCTTATAACTTCCACCAAATAAATATATTATTTGATCACCATATGCTATATAAAGACCTGCTGATATAGTTTGCTTATTTCCATATTTTTCTATAAAACCATCCAATTCTTGAACTTTCTTTTCAGCTGCTTCAATTTGTTTATTAAATTCATTTACCTGTCCTTGTTTTTTAGGATTATTTTTAATCTCTTCTATTCTTGTTTTCAATCTAGATATCTCTTCCTTAGAATTGTCACGAAGTTCAGCGAAATTTATCTCAGCTAGAAGTACTCTTATCATCTTCTTCTTTTTTAATTCTTCATACATGGATTCATAGTATTCTAATGGTCTATCTTCAAAGTCTCTTCTTTCGGAAGTGTGAACCATTATTTTCTTAAATATTTTTATATCTTCCTTTGTTGCATCCTTCAATGTTATACAATTTTTTTCACTCTTATTAAGTCTCCATCTAGCTGTTTTTCTAAAATCATTAACTATTTCTTCAACAGTTTTCCCTTCTAAATTAAGTGAAGAAACCCATCTAGGCTCCAAATCTTTTTTTTCATCAACATTTATATAAAAACCATAATGATGATATCCATTTTTTTTAAGGAAAGAAATTAGTTTATCATTTTTTTCACCTATTGGATTACCATCTTTATCTCTTTTTTGATATTCTATATAGGGATTAATCTTTAAAAACAATCCATTATTTTGCTTTAAAAATTTTTTTAATTCATTAGTTATTTCCTGTAAAGTATCAAAGTTAGTATAATCAGTTATAAATCCTCTAGGTGCATAATACATTTTCTTTTTTAATATTGGGACTTTTCGAGATAAAAGCGATGTAGCACCAACTAACTCCTTACCATTATACATACCAATTAAATCCATATCCCATTCGCCTTTAGATTTAAAAAGGGCCCACTCAGGACTTTGAAAGAAATTTGAATTTTTAGTTTTTTTAACATAATTTGAATATTCTTTTTCATTAATTTTTTTTATTTCCATATTTATCACCGTATCCAAAAGTAATTATAACACGAATATCTTAATTATTATAGTTTATGAAAAAAATTAGGATGTTTTTCATCCTAATTTCATCAACTATAACGTCCATCTACGATTTTCATTATATTACTAAAATCACTATGTATAAACTTCGAACAATATCCTGTATAGATTACTGTATTTTTTGTACATTTATAATAATCTCCATTAAACACATTTGTAGCATTTTTGGTTGTTGAATATACAGAATTCTCCGATAAACTGTTCGCTATCATTCTTGTATTATTATTTATTGAATCCATCGCATTAGGTGTTAATTCAACTAAGTATTCTACTTTGCTTCCAGAATTAATTACTTCTTTATCTTCTTCAATTGATTTATAATTTATTCTCCATGCTTGTCCAATTTCTCTTTCTCCGCTAATGTATCCTGTTTTTGATGAATAAACACTTGCAGGAAATGGATTATTTAAATTTATTGGCCTATATTTTGCTTCTCCTGATAGTTTATAACATGATCTTGCACAATCTTCTACTGTTGTATGCTTTGTTGAATTTAGATTATCCTTACACCATTTTTCTACTTTATCATAATCTTCTTTATCCATCTCATTTGCCATTACATCATCACATGGAAGTTTATTTCTACTACTTTCACTGTTTTTTATGCAATATGCTTCACAACTTGGATAATAATAGTAACCATCATTCATTCCTTTACTTGAACAATAATTTCGATAACAACGTTCTTCTCCGTTTTCTCCACATTCATCAAAACAATTCTTTGGACATCCTGCTGGCTTATATGTACAATATGCATTTCCTACTCTCGCTATTATTATTTCTTTTCCTTTTGGATTTAAATCATATACATAATATTTTCCATCTTCATTATCCGGCATCACTTCATTAAATACTAGGTTTCCATCTGTCGTTTGTAAATTACCTGCTGTTATATATACTTTCCCTCCTCCAGACGTCTCTATTACATATCTATTTTTTGCTGAATCCTTTTTTATACTACATCCATTTGAGTCTTTTGCTAATGTCATTGTTTTTTTACATGTATATATATGTTCTCCACCATCTTTGTCTCTAGTTTTTACTGTTCCTATTACAAATATTCTCGAATTGGTCATTTCTCTTC